>Ga0181523_10005043_pt1 | contig 11100 bp, 16 predicted proteins | sample PEATcosm2014_Bin_43_FD_119752 | JGI IMG/M metagenome (GOLD analysis project Ga0181523, IMG submission 119752) | Peatland microbial communities from MTU Mesocosm Facility, Houghton, MI, USA - PEATcosm2014_Bin05_30_metaG | ecosystem: Environmental > Terrestrial > Soil > Wetlands > Peat | place... | reverse complement strand
TGGTCGCAGCGTCACACCCGTTGCCTATTCTGACCTGCGCTGGGTCCGGGTTCGGTGGCGGGACCGTTGCTCGGACCCGGCACTACTGCGAAAAGGTGGGATCGAGCCTGTGGCTATTCACGCCAGAGGGCTTCTACTGTCCGTTCTCAGCCTCCATGGCTGAGGACATGATTGATCGAGGAGTTCTCAGCCAGCGAAGCTGAGTGCCGATTTCCCCACCTTCCGTCCGTCAGGTATCGATGAAGAATCCGTGCGCGACCGTCACGCTTGGCTCAATTCGGTACCTGATGTGATCAGACGACCTCCCCGCTGGAAGCGACCTCAGTCAGAAGTCCACGTGGATGTCGCCGCCCAGGCCACCGCTGCCATCATCTCGTCGGACCTGGGTCGGATCGCGAATACGTCGCTATTCAGCCAGCGGGCGTCGTTCGCGCGGACATGGTGACGAAGTCCCGCGCCCAGGCCGGGTCGAAGAACGTCGCCGGCCCTTGCATGGTGCCGGCGAGCAGTCGGGTGCCGTTGGCTGGTGCGGCAAGCCCACCCGGGTCGATCGGGTCGTAGGTGACTAGGAAAGTCCAGGACGGGTTGATGTCGAGCTCCATGCCGCGCACGACACCGGCGTGGACGAGGAGCTGGGCGAGCTGGAGGGGTGCGAGCAATGGCCCTGTCGCGTACACAAGCGCGCCGTCGGCGGTGACGCCGACCCCGGACCGCCATTGCTGTTCGACACTGGGGACCGAGTGCGCGCACGAAGTCGCACCGCAGGTGTTTCCCCATGACTGCCAGTCGGGGCCCGCCGCCTCCGCCGTCGGCTGGCCCCCTTCGACGAGCGGCATCAGATTCTGGCGGACGCCTACGACATCCGAGGTCATCGACACGTCGCTGCCCCACACACCGACGCTGACGGTCCCGTTCGCATAGATGACCAGCGACGCCGCCCCGGTGACCAGCGGGACGACGACCCGTCCCTCGGTGAAGTAGCCGCCACCGGCGGCGTCCATGAGGAAGCCGCCGTTGAATGCTGCCACCAGCGATGCCGCCTGCGCCGGCTCGATCGGCGCCGTGTAGAGGTAAGGCCCACCGCCCGGACTCTTCGAGCCGGAGTAGAGCAGCGCAGATAGCAGATGGGTGTCCATCCAGGCGATCCCGGCCGGCTGTGAGCTTCCTGGCGGAACCAACGTGGTCTCGTAGACCGCTGGGACTCCACCGACGAGACGTCCGGCAGGATGCCAGCCGCCCTCACCAGGGGCGGCGAGCGCGTTGAATGGCGGCAGTGCCGTGGGCACGGGCAACGGCGTTCCGAGGCCACCTGCCTCCCGGCTTCCGGTGCGCGACGGCACTGTTGTCGTCGACCGCTCTGGGGCCGTCGTGCTCGTATGCTCCCGCGTCTTTGTGGTCGGCTTCCCGATGCCCGCCGTTGACCCGCCCGAGCTGCAGGACGCGAGGGCCACGGCCACGACCACCAGCACTGACTGACCCATGCAGCTCGCCCAGCCGGGACGAACAGGGACGAAGGCCATGGGCCCAGGTTAGGGAGCGCGTCCCCACAAGGACAGGGCCTGGTCGTCCGCACGTTGAACGAGACCCGGTGCCGGTGCCTTGGAAGGTCCTCAGCTGCCAAGGCTGAGGACGCCCCCCAGCGCTACCCGCTCATCCAGTGGTGGTGCTCATTGGATCGGCGGACATGATGTGGTGACCCACATGGCGGAGTTGGGCGGGAGGGAGAAGCCCAATCGACCCTGTGAGGGGGCTTCCACATGGTCGTCGGTGGTTCCTACCGGGGAGATCCCCGTGTCATCGAACGACGCGTGTATGGCATCGATCGTGCGGACCGTCGCATCGTGCGTACAGGCCGGGTCGAACTGCAACGTGAGTGGCTGGGTCGCGGCACTCTGAACGGAGAAGTTGGCGACGAGGACCGAAATTGAACTGCCCGAGCGCACTGCCCGGATCCACACGCCGGCAGGTTGGCTGCCCACCAGTCCGAGCCGTTCGCCGTGCAGGTGCTCCCAGGTGTAGAGGATCGACCACGCCGGAATGTGTCCACCCGTCTGAGTGGCGATGCCCCAATCGCCGGGGGTCGTCGGCAGGCCCTTCACGGCCCGGTAGTAGTAGGCCCGAGCAAGGCCGGCATCCTCCATCTCGATGAGGGAGGCCAACGTGAACGATGCTCCGACATTCGTGTCCTGCCGTACGTCGTACCCACCGGCCGACATGTTCCACTCGTCGAGGACCAGTTCGGGCATAGGCCGGCCCGATGGCACGGCGGACTGCACTGCCGCCCGGACTTTCGCGATCAGGGTCCCGTAGCTGGCCGGGGTGAGATTGGGATTGCTGCACTTCAGCTTCTCCCACAGGCTTCGTTCCCCGGCGCTCTCTGGATGATCGGGTCCCAGACAGGGGTAGTTCGCGTACCAGTGAAACGACACGAAGTCGATGGGCAGGTCTGCCTGCTCGATCGCAGCCACGTAGTTCCTGATGAAGGTCGGATCCGCCGTGAACATCGCCGCCGCCGGCCCACCTACCTGCAGAGCCAGATGGGTCTCTGAGGCGACGATGGCCACGTCCCGGTGGGTGTGGGTGGCCAGCTCGAGGAACCGGGCCTTGGTGTCGTTCCAGAAGGCCAGGTCGGGCTCGTTCCACACCTCGAACACCCGCGCCGGCTGGGGCGCTGTGGCCAGCCGCTGCACCACCGTCCGGACCAGGCTGTCGTAGGCGGCCCAGTCCTGCGGGGCAACGAGCGCCGGATCGCAGCCAGGGCAGGACGCCGCCACGGTCGATTGCCCCAGCCACGCCGGGAGGTAGTCGATGATCACCAGCGGCTCGCCGCCGTTGGCCCGGATGGTCGCCACCTTCCGGAGGAGCGGAGCGGTATCGATGACCCCGGGTCGGGGGCTGATCGCACCGAGCTCCGCGTCGATCCGCACCAGCGGAGGCCGCAGCGGAGCGACAGCCGACAAGTTGCCGGTGTTCCAGTCCAGCCCCGCCAGGTTCGACTCGGCGGCGCCCAGTACCTGGTTGGTGACACCCACCGTCGGGCCGGCCAGGACATTGGGGACTGGAGGGGATGCCGCAGTCGTCGAGGAGGGCGCCGCGGAATTCGAGCAGGCCGCCATGGCGATGCTGCACGTAGCCACCATGATCACCAGACCTCGGCGGGCAATCCGCGGCGTCGAGTGGAAGCGAACGGTCACCGCACGAGGCTATCGACATCCGCCGTCACGACCGGACGCTTCCCCTGTCGAGAGACTCGTGCCCGGCCACAACCAGACGAGATCGGGTGACTGTGGTGGCCGACGCCCTGTGGATTCATGGTCTCAGCTGTGGACGCGGCCACCGCCCATTCTGACCTCACCCTCCCAAGCTGAGGACGTACTCGGCAGATGATGGCCTGTTGGCGGCGAACCGAAACGACCCGCCTGCTGCCCACGGATGCAGGCGCGGAGTCGACCTCAGCGCGCATGAATGGCTCCACCATCCCCGTCTCATGGGCCACACAAAGAGCGAACCACCTCTACGGCGCGCATCAAGGGGTGGCCTCCAGTTGCCTCAGCGAAATTCAGGATGCAGCGCGCTTGCTCGATGGTGACTGCTGGCCCGCCGCACCTCTGCTCTTGGATGCTGGTCCTACGTGGGAGCCAGACACGCTTTTCATGTCCCTGGCGAGCCGCGACGCAAACGCTCTCGCCGCGACGAGGTCTGTATGGTTCGGCCTGCCCTTGTTGAGTCCGCCGACAAGTTGCAGGGGCCCCAAGTTGTCGAAGCCCGGGCAGGAGAACGTGCCGACGACGCGGTAGCCCTTCGAACGGAGCAGGCGACTCAGTACCAGGACAGCGGGCCGCCAAAGGAGTTCGGGACCCCCGCTGGTGGCAAACAGAAAGGCTGGTGTGCCCTGCACCTTCGGCAAGGAGCGGGCGAATCGCCACAGCCGGGCGTGGAACATCATTCCGTAGATGCCCGAACCGATCCCCACGAGGTCATAGCCGGCCACGTCATTGGGAACTATCTCTTCGGGTTCCACGACTGCCGCGCCCAAGACTTCGCCGATGGCTTCGGCCACCTGTCTCGTATTGCCCTCAGAAATGGAAACACACACCACGAGCGCAGTCATCGGCGCCTCCTCTCGATTGATCCATCTCCACCTTCGCGCTCGTCCGCCGGATCGGACAGGGCCGAACGTCCCTGCAGTCCGCCCGCAGCGCCTCGCCCTCGAGGTTCGAGTCCTCCCCACCCGCAAGACTCCCTCCGCCAAACTGGAATTGACCTGTCTAGACGCGCGGGACGTGCTCGGTCTTGCAGGCTGAGGGCGAGCCCTCGGTTGTCCGCTGCCGAGGCTAAGGCCTCGGGCCTGGCGCCCAGCCTGGGAAGCTGAGTTGGTCTCGGCAGCAGCGGTGCTCGGCCAACGAAGCTGAGAGCCGTAGGCGTGGCGTGGAATTGTGGCTGAGGCCCCAAGGTCTGTATTCCGAGGTTGGTATCACTCTGATACCATGGGCACATGGCACTCACTGTCCGTACGGACCAGCAGCTGGAACAGGCTCTCGATGCGCTCGCCGAGACCGAGGGTACATCGAAGCAGGAGGTCATCCGCCGTGCCGTCCTGGAGCGCTACGAGCGGTCCGGGCATACCAGTCGAGTTGATGGCTCCGCTAAGCGGATGACCGAGCGCTGGGGCGACGTGCTCGAACGCCTCGGTACCGAGTGAACAACGCCGAGTACCTCGATCTCGAGGACATCTTGCATCTCGTGCGGCTTCTCGGTATCGGACCCGTCCGTGACGTCGGCCTCCTGGATTCGGCGGTTGCGAGGCCTCGTTCGAGTGCGTTCGGGGAAGATGCCTACCCGTCCATCAGTCTGAAGGCCGCAGCCCTCCTCCACTCCATTACGAATAACCACGCCTTGGTCGACGGCAACAAGCGGCTCGCCTGGTTGGCGACCACGGTGTTCCTTGACCTGAATGGGCTTGCCCCCGGTCTGTCCGACGACGACGCCTTCGCCTTGGTCTGGGAGGTCGCGTCGACGTCACTCGATGTTGAGGCAATCGCGCTCAAACTCTGCGTGGTCCGGTGACGAAGGTGCCACTGGACCTCGCTTCAAGTGGCTAAGCACCGGAGCTGTGTCCTCAGCTGGCTGAGCTGAGGACATCCCGCCTCGATCGGGGTTGGAGTCCCGTCGCCTCCTTTCGTTGTGCAGATGCAACATCCTGATTGTGGATGCATTGGCCTGGGATCCCCGGAGACTGTTCCCTGTCATGCCAGACAGGACGTGCGCATAGATCGACAGCGGCCGCCGCCTTCGCCGCCGGCGTCTATTCCGCAAGTCAGGTCCGAGGCGGCTCAACTCGTTCCACGGTGTCGATTCGATCAATGGCCTTGTCGAATGACGCCACGCGGCAGACCTCGGTGGACTCGGCACTCGCAACGAGATAGGCCTCTGCGAAGTCGAGTCGATCGGTCTCGTAGACCTCGACCGCGCAGAGTAGTAGTGCAGGATCGACACACACGATGGAGTCGAACGCGATCAACGAGCGGATCGCCTCGGCCACCTGGCCACGAGGCGCCTCGTAGAAGGATTCCAAGACGTAGACCGTCTCGGCGACGACGAGATCCGCCAGAAGAAGGCCACGTTCCGAAGCGAAATAGCGAGTGGCCCGCTGTGCCATGTCCGGCGGCTCGCCCGTCAGGTGCCGAACGAGAATGTTCGTGTCGACGAAGGCGCTCACCTTCGGGGTGCGGCTCGCTCAGAACGTGTACGTCGAAGCACCTCGTCCCAGGCCACGTTCCGCTTTGCTGCCGGCACTCGAATCGACCCCGCCAGATCCAAGAAGTCAGGCGTGCGCGCGACGACGGCTCGATTGCCCTCGACCCGGAAGACGATCTCGTCACCCTCCTTGATGCCGAGGGCCTCTCGCACCGCCTTGGGCACCGTCACCTGCCCCTTCGACGTCACCTTTGCTGCAGCATCCATCGTCGTGCTCCTTAACATCAATGGAAAGTAAGGATAGCACGGACATGTTCCAACGTCGACTGCCCAAGAACTGGGAGTGGGGCGGTCAACGGATGCGGTTCGGATTTGGTTCCATCGCTTCCGCTGTCGACCCTGCGTGCAGCTGCTCGGTGCTCAACAACCGCTGCAACTCAGATTCCCATGCGGCAGTTCCTCAGCTGAGCAGATCACACGATCTGCCGCCCCTCCAGGTGGTCGTTCGGTCGATCCAGGCTTAAGCGCACGACGTACTCAGCTCCGCGGCTGAGAATGCCTTTGATTCAGTCCTCAGCCTTCCAAGCTGAGTACTGGTTTCAATGGATCAATGGTTCCATGTTGGGGCGAGAGGAGCCGTCTTCTGCTTCAAGAGCGGAAGACACTCGAGTGCCGTCCGGCTCGATGCGCATGGCAGTCTTGGTGCTCGCGGAAGTTACCTGCCCCACAACGGCAAATGTGGGCGTGTGGAAAAGTCGCTGGTATCTTCAATCAGTGCTCACACGAACGCCCACTGAGCGAAGCGCTCGTACGAACCGTCGCCTAATTCGGTCGCTCGTAATCCAATCGGTGGCCTGGCCATCGGATTGGTGATCGCTGTGCTCTGTGCAATCCGTGGAGACTGGATAGTGACGGCCGTCGTTCTTTTGCTGGCTATGTGGCCGCTGACGATGATTGTGGCAGTCGTTCATGCCAGGAGGAAGCTCCGGCCCTGAGCCAAGCTGCCCCAGACCGCCGGGAGCAAGGCGTCTACGGCGTTGAGTGGCCACCCTGGAGACTGCCGAGGTGGAGTTCCTTCTAACCCTGGTGTTCGGAGTCCTCTTCGTGGTCGTCGGGGTAGAGACACTGACCAATCATCGAGGTATGGGAACCCGATTGGCCGAGCGCATCCCTAGGCGGCACGGATCAGTTGAGACGTACCGAACCATCGTCGGATCCGGCTACTTGGTACTTGGAGCCGTCATCTTGATCGTGAGCCTGGCTCTGCTCATCTGAGGACCGGCTGGGTGCCCCACACCGGCCGTGAGACATCCTGGTCCGATGGAACTGGATCGCAGGCCCGGATGTTTCTTCGACGTCACCGTCCGAGTCGCCATCAAACGATCTCGGGACTCGGCCGCCGAGGCTCGGCGACTGCTGGAGGCGGGCTTCCCCGGCCCGGCCTACGTCTGGGCGGTGCGGTCCATCGAAATCTTCGTGAAGGAGGTCATGCTGCTACCTCTCTTCCTTATCGAGATCGAGGGAAAGCCCGACGAATTCGACCGGGTGTGGGGCGAAGCGCGGCAGCGGATTAGGGACTCGTTCGGCAGCGGACGGTGGGACGGCGCCCTCCGCAAGGTGGACGAGGCCTTCGGACCGCTCGCCCCCATGCGAACCGACGATGGCAAGGACGTCTGGAGCGAATGGAAGTCGAGGGTCGTGCCCCGCCGAGGCGATACCGTGCATGGTCGACCGATTGAGAATGGTGACCCCTCGCCCGCCGAGGCCGCGCAGGTGGTGCAGTGGGCGGACCAGATGATGGATCAGCTGACGCTTCGCCTCATCGTCACGGGAACCCATCCCCTGCACGATCTGTTCGTTGCTGCGTTCGACAGCGCGGCGGAGGCGTACCGAGCGGCGGAGGCAGCCAGGGTCGAGCAGGGAGCGATTGGGTCAGCGCCTCCCATTTCAGGGTGAGTGGCTGCCATCCCCCTGCCCCCGAACAGTGCTGTAGGTGCACTGCTCCGGGCCGAAATCTGGAAGCTACGGTGGATTCCGACGATAGGAGCCTGGGTTGAAGGGTCGACTTGGCGCGGTGATTCTGCTTTGCATTGGCCTCACCGTTTCGGCCTGCACAACTTCCGCGGCCCCCGGGCACTCTGTCGTCGTACCGAACATCATCGGCATGAGCCAGGATGCAGCCGCCAGTCGCCTCCGTGAGGCTGGCCTTTCCCCCCAAGCGATGGGAGGTATGCCAAGTTCTCGGTTTCCCGCGGGCACGGTGACCGGCTCCAATCCATCTGCTGGAGTATCGGTGCCAACTAGGGCGCCGGTAAGTCTGACGGTTTCTGATGGCGGATCGGCTCCCCCTACAATTCCAGTCGCCCCGTCCAATTGCGCATCTGGAAGTGTTGCGCTCACGGAGTCTGCGGATACCGGTTCGCTCTGCCTAAGGATCGGTTCCACTCTCACGGTCACGTTCGTCTCCAGCAGAGGGTGGAGTGGATACGGTCAATGGGGTAACTGGCCGCCCACTATCTCCGACAGCTCGGTCTTGCACGGGATCTCGTGGCGGCCCTCGGGCAAAACGGCTACGGCGGTGTTCAGGGCGGCGGGAACAGGCATGGCCACCGTCGTGGCTTCGTTCCAGGTGACCTGCGCCCCAGGCGACACAACTCCGTGCACTGTCCCTCCCCAGGCAAATCAAACGTTGACGGTGACAGTTGACCCGGCATAGGGCGTATCCTTAGCTACCCGGCCAGCCTGCTCCAGATCACTGGGAGAGTGACCCCCTGTGGCACGAATGGGGCAGGGTTGCGCGCTTCCGAAAAGACAGCCCCGGTGGGTCCTCGATCTAGTTCGGCCACGGGTCTTCTACGACCCCGAGTTGGATGAACAAGCCGAGTTTGTCGGCCCCAATCCATTCGCTGACGACCCTGTCACCCTCGAAGTGCATGATGTCGACCACCCACTCCTCAACGGCCCGCCCGGTCGGAGGCCGTCCAAGATATCCTCCTGTATCGGTCCCTCGGAATGTCATCCTGAGAATCACTGTGTCGCCAGCCAGGATGAATTCTTCGATGTCTAGGTGCAAGTCGGGGAACGCCTGGTGATATCGACGGATGGGCTCGACTCTGGCGGAAGGACCTGTCCCAAACGGATTGACGTAGTTCTCGCTGAACAAGTCAGAGGCCGCTTCGTAGCTTTGCCTATTCCAGACCTCCTCGACGAAGTTCCGCACCTGCATCTCGCGTTCGGCCACGTCCATTCCCCACCCCAATCCGCTCACTGTTTGAATGGTCGAGCCAGCCTAGATCGGCACGGGGAGCGCGGCATAGGGCAGTCAAGGTCTGCTGCCTGTCCCTGACCATCGGTTCAGTAACCATTTGAATGTGGCGGCCCCGCCAGTATCCGTTCGAAGGCGGCATCAATGCCGCCTCTCCACCATCCAAGCTTTTCGATCCACCAGGTAAGGCCCGCTTCTCCATAGTCCGGATAGATCTCGTTCAGATCCTCCGGGTCATCACTCATTCCTTCCATCACCACGTCGAATCCACCCCTATCGACTCGACAGCTCACGACGTAATCAACAATTTGCCGGAGTTCGACCGGACTCATGAAAGAGTCGTGGCCATAGTCAGAGTGCGTCGGCATCACACCATCGAATCTCGCCGAGCGCCGAAACGGACGCAGATTGGGCCATCGCGCTCCGACCCAGATGGGTGGATGCGGCGATTGCACCGGCTTCGGTAGCAGCTCAAATCCATCCACGGTCAACGTCTCACCTCGAAAGTGAACGGGGCCCTGAGCCCACATGGCCCGGATCAGATCCAGCGCCTCGTCGAGGTGCTGACCTCGTTTCACCGGATCCGGATCCAGTCCGAATGCTGAGTATTCGTCTGCTCGGGAGCCAAGACCCGCTCCGAAGATGCACCGTCCTCGGGAGATCAGATCAATGGTGGCCACTTGCTGCGCCAGGAGAGCCGGCTGGTGCCTCGGAACAGCGGTAACCAACACGCCGATCTTGATCGCCGAGGTCAAGGCACCTATCGCCCCGATTACGCTCCACGGCTCCACGGCTCCGGCCTGTGGTTCGGGGTACATCAAATGATCCCAGAGGAAGAACCCGCCCCAGCCTGAACGCTCGGCGCTAGTGGCCAACTCGATGAGCAACTCGGGATCGGCAAAGATGCCAACGTTTGGAACCCCCACGCCGAAGTTCATCCACATATGAAATCAGCAACAACTGGCTCGGTGCTCAGGGTGCCACCTATCACCGGCTCGGAGGCGGTTATCCGCGTCCACGTGCTTGGTGGGCGCGAGCTGCCCCACTCCGCCACGACTGTGGCACCCCCTTGACCCACACGCGAAAGACCCCCGGCCGAAGCCGGGGGTGATGGTTCGGGGATCCGACACTCGCTTTGTGAGAACCCCCCGTAACTCACCCATCACCATCGGCGGCGTCCACGCTGCTGGGTAGCTGCGAAGGGGCGGGCGTGCCTGTCAGGGTCGTCGACGGATGGACGGGCAACAACTCGGGTGGCCGAGGCGCCTGGTTGAAGTCGAAGTCCGACATGAGATTGCCAAGGATGCGCTCGTTCTCTCTTACATCTGGCCTCGGATCGGGTCGTCCGTCGGTCTTGGGATCTAGTCGCTGACCCCGGAGGAAGTCGTCCTCTATGAACTTGTCGTAGGCATCGAAGCTAAGGGTCTGGTTGTCGGTGTACCCCGCCTTGGCGAACGGGCTGATCACGATTCCGGGAACGCGCAGGCCGTAGCCGTTCTCGTCCACCGTCGGGGGTGCGGCATGGTCGTAGAAGCCACCCCAGTCGTCCCAGGTCAGGAAGATGGCGGACGACCGCCAGTCGGGGCTGCGCATGACAGCGTTTACCAGGCTCGTGACATAGCTCTGGCCATAGCTGATGGGGGCGTCTGGATGCTCGCTGACCTCACCGGAGGGCACCACCCAGGACACCGCAGGCAAACGCCCACTCCGGGCTGCCGCATAGAAATGGTCCACTGACTGGATATTGCCGAGTTGCCCGTCGGCCTTGACCGTGTCGAAGTAGGGCAGCGGATTCCAGATGCCCGGTGTGTTCGCATTCTGGGGCACGGGAGCGCAGGACATCGCAGCGTCGTTCTCGCAATCCGGTTCGGACCCCGTGACGACGTAATAGCCCCAGGACACCCCATTGCGGTGCAGCAGATAGGTCAGATCGGTCCAGGCGTAGATCGGTCGACGTCCCTGCGACAGACCGAAGTCAGGAGGTGCGTTGAGGAAGACTTCATTGTCGTTCTTGCAACTCGCCGGGTCATGACTCGCACATGAAGCTGACCACTCGGAGAGCTCGAAGAGGTGAGCGGGAAGACTCCACGAAGCGGTCGGCTCGAACATATGGTCCTGCAATACGAAGTCCTTGGCAT
>Ga0181523_10005041_pt1 | contig 11106 bp, 13 predicted proteins | sample PEATcosm2014_Bin_43_FD_119752 | JGI IMG/M metagenome (GOLD analysis project Ga0181523, IMG submission 119752) | Peatland microbial communities from MTU Mesocosm Facility, Houghton, MI, USA - PEATcosm2014_Bin05_30_metaG | ecosystem: Environmental > Terrestrial > Soil > Wetlands > Peat | place... | reverse complement strand
GCCCGTGGTACCCGAGGTGAAGATGAGGTCGGACACGTCGCCGGGCTGCACGGCGGCGGCGCGGGCGGCGGTGACCGAGGGATCCACCGCGTCGCCGGCGACCAGAAAGTCACCGAGGCCGAGTACCGGTATCCCGTCGGGCCCAGGTGCGGCCTCACCCTCGTCGCGCAGCACGATGATGCGGTCGAGTGCGCCGGTGTCCTCCCCCGCCAGCATGGCGGGGTAGTCGGCACCCAGGAATCCCCGCAGGGTGACCAGCGTCGTCGCCCCCGAATTCCGCACGATGTACGCCGCCTCACCCCCCTTGAAGCGCGTATTGAGCGGGACCAGCACGGCGCCGGCGCGCAGCGCGCCCAGCGCCGCGAGCATCCACTCCGCGCAGTTGGGCGCCCACATCGCCACCCTCTCCCCCGCTCCGACACCGGCGGCGACGAAACCCCGGGCATACCGGTCCACCTCGGGCGCCAGCTGCGCGTAGGTCAGGCGCACGTCGCCGTCCACCAGGGCCTCCGTGGCACCGTGGCGCTCCGCCGCGTCCTGCACCAGCCGGGGCACCGTGCCCCAGATCAGGTCGGCCCGCGGGTCCTCCTGCTCGAGAGGCGCGCCCCCGATCCCCGCGCTCGCGGGTGATGGGCTGACCGGGGCTGGGCTCACGGGTGCTGGCTGCTCACGGAGATGACCTCTCCCGAGAGGTAGGACGAGTAGTCGCTGGCCAGGAAGACGATGACGTTGGCCACCTCCCACGTCTCGGCTCCGCGCCCGAACAGCTCGCGCCGCCGCAGCACGGCCAGATCCTCGTCGGGGATCGCCCGGTTGAGGAAAGGGTGCTCGGCCAGACTCGGCGACACGGCGTTGACCCGCACCCCCGACGGTGCCGCTTCGGCCGCGGCGCACCTGGTCAGTGCCATGACACCGGCCTTGGCGGCGGCGTAGTGCGCCTGGCCGGGTTGGGCCCGCCAGCCGAGCACCGAGGCGTTGTTCACGATGACGCCGCCCTTCTGCGGCAGGAGGTGTCTCAGCGCTGCCCGCGTGCAGCGGAACGTGCCCGTGAGGGTGATGTCGAGGACGGTGGACCATTGGTCGTCCGTCATCTCCACCAGCGGCACCGTGCCGCCGAGCCCCGCATTGTGCACGGCCACGTCGATGCGCCCGAAACGCGCCGCTGCTCCGTCGTAGAGCGCGGTCACCTGCGCCTCGTCGCGCACGTCGCAGGCCAGCGCATGCACCCGGTCCGGATCACCGGCCTCCGCGCCCAGCTGTTCGGACGTCTCGTGCAGGCGCCGCTCGTGCGCGTCCGAGAGCACGACCGACGCGCCCTCCTCCAGGCAACGCCGCGCCGTGGCCGAACCGATGCCGGTGCCGGCGGCCGCGGTCACGACCACGACCTTGCCCGCCAGGAGCCCGTGGCCTCCCGGCGGCGACGGCGGCGGCGGCGGTTCGAAGGACGCGTCAAGGCTCGTGCTCACGCCACCCCTTTCGGTTCCGGCGGAAGGCCGAGGACCCGCTCGCCGATGATGTTGCGCTGGATCTGGTTCGACCCACCGTAAATGGTCTCGGAGCGGGCGAAGAGGAAGGAACGCTGGAGCTCGCCCAGGCCGTACCCTCCGTTCTCCGGCAGCGGCTCCCCGTCGAGGACCGTCGCCGCCATCCCGAGGACGCCCATCGCCAACTCGCCCAGCCGGCGGTGCCAGCTCCCCCAGAAGAGCTTCGCGATGGAGGCCTCGGGCGGGGCCACCGGCCCGTCGACCCCCGAGAGGCTCCGGAGGGTGTTGTAGCGCATGATCGTGAGCTCGATGTGCGCCTGGGCCAGCTGCTGGCGCAGCACGGGGTCGCTCGACCGCCCGTTCTCCTCCGCCAGAGCCACGATGCGGTCCAGCTCGCGCCGGAAACCGAGCTGGTGGCCGAGCAGGGCGGTGCCGCGCTCGAAGGCGAGCGTCGCGAGCGCGACACGCCAGCCGTCGCCCGCGGCACCGACGACATTGTCCGCGTGGGTGCGGGCGCCGTCGAAGAACACCTCGTTGAACTCGCTCGTCCGGGTGAGCTGGGTGATCGGGCGCACCTCGACACCGGGTTGGTCCATCGGAACCAGGAGATAGGACAGTCCCTTGTGCCGGACAGACCCGGGATCGGTCCGGCAGACGACGAAGCACCAGTCCGCCCGGTGGGCCAGCGAGGTCCACACCTTCTGCCCGGTGACCACCCACTCGTCCCCGTCGCGCACCGCCCGCGTGCTGACGTTGGCCAGGTCGCTCCCCGCGCCCGGCTCCGAGTAGCCCTGGCACCACAGTTCGGAGCCCTCCCTGATCGCCGGCAGGAAGCGGTCCTTCTGCTCGGGAGTCCCGTAGTGGATCAGTGTCGGCCCGAGCAGCCCCTCGCCCATGACGTTGACCCGGCCCGGCGCAGCGGCGTGCACGTACTCCTCGTTGAAGATGACCTGCTCGGTCATGGTGGCCCCCCGGCCGCCGTACTCGGCCGGCCAGCCCAGGCACGTCCAGCCCCCGTCGGCGAGCACCTTCTCCCAGCGCCGGCGCACCTCGAAGCCGAACGTCTCGTCGCCCGAGCCGCCGCGGCCGCCCAGCTCGGCGAACTCCCCGACCAGGTGGGCGTCGAGGAAGCGGCGGACCTCGAGGCGGAACGCCACGTCCTCGGGGCGGTCTCGCAGATCCATCGCCCGAGGAGCGTAGCCAAGCCCGACCGCACGACCTGACGGGGCGTCAGGTCGTGCCGAGGGTGGTCACCGCCGCCCGGCCCGGAGCCCGTCGGCCCAGGGCCGCTCCTGGAATACTCAGGGGTGCACCGCGGCAGGAGCGGTGCGCGAAAGGGGGGTCACGATGCCCTATGCCGAGGGACGGGTCGTCCACGATGCGGACGCCCACGTCATGGAGACGCCGACCTGGCTCCGCGACCACGCCGAGGCGGCCTTCCGGGACCGCCTCCCGGTGCTGGGCTACCCGGGTGGCAACGAGCTGCGACAGACCGGCGACCCCGCAGAGCAGCAGCGCGACCTGCTGGCGTCCTTCGACAGGCTGCGCGCCCGGCACGCGTCGGCCGAGTACCGGGCGGACGAGGAGGCCGAGATCATGGCGCGCAAGAACTTCGCCGCCACCGGGTCCTTCATCGCCGAGGACCGCCCCCGCGCCCTCGACCTGCTCGGCTTCTCGAGCCAACTGGTGTTCAACACGTTCCACAACGGACGCCTGCACGACCTGGAGCACGGCGACGACCCCGCACTCGCCTACGCCGCCGCGCGAGCCCACAACCGGGGCATGCTCGAGTTCTGCTCCGTGGACCCGCGCCTCCTGCCCTCGTTCTACGTCCCCCTGGTCGAACCCGAGCTGGCGGTCGCGGCCGCCCGCGACGCACTCGAGCAGGGCGCGGCGGCGCTCCTCGTCGCGTCGGGCTGCCCGCCGCGGTTCTCCCCCAGCCACCACGACCTGTTCGGCGTGTGGGCCCAGGCGGAGGAGGCCGGGATCCCCGTCGTCTTCCACGTCGGCGGTACCGGGACCCTCGTCGACCCCAATTACTTCGTCAACGGAAAGCCCGTCCCACCCGACTTCCACGGCGGGGAGGAGAATTTCCGCTCGGTGGACTACATGGGCATCCCCGTCCCGCCGGCCCAGACCCTGGCAACGCTGATCTTCGACGGGGTCCTCGAGAGGTTCCCCGACCTGCACGTCGGCGTGATCGAGCAGGGCGCCGTCTGGGTGCCGTCCTGGCTGCGGCAGATGGAGTCCGCCTTCGAGGCCTTCCGTCGCCACGAGGACCGCCTGCAGGCGCTCACGCTGCGACCCAGTGACTACGTGCACCGGCAGGTCCGCTTCACCCCCTACCCGACGGAGGATGTGGGTTGGATCGTGGCCCAGGCCGGACCCGACCTCGTGCTGTTCTCTTCGGACTACCCCCACGTCGAGGGCGGCCGCAAGCCCCTGGAGCGCTTCGAGGCCTCGCTCGGCGACGCCAGCGAGGACGTGCGCCGGCAGTTCTACGCCGACAACTTCCTCTTCCTCATGGGCAGCGCGGCAGCCCGGCTGGCGGCCTGACCACGACGTCTGCGGACCGCGAGGTGGAAATACTCCCGACCGCGTACCGGTTGCACAGATGGGAAAGAGGTGCGTCATGTTCACGCGCAAGAAGCACGACGGGTCGACCTACGAGGTCACGAAGACGGACGAGGAATGGCGGGAGCAGCTCGCGCGGGAGCGCTACGCGGTGCTGCGCCGGGCCGGTACCGAGCCAGCCTGGTCCGGAGAGTTGCTGCACGTCGAGGGAGAGGGCGTCTTCCGGTGCGCCGGTTGCGGTGCCGAGTTGTTCGACACCGACGCGAAGTTCGAATCCGGGACGGGTTGGCCGAGCTTCGACCGTGCCCGCTCGGCCGGGACCGTCATCGAGCGATCCGACCGCGGCTTCGGCATGACCCGCACCGAGATCCTGTGCGCCCGCTGCGGGGGGCATCTGGGACACGTGTTCCCCGACGGCCCCACCGACACCGGGCTGCGCTACTGCGTCAACTCGCTCTCCCTCACCTACGAGCCCGACACCGGGGGGGATCCGACCGGCAGCTGAGTCTCGGCCAGTCGCGCCTCCACCGCGCCGAACAGCACCTCGAGGCGAGCGGCCTCGGTGCAGAGCCCGAGCCGGCGCAGCAGCGAGCCACCCAGTGCGAGAGCGCCGCAGATCTCGACGACCTCGTCCTTCAAGAAGTCGATCGGCGGCCCGGGCGCTCCCGGGAGCGGAGCCGCAGCAGCAGGCCGATCCCCAGAGCCAGCGCGGTCGCAGCCGCAACGGTCGCATCGGTCACCGGGTGTGCCGTCAGGCCCGCCACGGCGGACGTGACGGCCGGCCAGCCCACGATGACGATCAGCCAGGGCGACACTCACGCCTCGACCGACAGCGCGCCGGGGACGGACCCCTCCTCGCCGTCGGGCTGCGTCACCGCGCCGCGGCGCTCCACCCGCTGGACGTCGGCCGTGGCGAACCGGAGGCTCGGTCCGACCTCGTCCGCGGTGATCTCGACCTTCGAGCGGTGCTCACCCTCCTCGGTCTCCCAGGTGCGCTGCTCCAGCCGGCCCGTGACCACGACCCGCATGCCCTTCGTCAGGCTGAGCGCCACGTTCTCGGCCAGGTCACGCCAGCAGACGACGTCGAAGAACGACGTCGACTCCTGCCACTCCTGGGTCGTCCGGTCCTGCCAGCGACGGTTGACGGCGACCCCGAGCTGGGCCGTCGCCTGTCCCTCCCGCGTGTAGCGGATTTCCGTCTCGCGGGTGAGGTTCCCGGTGATCGTCGTTGTGTTGGCCATGTGATTCCTCGCTTTCGTCACGCCCCTCGTTCCGAGGGTCGCGACGCAGCGTGGGCACGGCTCGTTGCCGCGAACCTTGCCGGCGACATTGCTGCGGGCGACGATCCCGCGGCGGAGGCCGCTACGGCTTCGGCTTCGCCCCGAGGCAGCGCAGGACGAACGCACCGAAGCGGCTCGGGGGCTTCTGATGATGGTGGTCGGCCGAATGCCCGTAGCGCGATCCGAAGGGTCCCCCACTGCTGCCGGTGAGGCCCGCGGCGGGAATGCTGTTCGGCTCCTCGTACTTGGGCACCTTGGACAGGCGCCGCCTCGGCTTCCTCGCCTTGTCACCAGCTCGCCCCATCGCGACAGTCTGGCGCAGATCGGTGTGCGGGTGGGACGGACCCCGAGTTCTGGGCCGAACTCCTACTCCGGCCGGTCCGCCTGCAGACGGCCGCCGATCACGTACGCCGTCACGGCGACGACCAGCGACCCCACGATGATGTAGCGCACGATCGCCGTCTCGAGCGAGGTGGGCGCGCCGTCCGAGCTGATTTCCGCGAACCCTCCGCCGATGACCAGCGCGGAGAACGCGACGACGAAGAAGACGAGCGAGATCTTGCGGGGCACGTTGCAGAAGAAACGCGACTGCGACCGGTCCGGCCCCGAGCCGTTGGACACAGGGCCAACGCTACCGGTCATCCGTCGCCCCTTTCGGTCCCCCACTCGTACGTTCCCGGTCCGTGCGCCTCGTGCAACGGGCGCACGGACCGACACGGCACCGCAACCATATGGCACCCCGACGCGTCCCATGACGGGGTAGGTTGCCCTCAGTATGGGGGATGCAGTCGGGGGGCTCACGCTCCAGGCACCGGCCGCGGCCGACGACGCCCCCCCGTCCGGCCTGCCCGCGACGCGTGAGGGGCGTTGGCGGTTCTGGCGCTCGCCACCCGATCAGCCCGGATGGGCCCGTCCCCTCCTGCTCGTGGTGGCCGCGCTGGCCGCGCTCTCCTACGCGTGGGGCATGGACAACGCGACGCTCGAGACGTTCTACGGCGCCGCGGTGCGCAGCATGTCCCAGAGCTGGCGCAACTTCTTCTTCGGCGCCTTCGACCCCTGGGGCACCGTCACGATCGACAAGCTGCCCGGCGCGTTCTGGGTGCAGGCGCTGTCGGTTCGCCTGTTCGGTTTCCACGTCTGGGCCATCGTGCTGCCCCAGGCCGTCGAGGGGACCCTCACCGTGCTCGTGCTCTACCGAGCCGTCCGGCGCGTCGCCGGCGCAGGGGCCGGGCTCGTCGCCGCGGCGGTCCTGGCGGCCACGCCCGTGACGATCCTGCTCAACCGGGGCAACATCTCGGACTCGCTGTTGATCCTGTTGCTGGTGCTGGCGGCCGACGCCACCACGGCGGCGTTCACGACGGGCCGTCTGGCGCACCTGCTCGTCGCCGGGGTGTGGGTCGGTCTGGCCTTCCAGGCCAAGATGCTCCAGGCCTGGCTCGTGCTGCCGGCCCTCTTCCTGGCGTACCTGCTGGCGGCGCCGGCGCCGGTTCTCGCCCGGCGTATCGGGCACGTCGTTCTCGCCGCACTGGTGGCGCTCGTGGTGTCGCTGTCCTGGATGCTCGTCGTGACCGCCGTCCCGGCCCACGACCGGCCCTACGTGGACGGCAGCTGCGACAACTCCGTCTTCAGCCAGGTCTTCCTCTACAACGGCACCGACCGGCTCACGGGCAACACGCTCGATCAGACCGGCTGCAGTCCGGCACCGTCGCCGGTCGAGGCGAGCAGCGACACGCCGGAGACGGTCGCCCTCCCGCAGGGACCCGGCCGCTTCCTCGACGGCGGCCTCGGGAGGGACAGTGACTGGATGCTCGTTCCGGCGGCGGTCGCGCTCGGAGGCATCCTCATCACCCGCCGGCACAGGCCCCGCACCGACCCGTTGCGGGCGGCCGCCGTCCTATGGGCGGCCTGGATGGTCTTCACCTGGTGCTTCTTTGCGTCCTCCAACTTCATCAACTCCTACTACCTGGCGGCGTTCGCGCCGCCGATCGCCGCGCTCTGCGGCATGGGGCTCGCCGTCGCCTGGCGGCTCCGGGCGCGCCGGTCCACGCGGGCGGTGCTGCTGGGCACGGTGCTGGCCGGCACTGCCTACGCCCTGTATCTGCTGCCCACGGGCGCCGGCGTCCGGCCGTGGGTGGAGGCCAGCACGCTGGTGCTCGCACTGGCGGCGGTCGCGGTCACCACATGGTCGCTCCTCCGGGCGCACCCGGCCTGGGTGGCCGTCACCGGGGTGGCCCTGTCGGCCTTGGCGCTCTTCGTGGGCTCGGCGTGGGCGTCGGGCACTGTGGTCGTGGCCGCCCAGGGGCCCTTCGACTCGCCCTACCAGCCCGCCGCACTCAACGAACAGGAGCACGCGGGCGCGGTCGCCGCGGCGGCCGGGCTGGTCCGGGCCGCATCGAGAGTCGCCCCTTCCGTGAGCGTCGTCACCAACGAGACGTCCGCGCTGTCGAGCGGACCCATCTTCGACACGGGGCGGGAATTCCTCCCCGTCGGCGGCTTCAGCGGGCGCGTGCCCAGCACGACGCGGGCGCAGTTCGTCGGCGACGTGCGCAGCGGGCGGGTCACGTTGGTGCTGGCCGCCGTGATGCCGCGCACTCGCAACCCCGACATGTTGTGGGCCGTCGTGCACTGCCCGCCCGCGCACTCGCTCGCTGACAGGGTCATCGATGGGCGTACCTTGCGCTTCTACCTCTGCGCGCCCGCTGACGGCGGCGGCTGAGGCCGGGCGCTCCGGCTCAGACGTCGAGGAAGCGGCGGATCGCGATGGCGGAGCCGATGGAGCCGATCGCCATACCCACGATCACCACCACGACGTTCGTGAGCAGGACCTCGGAACCCGTCATGTGCATCGCCGTGAAGATGTTGCTGGTCGTCCGCCCGCTCCCCTCGTGGTTGATGAAGAGGTAGACGAAGTAGACGACGACGGCCGCCAGCAGCGACCCGATGAACCCCTGCAACAGGCCCTCGGACATGAAGGGGACGCGGATGAACCAGTTGGTGGCCCCCACGAGCTTCATCACCGACACCTCCCGGCGGCGGGCGAAGATCGCCATGCGGATGGTGTTGAGGATCAGGACGGCGGCCGAGATGATGAGGACGATGGCGATGGCCAGGCAGACCCACTTCGAGACGTTGATGACCGTCTCCTCGTTGTGGATGGTCTGTTGGGGCTCGGTGACCGACAGGACGCCCGCCGTGCCGCTGAAGGTCCGTACGACCTGGGCCGCATCGGTCAGCGCAACGGGGGTGCACCAGTAAGAGGTCGGCATCTCGGACTCGGTGGTGGCCTGGAAGACGTCGGAGGGCAGGAGCCGGCGGGCCTCCGCGAAGTTGCGTGCCTTGTTCCAATACGCGCAGGGCTGGACGACGTAGTTCAGCTGCGCCAGCTGGGTGCCGACGGCCGCGATCTCCTGGGAGTTGGCGTTGGGGACCATCCAGACCGTGACCTGGGTCCCCCGCTCGAGGGTCCCCGTCGCGTTGGCCGATCCCTGCCGGAGGAGCAGCGCCGCGCCGACGAGCGAGAGGGACACCGCCACCGTGAGGACGGCGGCGATGGTCATCAGCCGGTTGCGCCAGAGGTTCGACGCCGTCTCGCGGACGACGTAGTCAACCGAGACCGCCATGTCAGCCCATGCCTCCGGCGGCCACTTCGATCGTCTGCTGTCCCGAACCGTCGAAGCCGTAGACGCCGCGCGCCTGGTCGCGCACCATCGCACCGTTGCTCAGCTCGATGACGCGCCGGCGCATCTTGTCGACCAGCACCTCGTCGTGCGTCGCCACGACCACCGTGGTGCCCGTGCGGTTGATGCGGTCCAGAAGCTGCATGATCCCCTGGCTCGTCTGCGGGTCGAGGTTGCCGGTGGGCTCGTCGGCCAGGAGGATGAGCGGGCGGTTCACGAACGCGCGGGCGACGGCGACGCGCTGCTGCTCTCCACCGGAGAGCTCGTTGGGCAGGTTGTCCCGCTTGCCGGCCAGGCCGACCAGGTCGAGCACCTGGGGCACCTGGTTGGCCACGACGTGCCGGGGCCGGCCGATGACCTCGAGTGCGAAGGCCACGTTCTCGAACACGCTCTTGTTCGGCAGGAGGCGGAAGTCCTGGAACACGCATCCGATGTTGCGGCGCAAGTAGGGCACCCGCCACTTGGGCAGCTCGACGATGTTCCGGCCGGCCTCGAGGATCTGGCCCGAGTCGGGGAGCTCCTCTCGGAGCAGGAGGCGGATGAACGTCGTCTTGCCCGACCCGGACGCGCCGACGAGGAAGACGAACTCGCCCTTCTCGATCTCGACGGTGATGTCGCGCAACGCGACGGTCGAACCCTTATATGTCTTGGTGACGTTTTCGAATCGGATCATCAGTGCGAGAGTGGCCGCCCCGGCGTTGGACGGGGCACCCCCACGATCCTACTTACTCTTCATGACGGTTTCGGGTCACTGGCTTCCGTGCAGGTCACAGACCTCTCCGCGCGACCGCCGTGGGGTTCCCTACGATCCGACCTCGCGCTGGCGGCGCAACTCGGCTTCCATGAACGGGTCGAGGTCCCCGTCGAGCACGGCGTCGACATTGCCGGTCTCGTAGTTGGTGCGGAGGTCCTTCACCAGTTGGTAGGGGGCCATGACATACGAGCGGATCTGGCTGCCCCAGGCGTTGTCGCCCCGTTCGCCGCTCAGCGCGTCCAGCTCGGCCCGCCGCTCCAGGCGGGCGCGCTCCGCCAGCTTGGCGCCGAGGATCTGCATCGCCTTCGCCTTGTTCTGGTGCTGGCTGCGCTCGTTCTGGCAGGACACCACGATGCCCGTGGGTAGGTGGGTCAGGCGCACGGCGGAGTCCGTCTTGTTGACATGCTGGCCACCGGCACCCGACGAGCGGTAGGTGTCGATGCGCAGGTCCTTCTCGTCGATCTCCACCTCCGACGAGACGTCCTCGAGGAAAGGGGTGACGTCCATGGAGGCGAAGCTGGTCTGGCGGCGGTGTTGCGAGTCGAAGGGCGACATGCGGACGAGGCGGTGCACACCGCGCTCGGTGGCGAGCAGTCCGTAGGCGAAGCGCCCGTGCACAATGAAGGTGGCCGACAGCAGCCCCGCCTCCTGTCCCTCCGTCGCCTCGTCCACTTCGACGGTGAAGCCCCGTCGCTCGGCCCATCGTTGGTACATGCGCAGCATCACTTCGGTCCAGTCCTGCGCGTCGGTACCACCCGCCCCCGCGTGCACCTCGCACACCGCGTCGAGCTCGTCGTAGTCGCCCGAGAAGAGCGACTGCAGCTCGAGCGCCCCGAGCCGCGTGCCGAGGGTGTCGACGGTCTCGACCAGCTCGGCGTCGAGCGCGGCGTCGCGCTCCCCCTCGGCAGCCGACTCCTCGGTCAGCTCGAGCAGCGCGCTGGCGTCGTCGAGAGCGCCGCGGAGGCCGTCGAGCTGGTCGAGGTCGGCGGAGATCCGTCCGAGCTCCCTCGTGACGGACCGCGCGTTGTCAGGGTCGTCCCACAGGTCGGGTTTCGCCACCTCGGTCTCGAGCTCGGCCATCCTGGCCTGGAGTTTCTCGCGGCCGAGGTACCGCTCGGCCTCGGCCAACCGCTCCCCCAGCGCTTCGAGCTCGGATGTGAAGTCGCGGGGTGCCTCGGCCGCCGGGCCGTCAGGCGGCGCCATGGCACAACTTGAACTTCTTGCCGCTCCCGCACCAGCAAGGCTCGTTACGCCCCAGCTTCTCGTGCTGCTCCTTCACGATCGGCACGAGGGCATTCGGGTCCGGGGGGTTGGGCCGCTTGATCTGCGCCTTGCCG
>Ga0181523_10005040_pt1 | contig 11106 bp, 13 predicted proteins | sample PEATcosm2014_Bin_43_FD_119752 | JGI IMG/M metagenome (GOLD analysis project Ga0181523, IMG submission 119752) | Peatland microbial communities from MTU Mesocosm Facility, Houghton, MI, USA - PEATcosm2014_Bin05_30_metaG | ecosystem: Environmental > Terrestrial > Soil > Wetlands > Peat | place... | reverse complement strand
GAAATTGCTCGCACAAATTGCGCTGCTCTTACTGGCCGGATCAGCTTGGTCGCAGACCTTCGTGTTCACGCAACTCGCCAGCGACAACTTCGACCGTGGACCTAACCCGTCATCGTGCAGCACGTCCCCCGGTCCAGATTGTAATCTAGGCTCTAACTGGTCGAACTTCGGCCAGGATCATATCGGATGGTGGGACGCTGGCTGGATCACTTCGACCAGCGGAGGGGGGAACGCAACCAACACGCCATTCTACTCCGGCGCTGGGGCTGCCGCGTACTTTGGCCCAGACTGGTCCACGATTCCCAGCCAATACTCGAAGGCTACTTGCACCGGCATGGTGGCAGCGCAGGATGATTGCGACATTTTCGTTTACATGTCTGAGAATACCTATTACTTTGCCGAGTGTGACGGGGCGAATGGTACTCTCGCGATTATAGAAGTCATCAACGGCGCTAGTTTTGAGTATCTTGCCCAAGGCGGGACATGCACGGACGGGGTAATCACTGCCGTTATCATACCGCCGACCATCACTCTCCAATTCAATGGAGTTACGGCGCTTATCGCAAACAACTCAGACATTAGTTCAGGACAACCGGGCATCGGTATGGGAGTCGTGGATTACAGTTATGCGATCGACAACGCCTACATCTCCAACTGGTCAGGCGGGTCCGTAAGCCAAGCACCAACGCCGACTAAAGTTCTAGGCGGTTCTAGCAAGTTTGGCGGGAGCGGGGTCGAATGAAACGACTGCTTCAAATCGCTTTGCTGACGGCGCTCGCCGGGAGCGCGTTCTCCCAATCGTTCATGAACATCACGGCCGCGAACATATACGGCGCTGGAGGAGTCCTGCTGCCATCGGGGATACTCGTCTGGCAGGCCACGGACAGCGGCGGGAACCCCGTGAGCTACCAGGTGAACGGCGGAGGGCAGCAGATCACGTACCCGACCGTGTGCCCGATAGTGAACGGGGCGATCACGGGCGGCTGCCAGGTGGCGAACACGAGCACGACGAATCCCATGAACATTTGTTTTGCTTTGACCATAAAGGATTCGAACAACGTCGTGATCTCTCCCGCCGCGAACGGCAACGCGTGCGTGCAGCCGCAGACCTCGAACTACTGGTGCGCGAACGGCGCTTGTAACTTCGACCAGTACGTGCCGACGAACCCTTCCGTGATCACGGCCAAGCTCGCCACGCCGCAACTCTACTCGCTCGGAGGCATCTACCAATCTAACTGCCCAGCGCTGACCCCGGTGGTTACTGGATGGCTGAGCACGGGATACCCGAACTGCGCGCCCTTTCCTGCTCCGCCACCCCCCGCTCCTACGTTCTTTCTGCTCGGGCAGACGGGGACCGCAGCCACGGCATGTGACAACCACGTGGCCTCGGGCGTCGGACAGTTGCAGCAGTACGGCTCCTCCCCTGAAGCGGCATATCAGGTCACGTTCTCGAACGGAGCTGCCTACTGCGACGCGAACTACGCCGTGGAGGTGACGCGCAAGAGCGCCGCCGCCGGGTTCGGCAACGGCTTCCTGAACGTGGTCAATCAGACGGCATTCGGGTTCCTTATCGTGTCGAGCGACACGACGGAAGTCACGAGCACGATCTTCTGGACGGCGGCGGGCTACCAATGAAAATTACCTGCAAACTTGCAGTCTTCCTCTGGCTCGCTTGCGCGGCGGCGTTCCCGCAAGCCACGCTCACCACGCCGACACCCGGAACCCAACTCAGCGGGAGCACGGTGACGTTCGACTGGACTTGCTCCTCCTGCGGGGCGACGGCCTACTGGCTCGACCTCGGGACGACGGCTGGCGGGAACAATTACATCCAGTCCGGCAATCTGGGGAACGTTCTGACTATCACCGTGCAGAGCCTCCCATTGAACGGCACAACAGTCTATGCCACCCTGTACTCTCTGGTGAGCGGCGTATGGCAGCACGGCGTCTACACGTATTCGTCGCTGAACGGAACGGCCGGGGCCGCCGTCATGCAGACTCCGACGAACAACTCGACTCTGGACACAAACCACATAACGTTCACATGGGCGGCAGGAACGAGCGCAACTGCCTACTGGATCGACATAGGGACCACCGTGGGCGGGAACAATTACATCCAGTCCGGCAATCTGGGGAACGTTCTCACGAGCACTCAGGCGACCGGGTTCCCGGCCAACGGTTCGACTATGTATGTCACGCTCTATTCTCTGATCGGTGGCCAGTGGTTCAACAACAGATACAGCTACGTGCTCGCTCCGCACTACACGCTCCCCGCGTGGACCGCCCCTACGGGAAGTGATCCTGCCGCTAGTTACAATATCTATCGTGGCTATCCTTCGACCGGAAGTTGCACAGGAAGCAGCACGCCGGTCAGCATGACGAAGATCGGATCGGTCACGGCTCCAACCGTCACCTACACCGACCAAACGGTGTATTTGTTGGACACCAATGACTACTACGTAACGGCAGTGGACTCTGCGGGAAAAGAAGGTCCGCCGTCGAACGTGATCTGCGTGGTGATCCAATGAGATGCGTACTTATCCTGTTTCTGAGCACGGCCTGCTTTGCCGCTGGTGGCTCTTGTCCTTCGGGAGCGAACTACCCGAATGCTTCGGGCGCATTGGTCACCCTTGCCTCGCTTGGTGTGACTTCCTGCTATTACGCTTCTTCGGCTGGTGTGGACACGGCTACGGGCACTACCGAGTCGGCACCGTGGCTCCATTTTCCCGGAATGACTGGGTGCTCCAACAACTGCGCGGCGCTCACGCCGTCGGCTGGTCAAGGCTTCATCATCAAAGGCGGCAGCGCCTACCATCTCGGAAACTCCTCCGCTACGCCGTACATCGCTGGAGGCTGGAACTGGCAGTGGGCGGGGACGAGCAGCCATCAAATCTACGTCGGCGTCGATCCCGCATGGCCTTCTACGGGATGGACGCGGCCCGTCTTCACCGGGGATAATCCGATCTGCTCCTCCACCAGTTGCAGCCGTGGAACCTACCCTTACGTGTCCAGTTGCCAGTATCAGGTCACGGGCGGCAACAATCTCATCGCCATCAACCCTTCCGCCTATCTCACGTTCGACAATCTTGAACTAACCGGGATGTGCTGGACCGGAACGCCGAGCGGGACGAATGACATTTACCTCTACAGCCAAGGATTGAGCAGCGGAAGCGGAGGGGTGAACAGCTCCTCCATCGTCTCCAATATGTACATCCACGGATGGAGCCACACGTCCGGGGCAGCCTACTATGCGACGGCGATGCGGGCCTACACTGAGAACGCGCTGCCGATCTACGAGTTCGACGTGGTGGACGGTTGGGATTCGGACGACCAGGTGATGGACGCGGTGGGAGATCAGAGCGCGGGCGTTTACATCGTCCAGTACAATGTGTTTCGGCACTTTGGCGGCTCGAACGCGCCGAACAACTGCCACATCGTCCACGACAACCTGTTCGAGTACGTCAACAACTGCGGTGAGAACGGCGATCATTGCGACACGTTCATGTGCTACGGGGAAACGTCGAACGGTTCAACCGACCCAAACCTTTTCTACAACAACATTTTCCGTTACATTGGAACGGAATATAGCTCTGCGAACTCCGATGGCACGCTCTGGATATTTCCGACGCTCGGACAGACGGATTACGTCTTCAACAACGTGGCCCATGACATCTATTCGCCAGCAAACTATTTCAGCATGAACCAGAACAACCACGGGGCGGGTGGCAACGCGGCCCTCTATAACAACACTTGGGTGTGCCCCTGCGACTTCGGTAATGATTCTCCCGCGAACGGAACTTGGTCACTCATTAACAACCATTGGGTGACGACGGCTACCAGCACGTCAGGCACGTTCCAGAATCCGTCCTCGGTCACATCGGAAACGAACTCGCTCTATATGTCCCCTACGGGCTCCGGGAGCGCGGCAGCGCAGGGCTACACGTCAGCGAATGACTACGCGCCCACGTCGTCTACGAATTCGACTGTCACCGCCTCGGGCACGAATGACACGACGTTTTGCAACGGGTTGACGAACGTGCTGGCGAAGGCGGCCTGTCTTCAGGGGTTCACTGGCGTGGCGTACAACGCCACCAATCACACTGTAGTCGTTCCAGCCATTCTCGGAGTTAATCGTCCTTCCACTGGCGCGTGGAACGTGGGAGCATATCAGTTTGCGGCTACGGGGCCAAACGCCCCGACTGGCTTGACCGTGACGGTGCATTAAGTGTGCGCAGCCTCCTCAAATTCGCCTGCGTACTGCTCACGACTTGCTGTTTCGCGCAAGGGCCGCAGACCTATTCCGCGAGGACGGATAACTGCGAGGTCGGGACGGAATCTGGTTGCGTCAGCGGAGTTGGACCCGGGCACGCAGGAGCGCCCATGAGCTTCCTCCTGACGGGAATAGGCCCGTTCGCGGCAAACGCGCCGGCGAACACCGCCACCACGGATAAAGACTTCGGTTCGTTTCTCCTGCTCGTCACGGACCCAACGACCCATCTCTCCACCAATTCGTTCCAGTTAGGCTCAGACGGAGAGCGCGATCTGTTCGAGCAGAACTCCAACATGTTCATGGTCTACTCGGTTGGCGGAGGGCCATATCTCTATTATCTGAACAAGGCGGCGATCCGGGCGGCGGAGGCGGGCGGAACTCCGATCTCGCCATCGAATCCAGGCGTGACCAAGAGCCAGATCGTCGGCGGCTCGATCAGCGGAAGTCCGTGCACTTCTGGCTGCACCGTGCTCAACTCGGGGGGCGCGGAGGTATTCAGCCGAGGACAGGCGTACACCATCTTCGAGCTTTGGTCGGACGGTCTGACCATTTACAAGGACGTGATCAACCCGAGCACAGACACGTTCACGCGAACGCTTTACGCGAACCTTGGCAACGCTTTCCCCAAAACCTACTTTAGTACATGGAACGGGGAGTTTACGACAGCGACAGACGGCTCAGTAGCCCTTGCGATGGCGGGCGGGATGGATTGGAAGGGGAGCACGGCCTACGTTACCGGAGACTACACTTCGTTCATCTATCCGCAAACGGGGAATTCCGCCAATCATGCCTTCCAGGCGACCGTCGGCGGAACGACTTCCGGCACGGAGCCGACGTGGTCGACCTGCACTTCGACCTGCACGGATGGAGGGGTGACGTGGACAAACATTGGCTCAGTCAACGGGCAAGGGCCGGGATTCGACGCTGTAGTGTATTTAGCGGGAACCGGATATTACGCTTTGAATACTCGGCTCGGGCAGGTGCGATCTGGCACGACCGTCGCGGGCACTTGGACAACTACCGACACGGTGATCTGCGGCAAGTACGGGACCAACCCATGCCCCTTGACCGACCTGATGACGCTGCACGGGAATGGAGCAGACCTTAATTCGGCCTACATGTCGCTGACGCCGACGCATGGCGGCGGGACGCCCGTGCTCACGCCGGGGACGGCTAATTGCCTGAACACGAACGCGACGTACTACGGGGCATACAGCGCGGGCAAGACCTATTCCAAGACGAGTCCCGCGCACCAGACGGTTTACGATCCCTCGCACGGCGCGCCGTACAGCTACTACGAGTACGTCTACGCCACCCCGACGGCGGGGAACGCTCCCCCGAACTCGACCTACTGGCAGTTGGCCGACGTCTACTGCTACACCTACACTTGGCAAGTAGCCACGCTGAACATCAACGTCAGCACGCAGACGAGCGGGGCCAGCCACACCTCCGGCCACCAGGCGCAGGGCTACTTGAACTACTGGGCGGACAATGACCAGTACCAGCATCTTTTCTCGCAGCCGATGGTTTATCAGAGCGTGAGCGGGACGATTGACGAAGTGCCCTATCCGACCATTGGCGGTAGCGGTTCAACCGGATGGTTGAGCCGGGACATCCTGCCAAATGGCTTCCCTTCAGATCACCATGACTCCTACCGCGATTCCGGGCTGACGGATACGCCTCCGATAGTAGACTTCGCCACGCAGGTTCCGACGATCTCCAACGGCGCACTCACTGGACTGGCGTACTACGGTGAAGTGGTGGGAGAGTGCACGGGCCTCGGGACTTGCCCGCTGGGAACGACCTATAGGTTCTCGCACATCTATAACACCGGGATGAACCAGAGCTTCGAGGCGCAGAACAACATCGGGAACGCCTCGCAGGACGGCCAGTGGGCATTGGTCGGCACGGACATGATGGGGACGCGCGGCTCGACCTCGCCCGCGTGGGCCGGGAGCGCGGCTTACGCGCTCGGGGCCACGATGTACCCGACCTCGAACAACGCGGGGAAATACGACTTCCAGGTCATCGCCGCTGGCACCACTTCCGGCACGCAGCCTGATTGGGACGCCGCCTGCGCCACCTCCTGCGTGGACGGCGGGGTTACATGGAAGAACCTGAAGGCATCATGCGACCAACTGCGTGCCGGGTTTTCACCGTCCGCCAGCACGGCGTTCTCCGGTGGATCGGCCGTCTACCCCGTGTCGAACAACCCGAACAACGACGTCTACCTCACGGCGGCCGGAGGGACGACGGGCGCGACGGTTCCCAACTGGCAAGTATTTTGTCCGTCATACGGAAATTGCCCTTCGCTCGACGGGACGGTGCAATGGACGAACGAGGGTCCGAACGATTGCAGAAGTGACGCGATGCTGATCGACCTCATGTCGGCCGCGCCGCTGACGGGCGGCCCGCTCGCCCCAACCGGATTGTCTGTGACTGTGCACTAGGAGAATCATGAAAATCATCATCACCGCAGTTCTCTCGCTCGCCCTGGTCGGCTGTATGACTCCGACTGCCCAGCGCGCCAACACTCCTGCCCCGCCCTCCATCGAGCCGCGCCCGCTCACCGCCACTGCGACGGCGCACTCCGTTACCCTCGGGGGATGCACGGATACGGCGGCGGGCGTGCAGTTTAATTTCTACAAGGGAACGGCCTCCGGCGGGGAGAGCGCGACGGCACTGAATGCTTCGCCGCTCGCGACCTGCTCCTACACCGATACGGCGGTGACGGCTCTGCAGACCTACTGGTATGTCGCCAAAGCCTATCTGTCGACCGCCAGCCCGAGCCTTTCAGGGCCGTCAAACGAGGTGAGCGCCACGATCCCAGCCGACGCGCAGCCCCCGGCGCCCACCGGCCTGACGGTCGAGACTGTCACGGAGAACCGCGTGCCGTTGAAGTGGACGCCTGTAAATTTGCAGGGAATCAGCTACGATGTGTTCCGGGGAGTGGAACCGAAACTGCCCGACCCGAAACAGCTGGCGAGCGGGCTCACAGCGGCGTCCTATGTCGACACGAAGCCGGTCAAGGGGCAGACCCGGTACTATGGCGTCAAGTCGGCGCTTGGAACTAAAGTCAGCGCCATGAGCGCGACCCTGGCGGTAACCGTACCATAGGAGGAAACGATGGACTCTAGCCTGGTATTCACACACCTAGCCTTTGGAGCGATCTGGGGCGCGGTGCTACACTACGCGCAGATGAGCAAGTCGCTGCCGTGGGTGACACAGAAGACGACGGCGATCAATATCAGCTTTCGCGCTCTCATGGCGCTGCTCACCGGCCTCGGCATCCACGGCGCCTACGTCGGCAACGCCTCGACCGGATGGCAGATCGCGATAGCCATCCCGTCGCTGGCCGTGCTCGGGCACTCGCTCGTGCAGGTCATCGGTCAGTACTTCGTTCAGCAGGGCTGGCTCACGGCCTTCCAGCTTCAGCAGTTCATAAAGGACTTGCCACCGGCTTCATCGAACAAGCAATAAGGAGGCTCCATGCTGGCTTTACTGCAAATCGGTCTGCACAGGTACGGGTTCTTCGGGATCGAGGGATTGGCGGGGATCATCGTGGGGGTGATCATCCTGATCATCCTCTGCGCGATCCTGTTCAAGATTTGGGGGCTGCTCGCGCCGAAACTCGGACTCGACCCCACGTGGGTTCAGATCATCTTCTGGCTGCTCGTCCTGCTCGTGTTCGTTTTGTTCCTGCACGTGTTCGGGTTGTACTGAACGATGTTCCATTTCGGCATCCCGATGTTCGCCATGACCAACGAGGACAGACCTGTGCCCGAAGAAAGCGCGAGCCACACCGAGCGCCATTCCAGTGTAGACACCGTCGGGCCGCAGCCACCGACCAACGGGATCGACCTTCACTGGCGCTGGCAGTCCGTGGCCGTGGTTTGCACCATCTGCACACTGGTGGGCGGGTTGATCGCCTTCAGCTTCGGGCAGTTCAGTTCCGTCGTGCAGGACAGGCAGGCGTTCTCCGACCGCATGACCGACAGCGAGAAGGACCGACGGGAGATGCACGACGAGATCAACAAGCTGAACGACAAGATCGCGGCCATGCGCGATGAGCAGGTCAAGAACTCGGAGTTCCGCACGAACTCGAAGCAGGATCTTCAGGATATGAAGGACATGCTGCGGGCGCACATGCAGGGGCGCGACTACGTCGTGAAGCACCACGCGGAGGAGCAGCCGTGAGCCTGCCCCTGGACCTTTGGGAAGGCCAACTGCGCGAGGTCAACGCAGCCGTCAGCTTCTCACTCGCCAAGGAGCAGAACCCGGAGCGATGGGAACTGCTCGCCGATTTTCTGCACGGGCTGGAGTGCGCGCTGCAACGACTGGACAGGCTCAAGCCGTGACCGCCTTCTTCGTGCGGCGCCGCCAGTCCACGTCGCTCTCCGTCACTGGGGAACTGCTCTACTGCGGCGCGCATTTCTGCTTCACATTGGAGCCGGCCTACGGGTTGGCCGGGGTCAAGCCGCGCGCCATCCCCGCCGGAACATACCCGCTCGACATCCGGTTCTCGCCGCGCTTCAACCGCGACATGCCGCACGTCGAGCAAGTTCCCGACTTCACCGAGATCATGCTCCATCCGGGGAATTTCCCGAGGGACACGGACGGGTGCTGCCTGGTCGGGACGACTCTCGGGATAAACTTCGTCGGAGAGAGCGACGCCGCGTTCGCGCCGCTATACGCCAACATCGAGACGGCGCTGGCCTCGGGACCGCAGACCATCACGTTCGCGGACCCGGTCGCGGGCCAAGCGTCCGATTTGGACGGACAGGTGGGAATAGGTTAAAAAGGAGAACTCAAAAATGAAAACACTCGTACTGATAGCAGCGATCCTCGCAAGCGCGGTTTGCTTCGGACAGCAGCAATCGGCGTTCATCGATACCACATACTCTTTCGGACTGACGCCCGTGACGTTGCCCGGAGTGGGCACGACCGTTGCCGGGGCCGAGTCTGATATCCTCGTGAGCCTTACGCCGAACAACGACGTGGGGCCGACTACGCTCATCAGCAACGATACGTTCGTCGGCGGACGCTACGACCGCGTGATCCCGCAAGTAGCGACTTGGCTCCAGAACCACACCGCGCTCACGGGATACAACTATCAGTTCGGAGTCACGAGCAGCCTCGGAATCGTAAAAGGCGCTGCGAACCACTGGGGCGAACGGGCCGGGTTCTTCCTGCGCTGGGCGCCGTCGGGTTCAACGAGTTTCAGTTTGGCGTTCGAGGTCCAAGCCAACCACTTGCCGGGAATAACTGACCAAGTTCCAAAGCAGTCAAGTTGGCTTCCGAGCGTCGCGCTCAGTCCGACGTTCCGCTTCTGACTATCACGCCCGGAGCTACTTCTTTTCCGTTCACGGCGTTTCCTTTCCGAGCAGCGCAGCCCTCCGTTTCTTGCACAGGCGGCGCTCAACGGCCATCCCTATCCAGAATCCGCAGAACGCGCACCACAATTCGGAAACGAGCATCATCCAAGCAGGATAGCAGGGCGTCACGGTTTCTCCTTCCGAGTCTCGGGCGCGACTCCGCGCTCTAACTGACGTAGCATCAAGTCCCATGTAGCCTTGACGTTCTCTAGGTCCTCTTGCGTAAAATATTCCGGCACCCACAATCGAATAAGGCTGTCGTGTCCACTTGTGCAACCGCATTCGTATAGTTTAAGAATTGGCTTGTTCATTTCTTCTCCTTCCCGGGCAGCGCAGCGAGGGCGCTAGGGAATGATCGTTTAATTTCGGCTCTAGTCCAACTTGTTGTTATTCCAGTGACGCGACGAATCAGTTTCGAGAATGGTACGAATTCCACGCTCAGACCAATATCATAGACTGCCGCCAATCGCTTCAAAGCAGTCAATGTATGCTTGCCGTAATACGGGTTTTCCATTCTCGACACGTTAGCCTGTTCCATCCCCGCCAGTCGCGCCGCTTCGACTTGACTTAATCCTCGGGCGTCACGAATAGAACGGAGTTGGAAAGCGATTCCCTTGTCGATGTGAGAGGCCACGAATCTTGCGCGTGTTTCACGACCGCGAGCCAAGCGCTTTTCGCACCCCTTGACGGTCAGAATCTTACGAGTTCCCATTCGTTTCCTTTCCGGGCAGCGCAGCGAGGGCGCTCCTGACTCTTCCAAGCAATAGCGCACAACTTGGCGTGTCCTCATCGACTAGATTGCCAAGATATCGCTCACAGGCTTGCAGGGCATCCCGCAGGCCGTCGCGCGTTGGACACTCGAACTTTTCAAGCTGTCCGCAATCCATACATTGATGCGTTGCAATTCCGAAGCGATGAGAATGCGTCATGGTTTTTCCTTCTCGGGCAGCGCAGCGAGGCCGCCTTGGGCTTCTTGAATTATTTGGTTCAGACGGGATTCAATCACTAGACGACTGTAACGCAGGCCGTCGCACGTTGGACACGGAACTTTTTCAGTTGCGGGCTCCTTCATAGACAGAAGTAGTTTTTCAGCCGCTTTCAATTCTTCACCGAATTGCGGCCCTTGGTACGGTCGTCCGTGGATATGCTCCATCACACACATACTTTCTATCTCAGGTAGAGCAAGATTCAGTTTTGTGACGAGTGCTTGCAGCGCATCCCGCAGGCCGTCGCGCTCGGCCCCTAGTTTCACAATCTCCTCGTGGAAGGTGAGCACCTTCAGTTCCGCCGTTTCCGCTCGGGTCTGCCAGTAACCGCGCTCGGCTTCGGCTTTGTCGGCGCGTTCCACACATCTCAGAAATTGTCGCGCTGCGTAGTTAGAGTGCGCGATAACCGCTCCTCGCATGGCATTGTAGATTACTTGTTCGCCTTGATGCCCAGACGACAAATCGAGCGCCAAAGCAT
>Ga0181523_10005039_pt1 | contig 11107 bp, 9 predicted proteins | sample PEATcosm2014_Bin_43_FD_119752 | JGI IMG/M metagenome (GOLD analysis project Ga0181523, IMG submission 119752) | Peatland microbial communities from MTU Mesocosm Facility, Houghton, MI, USA - PEATcosm2014_Bin05_30_metaG | ecosystem: Environmental > Terrestrial > Soil > Wetlands > Peat | place... | reverse complement strand
TGGTCTCTTTGCGCAAATCGCAGGGGCGTCCACTCCGCTGCGCGACCTGCTATCCCGCACGCTCACTCGCCGCTCCGGCGATTTCTGGCGCCGCCTGCCTCTAGCCAAGTCCCTCCTGTCGGAGGACACGTTGGCCTCGCTCCTCGATCCTCTTCCGGCCAAATCTCTCAACAAAGACACGACTTTTGCCGATGCGATCCTCGCCTTAAACGAAAGCCCTTCAGGTGAACTTTTGATCCTCGACGAAAAGCAGCGACTCTGGGGCACCCTCGACCGCACCGACCTCTACGATATGACCGCCCGCATCGCCATCATTCCCCCCGAAGAACGCGGCGACCTAACCCGCCGCAAACTCAGCGATCTCCTCCCAGGCAATCCCCTCTATGTCTCTTTGGACGAACCACTCTTGGTGGCCGCCGCTACCATGCTCGATCACGGCATCTTCTGGATCCCCGTCGTTCGCTCCAAAATCGACCTGCAACCCGTTGGCTACCTTCGCGGTGAAAGAATCCGCAGCCGCATGATCCAAAAACTCAGCCAAGGCAAGAGTGCCCACGCACAGACCGCCAGCTAAATCCTACGCGCTCTCCACCTTCTTTGTAGGGGTCGGTCTATCCCCGCCCCTGTGCCCCGGTCACTCCAGCCGGTCTTAGGACCGCTCGGCATCTTGAAACGTCTCTAGCCTATGTCGCGCTTGATAGCCCAGCGTCACTTGCCTACGGAAGCTCCTGGGAGCCCGACGCTGTGGAGCTCAAGTCTTCTCTCCCGTCGCCCGAAACGCGACGGGGATATGCTCGGGTTCCTTCAAGCAGCCGTGTGATGCGCGAGTGGCTGCACTTCCCGCAGGAGTCCGGTATCCACGTCGAAAATGACGCCGCGCACGGGGATGTCTTTGGCAATCCAGGGATGCGACCTGACTTTCTTGATCTGCTCCCGGGTATTTTCCTCGGGATCCTTATAAGAGAAGAAGCGCATTGGAGTCGGCGAAGCGTCTCCGGTCGAAGCGCTCAGCTTGGCATTCAGCTCGGCATCTGTAAATGTCGTAAACCCGCAGCCGGTATGGTTGAGGAGCAGTATCTCTCTGGTTCCGAGTACGCGGGTGGAGACGACGAGCTCACCGAGAACATCTTCTGTTACCGCGGGTCCGCCGGTTCGGATAACGTCGATATCGGCTTGCGGCAGCCCCAAGATTCCAGGGAGGTCTGAGAGACGAGGATCCATGCAGGTTACAACTACGATTTTGGGTGCCGGACGTTTTCCGAGCGTTGGATCGTAATTCTTTGCATAGTTACGGTTTGCTTCTAATGCCCTATCGATAATACTCATGATTTTTCTCCTGACAGGCGAGCGGTGCGGCCAAGCCCGTTTCAAGTTTCGCTCCGCCGACCGAATCGGCTGCGATGAACCGATTACACCCGACGTGCACCAGCGAATCAATTGGACGATGGTATTAGCACTACCTTTGTATTGGCCTCCGTGGAAGCGAAGTACTCGCCACCCTATGGCCTTAGGTCCAATCCCTACCTTGGCGGTAATCGATACCTTCGTCCAATAGATTGGTCATCGTGATTCTGGCCTAATTCGGCTTGGTCTGATCGGAGCAATTATGAGCACTGCCATCACTGCCTCTCACATCGAGCGGAACCCGGAACTCCTAGGACAAACCGTGGTCGTAATCGGCGGAAGCGCAGGTATCGGTCTCGAGACAGCCCGACGAGCAAGCGCAGAGGGAGCGAAGCTAATCCTCACCGGGCGCACCCCCGAGCGCCTCGAGCGCGCAGCGAGCGAGGTCCATGCGCTGAGCACTAGCGCCTTTGACGCCACGGATCCTGCGCTGCTCGAGCAGTTCTTCCGCGACCTGCCGCCCTCCATCGATCACATCATGGTCACAGCTGGCCGACCTTCTTACGGCCGCCTCATCGACCAGGATTGCGCTCACGTACGCCGTGCTCTGAACGAGCACGTACTACTCTTCATCGAAGTCGCCCGGAACGCAGCGGACAAGGTAAGAGCTGGCGGAACTTTGATATTTATGGGGGGCACCGGCAGTCGCCGCCCGGGCGTTGGCTTCGGAATCGCATCGACAGTGACCGTCGCACTTCCCGCCCTTACGGCTAATCTGGCGCTTGAGCTGGCACCCGTTCGCGTGAACCTGATCGCCGCCGGATTCGTCAACACGCAATTGTCCGCATCACTCTTGGGGGATGAACTCGAAAACCGCCGCAGCCAGCTTCGAGCCAAACTTCCCATCCGGCGGGTTGTGCAACCAGCAGATGTCGCCGCACTAGCCGTACACATCACGACCAATACTGCCCTTACGGGTGCAACCTACGATGTCGACGGTGGGCAGCAGTTCGTCGCCGCCTAGCCGAGAAAGCCGGCGTGTACGCAAGAATGTGGCCAGCGATTTGGGCAAGGAATAAGGAGGAGATATGGCAACTCTGCGTGCGTTTCCGGGCCGTGAACCGATCAGTGGCGCTACCGTCGAGAAAGTGGATATGAAGTTCGAGGTGGTTGTCATACCGGTCGCGGATGTTGACCGCTCGAAGCAGTTCTACACGAAACTCGGCTGGCGGCTCGACGCCGACTTCCGGTTCGATAACGGTTTCCGTGTTGTTCAGTTCACGCCTCCCGGCTCCGGGTGCTCGGTTCAGTTTGGCGCGAAGATGACACCCGCTGCGCCAGGTTCGGCCCAGGGTCTCTACTTGATCGTCCCCGACGTTGAGGCAGCAAGGAAAGACCTTGTCGCACGCGGCATCGATGTGAGTGAGGTGTTCCACGCCGGAACGCCAGGCGCTCAGTTCCAGATCGACGGCAGCGGTCGCGTCAGCGGGCCGGCACCCGAGCATGCCACCTACAGCTCGTTCGCCACGTTTCGTGATCCCGATGGCAACGGATGGCTGTTTCAGGAAATCACAACCCGGCTGCCGGGCCGAGGCCTCGGCAATCTGGATGTCGCGACCCTGACGAAGCTTTTAGCAGAAGCAGAGCAACATCATCGCGAATACGAACCTACCCTTCCGAAGCACCACTGGTCGGGCTGGTACGCCGCCTACATGGCCGCGCGGCAAGACGGCAGGAGCCCCGAAGAGGCAGCCAAGGACGGAAAGATCTACATAGAAGGGGCGCGCTGACCACCACGATGAGACAGTTCGACGCGATCATTCTCGGGACGGATCATGCGGGCCCATCCCTGGCGGCTCGGTTCGCGCGTGCCGGAAAAACCGTCGCTATTATCGAAGGCGATAAATTTGGCGGCACGTGCGTGGAAACGGGATGCATCGCGACAGAGACGCTCGTGGCAAGTGCCTTTGCCGTCCATGTTGCCCACCGAGGAGCGGAATATCGTTTCGCCATTGGTGTCAAAGCCCGCAAAGACGCAGCCTCCCCGAGGTCAAACAAGGGAGCGCAGGAGTGGCTCCGAGGATACCCACGGAGGCCATCGGAGGAGGATACCAATCATGCGTTCTGATATGGTGCCCGGAAGAGTTTTTCCCGACTACGAGCTGCCCGATCACACCGGCAAACTGCGCAAGCTCAGCGAGCTACAGGGCGGCGATCCGCTGATCCTCACGCTCTCGCGCGGCCACTACTGCCCAAAGGAACACCAGCAGCATCTGGAACTCGCCGCGTTCTACCCGAAGATCGCTGTGGCATACACTCAAATCGCCACGATCGCCACCGACGACCACCATACGCTCCAGGAATTTCGAGCATCGGTCGGAGCACAGTGGACATTTCTCTCCGATCCTGACCGAAGCGTGCAGAAGGATCTCGACATCCAGGAGTATACCGACCCCGAACACAATCCGATGATTCCGCACACGCTCGTCCTCAAGCCGGGCCTCGTGATCTACAGCATCTATAACGGCTACTGGTTCTGGGGCCGCCCGTCGCTCGGCGATCTTTGGCACGACCTGCGCGCCGTGACCAGCGAAATCCGTCCAGACTGGGATCTCGGCAGCCCTGGGCTTCGCGAGGCGTGGAAGGCAGGGGACCACGCGCCTTTCCACGGGTGGAATAAGCAGGACAGTGTGAGGGCTTCGACTGGACAGAGGAAGTAGGCCATTTTCGTTCATGGTCGACGAATGACGCAAAAAAGCGAGTGTTCAGTCTTCTGTCGCTCGCCACAGGATAGATAACCGGGAATTCCACGAGAATAGACGGTGGGGAGAGAGGAGGTAGTTCGCGGAAATGGCTCGTCTAGCCTCAGTCAATGTCGGCCTCCCGCGTGACGTGACATGGAGCGGCAAAACCGTCCGAACGGCGGTCTGGAAATTTCCTGTTGCGGGGCGGCGCATGGTGCGCAAGCTCGATATCGATGGTGATGCGCAAGGTGATCTCGCCGGTCACGGAGGGGAGCATCGCGCCGTATTTGTCTACCAGATGGATTCTTACCATTACTGGGAGCGCTTTCTGGGCCGCAACGATTTTATTTTTGGCCAGTTCGGCGAAAACTTCACTGTTGAAGGGCTTCCGGATGACGAGGTTTGCATCGGTGATCGATACCGCATTGGTGATGCAGTATTCGAAGTAACGCAGCCGCGCGTGACGTGCTACCGCGTCGGCATCCGCATGAATGAACCTCGTATGGCGGCGCTACTCGTAGCACATCGAAGACCGGGATTTTACTTTCGCGTGTTGCAGGAGGGAGAAGTTGCTGCAGGCGATGACATTGTGAAAATTGCTGACGGTCCGGAGCGAATCACTGTGGCCGAGGTTGACGCCCTCCTGTATTTGCCAGGACATTCCCGCGAGCAACTGCAACGCGCGCTCCGGATTCCTGCGCTGAGCAAGGGTTGGCAGAGTTCATTCCAGGCAATGCTCCAACAAGACTCGAGTTCCCAAACTGTGGCGGGGAATCCGGGACTCGCCTATGAGGAGCAAGCTCCAGCATGGCCCGGATTCAGACAAATGCGAGTCACGCAGATCCAGGAGGAGAGCGATAGCGTGAATTCCTTTGTTCTCGCGCCGATCGATGGGGCCCCTCTCCCTGTCTTCCAGGCCGGTCAATTCGTTGTCTTGCGGTTGCTGGTCGATCCGGGCCAGCCTCCGATTCTTCGCAGCTATTCGTTGTCTGATCTGCCAGTGACCGATCATTTTCGCATCTCCGTCAAATGCGAATCGAATGGCGTTGCAAGTTCGTTTCTGAGAAACCGCGTGCGGGTAGACGCTTTATTGGATGTGAGTGCACCGCGAGGAAGCTTTACTCTGCATCCCGGCGAGAATCCTGTGGTGTTGCTGAGCGCCGGAGTCGGCGCAACGCCCGTCATGTCGATGCTGCACGCACTCGCAGCCGGAAAATCGGAACGAGAGATCTGGTGGATCTATGGAGCGCGGAATCGCGTCGACCATCCATTCGCGCGAGAATCACGTTCTCTACTGCAACAGCTCTCTCGCGGACGAAGCTACGTCGTTTACAGCAGACCCGCAGCAACTGATCAACTTGGGTTGGACTATGATGCTTCAGGTCACATCGACTCCGCTTTGCTCGGAAAGATTGGCGTATCACCCGATAGCGACTTCTATCTGTGTGGCCCATCTTCGTTCCTAGAGAATATGCGCGATGGGCTGCGAAATTGGGGTGTGCCCGCCGAGAATGTGCACACGGAAATCTTCGGTGCTCTTGGGGGTTTTACACCTGGTATGGAGCGGGTTGGTCACACACCGCACCTGCCACAAGGGCCCCCGGGATCGGGCCCCAGAGTGTCCTTCGCGCGCAGCGGGATCGCGGCTGCGTGGGACCCTAAGTATCAGAGTTTGTTGGAACTGGCGGAAGCCTGCGACATTCCCGTCAGATGGTCATGCCGGACTGGAGTCTGTCATACCTGCATGACGGGTCTGATTGGAGGATCGATTATCTATAACCCTGAGCCGCTCGAGAGGCCGGCACCGGGAAATGTGCTGGTGTGCTGCTCACGGCCGGAGGCAAATGTAATTCTTGATCTCTGAGGACATGGAAATGCAGAGGAGAGATGTCGTCACGGCGAAATAGGAGGGCAATGGCAGGCCTGGGCGAAATCATTGATGTCCGTCCGGAGTTTGAAGTCTTGTCGCTGGCGGTTGATCCCTTAGCAGATTTCCAGTGGCGAATTCGAGGTAGACTGCTTCTAGAAATAATTCTGATCGTGCAGAGACACTGGATAGTCGAGCTTCGGCCAGCTGCTTCTCGGCGGTAACCACATCAACCAGGTTCTTGACTCCATATTTGTATGCATCGAGCGATGCCGAGTAAGAGGCGTTGGCGGACTCGAGAAGTGCCACAGCGGCGTCCTGTTTTCGTAAGGCCGTCCGGAATGCTATGTAAGCGGTCCAAACCTCGCGTGTCGTCTGATCATGTTCCGCCGTAAGCGCATCCTCTGCTTCCCGGCGTTTCGATTCGGCGATCAACAGTTCGTTTTTGCGAACACCTCCGTCAAAGATGCGCCAGTGAATGCCGAGTGCGACAGACCAGGTAGGCTCGCTCGCGGGGCCGAGCTGGCCGTAATCCGCGGTGGGCCACACGGAGGTCTGCGCAACCGATCCCGACAGAACGATCTGCGGTTTGTACTCTGCCCTGGCTGCACGAATGCGAGCCTCGGCGGAGCGGATTCGCAGAGTTTGTGCCATGAGTTCGGGACGATTCTGCATCGCGCGATCGATCAGCGCGTCGATGGACATGGTGAGTTTCTCCGGCAACGGCGCACTGCTCTGGCTGTCAATCACTACGTTGGGAGACGGATCAGCTCCCACCGCTTCCGTCAGCGTGACACGCGCAATCTTTTCGTCCCCATCCGCGGATTCCTCGTCGAACACTGCCTGTGACGTTTCGGCCCGGGCGTTGAGAACATCAGGAAGAGTTGCAAGCCCGTTGTTCAGTCTGTTTTCAGCCGCATCCTGCGTGGTTTGTGCAGTTCGCAACGTGTCCTGAGCAGCCTGCAATCTTTCCTGTGCAGTCATCAGCTGGTAATACGCACTGGCGACGCGAAAGGCCAGGGCTTGATTTACTTGAATGACGTCAGCACCCGCAGCGAGCTTCTCCGCTTTCGCGGAGTCCACACTGGCCTCGCGTTTGCCAAAGTCAAAGATGAGATATTGGAGCGTGACTTCCGGCTCGACAATGGGTACCTCGACCATGACGTAGCCGCGAGGAGCGAGCGGTTTAGGGAATGGATTGACCGATCTATGGTCGCCGAAAACAGCCAGACCGTCTAACTCGGGATAATAAGCGGCTTTTGCCAAACCGAGTTCGCGTGCTTTCTGTTTTGCGCGCTCCCAGATGGTGCGCGTGCTCGGATTGTGATGCTCGGCAATGTCGATCAATTCGGCCAGGGTGTAGGGGTGGACGGGATCGAGAATGGCTGTTCCCTGGCGAGGAGTTTCGCGAGCATCGCAGTCAGCGACAGCTGCCGGCGAAGACACTTTGCCGGCACATTGCGCTGGAGCTTGCGGCGCGGAGAAGGCGAGAAGCAGCGACAAAAATAGAAGATTCAAGGATGGGTTGTATGCGATCAATCGAAACTTCTCCCGGTTCATTCCGAGCAACGCGCCGGCAATCGTTAGCCACCTCTCCCCTATGGGCGTCGTCGCAAGAATTGCCTGTGCCTCGCCCAGTGCTTGCAATTCTTCGGATGCGTTCGCCGCTTGACTCTGGACCGAACAGCTTCCCCACCGCGTCGACAGACGCACCTAACCCGCGTTCTGCCATGTGCACCTTGTCCGCCTACGCCGAACTGGAAAACGATTCTTTCGCGTTCGGTAGCGATTAAGGCAGAAGTGCGGAGCGGAGTCTATTGGACGAACGTATTGGTCGATCCCAGAGTACAGGTGGACGTCATCTTCACGGGCTGCACAGGCAGATTTCTCTTGAGCAGGTTCACGAGGCCCGGCTTCTTTTCGCCGACCGCAATCGCGACTTCGATCCCATGTGCCCACGATCAGAATGCGAAGGCACAAACGCGATCCTCTGATACGAACGTATGGATCGATACCTTCGTCCAATTGATTTGGTCGTTCACTCCGTGGCTCAATCCAAACGCGGGTCTGGGGCTGTCCAGTGATCGCCCAATGCCGGGGATGAGCATTGCCGGAAGCGGCTTCGTTGCCCTTCCCTATCGAGCACGAGGGGTTCAGATCGGCCGTAGGAAAGCTGGTCTTCTCCAGTCGTATCGACCAGATGATGAACGCGATTCGGACCAATCTTCGACAAATAGGAGGTCTTCCCGACATGAATCCCGAATCGACGGAGCGTGATCGCTGCCGAATGACCTCACTTCTCCCCCTCGCCAGTTTATGTCTGGCGGCGCCGCTGGTGTTGGCCGGTTGCTCCCACGCGCCGGAGTACAGCATCTTCGGCTCTTTTTTCCCCGCGTGGATCTTCTGCTCCGCTGGTGGTCTCGTACTGGCGACGGGCGCACGCGCCCTGATCGTTCGCACTGCCCTTGCCGAACACCTGGCTGCACCTGTGCTTTTCTATCTCAGCATGGCGATCTTCCTTGCGTGCATGTTGTGGCTGTTGTTCTACAGCTAGGTAAGCGCAATGCCGAATCAAGACACTGTGCAACCTGAGCATGACCATCGCATCGCAAAACTTCACTGGTACGGTCGTGTCTTTACCGCAGCCATGGTTCTGCTGGCGATCGTAGGCTTGATTGCTGTCTACTTGGTCACGACCCGGCATCCCCAGACCGATGACGCCGAAATCTTTGCCAACTATATCGGAATCGCCCCCGTTGTCGAGGGGCCCATACTGCACCTGAACGTCGCCGACAATCAGCATGTAAAACAGGGCGATCTCCTTTTCGAAATCGATGAGCGACCCTATAAGTACACCCTTGACCACACCGTTTCGGACCAGGCCGCCCTCGAAGGCCAGATCGTCGACGAGCAGCGTCGGATTAGTGCGGAAGTGCACGCCGTCACCGCTTCCGGGGCGGCAACCCGCAGCGCCAGCGCCAACGTCGACAAGGCGCAAGCCTCGATCCGCGAGGCGGAGGCCGACGTCGCCCACTCTGAGGCTACGCTCGATCGGGCCAAAGCGGAGTCGGCATACGCCGAAAATAACCTGCACCGCATCGAGCCCCTGCTCGCAAAACAGTACGTTACCGTCGACCAGGTGGACCAGGCGCGTACGACAGAGCGGGCCACCGCGCAGTCCGTGCACGAAGCCGAATCGCAATTGGCTCAGAATCGAGCCCACCTCAACTCCATGCTGGCGGCCTTGGCGGAGGCCAAGGCCTCGGCAGACCAGAGCACGGCACAGCTTCATCAATCGCAGTCGAGCGTACTCACCCTCGATCCCCTGGTGGCCCAGCGAGAGGGGCGGGCCGCCGCAATCGCCAACGCCCAATACAACTACAACCAGTGCCGTGTCTACGCTCCATTCGACGCACGTGTGACCAGCCTGGTCATTTCCGAGGGTGCTTATGCTCACGTTGGACAGGAGATTTTCACGTTAATCGACACTCGCGTCTGGTGGGTGGTTGCGAATTTCCGCGAGACGCAGTTGAAGCACATCCAGCCGGGTATGACTGCGGACATCTACGTTATGTCTGATCCTGGATTGCGATTTACGGGCGTCGTCGAGAGCACGGGCTACGGTGTAGTACCCGATCCTTCGATCCAGGGCCGAATCACGTCCGGCCTGCCCGACGTGCAACGCACTTTGAGCTGGGTACGCCTGGCCAGCCGCTACCCCGTCCGCATCCGGCTTCAGTCACCGCCCTCCGAGGCCATTCGTCTGGGGGAATCTGCAGTGGTAGTTATCCGCGGATACAAACGGAAGCCTTGATATGGCGACCAGAGCCACTCTGTTCCGCCACCTGCCAGCCCGCCGAACTTCCTCTTGGCCTTGGTTTCGGGAATTCATACGGTGGGAAGTTGCTCCGTATCCGGGACGGGTCAACACGGTCGTCCGCATGACGGTCACGGCCACGCTGGTCATGATCATCGTCGTGACCTTCCGCATTCCTAACGCATTCTTGGCTGCTCTCTATGCGATTCTCTTGGCTCGCGAAAACCTCACCGCTACCTGGCGTGGGGGGCGATTGATCGTCCTTGCATTTGTGGGCGCGAGCCTCTACACCCTGCTCGGGATGATGCTGTTCCGCGGTTACCCCATTACCCATTTCTTCTGGGTAATCGGAAGCCTGTATCTGGTCTTTTTTGTTTTGCGCACGACGACAAACTACGCAGCCGCATTGGCTTTCGCCATTCCGATCGGCGTTACCCTGCCGTTATGGGACCGCTCCTTGCCGAGCGAAGCGCAAGTAGACGGTACTCTCTGGCCTGTCTTGGTAATCGCCGTGGGTGCTGGCGTCACTCTGGGAACCGAAACGCTATACCGCATCTTCGATCGCTCCGATCCGCTCGTCAGATCCGTCGACAATCTGTTGCTCGTGGTGCAGCAGGTAACGGAAAGCATTGCCAGTCTACATGCCCCACCGAAGCCGGTCCACGACAGAGTTCTTCAATACCAAATGATCGGCACTGGCCGACTCAGAACGATGTTGCAGCGCCAAGGTTTGGACCCCACGCACCGGGCGCAGCGCAGCGCCCTGATTTCGATAGCGGGCCGGCTCATTGGCCTTGCCGCGAATCTCGAGAGCACTCCCCTCCAACCAGACGACGACGTGATCCGCCTACGCGCACTTTCTGAGAGGCTCGGCGCAATCCGAACGGAGCTCCGCGAGTCTGGGGTTATTTCCGCATCTCCTGCTGTGCTGGAGGGGCCGCCTTCCTCTAGCCTGCCCATGCTTCAGGAGATGGAACGAACCGTCGCACTCATCCCCGAAGTCCTTCGCCGCAATGAGAGCGTCGATGGTTCCCAGATCGCGCCAAGACGGGACTGGTGGCGCGCAGTGTTTCTGCCTGATGCATTCGAGAACCCGGAATATCTACGCTCCGCCTTTGCCGGCTGCCTGGCTGCTACCATTTGTTACGTATTCTACAACGCGGTCGACTGGCCCGGCATCGGCCAGACCTGCGTGCTTACTTGCATCGTTACTGCGCTGGGCACCGCTGGAACTTCGCTCCAGGCGCAGTTTCTCCGCCTTGCCGGTTTTGCTACCGGAGGGCTGGTCATGGGGATTTCGGCGCAGATTCTGATCCTACCCGGTATCGACAGCAT
>Ga0181523_10005038_pt1 | contig 11108 bp, 10 predicted proteins | sample PEATcosm2014_Bin_43_FD_119752 | JGI IMG/M metagenome (GOLD analysis project Ga0181523, IMG submission 119752) | Peatland microbial communities from MTU Mesocosm Facility, Houghton, MI, USA - PEATcosm2014_Bin05_30_metaG | ecosystem: Environmental > Terrestrial > Soil > Wetlands > Peat | place... | reverse complement strand
GGATGGGGCTTCTGCACCGGCTTCGGCACGACGCTGACCGCCTTGACGACACAGTTTTCGACGCCCCTGCCCCACTTCTGCGTCGCCGCGATCGTCCACGGCGTCGCGCCCGGTGGAACCCGCCAGTACTTGCCTTCGTAGCTGAGCGTATCTTCGGTCCAAGCCTTCTTGATGATCTGGTAGCACTCCTCGAAAGCGGCTCGATTGGCATCGTCGATCGCGTCGTGCTGATGAGGCTGGGCGCCATGAATGCCGTGGGTCTGCTGCGCCATGATATCGACCCAGCGGCGCTGGTAACCGCGCGCAAAGCCGGCGTTGGCGCGGCCGCCGGTCATGTGATCGAGCATCGCGATATCCTCCGCGACCCGAATCGGATTGTTCGCCGGCAGGACGATCCCGAGCTGGCCGACCCGAATCCGCTTGGTCTGCATCCCGACGTAGAGATCGAGCAGCACCGGGTTATTCGAGATCTCGAAACCCTCCGCGTGAAAATGATGCTCGGTAAACGAGATCGAATCATAGCCGAGCGCGTCGGCGAGCTTGGCCTGCGCGGAGAGCTCGCTGAGCATCTGGTCGTACAACTCGCCGCGCAGCCCAACCATGCCCTGTTCGATTTGGGCGCGATTCCCGATCGACGGCAGATAAAAAAGCGAGACCTTCATAGTCACCTCGGCGAAACGGATTCGATGACGATATTACCTCCGCGATTAACCGTTGGCGATCCTTCATCCACTTGCGAAGCAACCTTCAAAGTCGTTAACCTGCGCGCACCGGACCGCTCGGGGCTCATCACTTCACCGACAGAAAGGGGTTATCCATGCTGAAGGAATTCAAGGAATTCGCCATGCGCGGCAACGTGCTGGATATGGCCGTCGGCATCATCATCGGTGGGGCCTTCGGCAAAATCATCACCTCGCTGGTGAACGACATCATCATGCCGCCGATCGGCCTGTTGCTCGGCAAGGTCAACTTCACGGATCTGTATTTCAGCCTTGACGGCAAAAGCTACGCCTCCCTGGCGGCGGCCAAAGCCGCGGGCGCGCCCACGCTCAATTACGGGATGTTCGTCAACACGATCCTCGATTTCTTAATCGTTGCGTTCGCGATTTTTCTGCTGATTCGCGAGGTGAACCGGTTGATGCCGGCGGCGCCGCCCGCCGTCTCGACCAAGGATTGCGCTTTCTGCGCCTCGCCGATCCCGCTCAAGGCGACGCGCTGTCCGAACTGCACATCACAGTTGGCGGCCTGAACGGCGACTGACGCGATCGGTCCCGCGGAGCGCTCGGCCCCGGTTTTCAGCGCATGGCCTTTCTCAACGGGCGATCTTTATGGTACACCGCTTGTTAAATAATTCGCCACATTAGACCAACTGAGAATGCTTAATGTGGACGTGAATGGGGTCGACGAAAGGGAGCAGAAAATCGCCTATGTTCGGATGGACCGCCTTTTCATGGCATCACGTCGCTTTAGCGTTCTTCCTTGGACTGACAATCGCGGAACTAAACCTGTATCTGGTGACCGCCGTGCTCCATCGCGGCATGTGTCACAAAGCGATCGTCTATCCCCGGCATCTGACCCGGCTGGTGGCCGTATGGCTTTGGCTGACGGTATGCACCTCGCCGCTGGCCTGGATCGCCAGCCATCTGCATCATCACGCCAACGCTGATACCGCCGACGATCCGCACGCGCCGGGCGTCAAGGGTTTCTGGCAAGTATTGCTGCTGACCTGGTACTACGTACCGCACTGGGCGCGCGACAATTGGGCGCAAGCCGAGAAGCGCTATCTGGCGATTTTTCAGCACGACCGTATTTTCCATCTGATGGAGCGCCCCGCCGCTACGATGCTGAATTTTTACCTGCAAATAGCCGCCAGCCTGTTGCTTGGTCCGGTGGCGATCGCCTTCTGGATCGCGCGCTTCCTCCCGTACCTGCTCGCGAGCGGTTATGTCAACGCCGCTGGTCATACGCTCGGCGTGCGGCCCTTTCCGAATCGGGGAACGGATTCGTCCGGCCTATGGCAAAAAATCTGTGGTTATCTAATCGGTGGCGAGCCACTGGGGCACAACTATCATCATCGCTATCCGACCAGTGCGAGTTTTCGGCAGAAGGGCTTCGACCCGGGGCTCTGGTTCTCGCTGCGCGTTCTGCGCGGAGTACCGCGCAAGGCGGCGCTGTAGCAGGGCGATGGCATCGACTGTAGCCGCCAATCCCGCCGACACCGACACCTCGTCGGCCGCGATGCTTCGCCGGCTGCTCGAGCCGGCCGGCATACCCTGCGAGATCGTATTGCCTTCGGGCCAGGCGCTCCACTTCGGCAGCGCGCCGGCCCGTTTTCGCGTCACCTTCCACTCGGATCAGGCATTTCGCGCCGGGCTGGACGAATTCGCGCTGGCGCAAGCCTACGTCGCTGGTGAAATCGATATTGACGGCGACATGCTGAGCCTGCTCGATTTGCGCAGCCGGCTGACCGATCGGCCCAAATTGTTACAGGTGGCGCGCTTTCTCTACCAGCTCTTTCTGGCCCCGCCGACGCGGGTGAACCGCAGCGCGATCGGAGCGCATTATAATTACGGCGACGACCTGTTTCTCTGCTTCATGGACACGAAGTATCACCTGTATTCGCATGGGATCTTCCAGTCCGACGACGAGTCCCTGGAGCAGGCCTCGGAGCGCAAGTGCGAGCAGATGTGGCAGGCGCTGCAACTGCGCCCCGGGATGCGCATACTTGATATCGGCGCCGGCTGGGGCGCCGCCACCGCCTACTGCGCCCCGCGCGGCGTGCACGTCACCAGTTTGACCATCGCGGAGGATTCCTTCCGCTTTATCAGCAACCTGCTCCGCGAAAAACAGCTTGCCGGTGAAGTCAAGCTGCAGGATTTCCTCGAGCATCGCCCCGCCGAGCCCTACGACGCCATCGTTATTTTCGGTGTGATCGAGCACATCCCCAACTACCGGCGTTTCTGCCAGCAGGTCTGGGAATGCCTGAAGCCCGGCGGTTTAATCTACCTCGACGGCTCGGCGTCGAAGGAAAAATATCATATGGGGTCCTTTGCCCGCCGCTACATCTGGCAGGGCACCCATACTTTTTGTTGCCTCCAGGACTTGATTGCCGAACTGCTTTATCATGGCATGGACCTGCTGGAAGTCCGCAGTGAGACCCATGACTATGAGCTGACCATGCTCCATTGGGCGCAGCGCTTTGACGCGAATCGGGAAAAGATCATCAAGGGCTGGGGCGAGCAGCATTACCGCGCCTGGCATCTGTACTTGTGGGGCGGCTGCCACGGGTTCCGCAACGATATCCTGCAGGCCTATCACGTCGTCGCGCGACGCCGCGCGGATCGTGGACCCCGGCCCGGACTCCTGAAAAGGTGCAGGAATTTTGCCCTGGGACTGGCCTGACGCTAACATTAGCGGAGCGCCTCCGCGGCGCGTAGCGAGCACAGGGGGCGCGCCAGCGGAGCCGAAGGCGCAGCGAGCAGGTGAGTCCGCGAACTGCGTTCAGAAATGGAGTCTGCGACGCGCGGCCAAATCAAGTCCATGCGAGCTGCGTCCAAAGTTAAGTCTCTGCGGGCCGCGTAAAGTATCAGCGAATATGCGGTAACAGGCCAAGCAATGACTATCCGCTGTTCCCATTGTCACGCCGCCAGCTCTGAAGGAAAACGCTTCTGCGGCGATTGCGGGGCCGCGCTGCCGCTGCTCTGCGCCGCTTGCGGGAGTGTCAATGCCGCGCCAAAAAGTTTCTGTGAGAACTGCGGCGCAAACCTCGTCACCGCCTTTCGCGCCGCACCGCCCGCAATCGCAACCCGCCTGGGCCAGACCGCCGCCGTCCAGGGCGAACGCCGGCATCTGACCGTGCTCTTTTCCGATCTCGTTAATTCAACCCAGATTGCGCGAGGACTGGATCCGGAGGAATGGCGCGAAGTTGTCGCCGACTATCAAACCACCGTCGGCTTTGAGGTCGTACGCTTCGGCGGCTACGTCGCCCAATTTTTCGGCGACGGAATCATGGCCTACTTCGGCTGGCCGGAGGCGCATGACAACGACGCCGAACGCGCGACCCGCGCCAGTCTGGCCATTCTGAACGCGATCGAACAACGTAATCGCGAGCTCTCCGGGCGCTACAAACTGAAGTTCGCCGTGCGGCTGGGTGTTCACAGCGGACAGGTCGTGATTATCGAGCGCGACGGCAAAAACGCGGAGGTCTTCGGCGACGTCCCCAACATCGCGTCGCGCGTCCAGACCGCCGCCGAGCCGGATACGGTTTTTATCACCGCCGACACTCACCGGCTGGTCTCCGGGATGTTCGTCGTCGAGGAGCGCGCCCCGCAAGTGCTGAAAGGTATCGAACAGCCGCAACTACTTTATCGGGTCGTGCAGCCAAGTGCGGCCCGGGGCCGTCTGCGCGCCGCCGCGGCAACGCGCGGTCTCACGTCGTTCGTTGGCCGCGAGGATGAATTACGCATCCTCGCCAGCCGCTGGGACTCGGCCTGCCATGGCGACGGCCAGATGGTCCTCGTTTCGGGTGAGGCGGGAATCGGCAAGTCCCGTCTGCTCGAGGAACTGCGCACCCGCCTCGCCGGCACGCCCCATACCTGGATCGAGTGCTCGTGCATACCGTATTTCCAGAATACGCCCTTTTATCCGATCGCTGAGATGCTGGAGCAGGCCTTCGCCTGGCAAGCCGCCCAGCCCGTCAGCTACAGGCTGGCGCAACTGGAAAATTCGCTGGAAGCCTTCGGTCTGAAGTCCGCCCAGGCGATACCCCTGCTGGCCCCGCTGCTCAACCTGCCGCTGCCCGATAAGTATCCGCCATTGCTGACCCCGCCCGATCAACAGCGGCGCCGGCTCATGACTATCCTGGTGGACTGGACGATCGCCGGCTCGCACAGTCAACCGTTGGTCCTCGCCGTCGAAGACCTGCATTGGGCCGATCCCTCCACGCTCGAACTGATCCAGCTCGCGGCGGAGCGTTGCGCGGGCACACGATGCTTTGTGATCTGCACCGCGCGGCCCGAATACCGGCCGGCCTGGCCGATGCAGGCTCATCACACGCAATTGACCCTCAATCGCCTGAACGCCCGCAACGTGCGGCACATGCTCACTGAGATCACCGGTCATTTCGTCTTGCCGGACGAAACCGTCGCCGCGATGGTCGAACGCACCGGCGGTGTCCCGTTGTTTGTCGAGGAACTGACGCGCGCCGTGCTGGAGAACAGCCGCAAACCAGGCGCCAGTGAAATCCCCGGCACGCTGGCCGACTCGCTGATGGCGCGTCTCGACCGGCTCGGCACGGCCCGGGAGTTCGCGCAGATTGCCGCGGTGATCGGCCGCGAGTTCCCATACGAACTGTTGCGCGCGCTCACCGCGGTCCCCGAGAGCGAGCTGCAGTTGGCGCTCACCAAGCTGACCGAAGTGGAGTTGCTCTATGTCCATGGTACGCCGCCCGACGCCATTTATACTTTCAAGCACGCGTTGATTCAGGAGGCGGCCTACGAAGCGTTGCTCAAAAGCCGGCGGCGCGAGCTTCATCGGCGCGTCGCGCAAACCCTGATCGAACAATTCCCGGCGACGGCGGAGGCGCGGCCCGAAGTGCTCGCCCGGCATTGGACCGACGCGGGTGAAGCCGCTCCCGCGATCGAGGCGTGGCGCAAAGCCGGCAACGCCGCGCGGGCGCGCAGCGCTTTCAAAGAGGCCGAGCAGAGCTATCGGCAGGCGCTGGCGCTCGTCAGGTCGATGCCCGAATCGGCCGCGCGCGACGACCTCGAGCTCAAAGTCGCCAGCGCCTTCGCCGGCGCCCTCCAGGTCACGATGGGCCACTCGGCGCCCGCGACCGTCGAGGCCAGTGCGCGCATCCGGGCGCTCGCGGAAAAAAGCGGCAAGCTCGATCAATTGGTGCCGCAGCTCAATGGGGCGTTCGCCGCCGCTCTGGTGTCCGGCGATCTGCCCGCCGCGAGCAACCTCGCCGATCAGATTCTCGATTTCGCCCGCCGCAAGGAAGACCCCGTCAGTCTGGGTTTCGCCCATATGGACCAGGTCCTCGTATGCTATTACCGCGGCGACCTGGGCAGCGCGGAAGCGCACTTCGTCGCCGGCGCCCCTTTCTTTGAAGTTCGCTCTTTCAGGCGATTTCCCGCGGGCTTCGTCTCGGCATTCAACCACGCCAGCTTGAATGCGTGGACGATCGGCCGCGCGGACCTGGCCGAGCAAAGGATCGATGAGGCGTTGGCTACGGCCCGCGCCAACAAAAGCCCCTACGATCTGGCTTACGCGTTCTTCGTCGCCGGATGGCTCTACTGCCTGCTCGGCCAGCCCGAACGATCGGAACCGCTCGCCGCTCAGGCCGTCGCGCTATGCGATGAACATGGCTTTCCCCATTTCGGCGGCCTCGCCCGCGTGGCCCTGGGTCACGCCACCGCCCGGCTGGGTCGCACACAGGACGGCGTATCGATTCTTCGCACTGGTCTGCAGCGTCTGGCGGAGATCGGTTCGCGCCTGGGCACTACGCACTATCTTACCTTGCTGGCGGACGCCCAGATGGTCGCCGAGAACTTCGAGGAAGCGCTGTATACTATCGAAGAATGCCTGCAAACCAACTCCGGGGAACTGACCTATCGCCCGGAGACGCTGCGCCTGCGCGGTGAATTGCGACTGCGTAATGGCCAGATAGATATTGCTCAGGCTGATTTCACAGAATCGATCAGACTGGCGCAAGCCATCGGGGCAAGGGCCTGGCAACTCCGCTCGACCACCAGCCTGGCGCGGCTCCTGCTCTCCAGTGGCGAGCGAGCTCACGCCCTCGACCGCCTCGCGCCGCTCTGCTCGTCCTTCCCCGTCGGCCTCATGACGCAGGACCTCGCCGAAGCCAACGGCTTGCTCGGCCGCCTGACCGAATCAAGTTAATCTTTCGTTCACATTGGATACGATCGTGCGATCCGATCGATCATCGTAGGCGGGCGGTCGTGCGCGGAAGGCGCTGTGCGATGGCTTGGGGCTCGACCGGGCCGCGCTGACCGTATCGCGCGATTCCCAAGCGTGGACGCTCACACGCGCCTATGCTGCTCGTGCCGGGCAAGTCGCACGCGCTGTAACATCTCGACGGAAGCAAACGATCGTGTGCGAGCCGCATCAATCAACCATTGACTATTGGCGAAATAACGATTTCCGGGAGGTTCCGCGTTTGCGACTCGCACCGCAAGTCGCACGCGCCTCCGCCGGTCAGTTTCGCCTGCGAGCGATCCTCCGACGGATCGCGAATACCTATTAGCTATTCTAATGCTGGGGCAATTTCCAAGCTTCAGCTACGCGACTTATCGTGTGACGCCGACGGCGGCAAGCTGTACTGAAAACGCAGAAAGCGGCCGGGAGGCCGCTTCGGGAGAACAGGCAAAGAGGTCTACTGAGGAAGATGCCGGATAGCTATGGACTGCTACCAACTGCCGCGCGCGAAGCGCACGCGGCTCGTGAAGTAGCCATCGCGACCCCTCGAAACGTCGTCGTCGTCGGCCGCTGCGTCGTCGCTGGCGGGCCGCGCTATGGCCGCGACCGGCGTGTACGCGTATTCCTGATGGTCGCCGCGGCTCGCGTACCAGGCCAGTGCGCCGGCGATCGCCGAGTCGCCGTGACGATTATGGCCATCCTCGCCACGCATCCGGCGCTCCGGGATTTTCGCGACGCCTTTTTCCATCCGCAGCATGCGATGGTCGGCGAGCAGCTCCGCGTCGCTCGGCAACTCCAGGTTGCCGTCCTCGAACGCCGCCTTGTAGCGCGGCATGTTCTCGCGATACCACTCCTGCGTGAGCATCACGGCGGCCACCCGGGACCCGTAGCGGAGCTGCGCCGTCTCGGCGAGGTACTGCCCGTTGCCGCGCGCGTCCATCGCACCGCCGATCAGGCGGGGCAGCCGGTCCGCGATATAGAAGAGGATCTGCTCCTGCTGTTTGAACGGCACGTTGCGCAGTTCGACGATAAACGGCGTCCGCCGCATCAGCGCGGCGCGTCCCCGCGCAACGTCACTGTTCGCGCGAGCGGCGCCGCCACCGATCTGCATCGGCCAGATCACGGTGAGGTCGCCCGACCGGCCGAAGTCCTCGCCGAAGCACGACATCAGCGCAAGATCGAGCCGGCTCGTCAGCGGCTCGAGCTCGGCGCGGCAGAAGTCGTCGGCCTCCTTGCGCAGCGCGGCCTCCCCGCGCTCGATAAAGTCCGGGCGCATCGCGAAGCGCACGACCGGAATCGCCGGATTCATCCGGGCCTCGATCAGCGTCGACGGCATAAAGACCGCCGTGCTCTGGTTCGGGATACAGAGCAGCTCCTCGTCCGCGTCGTCGCCGTAATCGGCGAAGATGCGCGCCCGCCATGCGTCTTCACTTTGGCCGCGCGTCGCAGACTCCGCCGCCCCCTGTTCCGAGCCTCCGGCTCGGTCATTCATATTCCGGGCCCGGCAGATAGCGTGGTACAGGCCGTCGGCCAGCGCATCATCGAGCGTCGTGCGATGGAGTGAATAGGGACGGCGGCCGGCGCGCACGTCGGTCACCAGCTCGTTGAAGGAGCTGCTGGCGCCGTTGTGGGTCGAGATCACGTGGACGCGCCCGCCCCACATTGTAAAGGCGAGCGCCGCTTTCAGGAGCCCCGCGAGATCGTCGTGAAACGCCGCCTCGTCGATAATTGCTACACCTTGTTTACCGCGCAGGTTCGCCGGCCGCGAGGACAGCGCCACGATCTTGTGGCCCGAGGCGAAGCGGAGGCGATACGCGAGAAGATCGCGGTCGGCGTCGGCCAGCGCGACTTCCTCGATCGCCGCGGCGGCCCGCGCCACCCGGCCCGCCCAGTCGGCGGCCGCCTCGATAAACTCGAGCGCCATGTCCTTGTTGTAGCCGAGGTACCACCAGTCCGTGCCGCTCCGCGCGGCCGCGTCGAGCGCGGCGTCGGCCGCCTCGCACCAGGTCGCGCCGATCCGCCGCGACTTCTCCCAGACCTTGACCGGCGCCCGATCGGCGATCCATGCCCGCTGGTAGGGAAGTAATACCGTCGGTAGCGCGCCGTCAACCATAATCTAGACTTTGATATCGAGCAGCGCGTTGCGGATATGGCGGGCGGCGTCGTCCGACAGGCCGCCCCGGCGGACCACGTCGGTCACCTGCGCGCCGGCCGCCGCGACCTTGGCCTCGAGCTCCGCCCGGGTCTCGGCGATCCAGCGCTTCTGCTGGATACTCGCCCGGGCGAGCGTCGCCACACTGCGGGTGATCTCGGCCAGCGCGCGCGGGTTCACCTTCGCCCCGTCGGCTTCGAGCTGGACCAGGATATCGAAGTCGATCTGCTGGACCAGCCGAATCAGCGCGTCGCTGAGCGCGGCTTCGTCGTCGGGCGCCGCCGCCAGAATCGCCCGGGCCTGCTCGGTCGCCCGCCGCACCACGCTAAGCTTGCGCTCCAGCGCCGGTGCGTCGTCGGCCGGCTGGCCGCTGACGCTTGCGGTCGCGGCCTCCGGCGGTGGCGCCGTCACGCCGCTCCGGGCGTCGGCGTGCTCGATCCGATAACCGTGCCGGTACATCCAGTCGGTGAACGCCCTCGCACTGCCGAAGCCGCCGGCGGCGATTCTCGCCTCCAGCGCCTTGCGCACTTGCGGGGACATTCGCGTCGGATTACTCAGTACCGCCACGGCGTCACCAGTATTTTCGCGGTCGCGCGATTCCGGCCGGCGCCGGCACGGTGTATTCGACCACGTCGACCCCGTGCGCGGTGAGCTTGGCCGCCCACGTCTCGCTATCCTCGCCTTCGAGCTCGGCCAGGTTATGATCACGCAGGTAGGTCAGCTCGCGCCGCACCCCCTGCATCGTGAGCGGCAGCTTGACGTCGCGCAGCACCCGCGCGATGACGTCCTCGTTGACCCCGACCGGGCGGCCCGAGTCGAGGATCCGCAGAATCCGCCAGCGCGCGTCTTCCCTTTGTTTCTGTTCAAGATCCATCTTTATTTTAACCGCGGCTCCGGGGGCGGCCGCTTTCACGCGCGCGCCAATTCGTCGATCTTGCCCATCACCTCGCCACGCAAGCGTTGTTGCTCCTCGCGCATCTCCGCGCGCATCGCGTCCAGCTTTGCTTCGAGCGTATTACTAATCCGGATCCAATCCTCGCGCCGCACGTATTCCATCGGCAGCTCGGCGCGGAGTTCGAGCAGCTTGGTCTCGAGCGTCGCGATATGCTCCCGGCTTTTGCCGATCGCTTCCGCATTTTCGTCGCGCACCTCGTCATGGCGACTGAGCAACCATTGCGTCGCTCCGAGATTGAGCCCCATGAAGACGAGGAGTGAGCTGATCAGGGCAATGACGATTTGCCATTCCACCATATGGCTATTGCGCAACGGGCGTTGCTGTCGCGCTCGGGCTCTGCGTTGCGGACGCCGTCGGAGTCGCGATGATACTCGGCGCCGAGCTTGCCGCAACCGTCGCACTCGCGGCCACACTCGGCGTCGGGCTCGGCGTGGCGGTCGCTGACGGCTGGCTTTCCACATAGACCGTCGCGGCCGTGCCGACCACGGTCGCTACGCCGCCGACCAACCCACCGACCGCCGCCGCCGATAGACCGCATCCGGCGAGCGCCAGCGTCCCCAGCACCCAGGCCTTGCGCAGGCGGATCACTTGGACACCGGCACGGGCTGAAAGAGATGGTAAAGCGCACCGGCCGTCGCGATCACGCCCGCGGCGAACGCCTGGTACTGATGCGGGATACTGGTGAGCAACGGCGTCGCCGCGGCGATTCCGGCCAGAATCGAAGTCACGTAAGCCATCATGTGTATACTCATTTCCTCCAGACGAAATCGGAATGTGTGCGCCAGTTAGCGCACATACGTTCCAGCGGGCAGGCTAAACCGCAGAAGGGTCAGAGCTTAAGGGATGAAGGGTTCACTACAGAGGCTTGTTTCTTCGAGCGCGCTCCTCAACATGGATCGACCGCTTGCTGACAGCCGCGTTTGAAACTGCTAGATCTTAAATCAGTTGCATCTCCGGTCCAGGAGCTCTGTGAAATTTCGGAGTTTAATCCCTTGCCTCTAAATAAAATTGCTCCAATCGCTGCAGAGGTCGAACGGGCCAAAGAGCATATCCGTAATCTCG
>Ga0181523_10005036_pt1 | contig 11113 bp, 13 predicted proteins | sample PEATcosm2014_Bin_43_FD_119752 | JGI IMG/M metagenome (GOLD analysis project Ga0181523, IMG submission 119752) | Peatland microbial communities from MTU Mesocosm Facility, Houghton, MI, USA - PEATcosm2014_Bin05_30_metaG | ecosystem: Environmental > Terrestrial > Soil > Wetlands > Peat | place... | reverse complement strand
GCGCTTTCTCTTCGGGACCGACGAGGTGGCTCCTGCAAATCAGGAAAAGTATCTGCGGATTTACTACCTTTATGAGCCATTGTGGAAAGCACTTTCTTTGGAGGCGAGCGCTAAAGTCCGAAAACTCAATTACGAACGATTATTCGACGAGGGGCGCCGGAAAGTCCGTGCCTGGGAGGCGGCTAACCCGAAACGAGAAAGTTCACAATAACTGTCAACTCTTGATAATGCTGCGTCGAGTAATCTCCATGCAATTCAATACTACTCAAGGTGAGACAGCCGCTTACTAGTCTTGTCCCTGGCTGCTGTGAGGAGCGCCTGTCAGTTCAGGTTGGGGTTCGGTTCAACATCGCGTTGCTTGTATTCTCACCTCTTGGCCGGATTAGGCTTGCGTCCTTTTGTCACATTGTCGTCCGGCGTTCAAGATGGAATCTGGTCCCTCTTCCGGGGCCGTCTTTTGCTTTTTCTCTGGACAAGCGATTCGGACACGGAATCCGTCGAGAAGCTGGATGAGACTTCCGATGCAGCGCGATTGGCACTTGTGTCGGGATTATAGCTGGGAAAATAGAGTAATAAATGACGGAAATTGCCGTTTAGCACATTCACCCTGCATCTCCGGCGGCATGACAGCGATTTTCAGCCCCAAGTAAACAACTAGACCGCTGAATACGTCGGCGAGCGATTCTAAGCCATCTGCAACCAATGCGAACGAATTTCCGAAGAAACCCGCTGAGCACTTGGCCAGGGCCAATCCTATATTCACGAGGATGCCTAGGGTCGCCGACTTCGTGCCCTGTTCTACGGCTACATTCGCTGGATCAATTTGGGGGTTCACGGTCATAGATTGCGCGACGCTATACTCTTTCCCCTTCGCGGGCTAACTCCCCTTTCGGCGATCGGAAACGAAGCCATTCTTTTCAAAACAAATCAACGAAGGGCCTTCAACAGGTCGCTGAGTACGACGGCGAGTGGAACCTCGGCAAGAATCGTGGGCAGCGCAGGAATTAGCACCGCAGCGGCCAAGGTGTACAGAGCTCCTTTGTCTACCAGGAAAGCGCTCATCGTCTGAATCTTCTCGTATGCCTCAGCATAGTCGTTGAGAGTGCTGCTCTCGGGGGCTACAAGAAACTGCGTTTCGTGCCCGGCGCGATGCACAATCCATTTTTCATGAAACTCAGCGCTGTGAAGCTGGCCGAGGATTCCATATTCCAGAATCCCCTTGCGACGCAGTGCTGCCAAGCGAGGAACAAAAAAAGCCAGCGGCCCAAACGCCACCAGTACGATGAGAGCAACTAGAACAATTGCGGGTAACTTAAAGTTTGTGAGGTGAGCACCGTGATAGAGGATCTCGTTGCGCCAGGTTGCCGCGATGACGGCGGTTACGCTGAAGGCGATGGGCGCGAAGGCAGCTGAAGTCAGTCCTAGAAAACCTAGCCCGCCGTGCTGATCAGGATGAGTAGGGACCAGCCTCAAATTCGTTCTCGACAACGTGAATGCAAATATCGTCCAAAGCAACCATCGCCAAAGCCCGAGGCCGAGCAAGAACTGGAAAATAGGTGTACAAATCACCACTCCATACCAGCCTGCCACAGTTAAGTGAAATTCGGTGCCAGACCCGTGTCCAAGCCACGGCGTGGCGTCCACCAAACCTTTGTAGGCGGTGGCAGTATGGACAATGGCAAGCAGGAGGATTGCGAACTCGGGGAGAAAAGAATCACGCAAGCGCACCAGTTTGGTACCAATCTCGTCCAGATGCGCGAGATCCGAAGCATCCAATAGCGCCGCTTTGCGGAGATGTGCGAATACAGTGCGGAAGCGGCTATCCATAAGAACTTCGCCAATTAATAGAACAGGAATGGCAATTAGCGAGCGGGAGTGGACCCGATAGTCCTTTAGCAGGGAAAGCAAGAAATCAGGATTTGTGATTGCGGTGATTAGAAAGAGGGGCAGCCAGGATATGGCGAGTAGGACAACGATGCGGCGGGCGAGATACCATTGATTAGCACCGATTAGCCCGATGGCGCGCTGGACTCGGTAAAAGGGACCTCCGCGGACAACAGATACGTCTGCAGAAACAGAGTCAAATGGCGGTTTATTCTCAGCGTTCATTTCAACAACTTTGTTTGTCCAAATTTATTCTCATCCATGCACGGCTGATGAAGATAGGCACGAGGCGAATGTTTTTTCCAGCACACTTGGGTCTAGGCTGCCGGCGGCACCAATGGCAACGATCTGTGTGCGCGGGGCACGCTGGCCCCACTCCTCCTGAATGGAAATGTCCACGCGCCTGCCGACCACCTGCAGGACTGCCCGCCGCTTTGGCGCGTCGACGCTGTAGATCACCCCTTTGGCACGATATACATTCCCCGGCAACTTGCGCAGTGATTCCCTCAACGCTTCCAGTGCCAGTGGTTGGTTTGACTGGTAGCTCCAGGTACTGAACACCTTCGAGTGGTCTTGTCCGTCATGGTTGTGCCGATGGCCCTCGGCATGACAGCTCGCATCGGTGCAGCTGTGCTCAGCGCCGGGCGAGTGGAGGCCCGCACGAGAAGGATCGAAACGGCCGACTCCTAGTAGAATTTCGTAGGGTACCGCGCAGAAATTGGTTTCGACGATGCGCAGGCGGTTAAAATGCTCGTCGAGCCAGGCCCGGACTTTCGCGACTTGCTCGAGGCCGGCAAGGTCCACCTTATTAAGGATGAGTATGTCTGAAAAGCCGACCTGATGCAGCTTGAGCTGCATGAGAGGAGGATACTCGGGGTGAGCAAAGACCTGGTCCGCATCCACAACGCAGATCACACTGTCCAGCCGGATGCGGTCGCGCAGATTGGCATCGGTGAACGTCGCAAAGATGCCGCTGGGGTCCGCGACTCCACTGGCTTCGAGCAGGATATATTGGATGCGTTCCGGGCGCGCAAGCAAGGCGTCCACGGACTCGATGAGGTCGTCGCGAATCTGGCAGCAGACGCAGCCATTGGACAGGCTAATCATATTGTTGTCCACGCCGACAACGAGCTCGGCGTCAATATTGATGGAGCCAAAGTCATTAACCAGGACACCCACGCGCAGGCCGTGATCTCCCGTGAGGATGCGATTGAGAAGGGTAGTCTTACCGGCGCCGAGAAAGCCGGTCAAAATGGTCATCGGAACGATGTTACCGCTATCGTATATGAGTTCCATGGTTTCAATTTTCCTCTCAGAAATCGATCAACGAACATCATCGACGAGCCCCCCGAGCGTCCCGCCGCGATCTGCACAGCGGGACGAAGGGAGTACGCCTCTATTTCTTGAACTTGCTAATGTCGATTCCCATGACCTTCGCCATCTCCATGAGATCGACGAGTTGAGGATTCGGCAGCTTGGTCAGAGGCTGACGGTAAACGTCTGGCGGATAGTACTTATGTGGGTCGATTTCGAGGTCCCGCGTCAATTGTTCCTGCTGTTGCTCGCGCGGCAGTCTCGGCTGTGGGACAACACCCTGGCCGGTATTAAGCGGCAGTGGATCGCCAAAGAGAAGCGTGGGAGGCGGCAAAGGCTGTCCCGCGAATCCTGGTAGCACCGCGTCGCGTTGCCAGATGGCATCCTTGGTCACGTTCACGGTGACTACGTCCGGCGCACCATAAAGGAAGAGACCTTTCCAATGCGCGCGAATGTCGGCGCTTTGTTCGTTGAGCGTGTCATCGTCAAACGCCAGGTGCGTGGCCATACCGACGCGCGGGTTGACCTGGTTGATGAGATAGCCCGTTGCGTAAGCCACCGTATGGTGGATGTCCACAGTGTAGTTGTAGAGGAATTCCGGCAGACCGTACTTGAGCATGTTGAGGCGCGAGAGATCGGGCTGCAACTCGGTCACAAATACATCCGCTCCCTTTGCGTACTTGGCGGTCAGGTCGTCGGGCCGCCCGTCGCCGGTCCACACGAAGGAGAGTCCGTTCCAGTCCAGGCGGTAAGCCGAAGCGCCATCCTTGACGTGCGAACGTCGCCAGTGACGGACGGTGACGCCGTTCTTGTCGTAGCAGATGCCGTTCTCGTCCTTCCAGTCGAATTCGTTGACCTCGATCTCGTAGCCGTCCCCGATCGGGCAAGCGTCAAAGGCTTCCAAGTGCCATTTGAGCATCTGCTTCATGCCAGCGACCATGCCCTTGGTGCCTAGTTCCGGTGTACGACCGGAAGGTCCAGTGACCCGCAAGGGCATTCTCCACCGTCCCGACCAGGCAGAAAATGGCAAGAGATAAGACAGATCGTGGTAGTGGTCCACATGCAAGTGGGTGATGAAGATGTCGTTGATGCTCGCGACCGGTACGCCCATGGCGAGAATGTTTTTGACGCAACCGGGGCCGAAGTCGAAGAAGAAGCGGTCGCCATTGCCCAACTCCACCATGATGCAGGTGCCAGCTTGATCCCGACGCGGCGGAAAGGGGCAACTGCCAACAAACGAGATGCGCATCTCGTCCTTTCCGATCGGTTCACTGCCGGGAAAATAGTTCATGCGGCTGCGTACAGACGGCGTCGGCTGGTAGTACGGCGGGAACTGCAGACCTGTGCTCGGCCCTCCACCGTATGGATTTACGGGCTGGGGCTGGTCATTCTTTGCTTGCGCCCCTGCGGAAGTGGGGTCGACAGCGGATATGCCGACCGCCGCGGCGCCGGCAATCGCGCCTTTAAGCATCTCACGTCGGCTAAAATCGTTTTGTTGCTGATCCTTCGTGTTATCTTCGTTTCCCATCAGTGTTCTCCTTTGTTCCAGCTGGTTTTGTTGTCTCCCAAGAAATTGGTAAAGCAACTTCTCTCAAGAAATCTCTACCCGCTTACAATTCTCAGATCTAAAAAGAGAATTCCAGTCCTACGACCGGTCCTTTCTGCGTCAAATCCAAAGCAATGCGGTCAGATGTGCCGTTGACATTGAGGCGGGTACCCAACTGGTAGCCTGCATTGGCGGTGATGTGTTTGGTGAGTGTAACTCCGAGGTCGCCGGCTGTGGACACGAAGTTTCCGTAGCCGAACAGATACATTCCATAGATGTTTCCCTCGATGAAAACGCGTGGGGAGTCGGTGAGGTAATAGCGGAATTCTGGACCAGCGACAGGAATGGGAGCTAGAAGGGACTTGCTGGCAGAGACGGCCCCTTGATGCGTGCCGTCGCCTGTGATTTGTGCGGCGGCGCTGATTTTCGCGTAGCTATCGAACAGGTCAACTTGCACGGCGATTCCCAGGTGACCCCGCCTCCTGCGGATAATGTCGTATTGATAGCCGGGTGCGACCTCAAATGCGTGAAGTTCGCTCTCGACGACGGAACCGACATGGATGGGCTGGCCATCCCAAACGATGTCGCGGCTGAGCGTTGTGGTCTTTGAAGTCCAGAGCGGGGCGATGACCACGTAGAAGTGGTTTTTGTGAGTGAATTTCCAGTCCACTTTTCCGGCAAAGGTGGAGTAATCGCTGAAGTTCAAGTCGCGAGTGAAATCTATCGGGACGGTGTCGCCTTGGGCCCTGATCGTGCCCGTGGGTTTTGAGTAAAACCATGCGGTATCCAGCCTGATTTTGTAATCGTCAAACTCTTCCGACTGTTGCGCGTGCAAACTGGATGCGGCAAGAAGCATCCCCAAAATGGCAAGTGCCAACGAATCGCGGAGGCAGAACCGAAGCAGAGTTGAACCTTTCATTCTTCCGGTGTTTCTCATGTGCCGTTTCTACTCCTCAATTCAAGCCGTCGTCTTTGTAGTACTTCGTGCCTGTGGCGCTGATATCTGCAGCCAGGCCCTTGTCGGTCAATTGATACATCCAGACCCCGTCGGCAACAGATACAGCTCCCGCCATCGAGGCGCCCTTGTCGCCATTCTTCGCCGCGGCGGTTGATTGCCCACCGAATTCCCAGCCCGAGTTGACAAAGCCATCGAAGGCCTTTTGGCTGTCAAACAGGAACACTACGCGGAATTTGTCCACGCCCATTCCGAGTCCGGCTTGCACCTGAAGCATCTTCATGAAAGTTTCATGCTTGGTGTGATTATTCACTGCGATCCCCTTCCCGTTGCCAGAGCCGGCAAACAGGATTTTCACTCCGAGATTGCTAAAGACCGCATAACCGGCGGCGTGCTTAACAGCGGATTTCGTCGCTGGCTCAGCCTTGTAAAGGCGCTGAAGGGTGTCCTGGGCCATGTTCCTGATTTCCTTCTGCTGCTTTTGTTTGTCAGCGTCATCGGCATGCGCGGTCAAACCGATCGCTCCGACAATCGCTACAACAAGCACGAGGAGTTTCATTTTGTATTTCACGACTGCACTCTTTCTTCGCCCTTGCGATCCCCACCACGCCAAATAGCAAATTACTCCTGATAACCCTTGAAGTCCTCGCCGACCTTGATGTTGGGGTATAGCCTGCTTCGTCCCAGGACTCCTTAATGCCCCACTACTAGTCGTAGCCTTGATCGCTCGGCAGCCGACCCTGCGTGTTCCCCAGGGGCCACTTGCCGTACAACGCGGTGGCATAGCCGGAGTCGGAGAGAAGTTCGGCGATGGTGTATTCCCAAGGTGCTAGCCGGCCAGGCCCTGCCCGGGCCAAGGCACCGTGAAGGTCCCGGAGCGAACCGAATACCGTCCGGTGTGTATGGCGGAGCGCGACGGCGTGCACTGCGCCTCGACGTTGTAGTTCTTGAAGCGAATGCCCTCACCGGCCAACTTGTCGACGCGTGGCGTGGGCACGGTCCCGCCGTAGGCGCCAAAACCCCCCCAGCCAACGTTGTCGACAAGGATGAATAGGATGTTAGGTTTCGTCGCTTGGGCCTTGGGAGTGGGTGTGGATACGGCTCCAAACAAAGTGCCCACTGCCGCCAGCGCCAGACTTATCTTTCCTTTCCAGTTCATAGCTTTTTCTCCAGGCCTTAGGACTTTGGCGCCGCTGGTTTTGGTTTGGGAATGAGCAGGGTCCAGGCGCCACCGAAGCAGACGGTGTTTCCGAGCGTGTGAGAGTAGGCTGTGTATTCGTGGTAGTACTTGAAAAACAGGCTGAGATTCTTCGTAGGAACGATGTAGGTCAGTTGACCCCCTACTGCGTGAACGGAGTAATAGGGGAGTTTGCTGGCGGGAAGTGGGATTCCAGCAACCGAGACGGCTCCTCCATTGGTGGTGACCTGCCACTGGTCGTACCCGACCACGCCAACTTGGAGCAGTTGGCTGAGATCTTTCTTCAAAGGCAGAACCTGGCCGAGGCCCCATTCATCGGTGAAGGCCTGCCCAGGTGTCTTGTAGGTACTATTGGTACCTTGCCGCTGCCCGTGAACTTCCCAGTCGGTGAACAGATTTGCACTAGTTCCCTTGTTTTTGGTGATGTAGAAGGTGGTGCCGGTTTGTAAATGATTTCCGAAGTACCCGGACCCAACGTTATTTGTGGCGCCGGGGGAGTACCGTCCCGTGGGAATCATCAAGGCGTCTCCCACTTGCAAGTCCCAACGTTTCAAGTGCCAGCCTACAGTGAACGGTTGAACCCATAGATCGGCGAGGCCGGAGCCGCCTCCGGAAAGGCTAAGGCCCGGGCCACCGGGAATCGGGCCCTGAAAATCACCTACCAAAGACCCGGTCGCGAAAGTAGGAAACATGATGTTGAAGCCCAAATTCCCGCCAAGGAATTTGGTGTCTGGAACATAAAAAAAGAAATTTTCGACAGCCCAGACGTTATAAGTGCCGGTGACAGGGATCGCGTTCCCTTTGGGACCGTTGAATGTCCCGGCGTCATAATTCATATCCATGTTCACATAGGTAAATCCAGGAGACGGAAGGATTCCTGCATTCAACCCGTATTGCCCGGGCATCCATTGGGGCTTTTGTTGCGCTGACACGCACGAAGCAGCGCCCAGAAAAATGCAAACCAGGACAATTTTTGCGAGCCTTCGTTGAAAATTCACTGACATGCTCCCTCCTCACTCCTTTCGCGACGATTCGCGTTTAAGCTTCTCGAGCGACCTAACCATCCGCTCATACGCCGAAGCGTTTTGAACGATCACCTCAGCTTTGCCGTTGACTGTTAAGAGCTCGGGGCGACCAGAGCGCTTGAGCCTCTTAAGGTGCGCTTTGGTGTTGCGGCTAAAATCTGTTAGGGAGCCGATGTCCTCTGGTCGAATCATGGTTCTTGTCTCCATCCAAGCTAATCACATAGGATTTCGCTGTGAATCCGTTGCGAATAATCTTCTTGGCAAAGCCTACGGAACCTGCCTGCGGCTGTCTATCCAAATTCGGCAAAATCGAGACAATTTGGATCGCCTATCAATGCCGATAGCGCAGCGTCTCGGAGGGGAGTTCGCCGAAGAGAAGGCGATAATCTCGGGCCATGCGGCCGAAATGCCAAACCCCAAACTGTGTTGCAATTGAAGTGACCGTCGACTTGGAAGGATCGGCGGCTTTGAGAGCTTTGCGCAACTGGTGTGGAGGGCTCTGCGATTTAGATATTGCACTGGAGCAATGCCGAAGTACCAATGAAACGCATCACGAAGCGTTCGGCGTCGGCGAGTTGATCCTAAGGAGAGATATTCGCCGTCATGCTGATCGACGAAATCCATGGCCATGCGGATAATCTGTCTTTTCGGTACCTCATGCCTACCAAATTTGGGCTCAGGTTCACGCGACGTGGCCAGCACGTTGCGGATCTCTTGGATCAGCTTCCGCGCCGATGCGTTTTGTCCAGCCAATGAGTTAAAGGCGGCTGGCGCCTGCTGAACGGCCTTATCGAGGTGCCTGATGGCCGAGCGAAACCTCTCCATTCGTTGAGGTGGCACTTGAAAATACCCCCGACTGGAGCCGAAGGCGGTCGTCACATCTCCGTTTGGCCCTACGAGCTCAGCGTACGGGATATACAGTGAGCACCAACCTCTCGAGGTATCTGCAACTAAGCAGAAGTCGTCACCAGGCAGGGCGACCATCAGAGAAAGCTCGTCTGAATGCTTAGATTGTTGAGAACCAGGTGGGTGAGCAGCCTATGTTCGCGCACGGGCCCAAGAACCATGGCACGCAGACTAGCATGCCGGTTTGCGTCGAAAAAAGCTTCGAAAGAAGAAAAAGTCTGTTTGGGCATTTGATCCTGGTCGTATCGATATGAACTGGGATCAGGACGTACGCGATGATACGCCAAATCGCGCCCGGTGTAATTGGCAAAAATAACAAGGGGCGCTCAAGCAGTCGAATGGTGGCCGTGTTCACGAAGGAGTGGACAAACACCTTGGTTCCGATTCAAAATCGTATGCCTGTGGCATGATGATTATTCGCCTAAGGCGTCTGGCTGCTGAGGGGGCGATGTTTATTGACCGCTTTGCGTTGGTTGTACTTACATCACTGACACTGCTTTCTGCGCATCCTCTTGCTAGTGGTTCAATGCCAGGTCCGCAGTCCCATGCAAAACCTCAATCTAACGTAACACCGCCACAGCAACATCCCTCGCAACCAACTGCAACTCTGGAATTGCCTATCAATTTCGAGCGGTACGTGGGCGATCTGGATGGCATGGTGAAGAGACGTCAGATTCGTGTCCTAGTCATACCCAGCCGTTCCGGCTTTTTCTACGATAAAGGCCAGCCCCATGGGGTCTACTACGAAGCCTTCGATGAGTTTCAGCGTTTCGTGAATGCCAAATATAAGTCCGGCAGCTTGAAGATTAATGTTACATATCTTCCGGTCAGAATCGAGCAACTGGAGCAAGCTCTCTTGCAAGGTATGGGTGATGTTATCGGCTTCCCTTTGGTGGTCACGCCGGAACGCGAGCAACTTGCCCTGTTTACCTCCCCTATTCATCCCAACGTGAAACAGGTGCTCGTCACCGGTCCTAAGTTATCGCAAGTCAACACCCTTGAAGACTTGTGTGGTAAAGAGGTTTACGCCAATCCTCTAACCGTCTACTACGAAAACTTGCAACGTCTGAGCGAGTCGCTCCAAAAAGCCGGGAAACCACCCATTATCGTGAAAGCGGCTGATCCCAATCTGAATGATGAAGACTTGCTGGAGATGGTCAACGCCGGATTGATTCCTGCAACGGTAACGATAAATGTTCGAGCAAACTTCTGGGCTCAAATATTTACTCACCTGGCTGTCCATCCCGACATCGTCGTCAAAGAGGACGGGCAGTTAGCCTGGGCGACTCGTAAGGACAGTCCCCAACTCAGAGAACTCCTCAATGAATTCGTCAAGGGCCACGCCGTCGGCACCTCGTTTGGCAATACGTTGGCACGCCGCTATACGCAAAGCACCAAGTGGGTGAAAGATTCCACGTCCACCGAAGAAATGGCAAAGTTTCAGGCTTATGTTCGTTACTTTCAGAAGTACGCGGCGGAATACAATTTTGACTACCTGATGCTGGTTGCACAGGGATATCAGGAATCGCTTCTAGATCAGAATCGAAAGAATCCCAGCGGTGCCGTGGGCATCATGCAGGTAATTCCCAAGAATGCCGCGGCACCGCCAATTAGCATTTCCAATGTGGATACCGCCCAAAGCAACATCCAGGCTGGGGCAAAGATGCTGCGCAACATCGCGGACACCTATTTTAATGATCCCAAGCTCGACGCTCTGAACAAGACTCTCATGGTGTTTGCCTCTTACAACGCGGGGCCCAATCGAATTGCGCGACTGCGGAAACAGGCAGCAGCGGAAGGGCTTAATCCAAATCAATGGTTCGGGAATGTCGAGCTCGTGGTGGCGAAAGACATCGGGCAAGAAACCGTTCAATACGTCAGCAACATCTACAAATACTACATCGCCTACAAACTAACACTCGAAAGATCGGCACTGGCAAAATGAAATTCTGGGAGCCTGACCGCAATACGTATCAGATCCTGGGATGCCATATCGTTGGAGAACGCGCGGTGGACAAGCTCATCACCGAGCACAGGACCCGTTAAATCTTGGGCTGCCATGCTAAGTGTATGGTTGGAGCGGCCCGGTCGAGTAAGCCAGGAACTTGTCCAAACCGATCTGCTGATTTCAGAGAACTTATCAACAAGTTTATGGAGAGCCAGGCTTGAAGCGTGTGCGGCTATTGTTTGAGCACTAACGGCGGCCCGCTGACGCGTTTCGCCTTGAGGTTTACGGTCACTTCGACGCGGTCCGCGATCTTGATGAAGGGGATACTGCTGTTCAT
>Ga0181523_10005034_pt1 | contig 11114 bp, 10 predicted proteins | sample PEATcosm2014_Bin_43_FD_119752 | JGI IMG/M metagenome (GOLD analysis project Ga0181523, IMG submission 119752) | Peatland microbial communities from MTU Mesocosm Facility, Houghton, MI, USA - PEATcosm2014_Bin05_30_metaG | ecosystem: Environmental > Terrestrial > Soil > Wetlands > Peat | place... | reverse complement strand
GATGGCGGCTCCCCATGCCGAAGCGTTCCTCGACCACCTGGAGATCGTGGGTCAGGAAGACCGTCGCCCCGAGCATGGCCCGGGCATCGCGTCCAGGATAGTAGTAACGGAGATCGCGGAAGCGGACTAGATAGGCGTCGCGGGCGTTGCCGATCGGGGTGTTCGCGGTGACGATCGCGGGATCGTTCTCGAGCTGTTCGGTTTCGGTTATGGGATATTGGGCCCAACTCAGGTACACGCGTCCGAGGTAGGTTTTCTTGGCGGCTAGAGTGACGGGCGTTTCTTCGGGCTTGTAGCGAATCTGCATTTGGGCTTGCGGATCGACTTCAGGCGTCAGCGAATCGACGTCCATGGTGGCGAAGAAGTTTGAGGTTTCGACTACTCCGTACCAGCGGAACGGATTGACCCAGTAGGGGTACGCGGAGACTCGGATCGCATCGGCACCCTGGTAATTGCGCGACTGGAGCGCGGCCACGGCGCGGCGATGTTCGTAGTCGCGCAGTCCCCAGTACGCGACCACTGCAAGCAGAGCGAGAGTCGCGGCCAGTCTTCCCTTGGGCGCGGCGTCTTTGCTGCGGACGCCGATCTCTTCGTTAATGAGCGAAAACAACGCCGGGAGAATCAGGCCTAGGGTGAGCACCACCAGGAGGACGGGTTCGACGATGAAGACGACGTCCCAGGAGTACCAGCGCTCGGAGAAGGGCCAGAAGGGACGCACTCCGTAGTTGTTGGTGAAGTCGAGGAGAATGTGGCTGAGGCCGGCGAGGCCGGCGTAGGCAAAGAGCAATCCCCAGCGCGGAGGAAGGTTCGGATTGCGCGTCTTGCGGCCGCGCAGGCGCCAGAGGAGATAAATGAATCCCACGACCACGGCGGCTACGAGCGGCACACCCAGAAAAGAATGAGTGAATCCGCGATGATGATTTAGACCGAACGCAGAGCCGCCGAGGCGGCTGAAGACGTCGAGATCGGCGGCTTCGGCGGCCAGGGTTAACGTGGCGGTAGCCAGCGCCGTTTTGCGGTTGAGTCCGGCGCGGCCCATGGCGGCGCCGAATAGAAAGTGGGTGACGGGTTCCAAGGCGTTAAGTTTAGCCGGATGCGCGGCCCAGGCCAAAGCGATAAGCAAGGTGAGCGATTGGAGATTGGAAGCTAAACATGGGCGGCGGGAGAGGTGACGCTTACGCTCATAGTGGGAGCCGAATATTCGCCGATTGGATGCATGGCGCCGCAATCGAGGCATCTTGTTCCCTGATACCGGGTCGCGCAGTGCGGGCAGACAGCCTCGGTTTGAAAGCTATCGAAGGCTTGGCCACAATTTCCGCACTTCCAGTAATCGCCGATTGGCGGGCTGGATTGGCATGAGGGGCAGGCGTATCCCAATCGCCGCGGCAATTTTGCGAAGCGCAGCAAGGCCCGCGCGTGCTGGAGTCCGCCCCAGCAATTCATGAGCAAGAAGATGGCGATCGCGCCGAGCCAAAGATCGTGCGTCCAAATCGCGAGCCCGATGAATGCGGCGATGCCGAGGAATCCGAGGAAGGTCGCGACCAGCAAGCTGCGAGCGCGACCCATCACAAACCACAGCAAGGAACGAAGGATCTGGCCGCCATCGAGCGGATAGATGGGGAGAATGTTGAACACGAACAGTACGACATCGATAACGAAGACAGCGTGCAGGAATGGCCGCAGATCGTGCACGGCCGCATACCAGCCCGCACGAAGGCAGATCTGGTGGATGAGAATGATGATGGGAGCGAGGACTACGTTCACCAGCGGACCGGCGGCGATGCTCCACAACGTGGCGCCGGGGCGTTGCGGCGGATTTACGTACGCCACGCCGCCGAAGGGCCAGAGGACGATGCGTTCGGCTTGTCCGCCAACCTGGCGACAGGCTAGCGCGTGGCCGAACTCGTGAATCGTCACGATTAGAAACAGCGCGAGGTATTCCGCGACGTTCCAGCCGATCGAGGAATAGCTTCCTTTACGCGCATTGATTTCGTAATACGCCAGCAGGAACCAGGACCAATGTAGGAAGACATCGACTCCTGAGAAGCGGAAGAGGCGAATCGATCCCTGGCGTGTCGGCATAGGCGATTTATAACACGAATATCGACGATGGGGGCGGCGAACGCCGGACTAGGCAGGCACGATCAGCGACAACGCATCGGGCTGCATGGTCAAGCGGGCGGGAAGGCGGCCGAGGAGTTCACCGTCGGCCTCGACGTAAACGCGGTCGTCTTTATGAAGATCACTATGAGCATCGTTGCCATCGCTATGGCTTTTCTCCGGTAACTGACAGACGACCTCCGAGCAGGTGACCAGATCGATGCCGTCGATATTCCATTGGCGGCCGAGGAGCGCTCCGGCTACATATTGCAGATAGGCATTGCGGCTGGCGGTGCGGCACATGACGGCGCGGAGATCGTTACAATCGAGCGACGCTCCGGGAACCAGTTCTCGCAGGATGTTTCCGAAAAAGCGGATTCTTACCGCCAAGAGTTCAGTCAGCAAGGCGCGTTGGCGCAGACCGCTTCCGTTGGAAAACTCGACCTCGAAGCGGCGCATGCGATGCGTCGCCCACAACTGCCAGGCCTTCAGGTAGTAGGCCGTCATGCCGGAGCGATTCTTAAGCTCCGCCGTCAGCTTGTAGAACAGATGCGCGTCCACGCCGATTCCGGCAGCGACGGTGAAGTAGCGCGCTGAAGGCTGGCCCTTGAAATCCTCGTACTCAATTCGGCCGAGAGGGATGCGGCGGACCTCGCTCTTGCCGTCGACGGCGGCTTGAGCCGCGGCGCTGGGGCGGAGCGGGACTGCCAGGTCGTGGGCGAGAGCATTGGCGGTACCGAACGGGAGAATGGCGAGCGCGACGGGCGTGCCGGCTAATCCCTGAATGACATCGTGGATCGTGCCATCGCCTCCGCAGGCAAAGACGGTGTCACTGCCATCCGCCACCGCGCAGCGGGCATTGTCGGTCGCTTCCTGGCTGGAGCGGCAAACCGTAAGTTCGGTGCGGACTCCTGCCGATTGGATGACGCCAATGGCGTGGTTCAGTTCCGCATCGCGTTTTCTTCCACGGGGGCCAGAATTGGGATTGAAGAGAATGGTGGCTTTGCGCATGAGTCGACTGGCTCTGCTTTGAGTTTAGCGCACGCCCCACTCCCGTTGGCCGCCGAACGTTTCGGTTTAGTCGCGATGGATGTCCGGCTGTTTCTCGATGGAATAGACGCAGTGGCGGAAGCCACGCCAATCCACCTCTGTCCAGACGGTCATCCCGTTGCGTTCGGCGACGCGACGCGAGGGCAGATTCTCGGGGCGAATCAGGGATATCAAACGATCAGTCTTCAGGTGTGCGAAGGCCCAGTTGCGGCAGGCGATAGCGGCTTCGGTGGCAAGGCCCTGTCTCCAGAAGTCGCCGCGCAAGTGGTAACCGATTTCGTAGAGGGGCTCGTCTTCAACCCACTGGCGCATGATGCCGCAGTCGCCGATTAATTCTTGCGTCTTCGTCAGTTCCATGGCCCATAAGCCGACACCGTCGTCCTGGTAGCGTTGGCGGTTGCGCTCGATCCATTGCTCGACGCCGGCACGATCGTAGGGTGCAGGGTAGTAGCGCATGGTTTCGGGATTGGAAAGAACCAAGGCCACGGCGTCGGTGTCTTGCGGGGCGAACTCGCGGAGGGTGAGGCGGAGGGTCTGGAGGATGGTCATCGCTCACATTTTGCTGCTGCATTCAGAATACATTCGCACTGAGAATCGACTATCTTCTGGGACCGATGGCCCCAAATTCCTCCCGATGTCGCGGTAATCGGTGAAGCCTTTGAAACCAAACGGGGCTATCGGGAGGGATTTATGACGACACCATTCCAACGCATCCTAGCCGTGACGCTTGTGGCAACGGCCGCCCTTCTTCTGGCGGGGGTGCAGCAGCAAAGCCCAAGGGAGGTTGTTACGCACAGGATCTGCTACACCGATGTTCAGGGAAATAGAACTTGCGAATAGTGTATCCCCGAACGACAAGACAGCGTACTCAGTTTACCGGTCACTGCATCCCGAGTCACAGGCCGGGTTACACTCGAAGCATGATGGAGATGGGACGGATGCTGGCGATACTCGGCGTGGCCCTGGTGGTGATCGGGGGCATCGTCATGCTGCTGGGGCGGACGGGGTTGCCGCTGGGACGGTTGCCGGGGGACATCCTGTATCGGGGCAAGAGCAGTACTTTCTATTTTCCGCTGGCGACATCCATCCTGATTAGTGTTGTGCTTTCTATTGTTCTCTTTCTGATTGGGCGGTTGAAGCCGTAGCGCGGTGCCCCGCAAGCTTTCGTGCCAGTTATGAATCATCATCCCGGGCGAAGCATCTGCATTTTGCCGCGAACTGCGGATCGCTCGCTTCGCTCGGGATGACAATATGGATTTATATGGCAGAGTAAACTGAAATCTCACTGCTAAATCTTCACAGACCACAATCATGGAGATATCCGACCAGCTCGGGTTCCAGTTTCGCCCGCCGGAGCGGCGCGTCTGGACGGTGCGGGCGCTGGTCTCGGCGGTGCGGTCGCACATCGAGCGGGAGTATTCGGATTGCTGGGTGGAAGGGGAAATTTCCAATCTTCGCATTCCGGATTCCGGGCATTTGTATTTCACTTTGAAGGAAGAAGCGGCGCAGATTCGGGTGGTGATGTTCCGGTCTTCGGCTAAGCTGCTGCGGTTTCGTGCGGAGAACGGATTGCGGGTTACGGTGCGCGGGCGCATCACGGTGTATGAAGATCGCGGCGAGTTGCAGATCTCCGCGGAATTCATGGAGCCGAAGGGCGCGGGCGCGCTGCAGTTGGCGTTCGAACAATTGAAGTTGCGATTGGCGGCGGAGGGATTGTTCGAGGCGTCGCGAAAGAAAGCGATTCCGCCATTGCCGCAGCGCATTGGCATTATTACCTCTCCGCAGGGGGCGGCACTGCGGGACATTCTGAACATTCTGGCGCGGCGGCATCATTCGGCGAATGTGGTGATCTATCCGGCGCAGGTGCAAGGGGATGCGGCGGCGGGCGAGGTGATGGCGGGGCTGCGATACTTTCATCAAGAACTTCGGCATCAAGAACTTCGGCATCAAGACGCGCCTCACAGCCGCGCGGTCGAGGTGGTGATTATTGCTCGCGGCGGCGGCTCCGCTGAAGATCTGGCTTGCTTTAATCATGAGAGGCTGGCGCGGGCGGTGGCGGATTCCGAGATTCCGGTCATTTCGGCGATTGGACACGAGACGGATTTCACGATTGTGGATTTTGTCGCCGATCTGCGGGCGCCTACGCCGTCCGCGGCGGCGGAACTGGTGATTCGGTCGCGACAGGAGATCGAAGCGCAGGCGGAGGATTTGTACCGTCGGCTGGAGCGAGCGTTGCGTTATCGGCTGCTGATGGCGCGTCAGGAACTGGCCGCGCGCGCGCGACACGGGGCGTTCGCGCGCATGATGGACGGCATCCACCGGCGGCAACAGAAGTTGGATGAACAACGCTTCCGCCTGGAAACGGCGGAACGGCAACTTCTGGAGCGATGTCATCGGCGCTGCGAGAATGTTGCGGCGGCTGTCCGGCATTATGACGCGCGACGGCGTCTGATGGCTATTCGGCAACGGCTGGAGGCTCAGGTTGCGAGCCTGGCCGCCGCCACGCACACTCGATTGCTGGAGAGCCGCGGGGCGCTGGATCGCCAGACTGCGAGCCTGGCGGCGCTTTCGCCGGTGGCGATCCTGAATCGCGGATACGCGCTGGTGTTCGATGCGAACGGTCAACTGGTGAAAGATGCGGCGCGACTCAAGACTGGGGATGAGCTGTCGGCGCGACTGGCCCGGGGACGAGTTCGTGCCCGCGTGACTGCCACTGAACGCAGCGAACCGAAATCTGGCGGGGCTGCATTAGAATGAATGCCAATTCAACTTTCGATTTAACAGTTGATCTAACTATCGACGTGAGGGTGGCGTGACGCCGTCGCAGGTCTGGTCGCACATCTCGGCAATCTCGGTCATTTCGATTTTGGATATCGTGTTGGTCGCGATCCTGATCTATCAGTTTCTCTCGCTAGTGCGCGGCACGCGGGCGGCGCCGATGCTGGTCGGAGTGGCCACGCTGGGGCTGGCGTTCTATTTCGCGCGGCTGGGCGAATTGCGCACCCTGAACTGGCTGCTCAGCACGCTACTGCCGTACGTTGTTTTCGCGCTGATCGTCGTTTTCCAGTCGGAGATCCGGCACGCGCTGGCCAACCTCGGCAGCCGCATTTCGCTGATGCGGTCTTCGCGTTCGGTGGCTGACGTCTACGAAGACATTGTTTTGGCGGCCAATCTTTTTGCGCAGAATCAGACGGGCGCGCTGATCGTGATCGAACGCGAGATTGGGCTGCGCACCTACATCGAGAGCGGGGTGGCGCTCGACGCCCGGCTGTCGTACGACCTGCTGGCGACGATATTTCGTCCGAGCGCTCCCTTGCATGACGGCGCTGTGATTGTGCAGCGGGACCGCATCGCGGCCGCCGCCTGTTTCCTGCCGCTGTCGATGAATCCTGTGCTTTCGATCCAACTGGGGACGCGGCATCGGGCGGGGATCGGGATCACCGAAGAAACCGACGCGGTCGCGGTCATCGTTTCGGAAGAGACCGGCACGATCAGCATGGCAGTGGCGGGGAGCGTCGAGCGCGAGTTGACGGTGGAGCGTTTGCGAGAGCGGTTGAGCGCTCTGCTGCACCGCTACGCTCCTGTGCCCACGCTGCCGAGTCCGGTGGAGGAAAGCTTTATCGAAGAGGAGCCTCCGAGTTCGCAGCTCTCGCGCAGGCAGGATGCCGGTGTGCGCCCCGGAAGGGATGAATGACGATGCCGGGGTTTGTGCAGCGCAGCTTTTTCCAACGCATTTTCGGTCACAATTTCTGGCTCAAGGTGGTTTCGTTATTGCTGGCCATCGGACTGTGGCTGGTGGTGGCGCGCGATCCTATTGCCGAAGTCGAGATGAGGGTTCCGATCGAGTTCCAGAATCTTCCCGATAGTCTGGAGATCGATTCCGCCAATTCCACTGAGGTGCAGATCCGTGTACGTGGGCCGGAGCGCGTGATTCATCGCCTGCAGGCGGCGGATGTGCACGCGGAGATTAATCTGGCCACGGTTCGGCCGGGGGAAAGGACTTTCGATTTGAGCAACCAACAAATCCACGTGCCGCAAGATTTGGAAGTCGTACAGATCATCCCCGGCCAGTTTCACCTCTCCTTTGACGATCGCGCGACCCGGAGGATCGAGGTTCGACCGCGCGTGACCGGAAATTTTGCGAGCGGCATGCGAGTGACGCAGGTGATCGCTGAACCGCCGGATGTCATGATCACGGGACCTCGCCGTCGCGTCGAAGCGGTGGAAGCAGCCGTCACGGATCCGGTAGACGCTACCGGCGTCATGACGCGGGCCACATTCGTGACGCACGCGTATGTTACCGATCCTCTGATCCAAGTTGCACACCCCACTTCGATTCGCGTGACGGTTACTATGGAGGGTTCGGGAGACAAGAAAAAATAGGGGTCGCTTTTCTTCCCCCGACCTTGCATGACACAAACCAGACAACTCTTCGGTACGGATGGGATTCGTGGCGTGGCGGGGGAGTTTCCGCTGACGCGCGACAGTGTTTATTGGATTGGCCGGGCGCTGGGACACGATCTGGTGCGCGGGAATGGCGGGGCGCGGGTGGTGATTGGGCAGGACACGCGCGTCTCCAGCCAATGGATCGCCGACCGGTTTCTGCAAGGGCTCGCTTCGGTGGGCGTGGAAACGCGCAGCGCCGGCGTGATTACCACGCCGGGTGTCGCGTTCCTGGCGCGTTCGCAGGGGTTCGATGCCGGGGTGGTGATTTCGGCTTCGCACAATCCCTGGACCGATAACGGGATCAAGATTTTTTCCCGCGATGGCTACAAGCTACCGGACGCTCGCGAACTAGCGATTGAAAAGGAAATTTTCGCGCTGCTGCAGGCAGATGCGGTTCCGGCGCCCGATTGCACTCCGAAGGTTTCGAGTCTTCCCGGTGAGGAAGATCTGCGACACGCCTATGTTCACTGGCTCGCGGGGAGTGTGTCTACAGACCTGACCCGGCTTCACCTGGCGGTCGATTGCGCCAATGGCGCGGCGACTGCCGAAGCTCCGGAGCTGTTTGGGGCGCTCAAGATCAAGACGGCTTTTCTACACGCCGCGCCGGATGGACAGAACATCAACGAGAATTGCGGCGCGCTGCATCCGGAAACAATGGCGCGCTTTGTTTCGGAGAGTCTTGCCGCCGACGACGTTGGCGCCGGCAAGCTGGGGCGTTTCGATGTGGGCGTCACTTTTGATGGCGACGCGGACCGCGCCCTTTTTTGCGACGCCAATGGGCGGGTGGTCAACGGGGATGCGGTTCTGCTGCTGGCGGCGCGTGAAATGCAGTCGCGCGGCGCGCTCGCCAATGCCACTGTGGTAGCGACGATCATGTCGAATATGGGATTGGATTTGGCCCTCAAGCGATCGGGCATTCAGATGCTGCGCGCCAATGTCGGCGACAAGTACGTGCTCGAAGAAATGCAGCGTGTGGGAGCTACGCTTGGCGGCGAACAGTCGGGCCACATATTGTTCCGCGATGGGGAGGCGACCACCGGAGACGGACTACTGACCGCGCTCCGGGTACTGGAGATCATGGCCCGGACGGGCAAGCCGCTGGCCGATCTAGCGGGCGATTTGAAGGTGTTTCCGCAAACGATTCGGAATGTGCGGGTCCGTTGCAAAACTCCCTTCGCGCAGATTCCGGCGGTGCAAGCGGCGATTACGGCGGCGGAGCGGGAACTCGACGGCAATGGCCGAGTGGTTGTGCGTTACTCCGGCACGGAGGCGCTGGCGCGGGTGATGATTGAAGCAGAATCGAAAGAGCAGATGGATCAGCTGGCGGAATCGATCGTCGTGGCGATTCGGTCGGAGTTGGGCGCGTAGGTTGCGTGGAGCGGGGCTACGCCAATATGCGAGAAGCTATTAGCGCGTGTTATCAGGCAGTTAAGATAAGTTCGTTGCTCAGGCGTTTTCTGATCTGTCTTGGCGTGACCTGTGCTTTAGCGATGGTCTCAGCTCCAACTACTACGCTCGACAACGCCACCACCCCCCATGGCGCGCGACCGGGCGACATCGAAGGCCGCGAATGGAGTATAGGCAAGTATTTTGTTAACAAAGAAGAAGCCTGGCCGCATCACCGAATCGGGCGGAAGGGTGTGCCGTATATCAGCTTTAGCAGCGGCGTGATTGAAGGATCGCCCGGATGTGGACGATTCACTGGCAAATACAGTAGATCGGGCGAGCAGCTTACAGTCTCAGCGGAATGGACAGACGATAAGGGAAGATCTTGCGACGCTGAAGAGAATAAAAATGCCGCGCAGATTCTCAAGGCTCTTAACAATGTGCGACGAATTCATGTTGAACCCCCATATTGGCACGAGGACGCCCTTTTGCTGACTGACTCGAAAGGGGCAAGGCAAATCGACTTGTTGCCGATGCAAACCGGAAAGGATCTTTCTGAACTTCAAGATACCTTCTGGCATCTCACGCAACTTCAGGGTTCACGCGCCGATTTTTCGGGCGTAGTGATAGATATTCGACGACTAGGTGTCACTTTCAGTACGCCCTCCTACTTCATTTCAATTCCCTTCGAGTACAAATTGGCGGGTCTGGAGTTTTTTCCAGCTTACGCAAGTGGCACCGATGCCAAAAACAGCAAATTGCCTCAAGATCAGCAGATTGCCACAGTATTTGAAACCGCTCTTCATAAAATCGGGTCTTATAAACTGAGCCAGGGCAGCCTTACTTTTTTCGGCATAGATGGACAACCGATTATGGTGCTCGATTCTCTCCCGCAACGCGGTATTGAGAGTCGCAGGTGGCACATCGCCAAATATCGTGGCGAGGGCACCCAAAAGGGCGATGAAGAAGGCCTGATCGAAGCAATGAACACTGCGGAAATCACGTTCCTAAACGGTCGCGTAGAAGGTTCGCCGACGTGCGGCGGGTGGGAGGGAACATATAAGCTTTCAGGCGACCAGTTAACAGTCCATGCGGACGTTGTTCTTAACGGACGTTGCCCCCCCGGCATGTGGGCCCAGAGCCAGTTGGTTGTGAATGCTTTCAGAGGCGACATGCGGATAGACGAAAGGGATGATCATATCCTTCTGCGCGACAAGAACGGGAAGGCGCAGATATTGCTTGTGCCGTATTGAGTTGCTCTTGTAGAAGAGAGCGGGCCCGGAAGCACTGCGAACTGGCGAGGTATGACGATCGAGACCTGCTTGGACGGGGCATAGCCCCGTCACCACACAAGCCCTACCCTTCTTGCAACTTTAGCGATTTCCTCCTTAAGTACGTCCCTTTGAACGGTCTGGTTATCTTGTGTACATCTGCTGCTAAGTCGAGAATGAAAATCGGTTCAGAGTCAAGCGACTTAGAAAAAGCTCATGAGAATTCTCATTGTAGAAGACGATGCGGCGCTTGCCAGCTTTATCCGGAAGGGACTGGAAGCGGAACATCATGCCGTGGATGTCGCCAGCGAGGGGAACCAGGGCCGGGCCATGGCAATGGAGTTTGATTACGATCTGGTGGTGCTTGACCTGAACCTGCCGGGGGTTGACGGGTTATCGGTCCTGAAAAGTTTGCGGCAGCGCAAGGCGAACTTGCCGGTGATGATCCTCACCGCGCGCAGCCGGATCGAAGACCGCGTGCAGTGCCTGGATTCGGGGGCGGACGACTATCTGGTAAAGCCATTTTCCTATCTCGAACTTTCGGCGCGGGCGCGGGCGTTGTTGCGGCGCAGCCATCAGCCGTCGGAATCGGTTCTTACCGTCCGCGATCTCTGTCTGGACCGCGTGGAACGGAAAGTGGAGCGTGCCGGGCGGCACATTGAATTGACCACCAAGGAATTCGCGTTGCTCGAATACCTGATGCGCAATGCCGGGCGCCGGCTGACTCGGGCGATGATCATCGAACACGTATGGAACCTGACCTTTGATTCCACGACAAATGTGGTGGATGTCTATATTAACTACCTGCGGCGCAAGGTGGACGACGGCTTCTCGCCGTCTTTGATTCACACGGTGCGCGGG
>Ga0181523_10005033_pt1 | contig 11115 bp, 7 predicted proteins | sample PEATcosm2014_Bin_43_FD_119752 | JGI IMG/M metagenome (GOLD analysis project Ga0181523, IMG submission 119752) | Peatland microbial communities from MTU Mesocosm Facility, Houghton, MI, USA - PEATcosm2014_Bin05_30_metaG | ecosystem: Environmental > Terrestrial > Soil > Wetlands > Peat | place... | reverse complement strand
GACATGGCGATGGCGCCGAACGGGCATACGGTGGCGGTGGCCGGGCACCAGGAAGGAGCGAAGAAAGGGCTGATTTGGCTGTATGAGGTGGGGTCGGAGGAGGCGAGGAGTTTGGCGGGAACGGAGGGAGGAAATTTTCCTTTCTGGTCGCCGGATGGAAAGGCCATCGGGTTCTTTGCGGATGGAAAGCTAAAGAGGATCGATTTGCCGAGCGGCCCGGTGCAAGTGTTGGCGGATGCGCCCGCGGGGCGCGGTGGTTCGTGGAGTCCCGGGGGAGTGATTATTTTCACGCCGACGGGGCGGCTGCAGAGCCAAATCTTGCGCGTGCCTGCGTCCGGGGGAACGCCGACGCTGCTGGTTGGACATGAGCCGGGACTGGGCGGAGGTAGCCAGAGATGGCCGCAGTTTTTGCCGGATGGAAAACACTTTTTGTTTTTGTCGGCGATGATAGCTTCCTATGGGCGCAATGATGGCGTGTATGTGGGTAGCCTGGACTCGAAAGAGTTTCATATGGTGATGAGCACGCAAGGGCCCGCTGTCTACGCGGCCCCGAGTTACCTGCTGTTTTTGAGGGATCGCGCGCTGCTCGCGCAACGGTTTGATTTGAAAACGCTTCGGGTGACAGGGGAACCAGTGGCGGTGGCGAAGGACCCACAATATTTGCCGCGAATTTTGAAAGCGACGTTTTCGGCGGTGAACACAGAAGTGCTGCTGGTGGAGAAGGGCGGGAATGTGTCACTCTCGCGACTGATTTGGTTCAACCGCGAGGGGAAGGAATTGGGAACTGTAGGGGAGCCGCAGGTCTATGCAAATCCGCAGATTGCGCCGAAGGGACAACAGGTGTTGGTGGACCAGACAGACACGGAGAGTCAGAACACGGATATCTGGACATACGATGTGCAGCAGGGCGGCACGAAACGGCTGACGTTTGATCCGGCACTTGATGCAACTCCGGTTTGGAGTCCGGATGCGTCGAAGTTGGTGTTCACGTCGAGCAGGGGAAACGCGTTCAACCTGTTTCTGAAAGACGCGAACGGAGCGCAGGAAGAAAAAGCGATTTGCGAGAGCGACGCGGACAAGTATCCGAGTTCGTGGTCACACGACGGAAAGAGCATTTTGTATCAGGAGGGGGCGGACCTGAAATATCTGACAGTGCCGGAGATGAAGAGCACGCTTTTTCTGAAAGCGCAGGCAACGCTGCGGAACGCGCAATTTTCGCCGGATGGGAAGTGGGTGGCGTACGAATCGAACGAGAGCGGGAAGTGGGAAGTGTATGTGACGTCGTTCCCGGAGGCCAAGGGGAAGTGGCAAGTGTCCCACGCGGGAGGAGAGCAGCCGCGATGGAGAGGAGACGGGAAGGAGCTGTTTTATCTGGCGCCAGACGCGAGGATTGTGGCAGTGCCGGTGAAGTCAGGGCCGGGATTTGATCCAGGAGTGCCGGTGCCACTGTTCCAGACGAATCCGAAGGAGACGTTGGCGACGTCCGAGCAATACATCTATGACGTGGACCCGAGTGGGCAGCGGTTTTTGGTGAATACATTGGTGAAGAGCGAGAGGGAGCCCATGACGGTGGTGCTGAATTGGGGGGAGAAGAAGTAAGCGGAAGAAATTCCAAAATTGGAAACGGTCGCAGAGGGCGGACAGGCGCGGAGATTTTTAGGTTGAGATCCTCCGCTTCGCTCAGGATAACAGCCTTTTTTGTTTGGGAGACAAGACGCGGGGGGTATGGGACTGATTGCAGGAACGAAGCTGGGGCCATATGAAATTGTGGGAACGTTGGGAGTCGGCGGGATGGGGGAGGTGCATCGGGCGCGCGATACGCGGCTGGGGCCGGGCGCACGATCAGCTTCACGGAGTCGGGAGAGGTATATTAGATAGAGGGAGAACCGTTGGGGTATTACCGGGCAACGGATGGGTCGGCGGCGCTCAGCATTGGCGTTGGACTGAATGCTATTTCGCCGGATGGCAAGTGGATTCTGGTCGCAAACCGCGCCTCCCGTAAATTGATCGTGCAACCCGTCGGCTTGGGGGAGAGCAGAGAACTTCCGACACCGGGACTCGACTCTTTTGCGCATCTTTCCTGGTCCGACGACGGCCGGTATATTGCGAATTCAGGCCAGACCGAGCAGAAAAGCTGGAACGTCTACGTCCAACCCATTGCCAGCGGATCGCCGGCTCTGGTGCAAGCGGGCATCAGTAATTCGCCACCCGCATTTTCCCCCGACGGCGGAATTCTGGCGCTGCACTCGAACCGCGGGGGGATCTACCTGTATCGATTGAATGGCTCTCAGCCGGAGGCATTGCGTGGGGGCCAGGACTCCGAGTATCCAGTGCGTTTTGCGAACGGGGGGAAATCTTTGTTAGTGGGGGATGCCACCGGGGAAGAACTGGTGCTTACCTTGGTGGATCTCGCGGATGGCCATCGCACACTGTGGAAGCGTATCAACACCGAAGTACGCCTTGGATTGGGAATTGTGGTCACGCCGGACCTCAAGTATTACGCATACACGATCCCACTTTATTCGTCAGAGTTGTATATTGTGGATAACTTGCGCTGAGGCGAGGGCCGAAAAAAGAAAAACGGTGAGAGAGCGCGGATGGGTAAGAGGAGATTTTTTTAATTGAGATCCTGCGCATTGCTCGGGAGGGCAGCGTTCTTTTTATTGGGTTGCGTGGAAGGGAAGTGGACACGCTAATATCTGCGGAAACCCAAGATGCCGGCAGGATGCCGGCGCTACCCAAGGCAACAGGATTCCGGCGTTACAAACCAAAGGGGCAGGCTGAACCCCACCGCTGCTGGAGCTTGCAAAAGGCAAAAGCGCGGGTACGGGCGCGGAGTATAATCGCGGAAGTCTATGGGACTGAATCCAGGAACAAAATTGGGGCCGTACGAGATCGTGGCGGCAATTGGTGCGGGCGGGATGGGAGAGGTGTACCGCGCGACGGACACTCGGCTGGAACGAGCCGTGGCGATTAAGGTGTTGCCCGTGTCGTTGGCGAAGGATGAGGACCGGTTGCGGCGATTTGAGCTGGAAGCGAAAACGATCGCCACGTTGAATCATCCGAACATCATGGGGCTCCATGACATTGGGACGTACGAAGGGGCGCCGTTTCTGGTGAGCGAGTTACTGGAAGGGGAGACGCTGCGGCAGAAGATTGAGGCGGGACCGATTCCGACGCGGCGAACAGTGGAGTATGCGTTGGGGATTGCGCAGGGATTGGCAGCGGCGCACGCGAAGGGAATCGTGCACCGCGATTTGAAGCCGGAAAACATATTCATCACACGCGATGGGCGAGTGAAGATCCTGGATTTCGGGCTGGCGAAGCTGGTACGCGACGAGCAGAGCATGGAAACGGCGATGACGCTGACTAGTCCGACGACCACGCCGGGAATGGTGTTGGGGACGGTGGGGTATATGTCCCCGGAACAGGTGAGGGGCGAACCGAGCGACGAGCGATCGGATATTTTCAGTTTCGGAACCGTGCTGTACGAGATGCTGACAGGGAAGCGGGCGTTCAAACGGGATACGACGGCGGAGACGATGACGGCGATCCTGAAGGAAGAGCCGTCAGAATTGAGTGAATCGGGATGGCAGGGGCCGATTGGATTGCAGAGGATCTTGTCGCGATGTTTGGAGAAGAGCCCGGAGCGGAGATTTCAGTCGGCGAGCGATCTGGCGTTCGCGATTGAAGCGCTGAGCGGCACGGGGAGCTCACAAAGCGCGGCGACGGCAGTGGTGAAGGACAGTGGGACCGCGAAGCACTGGATTTGGCTGGGTGCAGGTGCCTTATCGTGTGCCGCAGTGGGAGCGGGGATCGCGTGGAGCTTGCGGCCTGCGCCGAGACCGGTGGCCATGTTTCAGCGCGTGTCGTTTGAGCGGGGCACGGTCGTTCGGGGAAGATTTTTGTCGGAAGGGAAGACCGTGGTGTACAGCGGCGTGCTGAAAGACGGCCTGCCGGACACGTATATCGTTCGCGAGGATTATCCGACGTCCGTAGCGGCGGAATTGCATGGCGCGATGGTGCTGGCGATTTCGAAGCAAGATCAGTTGGCGGTGCTAGTGCGCCCGCGCTTCTGGGGACAGTACCTGTGGGGAGGAACGCTGGCGCGGGTGCCCATGGGAGGGACGGAGCCGCGGGAGTTGCTCGACAACGTGTTCGACGCGGACTGGTCGCCCGATGGTAATGCGTTGGCGGTGATCGATCAGAAGAATGGAAAATGGCAGGTGGAATATCCGATCGGGAAAGTGTTACTGACGACGGACAATTGGCTGAGCGATATTCGGGTTTCGCCGGATGGCAAGCACGTAGCGTTGTTCCGACACCCGGCGGCTTCGAAGGATGATCGCGGGATTGTGCTGCTGCTGGATCGCGATGGAAAACAAAAAATGATCTCGGCGGAATGGGAGGCACTGGAGGGGATGGCGTGGACGCCGAACGGGAACGAAGTGTGGTATTCGGGGGCGGAATCGGGCGATCAATATTGCATCCGGGCAAGTGCCCCAGAAGGGAAAGAACGAGTGGTTTACTGTGGAACGTCAGGAACGCGGCTGCACGATATTGCAGCAACAGGAAAGGCGCTGGTGTCCACGCAAGAGGAGCGGTTCACGACGGCGGTGATTGAGCATGGGTCGAAAATGGAGCGCGAACTGGAAGGACTGGGGTCGGCGATCAATCCGAGATTGACGCCGAATGGGGCGGAAGTGGTGCTTACAGACGTGTCGGAACGAGGCGGAAGCGATTATTCGGTATTTGCGGAAAAGATGGATGGCGGCGCGCCGGTGCGGATTGGCGGGGGCGGATATGGGACAGACGTGAGCGACGATGGGAAGTGGGTGCTGGTGGTGCTGCCGGGAGACGTGATGGGGAAAGTGCAAGTGATCCCGGTGGGGGCGGGAGAGGCTAAGACGCTACAGTGGGAAGGATTTCAGGTGAGCTCGGCGAACTGGTTTCCGGATGGGCAGCATATTCTGTTGTTTGGGAATCCGGCAGGCCAGACCGTGGGATTGTATGAGACGGATCTCAACGGGACAGCGCCGAAGATGTTGGTCAAGGAAGCGCCAGAGTGGGCGGACGTGATGCCGGATGGAGAGAATCTGTTGCTGTTGGTGAATAGGACGCTGGTGCAGCGATCGCTAAAGGATGGGAGCGAAATGAAGTTGCGAGCGCTCGAGCCGGGCGAAGTGCCGGTGGATTGGGGGAAAGAGCCACGACAATTGTTCACGCGGATTGTGAGTCCGACGGAAGTGCGGATTGATAGAGTGGATCTGGGGAGTGAGAAGAGGGAAACGTGGCAGCTGTTTCAGCCGAGGAATCAACAAGGGTCGCTGCTGAATGTGCAACAGGTGAGCATCACACCGGATGGGAGGTGGGTGATCTTTAATTATTTGGACCAGTTGGGGCGTTTATATGAGAGCGAGACGCTGCGATAAGAACGCAGAAAATAGAAGAGGAAAGTGGAAAAGAGAAAAGGCGAAGAAGTCTATGGTTCAAAAGTAAAAAAGGGAAGAAGAACCCAGCAGGACTTTGCAGTTGGAAGACGGATGAGGAATGGAGGAGAGTGACGAAGCCGGGATGGGCAAGCGGGAGGATGCTAGCGTTGATGGTGGGTTGCTTGTGGGCAACGGCAGCGGGGGCGCAGTTGCAGGGGCACATTTCGTTGGCGAGGGACGTTTATCTAGCCGGCGAACCTATTTACGTCCATTTTGAAGTGACAAATGTAGGGAAGGATCCGTTGCAGTATACCGCCGGCGACCCATATAGCGAGGGGTGCGGGGGCTACTCCATCGAGGTGTCGAGAGAGCCAGCACTTGCGCATTCCAGCTGCAGGCCTGGGGGTTCGGGCGAATGCATTGTCGCGAATCAGATCATTGCCGGGGGCGAGAGGCAGTACCAAAACATTCTGGTGAACTTTGCCCACGATGTGGCGACGCCTGGGAATTATGAGATTCACACGGTGAACGCGTTCAAGTACGGGCCGATGACACGGGAAACGCAGAGTCCCGCGGGGAGTTCGGAGTTGAGAGTGGAGGCGCGATTCCAGATTCGGGTGATTGCAGGGAGTCGAGAAGATCTGGAGGCGATTTACCGCTCGTACGTGGCGAATTTAGCGTCAAACGATCCGGAGATACAACGCGAAGCGGAACGAGCGATCGTCAGCGGAGCGCCACCGTGGCTGGAAGATACGATTGTGGGAATGCTGAAGCAGTATACGTCGAGGGAATTCGCGCTGCTGGGATTGAAGAATTTGAATACGGCGCGATCGCGGGCAGAATTGGCAAAAATTGTGGAGAGCACATCGGAGTACACCGAACAGAGCGAAATGGCTATCACGTACCTTGCGCAGATGGGCGACAAGAAATATTTTCCGCTACTGCTGGGAGTCGCGCAGAAGGACACGCCAAACCAGGCGAGGGATCACGTGTTGGCAGCGGCGGAACTTGGAGGCGACGACTCGCTGCCGTTTTTGCGAGGGTTGTTGAGCAGTGCGGATCCGAATTCACGAGCGAATGGAGTGATGGGATTGGAGAAGACCGGGAGTCGAGCGGCGGTGCCGTTGTTGATTGAGGAGTTGAAAGACCCGAACGCGGATTTTGGAAAGCTGGCCTTGAACGGATTGACGGGGCTGACACATCGAAGTGCGTTCGGGGATGGACAAGTCAATCCTGATCCGCCGGCGGAAGAGTACGGGCGGTGGTCGAAATGGTGGGCGGCGAATGGGGGGAGCGCGGCGGTGTACGGGCCGCGGGAGTGCGGGGAGATGCAGAGTTTGCCGTAATAGAAACAAAAATAGGAATTGTGGCTATTTCTTTTGATCGGAGTCCCAGTGGGCTAGGTGGACAAGTTGGAAGAGGGAACCGTGGGGGGCGGCTTGGATGGCGACGAGATGCTGGGCGGCTTTTGTGCCGGATTTGAAGAGGAGGCCGCCCTTGTCGGGTTTGTCGTCGGCGCAGGTGAGTTGTTTAGAGTTTTCGTCTTTGTCAGAGTCGGCGTTGGCGGGTGAGGGATGGGAGCAGTCGAGGACCTTGCCGAATTTGGAAAGCTTCTTTTTATAGTAGTCCGCAATTCTGTCCGGGGAGTCGTCCGACTCCATTTTTAGAACAGCTAATTTGAAGCCAGAGCCACCGCCCCAAAGGCCGAAGTTCGCGCCGGGGGAATCGTCGTCTTTGTCTTTGTGGCGTCGGGAACCGGGATAGAGAGGGAGGCCGACGTCTTTGGCATCGGCGTCGGCTGCCATGGTGATGCCGGCGCCCTTTTGGTCTTGGGCGAACGAGTGAGAGGGGAGAAAACAGAAAGCGATGAGGGCCAAGGGACAGAGAGCTAAGGAAAAGTGGGAATGCAAGGACGGCATAGGACCTCCCGGAAATTTGTTTGGCTAAGGATGATACGCAGGGAAGGGCGGGGAAGTTCAGTGGAAATGGCGCGGGGCGGCGAGGAATGGCGGAGATAAGGCGAAAGGGAAGAAGGATGTGGAGGCGTGATCCGCATCGGAAGTGTGGGAACAGAAGACGGTGGAGTTTGCGATATCGGTGACGTGGTTGATGCGGCTGATGAACGCGACAGGGGATGTGGAACTGCATTCGCCGGCGCGGGAATTCCCGGGATGTGGGGGGGCGGAGGAAGTGTTGGTGGTGCCGGAGGGATTGTGCGGAGATTGCTGGTCGAGGAAAGCGATCGCGGCGTGGAGAGTGATGCCGATGAGTTTTGAGGGGCTGAGGATTGGGAATAGAAACAAGAAGTAGAGGAGGTGGAGGAAGTAAAGTCGGAAAGAAGTGTAAGGGTACAAAACTGAAGGTAGGAAGAGGCAGGCTGGAGGCTGGCGCTACAGTGGAGATGAGCCGGCGGCCAGGATTTGGTGGGAATTGGGATTCGAGAGGAAGGCTATAAGTGTGAGGTTGCTGGGGAGCCAATTTTCGTCAAGATCCAGGGAGAACGTGATCGGTGCGGTGAACGGTGGGTTGAAGGATTGTTGTTTGCGAAGAAGACGGACGAGCGGGGCGTGGTGAAGAGTGTGGCCGGAGTTTTCGCCGGCGGTGACGTCGGAGCTAAGATTCTTTTCGGTCACGGCAATCCACAATTCGAGTGGCGAGGAGTTGGGACCGGAGCTCGCGGTGTTGCTGAGACGCAGCTCGAAGCTGCGGGCGTGCGGGCTGGATGCGGGAAGGGGAATGAGGAGCAATCGAGACTTGGGATGGGCGGCGGCCCAGCGGATTTGATCACGGGATTCGTGAGTGCGATTGCCAACGAATTGAGCGGCTCCATCGACGACCATTTGCGGGGTATAGATTCCGCCATCGGGGAGAGCGACGGCATACTGTTCCTGGCGGTGAGAGAAACCGGCGGAAGAAAAGGGATCAAACCAGCCGAGAGTGTTCCAGTAGTCGACATGCTCTTCGAGAGCGAGAATTTCGATGCCATCGAAGGGCTGATCTTCGCTGAGTTTTTTGAGAATGGAATCGGCAGGAGGGCAACTGGAGCAGCCTTCGGAGGTGAAGAGTTCGACGATGACGGGCTGCTTGAAGGAAGCGGCGTTGCGGTCGGAAGAGGCGGAAGATTCCGCGGGCCAACGGAAGAACAGGAAAAGCGAGACGAGAATGGCGGAGAGGAAGGCCAGAGCGTACCAAAGGGATTTGGCGGGCATGTTGGCCTCCAATTCGAGTATAGGAGGCGAAATGGGTGGGGAGGCTGCGCGGAAAATGGGGATGAGGCGGAAAAGGTACGGGGTGGAAGGGGAGATAGAGATTTGAAGGTCGATAAGTAAGAAGGTCGTGGCAGGAGGCTGAACGGTGGTGCTCGGGAAGCAACCGGGAAAAAGGAAACGCCGCCAGGTGGGGCGCGCGGGGATAGGATGGGGGTGGAACGTAAATTGGCCCTTCCCCCAGAAGGCCAAGAAAATGACGGAGAGCAAGTGTGGTCCCGGAGAGACAGCCGGAACCAAGAAGGCGCGGCGAAGCGGGCGTGTAAGTCTGGCAGTACCCATCCTGATCATAGGAAGCGACGCAGAAGGAAGAGTGTTCTCGGAAGAGACGCACACGGTTGTGGTGAGTCAGCATGGTGCCGGGATCGTGTCTAGAAATAAATTGATGGCGGAGCAGGAATTGACTTTGCGGTCCGTGGAGACGAGCCGCGAAGCGGAAGTGCGCGTGGTGGGAGAGATCGCGGAACAGGGTGAGACACATACATACGGCGTGGCATTCCTGGATGAGCTATTGGATTTCTGGAAGATGGAGTTTCCCGCAGGGCCGGCATGGGATAACCGGCCGGCGACGCTGGTGCTGGAGTGCGGCGGTTGCAAATGCACGGTGGAACTGGCGAATGGAGATTTCGAGTACGACATCTGCGCGATTCATGGAGGGCTGGCGCGGTTCTGCGATGAGTGCGGATTGCTGACAGTGTGGAGACAGTCGCACGAGGTGATGCCGGTGATGGCTCGCACAAGCAAAAGGCATGAGCCGATTGCTGCGCCAGGAGGACCGGAAAACTCAGGACTTCCAGCGCGAGTAGAAAAGCCCGCGGTGGTGAACGTAGCGGTGACCGTGGCGGAGGTGAGCGAAGCGGCCGAGAACTTTGTGTCCCTGGCAGACGCCATGGAAGGGACGGAGAGGCGCGCGCGGGTGCGGGCCAAGGTGGATTTTTTTGCCTGCGTACGGACTGAGAAATTCGGGGAGGATGTTGTGAATTGCGTGGACATGTCGCGGGGAGGGGTGAGCTTCCGTAGCCGGAACGTGTATGAGAAAGACATGATGTTGGAGATCGCGGTGCCGTATTCGCCGGAAGTGAAAGAGGCGCCGTCGATTTACGTGAAAGGAAGGATAGCGAATGTGAAGGAATTGGCGAATGGAGGAGGGTGGCGGTGCGGGGTGGAGTTTTTGAGAGCGTGAGAAAAGTGTTTGCCGCAGGGGGAACGGAGAATCTTCGAGGCCTGCTCTGATAAGCTCCGGGATCCATTTGTGGAGTTGCGCCGGGCTCGGCATACCGGAAAAAATCGGCCTTCCACCCGGAAAATATGAAATCAAATTCGCCGTGCGCGACAACCTAACGGGCCTCACCGGCACTGTCTCTGTCCCTGTAGACCTCCAGTAGAGTTGTTACGGCGCCGTGCGTGCGTTCGCGATGAAGACCATCTGAGAGATTTAGGCTATCGAAAACTACTACTCTTGTGTTACGTCAGGCTGCAAAAAGTCTCGGACGCTTTAGAACCATAACCGATTCAGCCGAAACATGTCGGCCTTCGCGCCCAGGAGGGTAGCGCATGTTCATGAGTGCACATCTCGGAGTTTTTCTTGTAGTATTTGCGGTAGGGAGCACAGCAAGTTCAGCTCAACAGAACCGTTTGCCATCCCAAATCAACGACGGCAAAATCCACCTTGACGTCGTAGGCACACCGAAATCGGGGCCACCCGTGAGGGGGCTTCGCCAGGAAGATTCACCATCCTCGATAACACAGTCCCGAAGACGATCAGCTTGTTCCGTGAGGTAGACGGAAGAAAATCGCCCGTTGAGGTGGTGATGGTTGTGGATGCGGTAAACATAGCGTACATAAATCTTGGAAACGCCCGGGTGGAGATAGACAAATTCCTACGTGCTGAGGGAGGTCACCTGGCACATCCCATCGCCGTTGCTGTGTTTACAGATAAAGGGCTGCAGTTTCTTGGGGACCTCTCCAGTGACGGCAACGCGCTGAGCGCCGCACTGGATCAGCAAATCGTGGGCATTCGTAACAGCAGCGTGAGCCGCTCGGCTGGCTTATACGGGGCGGTCGTCCGCTCTTCGCTCTCGCACAAGACACTGGCTCAGCTTGCGGCGTTCGAGGTGTCGCGGACGGGGCGAAAGATCGTCCTCTGGGTTTTTCCCAGTTGGCCGCTCCTGATCAACCCTGCCATCCTGATCGACACGAAGCAGCAGCAGGAATCTTCGATAGTATCGTGGCATTTTCTACTCGACTCCGGCAGGCACGCTTCACGCTCTACGGCATCGATCCTCTAGCAACCGCTGATTGCGGCAATGCGTCACTATACGAGTCGTACCTAAAGGGAGTAAGTGAACCGGGTCAATCCGTGCAACTTGGCGCTGCAAGTGCTGGCGACCCAGAGCGGGGGCCTTGCTCTCAACATG
>Ga0181523_10005030_pt1 | contig 11120 bp, 10 predicted proteins | sample PEATcosm2014_Bin_43_FD_119752 | JGI IMG/M metagenome (GOLD analysis project Ga0181523, IMG submission 119752) | Peatland microbial communities from MTU Mesocosm Facility, Houghton, MI, USA - PEATcosm2014_Bin05_30_metaG | ecosystem: Environmental > Terrestrial > Soil > Wetlands > Peat | place... | reverse complement strand
GGTAACGAAGTCCGAAGCCCGCGAGGCCAGGTACACAGCCGTTCCGGCAAGTTCCTCCGGTTGACCCCATCGACCGGCAGGTGTCCGCGCAAGAATCTCGTCGTTCAGGGGCATCGTACGTACAGGCGCCGTCATGTCCGTTTCAATCCACCCTGGCGCGATCACATTGACTTGAATGTTGTGCGGGGCGAGCTCAATGGCCATTGACTTGGTCAGTTGGACGATCGCTCCTTTCGCGGCGCTGTAAGAGGGGATGAGCCCAGATCCAAAGAACGAGTACATACTGCCAATGTTAATAATCTTTCCACCCTTGCGATTGACCATCGATCTGGCAGCGAGCTTCGAAAGCAGGAAAACTGCATTAAGTTGCGTCTCTATGACGTTGTCCCAATCTTCAGATTTTTCGTTCAACACACCGCCGCTCAGTGACACGTTGCCGGCGTTATTAACCAGGATGTCGATGTGGCCGAGTTCGCTCTCGACCCTATTAAGCGCGGGCTCCAGTCCGGCACGATTGGTCACATCGACCACCACAGCAACCGATGGAACACCGACTGCTTTCAATTCGGAAAGCACCCGCTGGTTTTTTTTGTCGTTTCGTCCAAACACCGCGACGGCAGCCCCAGCTTCGGCCAGTCCGAGGGCAATGCCACGACCAATTCCGCCATTACCGCCAGTCACGACGGCCACCCGACCGGTCAAGTCAAATAATCCGCGCGTTTTCATCAAGCATTCCCCGTTTCGAATTTCTGGAGTGGATGCTGCCCTTCCTCCTTCGCGGGAGGAAGGGCATTCTTGCGAGGTTAATGGTGGTGGGTGAGTGATGGCCGACGGTCACTTCTTGCTGCTCAGCTTTGACAGTTCCGCTATGGTTGCCTTGTCGTCGTAGACCCCGGCGTTCACGATGTACGGGGTTCCTTTAGCGGCCAGGTGATAGGTGATCTTGCGTGACGGTTCGGTGGCGCCAGGCTTCGGCCACCAATAATCGCCCCAGACGCCAGAAGGCGAATCCTGAACTTGCTTGCAGTAAGCTGCTGAATCCGGGTAGATGCTCTTTCCCGTTTTTGCATCCATGACGGACGAGAGGTCTTGGCCTATCATTTCCGGCTTTATCGGGTGAGCCGCCATGACCTTTTTACTGCAGTCCTGGACGAAAACATAGGTGTCTTTCCATACCCACGGACCACTCTTTTGGTTAAACTGCGCCAAGTCACCCCCCTTCGATAGGGTGCTAGCCGCTTCCCTTACCTTAGCGACGACCTCCTGAGCGGTGGCGTGATCCTGCCCAACGGCGACAGCGCACAGGGCGACGCTGAGAAGCGCCGTTGTCACACAAGCGAAAATCTTGCTGCTCTTCATTAGCAAACTCCTTTTCTTGGCTTGAAAGCGGCCCCAGTCTATACCGATCCCGCACCTTTGCAACCTTGCTAAAGGAATTTTGTCTGGAGGGCCAGTAGTCGTTATGCATTCCTGACCAGCGGTGCCTAAAGCTGGCGCCAAACGTTGCGAAACTCGAAGAACCCCGTTTTCCCCGCCAGCCACTCGGCGGCGCGCACCGCGCCTTCCGCGAATCCCTGGCGGGACTTGGCGTCGTGGCAGAGGTAAATTCGATCCCCGGCAGAATTGAAGACAAGCTCGTGCATGCCGACCGCGTCCCCTTCGCGAAAGGAGACGATCCCGACGTCTGTTTCCTGGCCACCGGACTCGCGTACAATCTTCTGGATTGTGATCGCCGTTCCCGAAGGCGCATCTTTTTTTTGCTCATGATGACGCTCGAAGATCTGACCTGAGTAATCGTATTTCAACGCGGCCCCGGCGGTTGCGGCAATCTCGAAGAACAAGTTCACGCCAATGGAAAAATTCGATCCGTAGAGAAATCCCGTTTGGGCGGAGAGAACCATTTCGCGCAAGCGTGGCACTTCCTCGTACCAACCAGTGGTTCCGACGACGAGGTTCTTCTTGGCGCGGATGCATGCTTCGGCGTTGCTGACCGCCGCCGCAGGTGTGGTGAAGTCGATTACCACGTTGGTGGCGGCGAGCGAATCCGGCGTAAGTGCGCGGGCGTTGGCGTTTTCAGCCGCGGAGAGAACGCGCACCTGATGCCGGCGCGAGCGCGCGACCTCGGCTACCAGCGCTCCTGTTTTGCCATAGCCAAGAATCAGAAGATTCATACTGAAAACCTCTTACCGCCGAGACGCCGAGGACGCGGAGAAAACCAAGAACGGGCTAAACATCTGATTTCTTAGATATCCCTCGGCGCTCTCGGCGTCTCGGCGGTAAAAACGACGCTACGCGAACACTTCCGGATCCACTTCCGCAAAAAACGCATGGTGCAGGCGCTTGACCACCTCGGCAGCGTCGTCCTCTTCAATCACGAACGTCAGATTGATTTCCGAGGCGCCCTGCGAGATCATGCGGATCTTCACATCTTCAAGGATGCCGAAGACCTTGGCGGCGATTCCCGGTCTTTCGCGCAAATTCTCGCCCACCAGACAGACAATCGCCTTCCGCCCCTCGTACTTCACGTCCGCAAGTTTCGCCAAATCGGCCGCCAGTGCCGGAATCGCTTCGTTGGTCTCGGCCGTCACGGAGACGCTGACTTCCGATGTCGACACTACGTCCACCGCGACGCCGTGGTGATCGAAGGCTTCAAAAATCGACTTCAGATATCCGTGCACCAGCAACCGGCGAGGCGAGGCAACCTCCACCAGCGTGATCTTTTTCTTGAGCGCGATCGCCTTAAAAATATTCGCACAGCGTGGGGCGCGCGCCGTGATCTTCGTCCCTTCGCAGGTCGGGTTCAGCGAGTTCAAAACATACACTGGGATATTCTGCTGAATCGCGGGCATCACGGTTGCCGGATGCAAAACCTTCGCCCCGAAGTAAGCAAGTTCCGCAGCCTCGTCAAAGCTAATGACCTTGATGCGGCGAGCCTCGGGAGTGAGCCGGGGATCGGTGGTCATCATGCCGTCGACGTCGGTCCAGATCTCGATGCGCTCGGCATTCAGGCCAGCGCCAAAAATCGCGGCGGAAAAATCTGATCCTCCGCGCCCGATGGTGGTGGTAATTCCGGCACGATTGGAACCAATGAATCCGCCCATCACCGCAACCTTGCCGGAGTCGACCAGCGGCTGGACCCGCTTGCGCAGACGCTCGTTGGTCTCTTCGAACAAAGGAAGCGCGCGGGTATAGCTGCTGTCGGTCAGCAGGCACTGGCGCGAATCGACGTGCGCGCCCGGCAATCCCCGCGCGACAAAAGCGGCGGCCACGATCTTGCTCGAAAGCACTTCACCGAACGAGGCAACGTAATCGTAGGTGCGCGGAGTGATTTCACCGACCGCGCCAATGCCGCGCAGCAATTCGTCCAGGTCTTCAAAGTCGGCGCCCAGGTCGCCATGAAATTCCGTGAACAGCGCCGTGCCTAGCAGCTCTCCGGCAGTGTCATAGTGGCGTTCGCGCAGGGCGCGCGCCATTTTGAGCGCGGACTTGCGATCGCCGCTCCCGGCAGCCTTTCCCATGGCGAGCAGGGAATCGGTGACCTTGGCCATGGCGCTGACCACCACCACCGGACGGTCCGCCAATCGTCCCTGCACGATGTGCGCCACGCGCTCAATCGCCTTCGCGTCCTGCACCGAGGTCCCGCCGAACTTCATCACGATCATGGGCGGGGGTACTCCTCAAAGCAGTTGCCAGTTGGCAGTGGCCAGTGGCCAGACAAACCTGTGTCGGCGCGGCTTTTACTGGCAGCTGGCAACAGGCAACTGGCAACGGTTCTCACCCGAGATACCCCTTAGCCTTCAGAAGTTCGGCATTGAGCAACGCAGCTCCGGCGGCGCCACGAATCGTATTGTGCGAGAGCACCGTAAACTTCCATTCGAGCACGTTGCATTTGCGCAAGCGGCCGACCGCCGTGGACATGCCCGCGCCGAGGTCAACGTCGAAGCGCGGCTGCGGACGGTCCGGGGCAGTCATGTAAATGACAGGCTGATCGGGGGCACTCGGCAGGTGTAGTTGCTGTGGCTCGGCGCGAAAATCGTTCCAGGCGGCGATGATCTCTTCCGGCGCGGCTTTTTTCTTTAGCCGAATCGCAACCGACTCGGTATGCCCATCTTCCACCGCGACACGATTGCATTGCGCGCTCATCGCAAAGGGAGCGGGATCGACGCGCGAACCGTTCAGCGTTCCCAGCAATTTTTGCGTCTCCTCCTCCATCTTTTCTTCTTCCTTCGCAATGTAAGGGATGACGTTGCCGAGAATATCGAGCGAAGCCACGCCGGGATATCCGGCGCCGCTAACCGCCTGCATGGTGACGGCCATCACTGTCTCGAGCGTAAACGCGCGATGCAACGGAGCGAGCGCCAGCACCAATCCAATCGCCGAGCAGTTAGGATTGGTAACGACATAGCCTCCCGACTTGCCGCGCCAGGGTTGTTTTTCGATCAGGCGAATATGGTCGCCGTTGACCTCGGGAATCACCAGAGGGACGTCGGACTGCATACGCAATGCGCTCGAGTTGGTAATGACCGCGCAACCGGCGTCAGCGAACTGCGGCTCTAGTTCGCGCGCGATACCGGCATCGAGCGCGGCAAAGATAATTTTCGGCGCGCCTTCGGGCTTGGCGGGCGCAACCGTCATCTGTGCGACGTCCGCTGGGATGGCAGTCTTCAAACGCCAGCGCGCAGCTTCGGCATAGGCCCGGCCCTCTGAACGGTCGGAAGCCGCCAGCCACGCGACTTCGAACCACGGATGACGCTCCAGCATCTGGATGAATCGCTGGCCAACGATGCCGGTGGCACCGAGAATTCCTACAGGAAGTTTGTTGGACATGTTTGGGTGAAAACGATAAGTTTTGATTTTATACCAGCGAAATTTCGGTAGGGAATGCCGCCGCCGATTCTCGCCGAACAGAAGCATACGACCGTCGGGGAACTGTTGGACTACCGGCAGTGGATGTACGCTTTACGGATGTACGTCTTACCGATGTAATTAAACAGGAGCGACCATGTCTGAACTGCGCCAGAATTTTGCTACCAAGGAATGGGTTGTAATCGCCACCGAGCGCGCCCGGCGTCCGGAGGAAATGGCCAGCCGCCGCGAGCGGAAGCCGGTGGCATCCTATGTCCCGAATTGCCCCTTTTGTCCAGGCAACGAGAAGCTGACTCCGCCGGAAGTTCTGCGCGTCCCTACTTCAACGGATGTTCCATGGCATGCCCGAGTGGTGCCAAATAAGTTTGCCGCTCTTTCCCGCGAAGCACAGCCCACCCGCACCATGCACCGTTTGCGCCGTGCGGTAAACGGCTTCGGGGTTCACGATGTGATCGTGGAGTCGCCCGACCATTCGCAGGTAATGGCCCTGATGCCCGATTCCTACGTTGCGGAAATCCTCCACATTTATAAAACCCGCTACGATGAACTCAGCCTCGATCCGCGCATCGCGCTGATCACGATTTTCAAGAATCACGGCATCGACGCGGGCACCAGCCTGGAACATCCGCACTCCCAGATGATCGCAACTCCCGTGACCTCGCTGCAGGTGCGCGAGCGTTTTCAACAAGCTTTGCGGCACTTTGACGACTATGGCGAATGCATGTTCTGTCAGATGCTCAACGAGGAATTAGAAGAACAGACCCGCATCATCGAGGTTTCCGAACACTTCGTCGCGCTCGAAGTCTATGCCTCGCCGGCGCCGTTCAGTACCCACATTTATCCACGGCGGCACATGGCCAGCTTCGGCGATGTGAGCGCTCCGGAGATTACCGACCTGGCGCGCATGTTGCGCTTGACCCTGGCCAAGCTCTACCACGGGCTGGCCGACCCGGATTTCAACTTCACAATTCGAAGCGCTCCCGCCGATAGCATCGGCGTGAAGTACTTTCACTGGTATCTGAGTGTGATCCCGCGGCTGACTCGAGTGGCCGGATTTGAATTGGGCTCGGGAATGTTCATCAACACCGTGCTGCCGGAGGCCGCGGCTGAGTTTCTGCGCAAGGTCGATGTGGAAAGCGTGAAAGAGACAATTACGGCAGCCACGCCATAGCAGGCTGCGAAGATGCTGAAAAACTTGAGAGCTGAGAAACTCAAGATTCGTATCAGGGCATCGCTTCAGCGATGCCGAAAGTCGTCCGATTCCAAGCCCCTTTAGGGGCTGGGCGTCACTAACTTCCGCCCCTGCCCAACTCCTGCGGAAACGAATACTCGTTGAGCGGTCCGAACTTCCGTTTTTCCGCGTAGATGCGCCAACGTCGCCACACAATGCGCAGGCTGGCCATCACTGGAATGGAGAGATAGACTCCGAGTATCCCGGCAATTTCGCCGCCCGCGAGAATTCCAAACAAAGCCGCCAGCGGGTGCAATTCCACGCTGACTCCCATGACCCGGGGAGAAATCACATAATCCAACACCATCCGCCAGACGAACAAAAATAACAGCAGAAAAGCCCAGTGCTGGTATCCCGTCAGAATGGCGACGACCATCATGGCAGTTCCCGCCAGCAGCGGTCCTGCCAGGGGGACGAACTCCAGCGCGCCGCCGGCGGTACCGAGCATCAGGGCGAAGGGGACGCGCATGGCCCCGAGAATTGACGTGTAGGCCAGCAGCGACAGCGCCGCCAGGGTCAGCTGGGCGCGAATGAATTGGGCGAGCATCTGGTTCAAATCCTGCAGCACATCCTGCAAAAACTCGCGCTGCGAGCGCGACTGCACCAGGGCCACCAGCACCTCATGGAAGCTACCCCCATCACGCAGAAAAAAAATAGCCAGGATGGGCACCAGAAACAGCAACCATACCTCCTGCGCTGCCGCAGCCGCGCGCACGCCAATGCGTTCGGCCAGAAGGGAAACGTCGGTTCGGCGACTTATCAGGAAACTCTGGATACGCTTCTGCGTCTCGGCGCTCCAGCCGTGCTCGTTTCCGATCCGTGCGGCTATCTGGCCGATCTGGCCTGAGAGTTGGCCGGTGCTGGCCTTATCCACCAACCCGGGGAGGGACGAAGCCAGACGGGCGCTTTGCCGGGCAATCCGCGGGCCGACGAGAAGGCCAAACAGCACCAGAGCAATCAGCATCAGGAGGTAAATGGCCGTGATCGCCCAGGCGCGACTGCGCAACAGTCTCTCCAATCGCCCCACGGCAGGATTAATCAGGTAGGCAAAAAAAATGGCGAAAAGGAACAGAATCAGGGTTCGCCTCGCCGCGTAGAGAAAGCCCAGGCCGACAGCAAACAGGAAAGCCGTGAACAGGACCCGCGACGTGCGTGAATCAATGATCGTCAAGAGTTATCCCAAGGCAGGTCTTAGGTCTCAAGTGTTAGGTCTCAGGTCTCAGGAAAATCTTGCGCGGCGGCCCTGAGACCTAACACCTAAGACCTGACACCTGAGACCTGCACTTCAATCGCGATCCACTATGGTATTTTCTCCCACGACCAGGATCCGCATCACCTTCCATTGATCGTCGAGCCAGAGTTGCCACGTCCCCGCATCGTCCTTCAGTTCCAGTTTGTTCAGTTCCGCCGGCCCGCTCTTCAGGTTCACCTTTTCCCGTCCCAGCGACTCCGCGCTGAGCGACGCCGAAGAACGTTGACGCGGGTTCAGCGTTCCGAACTGCGCCCGTTGCCTCGCTGGGCACTGCACCTTGCCTTTTTCCTGGCTGCAGGCCGCAGCCAGAAACTTCCAGACCAGCACCTCCCGCTGGATGAAGAAGTAGTCGTCCAGAATGCTTGTCGATGGCGGCATAAGGTAAGGCTGCTCTTGTCCTTTGTCCTCTCCCAAGCTCCACCGCTGATTCAGAAAATCTTCATTGGGAACCACCGCCGATTCCGCCCTCTCCGGGCTCAGCTCTTTCCAGTCGTAACGCCGAATATTCCCGTTGGCCGTCAGCTGCAGCTCGGAAGTTTGCACGGCCTCGACGGGAGCATTCTCCGTTTTGAACTCCGATTGGACGACGCTGCCGCCATCGGTCTGATAAATCGAAAACGTCTCGGTTCCCACACGATGGCCACTCTGGAATACGCCGAACGAGCCGGAGTCGATCAGCTTTCCCTCGTGTTCTTTTTCCTTGTCCTTGTCCTTCTCTTTTGGCATGGCAGCGGCCGACGCCCAGGAACCCGCCGCAATGGACCAGACCAGCACCAGCATGAAAGCGAGCATCCGATACGACAAAGACGACTTCACTGCGATTCTCCTGTTCTGAAATGATCTGGTCCAGGCTGGGACGGGCCTTCCGCCTCAGCACCCCGAAACTGCAAAGTACGCTCGATCTCGGCGCAAAGGGAGGATGGATCTTTACCGGTGGTTACGACAGTCACAGTTGCCTGGGCGTAGGACGGTCGTCGTTGCCAATACAGACTTTCGAACTCGGCGCGGTCATCTTTGCGCAAAGGTCGTTTCGTCGCATCCTCCCGACTGCGGCGCCAAAGTTCGTCCACTGGAGTATCCAGGAATATAGAGTGCCAAGGCCGCAGCAACTCGAAGTTCCTCAATTGAGCGAACGTTCCGCCCCCGAGCGCGACCACGGTGTCCCGCGCAAGCGATTCCGTCAGATCGCGAAGACTTTCGGTTTCGACCAGCCGAAACTCACGTTCTCCTCGGTCCCGAAATATCTCCGCAATGGTTTGTTGTTCGCGGGACTCGATTTGTGCATCCAGATCCACAAAATCCCAGCCCAGCCGCCGGGCTAGTTCTTGTCCTACAGTGGTCTTGCCGGCCGCCATGAATCCCACCAGAAACACCGCGCGCACTCCCATGGCACTCCCGACGACAAAAGGGAAGGCCCAGATCTTCCAAAGACCTGCGAACTGAGACCTGTCACCTGGTTTTCTTCAGCGTTGCTTGAGGCGGATTCTACCACTGAAAGACCGCAGTACGACCTCCGATGATGCCTGGCCGGTGGTGCCTATGAAGGAACGTCCTACCTCCTCGTGGAACCGGGAATGCCTCGGTTTGAGGGGGAAGTCGTGCTGCACCCGGCCGAGCATCGAGTGCGCCCTGAAGCCGGCGGAGACATCCGCCGGCACTAAAGCCTCGATATCGCCGGAATGGGTGATAAACCTATAGTCGCCGCCGGAGCCGAAATCACCGTCGTAAAAAATCCTTCCGCTCCCGGAACTGGCCTGCACCAGCAGTCCGGTAACGGAGTTCAAATGGATCTCGCCACTGATGGACGCGACCTCGACGTGGCCATTATGAACATTGATTAGCGTGATCGGCCCGCGCATCGTCCGCGCATGCACATGAGCGTCGTCTATATTCCTGACACTCACTACCGCTTCCGCGCCTTCCAGGGTCAGGTCGCCGTGCAGGCGCTCCGCCGACAGCGGACCATTCGAAGAACGGAGATTGACGGTTGCGTCTGGCGGAATCAGCAGTTCGTAGTCGACCTGTCCCGTCCGCTGATCTGTCCCCTGCAGCAGGTGGGAGGCGATTTCGATCCGGTTGCCGGTCTGCTGCTGGTCGACTTCCACGTTGTCCGATTTAATCGTGGCCGTAACTACGACCTCATTGTCGCTTCCGGGCTTTACCGAAATCGCGCCATACTGGGTATCCACAGAAATGTTGGCATGAGGACCGACCGTGTAACGGTACTCCTTGGTAGCCGCGAAGGCGGCCGATGCCAAACAGGTTGCCACCACCAGAGTCACAACCGTGCCCTGCGGAAGACTCGCTTGCTGACTTCTCGCCCACCCGATGCTCGCCCTCTGCTGACTCGCCATTACTTCGCCCCTGACTATTGAAGAGTATTAAAGACTATTGAATACGATCCAGCGCGATCTGGTACAGAAGTGCCTTCTGTTGATAGGCATCCATCAGATGCTGTTGCGCGTCTGCGTCCCCTGGATTCCGCTTCACGTAGGCCAGTGTCTCCCGGATGTCGGAGTTGACGGCCTTCAACTGATTCTCATACGTGGCCCGCATCGAAGGCGCACGCGTGGAAACTACACTCAATAACTGCTGATCGTCCGCGCTCGACATGGGTTCTACCGTCGCTCCGAGCGCGTCCGCTGATATAGCCGAGTCGGACGTAACCGAGCTGGACGCATCCGAGTTGGGCGGAACCGGCTTCCGCTCCCGTAGCCCAGGCGCGGGGGACGACACAGGGGCCGAGTTGTCCGCGCGGGTCTCTGGAACTGGAGTTGTATCGGGAACTGGGGTTGGAGGAACTTGTGCCGCATTCGGAGCCAGGTTGCTTCCGGGAGTTGCCGGACCCTGCTGTTGCGCCACTTGCCGCTGTGGTTTGTGGCTTACCATGTAAGAACCAGCCGCCACCAGCCCAGCCGCCACCGGAGCCAGCCACCACGCGCTCCAGCGCCGTCGTGCCGCAGCTGGAACTAACGTAGGTCGGGGCGCCGCGGGGGCGGACTCGGGTTCACGAATTTCCGGATCGCGAATCAGTCCCTCGGCGCGCAATTGCGCGGCAATCCGAAGCCATACTTCGGGCGAGGGTTCGTCGCTGGCTGCCATTTGCCGCGCTTCGCTCGTAATCAGTTTCAGGTCCGACACCAGAGCCGAGCACTCCGGACAGGACTGCACGTGAGTCTCAAATTCAGCCGCAACCGTGCCGTTCGGACCGCCGTCGAGGACCTCGGGCAGGGCTCGTCGTACATCAGAACACGTCATAGCAACTCTCTCCCCAATTACCGCAATTACTCTTACCCAGTCTTGGCCTTTTCGGCTCTCATGAACTTCAGGTAATCCCGCAGCTTCAATCGTGCCTTGTGCAGCTGCGACTTGCTGTTACCAATCGAGCATCCCACAATCTGGGCAATTTCGTTATGCTCGAATCCCTCAATATCGTGCAATACAAAAACCGTTCGATAGCCAGGTGGCAGCCGGTCGATCGCCCGCTGCAATTGCAGCCGATCGATCGAGCCCGTCAGCTTCACGTCCTTCGCGCCAAATTCCTTGCGCGGAGCCTCGTCGTCGGCCTCCAGCACCTCTTCTAGCGAAACCACCGGCAGGCCCTTCTTGCGCAATTGCATCAGCACCACGTTGACGGTCATCCGGTGCAGCCACGTCGAGAAGGCCGACTCCCCGCGAAAGGTGCCGATCTTCCGGAATAGCTGGAGGAATGCTTCCTGGGCCAGGTCTTCGGCCTGCGCGGGATTGGAGACCATGCGCAAACATAGCGAG
>Ga0181523_10005029_pt1 | contig 11120 bp, 5 predicted proteins | sample PEATcosm2014_Bin_43_FD_119752 | JGI IMG/M metagenome (GOLD analysis project Ga0181523, IMG submission 119752) | Peatland microbial communities from MTU Mesocosm Facility, Houghton, MI, USA - PEATcosm2014_Bin05_30_metaG | ecosystem: Environmental > Terrestrial > Soil > Wetlands > Peat | place... | reverse complement strand
TTCGCGATAATGCTGCACTTTTTCTTCGTCCCTAGAGGCCAGCATGCCGCGTACGTAATTTTCCAGTGCGTCCAGCCGGACGGAGGCAACGCCGGCGACGTATTTATCCTTGGGTACCGCAAAGTCGGCGCGGATCAGCCGAAGCAGGTCCCAGGCCAGCGCGGATTGCAGGTAGCCCAGACCGCTCAGTGGCGCCGACTCCGTGACGGCGGGCAGAAGTTTCTGACCCCGCATGTCGAGCAACTGCGCATTGGCAGTCAGGCGCGCGCCGTCGTAACTGTACGAGCCGAGCACGGCGTAATCCACATCCATCTGTTCGGCGAGCCGGTAAAGCGTGGCGCGCGAAGCGTGAACGCCCGCCGGAATACCGAGCCGGTCGTAGGCCCGCAGTCGCTCCTCACGGCGGGCAACATACAGCACCGGAGAATTGAGTTGTTGGTGAAAAGTCTCGGAAAACGATTCGCCAATCCATTCCAGGCCCGGCGTCGGAGAAGCATTCTCGAAGGGAATTACGACTATGGTCTTGCCGGCGTCAGCGCGGCTCATATCAGTGGGGCCTGCCGCTGTATCCGAAATGTCTTCGGCACACAGCGACGCGCAGAATAGCAGCGAAGCCACAAAGACGAAAGCAAAAGCGCGATTCACCACAAGTTGATTATATCGGTATGTGCCGCAAAGGCATGATTACTGGCGCTGATCCAGGCTTGCGATGGAGCGCCGGGCGTCCCCGCCCGGCTGGACGGGCGAGACGCCCGTCCCTCCACCGTCGTGTTGGAGCGGAGGCTGAGCCTGAGTCCAGCCCGGCAGTTCATCACTGCCGGTAATCAGTCGCGCCCCGCGCTCGTAGGTGAGATACGACCACGCCCACTGAACCATCACCATCAGCCGATTGCGGAACCCGATCAGGAAAAGAACGTGAATGAACAGCCACGCCAGCCAGGCAAAATATCCCGACATCTCAAACTTGCCGAATTGGGCGACGGCGGAGTTGCGGCCGATTGTCGCGAGGCTGCCTTTATCGTGATAATGAAAATTGCGTCGCGGCTGATTTTCAAGATCGCGGTCGATAGTCTCCGCTACCCAATTTCCTTGCTGAATGGCGACCTGCGCAACTCCGGGCAGCAACTTGCCAGCTTCGTCGTTCAGTGCGGCGAGGTCGCCAATCACAAATATTTCCGAGTGGCCGGGAATGCTGAGGTCGGGCTGCACCAGCACTCGACCGGCGCGATCGATGGGCACTCCTAACTTTTGGCCCAGCGGCGAAGCCGCCACGCCCGCTGCCCATAACACCACGGGAGATGCAATCTTTTCGTCACCCATCCAAACCGCGCCGGATTGAATGCGGGTGACCATGCGGGACGTACGAACCTCGACCCCCAATCGTTGCAGCTGAGCTTCGGCTTTGCGCGAAAGTTCCTCGGAATATGCTGGCAACACCCGTGGGCCGCCTTCGATGAGCAGTATCCGGGTTTTTCGCGGGTCGATGTGGCGAAACTCGTGGTTCAGTGCGTGGTGCGCGATCTCGGCCAGCGTTCCCGCAAGTTCGACCCCGGTGGGACCAGCTCCGACGACCACAAACTGCAACATAGGATTGTCATCGGCGCTCTTCTGCCCGACGTTCTCCCGCTCGGCCAATTCGAAAGCCAGCAGAACACGGCGCCGGATCTCAAGTGCGTCTTCAATTGTCTTCAACCCAGGCGCGAACGGCTCCCACTCTTCGTGGCCAAAGTAGGCATGCATCGCCCCGGAGGCGATAACCAGAAAGTCGTAATCAAGCGTCTGTTCCTTCGTAATAACTTGTTTATGATCCAATTTTAAATCAACCACTTCTTCAAGCAACACTTCAATATTGGAATATTCCTTAAGGATGGCGCGGATCGGCGTAGCTATTTCGCCGGGAGACAGGCCTGCGGTCGCTACCTGGTAAAGGAGCGGTTGAAAAGTATGGTGATTTCTTCGGTCAAGGACTGTGACTTGGACTGGAAGCCGGGCGACCCGGCGGGCAGCGGTAAGCCCGCCGAAACCAGCCCCTATGATTACGACTCGGGGTCTGGGATCGGTGCTCGTTGGCGTCGTGTTCATTGGCTCCGCTCTCGATATTGATAGAGTGTTCGCTCGGTCGAAAAGTTTCAAAGTTCCAGAGCCTCAGAGTTTTCTAGGAAAACCTTATACACTGCTTCTTCACCGCCCCTTCAGCAAACTTTGATGACCACGGCCGAGCCCAGTTCGTCAGCCCTGCGTTTTCTCCAGCCTTCGGTCCGCGACATCATTTTCATTTTTCTTTTCTGGTCGCTGCTGGCGGGTCCTTTGTCGAACCGGCCGCTGGCCGATGCCGACATCGGATGGCACATCCGATCCGGCGAACAGATTCTTGCGACCCACGCCCTCCCCCGCACCGACCCGTTTTCTACGACCATGCGAGGTCAGCCCTGGTTTGCCTGGGAGTGGCTCTACGACCTGCTTCTTGGATTTCTGCATCAGGTCTGCGGACTGAACGGCGTGGTCTGGCTATGCGGCTTGCTGGTAGCTGGCATTTTCGTGCTGCTGCTTTCGCAACTGTTGCAGCGCGGGACCGGCCTGCCGCTGGCGATCCTGCTGATGCTGCTGGCCGAGGCCGCTGCGACCATTCATCTCTACGCGCGCCCGCACATCGTGAGCTGGCTTTTTTCTCTGCTCTGGTTTGTCGCGCTGGAGCGCTGGGAACGACGGGACATCACAAAACAGGACGCCGCAAAACAAGATGCCGCAAAACCTGGAAGCCTGCCGCGCTGGATTCCCTGGTTCTTTCCCGCCTCCATGTTGCTGTGGGTGAACCTGCATGGCGGATGGCTTTTCGGCATGGCGCTGCTCGCGATCTACACTTTTGCCACATTCGTAGAAAGTCTGCGGGTGCACGACGCGTTAAACGCTATTCGCGGCGCCCAGCGCGCTCGCGCCATGGCATGGACGTGGTTGGCCTCGGCGATAGCAACGCTCGTAAATCCCTACGAATGGCGGCTGCACGCGCACATCTACCGCTATCTGAGCGATAGGTACCTGATGAACCGGATCGACGAGTTCCGCTCCCCCGATTTTCACGGCTGGGCGCAGCGCTGCTTTGTGATCATCCTGCTGCTCACGCTGATCGCCTTTTGGGGCAGTGGTAAAAAACTGAGGCTGAGCCACCTGCTGGTCGTGCTGCTGGCGGCGTATGCGGGATTCTATTCGTCGCGCAATCTCCCGGTTTCATCGATGCTGTTGGTGCTGATAGTAGGGCCGGTCCTGTGGGAAAGCTACGCTTCACTGGCGGATAGGTCGGGCGCCTGGCAATGGTTGCGCAAGAGCACCGGCCGAGTTTTGGACTTCTCCGATCGGACGGGCGCACAGGAGATGGCGCTGCGCGGGCATCTCTGGCCGCTTGTCGCGGTGATCCTGGCATTTGCGATTTGCCTGCACGGAGGCCGTCTAGGCGCGCGACATCTGATCGATGCTCACTTCGATCCGCAGAAGATGCCGGTCGCAGCCGTTACTTTTCTGCAGCAAGAACTGCACGGGAAGCAGCCAAATACGAACCCGGTTTTCTCAACCGACTCCTGGGGAGGTTATCTTATATACCGGCTGTATCCCGAGCGGAAGGTCGTAATCGACGACCGTCACGATCTCTACGGCGCGGACCGGGTTCGAGAGTACCTGATCCTGATGCAAGCCGAGCCCGGATGGCAAAACGTGCTCGACCAGTGGCAGATTCGGACGGCGCTCCTACCCACAGACTCGACGTTAGCGAACCTGCTCCGCGAACTGCCACAGGATTGGCGGGTGGCGTATGAGGATAGAGTTGCGGTGGTGTTGGAGAGACGGTAGACAGTGTCGCTAGATGTTGAGATCACAAACTTCAGTACGAACCCTGTTTCGTTGCGGCCCGCACCGCCTCCTGGCAAGCGCTCGCGGCAGCCAATACTTTGCTAAACGCTGCATCTGTGCGGAGCTTGGCGAGCAAAGGATCGGAAAGCAGGTTCTCGCGCGCGCAATAGTTCTGTTCGACCGCGCTTTCCAGCAGATGGAGAGCCGCCTGCTTTTTGCCGGCATATGCGAGAAGCGTTCCCTGGTAATACCACGTCTCCGGGTCGGGGTCGGCGGGGATGCTGGTTTCCGCTTCTTCGGCCATTCGATCCAGATCCGCGGCTGGCCGCAACTGCAGGCAAGCCTCCAGCAAATTGCGGTGATAGCGCCGGTCGGTCGGCATGCGCTTCACCGCCTCGCGTGCCTCCGAAATCTTCCCCTCGCGCAGAAGCAGGGATGGCGTCACATATGCTGCCCATTCCGAACCGGCATCCAGACGGATAAACTCCCTCGCTCGCTCCGTCTTCCCCAACTCCATGAACGCCCAGGCACAGGACCGAAAAGTATAGTTACCCGGATCCAGGGCCAGCGCTGTGTTGCATTCATCCGTAGATTGCTCCAGCATGCCAACGTAACGATAGACATAGCCCATTGAGAAATGGGCCGGGGCGCTCTCGGGCCGGCGTCTGACCAGCGCCTGAGCCTCCTGATACGCCTTGCCGAGTTCGCCCCGTTCAACATGATTGTTGATCAGTTGCCCTGCGGCAACCATGCGATTGGGATCGAGTGCAATCGCCCGCTCATAGGCTTTGTTGGATCGCTGGAACATGGCCTCGCCACCGTCGGAATAGTCCGCGTCATAGTAGCAACGCAGACCGAGCTGTTCCCATGCAGGCGCATAGGTTGGATCCACCTCGACCACATGCTCCAGAACCACGATTGCGTCCTTGTTCGGCCCGGCATCATGAGGCAGGGCCAGACTATGCAGGTAAAGATCGTAAGCTTCCGCGTTTTTTGGACGCGTGCCGGTATCGAGGAAACCGCCAGCTACGCCAAGCGCCGGCAGCAACTCTTGACGTATTTTGGCAGCCATCTGTTCTTGCAATGCGATCAGATCCTGAGCGGGCCCCTTCGCATTGGTCGTCCACAAAAGCCGGTTGCCATCGACCTGGATCGCCTCAAGCGTAATTGTCAGTGTGTCGCCTTGCTTCAGAAAGTGTCCGGTAAGAATGTTCGCGACATGCAATTCGCGGCCCGCCGCCTGCGGATCGACGTTGTTGCCGACATACTTCTGCGTCATCGAAGATGGGCGAACGTCCAGCGTCCGGGTGTACGTAAGCGTATTGGCGATTTCGTCGGCCAGCGCGAAACGAAGATACTCCACGGTGATGTCGCCATTCCTGTTCTGCAAAGGAAGCACCGCAATCGTGTTCAGGCTTGCGGAATCAACCTGGGAGGCGAAGGGATGCCTAGACTGCCGTAGGAGTAAGAAGGCCACCACAATCGCGGCGATTAACGCCAACAGCCCCATAACGGTCCATTGGAGCCGCCTTTTGCGAGAAACGGGCGCTGATTCAGCCACGCCCACCAACTTGTGGGAGTCCGTATCCCGCTTCAGCCGCTGCAAGTCGGATCGCATCTCGGCCGCGCTTTGATAGCGTAAGTTGCGATCTTTCTCCAGAGCCTTATTGATGATGTCCTCCAGCTTGGGAGGCATGTCAGGATTCAGCCGGAGAGGAGCAATAGGTATTCGGCCCAGGATGGACTCGAAAATCACTCCCGAGCTTTCCCCACGAAAGGGCAACAACCCGGTTGCCATCTCGTACAAGACGACTCCGAACGAGAACAAATCCGTGCGAGCGTCCAATTCCTTGGCGCGGACTTGCTCGGGAGACATATAAGCCACGGTGCCGAGCGCAGAACCGGGACTGGTAAGCTGGGACTCCACGTCCATGGTGGTGGCGTTTGCGTCCGCTCGGGTTCCTTGTCTCACAGAAAGCTTCGCCAGCCCAAAATCTAGAATCTTGGCGTGGCCGCGCTTGGTGACGAAGATGTTGGCGGGCTTGATGTCGCGATGTACGATCCCCTCAGAATGCGCGGCATCCAGAGCATCAGCGACCTCGATGGCGATAGGGAGGAGAGCGTCCGCCTCCATGGGCTTTCCTTCGATGCGGCGCTTTAGGGTCGCGCCGTCCAAAAACTCCATCGCCATGAACGCCTGCCCGTCCTGTTCACCAATGTCATGAATCGTACAAATGTTCGGGTGATTGAGCGCGGACGCGGCCTGGGCTTCGCGTTGAAAGCGGGCGAGTGCCTGCGGGTCACGAGCAACGTTATCGGGCAGGAATTTGAGTGCGACAAAACGATGAAGCCGTGTATCCTCGGCCTTATAGACCACACCCATACCCCCACCGCCGAGCTTCTCGATGACGCGGTAGTGCGAGATGATCTGGCCGATCATTTGTGGCGAATGTTACGTTGGTGAAACCAGCAAGTCAATGAACGCCGGGATTGCCTAAACCGGAATTTCTCCCACTCTCTGCAACCAGAGCGCTTCCGCGTCATCTGATGTAGTTGGGTTTGGCACTGGCAGTCTGGAAGAGCTATGTTTGACGCGGTGACACTTCCCCCGCGTGAACGTCCTAGAGAGTGCGAACATATGCGGACCGCAACCATACGCCGATGTATCGAGCGATGTCCGGAGACCTGCCGATGAAGGCGCAGTGTTTGCCCTTCACGCAGATTCCGCACACCTCGCGTCTTTTCCTCGATTATCTTTCCTACACTCCTACCGTTCGCGGTGTTTATCCACGCTCTCCGATTTTTTCCGAGTGGGTGAAGGACGAATCGCAGCGCGTCGCGTACGATGCCGCGCGCCGTGCCAAGGTTAGCGAAATTCTCGAACGGCAAAACCGCGCCTGGGGCGCTTCTGCCAAGACATTGGCCAATATCGAACGGTTCCGGCGAGGAGCCTTGGCGGCGGTTACGGGACAGCAAGTAGGCCTCTTTGGCGGGCCGCTATTTTCAATTTTCAAAGCGCTGACCGCGGTCAAGCTGGCGGAACAGGCGTCGGCGGCAGGAGTCGACTGCGTCCCCGTCTTCTGGCTGGCGACCGAAGATCACGATTTGGCCGAGGTCAACCATGTAGCGCTGCTTTCCGAGCAAGGCCCTCCCGAATCATTCGCAGTAGAAAGCAACGGGTGGGAAAGCGATGCTGTTGCCGATGCGCCCGTGGGCACCATCAAATTCGGGCCGGGAATTGACGCGGTGGTCGCGCGCGCCGCCAGCCTGCTGGGAGATTCCGACGTCGCCACGTGGCTGCGTGCGGCGTATCGTCCCGGTGAAAATCTGGGCAGCGCGTTTGCCCTGCTGTTTGCGCGCATGTTTGCGGATTGGGGCGTCATCCTGCTTGATCCCGCCGGCCTTGACTCGACGGGCAAGGATTTCCACGATCTCGCGAAACCCCTGTTCCGCGCCGCGATCGAGCGCGCCTCCGAACTCGATGAGGCGCTGCTGGCGCGGGGCAAGGCGCTTGAGGCCGCGGGATATCACCAGCAAGTCAAAGTGACTTCTGCAACCACTCTGCTTTTTGAAGTGAAGGACGGCGCGCGCACGGTGGTCCGCCGCAAAAATAATGGCGCGGGTGACGGTGAATTCGCGGTGGGTGAGGAGCGGATCTCGTCTGCGGAATTGCTTGACCGGATTGAACGGGCTCCGGAGAAGTTCAATCCAAATGTGCTCTTGCGTCCCGCGGTGCAGGACTACCTGCTGCCAACGCTCGTCTATACCGGCGGAGCGGCCGAAGTAGCATACTTCGCGCAGGTTGCCGTGGTCTACGAGAAACTGTTAGGAAGAGTCACGCCGATCCTGCCGCGTTTTTCAGCGACGTTGCTCGAAGCGAAACCCGCGCGCCTTCTGACGCGCTACGAACTGGGCCTGTCCGATGTGCTCCAGGGGCCGGAGAAAGTTCGAGAGGCAATTGCCGCTCGTTCGCTGCCTTCGGATTTGCAAATGCGTTTTTCGGAAGTCCACGCGAGTGTCGAACAGTCCATGGCAGCCCTTCGTGAATCGATCGGCAAGCTGGATTCGACCCTAATCGACACGACCGAAAGCGCGCGGACCAGCATGTTGCATCAAATCGACCGCCTGCAGGCGCGAGTGGCGCGGGCGGAACAGCAGCGCAACGAAGTCGTCGCGCGGCACGCAGACGCCTTGAGCCAAGCCCTGTTTCCGCATAAGGCGCTGCAGGAGCGCGAAGTCGCCGGCGTGAGTTTTGTGGCGCGCTACGGGCCGGCGCTGCTGGCGGATCTTTATCAGAAGATTCACGTCGATTGCCACGATCACCAGGTGATTGAAGTGTAGAGACGGGGCTTGCCCCGTCTTCGTGGACGCGGTGGGAGACGCGGCAAGCCGCGTCTCTACGAGAATGTCAGGCTCCGCGCAGGGCAATCTGCAGCTCTTCTAGCGATTCCACTCGTCGCACTCCCTTGTTGCGATAAGCGCCCGGCACGTCCATCAGCATCGCTTGCATGCCTGCGCCAGTGGCGCCGAGGTAGTCCACGGAATAGACGTCGCCTACATAGAGGCTCTCGTCGGGTGCGGCATTCATGCTCTCGAGCGCCTGGCGGAAAATTTCCGGGTGCGGCTTTTCGTATCCGACGAGGCCGGAGTCGGTGATGGTGCGGAAACAATGAGCGATGCCGCACCTCTGCAACACGTCTTCGATCTTGCCATCGGCATTGGAGATGACCGCTACCCCGTAACGCTCGCCGATGGCACGCAAATGCTCAGCGGTACCGGGGCGAATCGTGTCCCAGTTGCCCGAATTGCGGATGCTGGCAACCAGTTGGTCCCGGATTGCGTCATCTTGAAATCCAATTTCAGAGAGCAACTGGGAGTAGAACATCCACCAAAAGCCATGGTCGGTGCTGCCGTTCTTTGCGATCGTCCCAGTCATCATCCCATCAAACTGATTCTTGGTTCGGCATTCCAGATCGCGCAGGTGCTCGCCATCGGGCACGATGCCGCGTTCGGCGAGCGGCGCGTGAATGCGCTGGCGATTGGGAAACAGCAGCGTGTTGCCAACGTCAAAGAAAATGACTTTGATTTTCGACTTCATGGTGTGTACCACTTCTATTATCACGCTGCCAGCGGGCGATTCCACGCGGCAAAATTTACCGAATGAATTAAACTGAAAAACTGCCGATGTGCTAAGTGGAATCTGAAGCTATGGCCCAACTGCGCGTTGTCGTCCTATGGCACCAGCACCAGCCGTTCTACAAAGACCTGGTGACGGGGCAGTATCGCCTGCCCTGGACGCGCCTCCATGCTCTAAAAGACTACTACGGGATGGTGAAGTTGCTGGACGAGTTTCCGCAGGTGCATCAGACGTTCAACCTGGTGCCGTCGCTGATCGCGCAGATTCAGGACTATGTCTCGGGCGATGCCCAAGACCCTTTTCTGCAGCTGGCCAGCAAGCCGGCCAAAGACCTGACCGAAGGGGAGCGGCGGTTCGCTCTGCAATATTTATTTCAGGCGCACCCAGTCAATGTCATCGGGCGTTATCCGCGGTACCGCGAGCTGTTGGAGAAATTTCGCGGGGCGGGAGATTCCCCGGAGCGCGCAGAAAGATATTTTCAGACCCAGGACTTTACCGACTTGCAGGTGCTCTCGCAGATCGGATGGTTCGACGAGTATTTTCTGGCGGAGAAAGACGTTGCGGAACTGATCCGCAAAGGCCGCAACTATTCGCTCGATGACCAGCGGTTCGTGATTGCGCGGGAGCGTGAACTGCTCGGGCGGGTGCTGCCGGTGCATGCAGAGGCGGCCAGAAAAGGCTTGATCGAAATTTCGACTTCGCCTTTTTATCATCCCATTCTGCCGCTGGTGTGCGACACGCATATGGGCGCGTTTTCATCGCCCGGCCTGCCCTTGCCGCAGAATCGGTATCAACATCCGGAAGATGCCCGCGAGCAATTGCAGCGCGGGCTCGACCTGCACGAAAAAGTGTTTGGCGCGCGGCCGCAAGGAGTGTGGCCGTCGGAGGGCAGTGTTTCCGAAGAGGCCCTGACGATTGCGCACGAGCTTGGGGTGCAGTGGATGGCGACCGATGAAGGCGTCCTGGGGCGAAGTCTCGGGACCAATTTTTCTAGGGACGCTCATGGCCATTTGAATTCCGATCTGGCCCACCGGCTCTACACGATTTATCAGTACGAGAATGGCGATACGCGGATGAACCTGCTTTTCCGCGACCACACGCTCTCCGACCTGATCGGCTTCGTATATTCGGGAATGCCTCCGCAAGACGCCGCCAATAATCTTATGCACAAAATCAAGGAATCCGCGCAGCCGGTCATTGCCAATGGACAAGACGCCGTAGTCTCCATCATTCTCGACGGCGAGAATGCCTGGGAGTACTATCCGCATTCGGGCCGAGAATTCTTGCGGAGATTCTACGACGCTTTGCAGAAGGACCCGGGGATTGAAGCGGTGACGGTAAGCGAGGCGATTGCGCGCCACAAGAATGCCGGCCATCTCAAGTCGATTGTGCCCGGGTCGTGGATCAATGCGAACTTCAACGTGTGGATTGGAGCGCCGGAAGACAACAAGGCCTGGGACTATCTCTACCACGCGCGCAATTTCTATGCGCAAGCGGCGCCGGAGGCAACCGAGCCGCAACGCCAGCTCGCGTTGGAAGAGATATTGATCGCCGAGGGCAGCGACTGGAACTGGTGGTATGGGCCGGAGCACCACTCCGCGAACGATCACGATTTCGATGAACTCTACCGCAAACACCTGTCGAATGTTTATCAGGCGCTGGGAGGAATTCCGCCGGACTATCTGGCGCAGCCGATCGCCGGACAGGCAGTTCGTCCTTTGTTCACGCCGCAGACCGCCTACGTTCATCCGCGGGTCTCGGGCGACATGGTGCGCTATTTCGAGTGGATGGGGGCGGCGCGCTACACGTCTGACCAGCGCTCGGGCTCCATGCACGGCAAGCAGTTTCTGATGGATGAAGTGTTTGCCGGTATCGATGAACAGTATGTCTACGGCCGGCTGGACTTCGCTGGTAAAGTGCCAGAAGGCGCATTCGAGGTGGTGGTGAATCTGGAATCGTGGGCCAGCCCGGCCGCCAAGCCCCGGCGCGAATTGCGGCTGGGTGTGGCCGTGGACGAAGGACGAATACAGTCGTGGAAGGTGACGCAAGGAAAAGACAAACTGGTGGCAGATTCGACAGATTCGAAAAAGACGGATTCGAAGGAGACGGATGGTAAAGAAAAAGATGCGCGCGTGGCACTCGT
>Ga0181523_10005028_pt1 | contig 11120 bp, 14 predicted proteins | sample PEATcosm2014_Bin_43_FD_119752 | JGI IMG/M metagenome (GOLD analysis project Ga0181523, IMG submission 119752) | Peatland microbial communities from MTU Mesocosm Facility, Houghton, MI, USA - PEATcosm2014_Bin05_30_metaG | ecosystem: Environmental > Terrestrial > Soil > Wetlands > Peat | place... | reverse complement strand
CCGAGCGGCCGGCGTGAGTGGCTGCAACCACAACGTCCCCATTCATTTGCAATCTCCCTTCCAAGTGAAGGGGTGGGGAATTTTCAATTCCCACAGGTGGGGATTATCGGATTCCTAATGACATCTAGGAGATCAGTGGCGCTCGATGTATCGAGGCAGGGCGTTGGAATAACCGAGACTAGGCCGAACCGACGCTCTTGCCACGGCGGCACGGAGCAAAGCTGGGCGCACTTCGGGCGACGCATCGATCAGTCGCGTTACCCAGCTGACTGGCAACTCACGGTAATTGCGCCGCTCGGGACGGTACGTAAGCTCGCGCCAACGCTGCTCCATAAGCCATTCCCACAAATCGTCAGTGAAACCCGCTTGAACCGTCATGCGAAGATCCCCACAGGCGATATAGTCGCCAATCGCAGGCTTGCGACCGCGATGTGGAAGACGGCGTTCTTTTTGAATAATAGGCAACAGACGGCGCAGGGACAGTGTCACGACGTAATCCTTTCACGGAGGCGGTCGACCCGAAGCCGAGACGGAACACAGCGGGGCACCACTTGTGTCCGAGTAGTAAGGGTTGTTAAGGCAATGTTATCCCCGCTTAAAACAATCGGATTTGCTAAATGCGGTAAGCCAAATGCGATAAGCTAAATGCGGTAAGGGTGAACACTTATTTATTCGAACCGAGCCGCGCTGCTGTACCGCACCGGAATGAACCCCCGTCGACTGGACCAATCGGGAAGGTGGAATTGATGCGCTACCCGGACCTTCAAGGGGTGAAGGTCCATACCATTCCGAGGTCCCTACCGGCGGCATAAATCGCTCGGCACACGTCACTCGTCATCCGACCCCGGCTCCCGCTCCCAAAACGTGCAGCCGTTCCGAGGCGTGCCGAAAACCTGGAACCTGCCCCGAAGTTCACAGACGAGATGCTGCGCAAGAATGACCCGAGTACCGATTTTGTAGCCAATCAGGCTGTGAGGAGCGAAAGCCAGCACAAATACGCGCGTGCGCCCGCGTAGCCGCCAGCTATGATTTCGCGTCGTCATTTGCCCAATGCTGGCACTTCGGACCCGAAGGGAATGCCGTCAGCGCTTGCCGAATGCCCTTGTCGCGCGGCGATTGGGCGGACGGGTCGTCCTCGCAACCCCGCACCATTGCTCACTCTCCAGCACTCACCTGCACGGATCCCCCACGTATCCCCCGAGAAGGACCCTAGCCATGACGATCAAACGCCGCTCGCCGGTCGAGGTCACGCTCGAGATGGCGGTCGAGGTCTGCCGCCGACTTGCCGAAGGCGAGGCACTGACGGTGATCTGCAAGACCGAGGGCATGCCGAACGTGTCCACGGTCTATCGGCACCTGCGCGACGATCCGGAGTTTCGTGAGCTGTACGTGATCGCCAGGCAGGACCAGGCGCATACGCTGGCAAACGAGATCCTGGAGATCTCAGACGCGCCCCGCCGACGATCGTTGACGCCGATGGTGTCGTTCGCATCGACAGCGCTGGAGTGCAGGCCGTGAGGTTGCGCGTTGATAGTCGAAAATTCCTTGCTGCAAAGCTCCTGCCAAAGGTATACGGCGAGCGGATAACGGCCCACGTTACCGGATCAGAGCATGTCCTAGTGAACGGGGCAGGCGGTATCATGGACGAGATCGATCTTGCCAGGCGCATTGCATTCAGTCTCTCGCGCGTTGCAGCGCAGGACATCGAGCCAAAGACGTGACGAGACGACCGAGGCCGTAGCAAGCCGAGAGGCGCTGATCGATCACGAGGTACCCGAGAACGAGCCGCCGAACTGAGCGCGAGGCTACTGGCCGCTGGACCTGTACGGATGTCCGCTTCCAGGAAGGGTGAAATTCCGGACCCCGAGGAGTCACCCATGCCTCCCACAACCCGACATTCAAGATCGAAAAAGCAGTCGGTCAACTCTTGATGCGCAGCCGATCACGTTTCAGAAGGCTGTACGGTAGTATCCCGGAAAATTCGGAATGACTATGGACGTCAATCTCAGAACGCAGGTCGGAAAATTTCCTCATTGGCACCATTCGATCGACCTTGGTGATGGTTTTGTGACGCCCGGCGGCAAATCGTTGGCTACGTGCAATAGCGAAGCGAATGTCATTTTCAATCGCGTCGATTTGACCAGCCGCAGCGTGATCGATGTTGGCGCGTGGAATGGATTTTTCAGCTTTGAAGCCAAGCGGCGCGGCGCCGCCCGCGTTCTAGCAACCGACTCATACTGCTGGACCCATCCTCATTTTCGCGGCCGCGAAACGTTCGATCTTGCACGCTCGGCACTTGGCATACAAGTGGATGCACGCGAAATCGATGTGGCGCAGCTCTCGCCAGAAACGGTCGGCGAGTTCGATATCGTGCTTTTCCTTGGTGTCTTTTATCATCGCTATGACGCGATTGAAGCCCTCGAAAAGGTTGCCCGCCTCGCGAAACATGTCTTGATCGTTGAAACTCAACTTGACCTTCGACATATTAAGCGTCCTGCGATGGCGTTTTACCCCGGGAGCGAACTTGGTGGCGACGACACGAATTGGTGGGGTCCAAACGAACAATGCATGCGTGCTTTGCTGCTTGGTCACGGCTTCGCAGAGGTCGAGGTGTCAGCACATCCCGTCTTCCGCTACGGCCGCGCAATCTTTCACGCATGGCGTTCGACGGAAACAAGACGTAGTCCGCTTTCCCGTGCCGCGCGTCTGAAGCCTACCAATTTCGTCTTGAATTCAAAGATTGTTCGTGCCGCAACGAGACCTATTCGCCGACTCTTCGGATTGTGATCGCTAGTGCGTACGGGCAGGCTGGTAGACGATGCCACCCGCAGTTTTTCAGTAAAACAACCGTCCTCGAAGGACCGCATCGGGGATTTTTCTGCGACCAAGTTGAACTGCCGCTGTTACCGAAATCGGCGCTCATCGTTACATTTCACCGCTAGAGGCTTTTACGCAACTAAATCCAAAAGATGATGCGTAACAGATAACGCCGTTTTCCTTGTCAACCACGCGCGAAATTTGGGGCACGTTCGATGTCGTAATTTCTGCGAACGCTGGTTTGACGTAGAACACGCTAACGGTGACGGCGACACCAACGGCAAACGCGAAGATCACGACGAGCCAGGTCTTTCGGATTTGATGCATTGCGTTTCCCTTAGATTGATAGTGATATTGAAGTGACGACCGACATTTTGTGCGTCGGATTTGGGGAAATCTAGGTCACAGGACCAAATGTCCGGAGTTCGCCGACAGCCGCAGGTCGCGGTTACATTTAAAAGCAGCACGAAGCTTGGTCCAGCTTACGCAGGGTGTGGCATCTGGGCATGATGCCCGCCCGCCGCATCAGCTCATTCGTCGGACCGGCTGGCGCCGGGTGAAGTACTGGGATATCTTTTGCCAGCAACTGGCCTCAGCAAACAAATTTTCGCGTCTGCCGTAGGATGGTCCGATCTACGATCCGGTCGTGCAGCCGCAACAGCCGGGAGGTCGCCTTATGAATTGCATGCGTATCGCAACCGTGTTGTTGTTGGGGTGTGCGTGCGCCGTTGCCGCACGCGCGCAGGATTTCAGCGCGATTGGGGTCGCGCGCGACAGCACCGGCCATGTCGTCAAAAGCAAGGTATACATGAGCGGCAATAAGGTGAGATTCGATCCTCAGGACGCTCGCGCTGCCAACGAGCAAGCCTACGGCGTCCTCGACCTGGCGCAGCGTACCTCCATCGTGGTCAACGTGGGCCAAAAGTTCTATATGCCGAAACCGGCGTCGCCCCAGGACCTTCAGTCCTTCGGATCTGGTGCTTCTCCCTGTCCTCCGGCGGGTGCCACCTGCAAGGATGTGGGCTCCGAGACGCTCAATGGCCGCAACGTGGAGAAATGGGAGATCACCCAATCGTTCCAAGGGCAAACCCTGCTCACCCACGTTTGGGTGGACACAAAACTGCACGTTTGGATCAAGGTGGAAGTCATGGCTGGCGCCAATTTGGCCTTAATCAATGAGCTGCAAGACATTCAAGAGGGCCCTCAGCCTTCGAGCCTGTTCGTCATCCCGGCGGGATTTCGCGAAATGACTGTGCCAAAACGCGGCGGCTAATATTCTCCTTCGCAGAAACGTCTGTCTTATCGTCAAAAACTTGAACGAATTGAAATAGTGTGGCGTAGGGTTTCAGATAACAACGGCGCCATGACCCAGGGGGCGAAAGCCCCCACTAGGCAGGCACATCCACGTGGAGGTTTCGCCCGGGGTGAACTGATGCCCAGTCGGCGGATGTCCGCTGTCGGAGACGCTGAAGGCCCGGAATCGACCGAGGCCGTGGAAAAACCCGATTTTCTGAGCGGGCCGGCTGTGGGTGAAGCCAGCGGCGAGGCGCTCAAGGCGCGCGGCCATCGCGCCTCGCTTCGCTTTGGCGCCACGCGACCCGTTCATGCTGGCGCCGCGCCACCTCGTCAGCTACGGCCCTTTCCTGGCGCTCGCCCTATCCAACTACGCGCTGTGGCTCGCCGCGCTCGCTCGCGGCGCCTCGGGAAGCGCGCCCGCCTAAAGCGCTCGGTGAACCGGCACGTCAGCGGACGAGCGCGCCGAGTCCACGCCGCACGAAGCGCATCGCGTGGCGAATTCGCACTCGGCCGGTCAGCAGCGCCGCCAGCGCCGCCCGCAGCGCGACGGAACTGCGCAGGCTGAGCAGCAATAACGGCAGGCGCACGGCGAGGTCCGGCTCTCGATCGAGCACGGCGCCGCAGTGCGAGGAGTTCTGCTCAATAACCAGCTGGCACGGGGAAAAGCCGGGCACGTCGATTCGGACCGTCAGTGGCGCCTCGCGCACGAGCTTCTGGATGACACCCTGCGCGCGAAGACGCTCGCCGACAACCCGCAGGCGCTCCTGGACCCCCTTGTCGCTGATGAGCTTGCGGTAATGCGAGGTGACCGCGCGGATGCGCCGATAGCCGAGCTTGGGACGGTAGACCCGCTCGAAGAGCGTGGAGGACGTGAATCCGAATCGCGCGACGATCCCGCGCTCGGCGAGAGCCCTCACTTCCCTGAGCGATGCCGCATCGCGGCCCATGCCGACGCCGCGAAAGTCCGGATGCATCGCGTAGTCACCCTCGACGCTCGCGGCAATCTCGAGGCCGGGGCCGAGCCGAACATTTCGTTGCGCCATGTGCCAGCAGCCGATGAGGCGGCCGGCGAACCGATAGATGCGCACGTCGAGCGGCGAGAAGCCGGGACGATCGGCGTGCTTCCAGCGCCAGAATGCCCCGTCGCCCCAGCCCGGTCCGAACGCACCCTGCAGCAGCGCGATCACCTCAGGCTCGGCCTCGGGACGGTAGCCGTGCGTCTCGACCGCGTTCGTCTTGTCGAAGCTGTCGTGCGACATGCTCAGAACGTGTCCGACCATGGCGTGTACCACGGCGTTTCCACCGCGAGAGCCGCCGTGAGCTGACACGCCTGTTCCGCCCGGTTCGGCGGCTCGACGCGAAGCCTCCCTGCTGCAAGCATCTCGTGCGCGTCGCTCCCACAGAACACGAGCTCGGCGAGTGCCGCGACGGTGAGCTCGATCGCGGCATCGGCACTCGGCGCGTCTTCGTCCGCGATCGGTACCACCTCGGGCGGATCGGCCAATCGAAGCAGCAGCCGCCGCTGCAGGAGAATGGGATCGTCGCCGGCCGTGAGCTTGATGAGCCACGTCTGCCCGCGCAGGGCCCAGAGCCGTTCCGCGCGTGCTGCTAGCAGGCGGCCGACGAGCTGCGCGGGGTTCAGGACGCGCACGATGACCGCGGGGCCATCGCCGGTGGCGTAACCCGCAGCGCGCAGTGCACGGTCGATCACGCGGTCGCAGACCGGCAGCATCAGATCGACGCTGTCCCAGTTGCGCTCGCGCGTACGCGCCTCGAGACCCTCGAGCAGGCGCTCGGTCACCTGCCGGCGTTCAGCGCGGCGCAGCGCGGGATCGACCGCAAACTCGAGCACCTTGCCGCCGGTCCAGAGCGCCGCGTAGCCGACGAGCCGGGCGTCAAACTCGACGAGAAAGATGTCTTCCGAGTCCACGCCGGGCCGAGCGAGGATCGCCCAGCGCCAGTCTTCGATGGTGCGCGTCGCGAGACCAGCGTAGGGCGCATAGCTCGCGTTCCAGAGCGCAACCACTTGCGCCTCGTCGCCGGCGCGATATGCTCGTATCGTCCATAAGGCGGTGCGACTCATGCGTTCAGCGATGTGATGGTGGACGCGGCAGGGCGCGACATCACGAAGCGCATCACAGGTTGCATGGTCCCGGTAAACACTCGTGTCCATCCAAAAAAAGCTGTCGCTATGCATGGCATGAGGCCGCCGGCACGCTAGCCTAGGGAGAGCCAGCGCACGCGCCGGCGGTGGTTTTCGGCATTCTCGAGCACGTCGCGCAGCGCATCGAATTCCACGAGCAGACTCCGGCTGATGAGCTTCTTGGCCGACCGCGCGATGTCGGCCGTCCACATCGATATCCAGTACGGATCCGCGTGCGCCACGTGTACGCCGTTCTTGATCTTGCTCGAGCCCAGCAGATCGGCATCCTCGTCGAACGGCAATCCATATTTCAGCAAGAGCGCGAACTCGCACGGCGTCAACTGAAGCGTACACGTCTCTGAAGTCATGCCGCATCATCCGATCTGCGTGAGCTCGTTGGCGTTGGACTCATCGGGCGTCAGCAGCGTCACGCGCACGTCGCGGACGTGGCTCAGCAGGTACGTCATGTAGGTGAACGGGTTCATCTTGTTCACTTTAACAGCGTAATCCTCGAGATACTTGGGCAGCAAACTGACCTGGGCCCTGTCCGCGCCTTCGATTATTCGCTTCAGGGACCCCGCCCCGGGCCCTCAGATGCCTTATTTACAGGGCCAACACATTCTTACACAGGTGCGTTCCGATGAGCCCAACACCCCTAGCTGTCCATCCTTTGAAATAAAGACAAGTCGGCCAAAAAGGTGCGAGTCGGTGATGCCTGCGAGATACGTGGCTGTGTGCGTGCCCACGGAACCGATCCGTATCGTCCCGCTTTCAGCGGAGGATCCTCCGGGGCTGCCGATATCAGGGTACCCACGCGCGGACTCTAGCCGTAAAGCCTCTTCGTAGGTTACTTGTCGAGGGTAGAGCCGTTGCCTAAAGGCTACAAGGTGCCTACTCATATCCGGTAGCCGACATCGCACCCGGCTGGTGATCCACTTAGAGCCTCGAGAGTAACCTACTCATCTACGATCTAAGGTGTGTAGATGATGGGAAGGGCGAGAATTTGGTCTATCTTCACTCGTAGTTTGGTTGACCTCGTCACCTTCGAACCCAGCCGTCAGTTCTGGAGAAAATGGGAAATCGCGGTTATCGCTCATAGACAGGCAGCCAGCGACGCATTGCTAACCTTTTGGGGTGGCAATTTTCGGGGCCGAAATAGGCGGCTTATAGCTCACGTTTTACAATTACACGATGAGCGACAACCCGGACACCTCCTACCACATCGAGCACCACCCGGTGCCGCCGGACACGCGCGAGCGTCATCGCGAAATCATGCCGCTCGCGCGGCAACGTTGGTTAGGAAACGTGAATGAAACCGCTACTTCACTTTGCAGGCGATCAGCACCGTGCGTTCGTTCGTTTCGACCGCCGATCCGCCGTGGCCGCTTGAGTTACCGCCTGCAGCCGCGAGCACGACATCCTCGCTTGATCGGTGGAGAATCTCATATCCGGCTGCGCCGCAAGCTTCACCCGCCGCCGTGTAGCACATATTCCAATCTCGGTCGGTTCCGCTGCAATTGAGCGCATACGACCTGCCTTCATCAGGCGCGTACCTTTGTTGCACCGCGGTACACGCTGCGAGCACCATCACGCAGGTCGCGGCGGCGGCGCCTGAAAGGTTCATGGCTGATTCTCCGGTCAACTCGCGCGGGCGGGCACTTTCCCTCACATAATGTTTGCAAAATATTCCCAAAGTTGGCGAGGCTGATAGACGCAAGTCAACGCGATGTCATTTTTTCGCGTTCGGTCAGACCAACGGTGAACCATGGCGCAACACGCTTACTTTACGTTCTTGCGGGGCGGCACGTGGGTCGTCCTGCCAGGTCCGGTGCGAGCAACTTTGGATAGCGCGTCGGCAATCTCCTTCTCTGCTTCCAACCAATGTCCCGTCTCGCGGCCGTGTTCTCGTCCCCCTTTGTTCCCAAAGCTCGTAGGCCCGGAGCCGGATCCACACCTCGATTTCCTCGGAGGGCATTGTGCTTGTTTGGTCCGGCAAGTCGACCTCAGGTCTGCTCGGCGTCGGGGAGAAACGAGACCGATTCCTCGTTTCCTATGCCATCTTTAGGCCCGCAGAGGCGAATTCCAGACGCAGGCGCAAGAACCCCGGCACAAAACCGGGGTTTCGTTGTCGTTAACGTGGCGTTTCGCTCAGTTCTGGCACCCGATCGTAGTCATTATTGCCTGAGCGTCCACCGTTATCTGTTTCGCCAAGACCTGCGGAATCTTCTTGCCTTCCTGGGCACTCACTTCATTTACGAAGGCACTTAGGACAGCACAGGTATCCGGTACATCGGGAACGGCGTAATACGACTGTGCCTGCGCCACCTTCGCGGCTAAGCTCTGGCCCGGTCCGACACCCGTGACCGTCGATAGCAATGCGTCTAACTGCTCAGCCACCGGGACGGGGGGCGACGTTTGGACCACTGACACGTTGTCGATCTCAGGGTAATTCCCCAACGCTGCTGGAACAGATGGGTTCATGAAGGTGAGCGTTGTGGTCGATGCGGTGGCCGTGAAGAACAGGGTCTCCCGCACGTAGCCCGCACTGTTGCCTCCAAAAATCGCGCTTGCCGAACCAACGCTCACATACAGAAGCGATATGCACGGGCACGGGGCACGTCCGAGGCCTGGTCCGCCATAACCGGTGTAGGCCATCATGTCGAACGACAACGCATAACTCGCGCCGGCCACTGTTGTGAAGGTCTGGCTGATCCAATCACCGGGCACCTCGATCTGCACGGCTTGCAGGCCCTGGGACACGGGGTTATAAAGGTCGTTGAATAGGACCGTTCCTTTGTAGGTTGAGAAGGATGTCCACCCCGTCAATTCGGTCCCAGTGAGATGAATGTAGTGCAGAGGATTGTCTACAAATGCCGGGTCCTCAAATCCGCCGTTAATAAGAAGGTTTGCGTGCGCTAGCGCGCTTGCAAGCACCCACCAGACAGCGGTCAGAAGCCCCCGCACAACCACCCTCTTGGCTTTTCCGATAACGTGCCGTGAAACATGCAGGCTGGACATGGGGCCTCATATTCGTGAGCCGGCCGGCCAACTCCGTATGTGGCCGCAAGTTAGCTAATGATCAACCGTGACTCGGCCGGTCTTTGCCCGCAAATTTGAGAGTACCTAACAACGTCTTTGTTGGTCAACAACATTCCATACCTCGGAATAGTCCGAAAGAACTATTCAAGGCATCTACAGTCATCCGCCCTGGATCCTGCGCCCAGAACGCGTAGCCGTTGCGAGGGGTGGCAATTCACCGTCCCCAATGTGACCGAATCACGCCCCATGCGCCGACAAGCACGACGGCGAGCAAGATGGTGCCGACCGCGATCGCTTGGCGTCGAGGTTGAGAGTCGCCGCCGTATCGGCGCGCGATGTAGATGCCCACGGCCAGCGCGATCAGCGGGGCGACGAAGAAGCCGATCAACGTCGGGCCAACAATCTGCATCATGGGTGCTACCTGCGTCTACCCATCATTTGCACCCGGCTCCCGCTCCCAGAACGTGCAGCCGTTCCCCCGAACTCCTCGCTAGGGCGGAAATGTTTGGTCAGAGAACTCTTTCGGGCTTGCCAAGAGGATAGCCAGGACTCGATCGCCTTCTCGCGTGCATGTCGGGCAGCGGCCGGCTCGCGATTGTCGATCCTGGGGCGATCTGGTGGGCCTGCCCGGTTGCACGCCTTCGACGCTGGCGGACAGAGCGTCCTCGCAACCCCGCACCATTGCTCACTCTCCAGCACTCTTGCGCACCGATCCGCCACGCAATCCCCCAAGAGACGTCAACATTAGGGGTCAGAAGCCGAACAAAAAGCAAAGCGCTCCAAACCGATCCCGTACAGCGCCGACGCCTAACCTCAGCGCACTACAGATCCAGGCACTCCAACTCCTCGGAATTCCCGTCGCGCAATAAGCGCCGACAACCACTAAACCCTCCGACGACGGTCGGATATTGCGGGGAAATGCCTGCGTCAATGGGGTGCGCGAGATGTAGGCCATGCGGCCGTGCGCTCCGTCAATCGTTTGGCCGAGCGACGATCTCGTCCCAAACCGTCTGCGTGCTCGGATGCAGCACGGTCTCGTAGTAGTTCTTCAGATGGGCCAATTCGAGCGCGATGTCCGTTGCAAATCCCGCCCTGGTGTCGCGCCCGACGATCAACAATTCGTTCAAGTAGGAAATGCAGTTCTTCGGCGTCCCCCAAAGGCGGGCCAGTTCGTTGGCGATGCGAGCGTACTCGATTGGCAGGCGGCGTGGCCGCAATTCGCTTGGCAGTGCCGCCAACCAACGTACGGTTTCACTTTGGAGGGTTTCTTCCGACTGTGTACTACGCCTCGCCGATTCGTCGAGTTGAACCGATGCGCGTTTCGTTGCCATGGAGACCTCCCTCAAATGCTTCCGCCGGCGCCAGCCACCGAACGTCCCGGCGAAACCGTACGGTGCTGAAAAACACAGCGCCGTCGACCGGTTCACTGCAAGGCCATAGTGGCGATGGCCGGATTCCCGTCGCGCAACGGTCAAGGGGTCTCTTTTTAGACCCGCGCCCGCCATTGGCAAGACCGAACGACACGCCGCGTCAAATTACAAGGTAAATGACGTATGTCATTTCGATCAATCCATAAACCTCGGAAAGACCCCCGTTTTTGCATCGCCGCGCATTGCCAAAGAACCGAGCCGGTTTATTCAGCGCAATTTGAGGGCCAGGTGAGGTAGCGGAAATAACAAAGCAGAATTTCAGGGGCGTTCTATCGTAACCGTCCGGGAATCGACCTTGTAGCCGAATCCGACGCAAGCGTTCATTGTCCATCCTTTTGGGGAGATGGGCGATGGAGGGCAAGGCAGGCGATTTAGCGGTGGCGGGCAGATCAGGG
>Ga0181523_10005023_pt1 | contig 11127 bp, 7 predicted proteins | sample PEATcosm2014_Bin_43_FD_119752 | JGI IMG/M metagenome (GOLD analysis project Ga0181523, IMG submission 119752) | Peatland microbial communities from MTU Mesocosm Facility, Houghton, MI, USA - PEATcosm2014_Bin05_30_metaG | ecosystem: Environmental > Terrestrial > Soil > Wetlands > Peat | place... | reverse complement strand
CACTCGGTCGTCCCTCCGGGACTTAAATCGCTTTTTCATTTTTTCCCAGCGCTGAAGCGCTCGGCTAAGTTCGGACGCCCCTCCGGGGCTGGATTGTCGACAGCATTCCACAACCACCTCTGATATTCTCCGGCTAGTGACTTCTCAAGCGACATATCAAGTAAATTCGACTGCTTCAGCTGCGACGAAGATCGTTCCCGACGAACGCCAGCAGCAAGCCATCGGACACCTTCTTGGCCCGATGCTGGTGATCGCCGGCGCCGGCACCGGGAAGACTACTGTGCTCACGCAGCGCGTGGCTAACCTTATCCGCGAAGGGCACGCCCGCCCTGACGAAATTGTTGCGCTCACCTATACCGACAATTCCGCAGCGGAGATGCTGGCCCGCGTACGAGGGGAATTGAAGGGGACCGTCATCGACGGCCTGCAGGCCTGCACATTTCATGCCTGGTGCAATGGCCTGCTACAGCGTCGCGGCGCTGGTTTTGGCGTGCTCGACGACAAGGATCTCTGGGTGTACTTGCGCCGCCGTATTCGCGATCTGCGCCTTAAACACTTTGTCCGTGCTGCGAACGTCGGGCAGTTCCTCGATAGCCTGCTCGATTTCATGCGTCGTTGCCAGGACGAACTGGTCGGCCCGGCGGAGTATGCGCTCTACGTTAAGCGCCTTGAACGCGGCGAGATTGCGCTTCCCCGTGTTGCGCGCTCGAAGAAGCAAACGGAATTGGAAGAGGCGGAGATCCTGGAGCGCTGCCAGGAGATCGCTCGCGTGTTTGCCACCGTGGAAAACATGCTCCGGGAAGAAAACCTGGGCACCTTCGGCCACATGATCACCAAAGCCTATGAGTTGCTGAAGAACGATCCCGCGCGGCTCGAAGAGGAACGGGGCCGCACCCGCTTCCTGTTGGTGGATGAATTCCAGGACGCGAATTTTGCCCAGGTCGAGATCCTGTCGCTGCTCGCCGGGCCGGCGGCGAACGTTTTTGCCGTGGGCGATGCGGATCAGGCGATCTACCAGTTCCGCGGCGCTTCGAGCGAGGCCTTCACTTTGTTTATGAGGAACTTTCCCGCGGCCCGAGTCGTTGCCCTGGAAAAGAACCGGCGCTCGCTTTCGCCCATCCTCGGTTGCGCTTTTGGCATTGTGAACGAGAACCCGGCCGTGTTCGGACAGGCGTTTGGACAAACGTTCTCGCAAAACGGAATTTCAATTTCCTACCAGCGGAAGCCCCTTGCGTCACTGCGCGACGAGGAGGCGAAGCGGAAAGGAGAGATCACGGCCGCGCCGCTGGTCGAAATTGTTACCTGGAGAGATAAGGAAGTCGAGGCCGCCGACCTGGCGCGCCGAATCCAGCGGAAGCGCAAGGACAAGGATAAAGACCAGCGCTGCCGCTGGAGCGATTTTGCAATGCTCTATCGCCAGCACAACCATCGCGACGAACTGGTTCAGGAACTTGCCGAGCGGGGCATTCCATTCTCCATCGAAGGTCTGGACGTCCTCGACACTCCCGAGGTCCGCGACGTGGTGGCCTGCCTGACCGCGGCTGTTTCTCCCAACGATCATGCCAGCTTGTTTCGCGTGGCGGCGCTGCCCCAGTTCGGCATCAACCCAATGGAATTGCGGGCGGCGATGAGGGCGGTGCGGAGGCAGGAACTTGATCTCCGGACGGTGTTGGGACGGCTCGCTGGTGGTGCGGCGGTGCTGGAAAGCGTAGAGAAGATCCACCGCGAAGTGAAGCAGGACGGAGTTCGCGCGGGCGATGCGGTGAGCGCTGTGATTCGGCACTTCGATCTGCAGCGGTCGGCTTTGATGGACGCCTTCGTGAAGTTTGTGGATTCATGGCAGACGAAAGCGATTGCCGAAACTGGTAGCCCTTCCGAATTCCTCGAGTACCTGGATTATTTTGTGCAGGCAAGAGGTACGATTCCGCTTCCCCGTAGCGAGGACGACGCGGTGCAGCTTCTGACCGCCCACGCTGCCAAGGGACTTGAGTTCCAGCATGTGGCCATCATTCGCGGCTCGTCCGTTTCGTTCCCAACTGCATACCATGAGCCGCTCATTGCTTTTCCTCCGGAACTGCGACGGGCGGCCACGTCTTCGCCTTGTGCCGTGTATGACGACAAGACACTGCACGAAGAAGAAGAGCGCCGCCTGTTCTATGTGGCCATGACGCGCGCCAAAGACACACTGGCGATCTACGCGCACCAGGGGCAAAGCAAGAAGGATCCGAAGCCGACCAAGTTTCTGCGGGAGTTCATGGTTCACCCGGCTTACAGAAAGTTCTGGTCCAGCCATCCGGCGGCGGCGGTGCAGGATAGCTTGTTTGCCGAGGAGGAACAGAGAATCGCGGTGCCGCAATCGAACGTTGCCGCATGGCTGCTCATGCCGCCGTCGGCGAACTTCGTGACCGGACTGAGCGCGTCGGCCATCGAAATCTATGAAGAGTGTCCGCTGCGCTTCAAGCTCGAACGGGAGTGGAACCTGCCGCGCGATGTGCCCGCATCGCTGCACTACGGGGCGGCCATGCATCGCATTTTGCACAGCTTCTACGATGCGCAACGCTACGGACGGGAGATCGGCGACGACGATTTGATTGAACAGTTCCGGTCCGACTTGGCTTCCGCGGGCATCGCCGACCGCTATCAGTATGAGCTGTATTTGCGGCAGGGAATGGAGCAGTTGCGGCAATTTTTCGAGTGGGCTCGCGGCGCCGAGCCGCCCGAAGTCATCGAGACCGAATGCAGATTTGAGTTGCAGGTGGGCTCGGCGAAGGTGGCCGGACGTGTGGATCGCATCGATCGCACGGGCCCGGACTCGGTTGCCATCGTGGACTACAAGACGGGCAAGCCGAAGTCGCAGGAGGACGCCGACGAGAGCCTGCAGCTTTCCCTGTATGCGCTCGCGGCCAGGGAAACGTGGGGGAAGCGGGCCGACCGCTTGATCTTCCACAATCTCGAAAACAACATGGCCGTCGACACCACGCGGACGGACGCCGAGTTGGAAGCGGCGAAGCTGCGCGTGCAAGAAGTGGCGGAGGGGATCGCGCGGGGGAAGTTTGCTGCAAAGCTCGGGTATCACTGTGCGTTTTGTCCCTATCGCAATCTTTGTCCCGCGACCGAGAAGACGGTCGCGGCTCCGCAGAAAAAGTCGGTGTCTTGCGTCAACTAGAGGCCATCTCATCACGAATCGAAGGGGGTAAACTGCCACGGCCCCAGGGGCTAAAGCCCGCATCTTTATTGGCTCTGGACGGCACGGCTGAAGCCGTGCCCTCCCCGAAACCATTGATGAGACCAGCCCTGGTTTGAGCAGAAGGTTGTCGTGCACGGGAACAAGCGGAGTCGTGTTGGGAATCTGGAAAACGGCGCAAAAAACTTTGGGGACGCTCATCGCGTCCCCTTTGTCGTTGCCTGTTGCAGGTGCTTAGTGCTTTTTGCTGCTTTTCTTCTTTGCTTTCTTCTTGGTTGCCATGGATCTATTCTCCCTTTCCATTCTTCATGGAATTTCGCAACGGTGTTTTGTTGCAACTGATTGATGTATAGAGTCAATGCAGAACGAAGTCAAGAGAAAAATGATTGAAACGGGTGCGTGCAACGCTGTACCAAAGTCACCAGCGCGACTCGCGCGCGAAGAAAAAGTCGAGTGACATCACAACTCGCTCTCACTTGTTCTCCCTTCACGTTGTTTCTGCCGCGCGCACGTTTCAGCCGGACGCTTCGTTCGGGCGCCGGGCGCGGTGGCGCGTCGCGAACCTCGCGATGCTTGTCACGCTCTATGAGGAGGGACGATTTTCGAGCGACGCAAGGGCCAGCAGAGCCCGTGTGCTTGTTACCTTGATTTATGAAATGATTCGCCGCGACGTGCACAGCGGGATTGCTTCGCTGTGTTTGGGCGGGGGGAATGCGGTGGCGATGGCGGTGGAGCGACAAGATGGCCTAGAACCCGGTTTTGAGTGCAATCGCGATTTTGCAACAGTCTCCAAGTCAATGTGGACGCACTCTAAGAAACACGACTCCACCGAGGGGCTGTGAATCGTAGATTGGTTTCAGCACATCTGGCACTCCGTACCACATAAACTGAGCACCGATGGCCGTCGACAGATGCGGAATGCGACCGACTTCGCGGTCGTACCCAACCGTGTACGCCTGAACACGGGTGAAGTATCGTTCCGTGAAGCCGGGCGGCAGTGGATTCTCACCCACCAAGAGTTCATTCGTGCGGTCAACATTCTCGATGCGAGTCCATGCATAGTTCCTGTGCAAGAATTGGAGCGTGGATTCCAACAAATAGCCGTTCCCGATGTTTCCGTCCGACAAGCTTTGATTCCGGCCCCATAGGAGCATCGACGTCCAGTTCCCGTTGCGTATCGGTCGGTTGTACATCAGTGATGCCGTCATGCGTCGAACGTCTTCGTTTGGGAACAGCACCTCCGGGCTGTGAAGTTGGGCAATCGAATACTGAAAGCTCCAATTTAGACCCGGATTCACCGTTATGCGGGTTGACCAAGAATCAATCGGGCCGGATTGGATGCTCCAGCGAGATTCATTCGGTTCGCGTCCGTGAAACCCTGACGCTTCTAACCGAACGCTCCCGTGTGTTATCCCGACCGTGATTACATCGTCGGCGATGTGTGTCGAATCTTGAAGATGGTGTCCAAGTGGTGCGATGGGGTCTTCTGCTGCGGACGCTCGGTGGGGATAAGCGATTGGCCCCATAGCAGGGTCACCCACAGGGGCACCATAGAAGGACAGCATTGTCTTTTCGCCCAGCTTGTAGTCGTACAAGGCGGCAAGTTCCATAAAGAAATCGTGCGGGTGTTGGCCGTCCACAATCGGAAGACCGTACGCGGTTTCACCCTGCTGGAACAGTTCAGGGTACCGTCTTTGGGAGATCGTCGCTGGTTCTAAACTCAGCATAGCTCGCGGGGTGAAAGTGCCATTGCCAAGCCTCCGTTGAGCCATCGGCATGAGCCAACTTGTGGAGAACAGTTTGTCCCTGCCACGCGGGCCGGACTGCTGAATGTCATTGAGAAATGCGACGCCGTGGAACATGAACGTCCAACTACCCTTGGTCGTCATGAGCATTTCAAAGGGCGTGGAGTTCGGCTCCGCATCTGTGCCAGCAGTCGCGTGCTTTTGCAGAAGTTCAACGAGAGAATGGGACTCCATGATCATCGTCTGATCTTTGCTCCCGCTCATGTTCGGCATCGTTTGATTCGGCTTCTCTTGTGTCGGCATGTCCATGTCTTGGTGAATATCCTGTCCAACCGATAGCCCGACCGAAAAAAAGAAAGCCAACAAAATATTACGTATCGAACGCATCCGTCACCCCTAAGCGTGATTGAAACTGATTTGAAACGGTGCCTCGGCGTGCGGATTCCTCCGAACGCAGAGACAAAACTGTTGTTGTGGTTCCTCGTTTCTAGACGCGAAGGAGGGTCGTAATCGGGGGAGAGCTTGAAGAAAACGATGGGGTAAAAAACAGCCGTTCGTATGAGCGATTGCCTTTACCAGGTTCAGTCACAACATACGATGAGAAGTCGTGCAATCTTTGGTCGGGTGAGTACGTTTCAACAATCGAAGGGTTGTGACTCACCACGCAACACTGATGACTTGTTGGTGTGCGGACAGGTTGGCCATGATTGTGGCACGGGGCTGGGATCGCCGATGCCGCAGTAGTCGATGGCCAAAGCATTTGGCTGCCCAACAGCGCTGCGGAGCACAGCAGAAAGACTGCGACGAGTTTGGAGCCGAACCGAGTCACTACCCCGATATGATGCAGGAAAAATTCGCCAGTTGCAATCATCCGAGCGTGAAAAGTGGGTTTCGAAACCATGCGTTTACACTCACGACTGCCGGAGCAGCCCCGCCTTACTTGGCGGCCGTTCCCGATTCTGCCACTGCCACCGGCAGCGTGATCGTGAACAGCGCGCCTCCATCCGGGGAGGTTGCTGCTTCGATGTTTCCTCCGTGCTCGCGCAGGACGGTCTTGCAGATGCTCAGTCCGAGGCCGGTGCCGCGACCGGGGCGCTTGGTGGTGAAGAAAGGATCGAAAATGTGCGCCAGGTTTTCGGGCGCGATTCCCGGGCCATCGTCCTGAAACACAATCCATACCGAGTCGGGTTTGCGTCCGATGCGCACGCGGATCGTGCCTTTCTCGCGGCTTTCACGGATCGCCTGTTCGGCATTCAGCAGAAGATTCAAGAAGACCTGCATCAGTTGATTGGGATCGGCCATGATCGCGGGGATCGCCGGTTCGGGCAGGAAATCCACCGTGATGTTGCTCTTGCGCAGCGGATACGCCTGCATCTGCACGGTGCGTTGCACGAGTTCGTTGAGATTGGCCTGGCTGCGTCCCGGAGCCGGGGGGCGGGCGAAGTATTGCAAGTTCTGGACGATTTCGGCGGCGCGCCGCGCCTCCCTGTGCAGATCTCTAATCTGCTTGCTCGCGGATTCGCTGGCCTGGGATTCCTGCAGCAGTTCGGCATAGCCCAGGATGGCGGTCAGGGGGTTGTTGAGCTCGTGGGCGAATCCGCCGATCATCTGACCCATGGCTGCTTGACGCTCGCTCTGAATAATCTGCTGTTCCAGTTTTTTCTCCATCGTTACATCGCGGAGGGAGATGATCACGCCTGCCGGCTTGCCCTCGGCATCCAGCAGAGGACTTGCAATGCCCAGCATGGTGCGCCAGCTGCCGTCGCGGTGCCGGGAACCGTATTCACGTGAGGTCCGTGAACTCTCGCCGGTTGCGACGGTGCGGTAGAGTTCGGCCAGTTCCGGTGGAGCATTCTCCGTCTCCGCGACGTTCTTGCCCATGAGATGTTCCGGTCCGTACCCGAGGAGCTCGGCGATACGCGCGCTCACGAACGTGTACTGCCCCTTCAAATCGAGCACCAGAATCAGATCCGGAAAACTTTCCAGCAGATGTCGGCGGAATTCTTCCTGCCTCCGCAACTGTTGTTCCAGCGTGCGCTTCTCGGTGACATCTACCAGAGTGCCCTGGTAACGGACAATCCGTCCGGCTTCCATCACACCGCTCGAGGTATCCACGCACACCGCGACTCCGCCATCTTTTCTTCGCAGTCGAACCTCGCGAGTGCGGGTGCGACCGCTCTGGCTTCCTCCGCGTCCCAGAACCGGATCGCCACCAGCATCAACATTCAGCTGTTCCGGGGGCAGGTTTAACAAATCTTCTTTGCTGTCATATCCCAGGATGGAGACCAGCGCCGGGTTCACCTCGAGCAGCTTGCCTTTCGAATTGCTGATGTACACGCCTTCCTGCAGAGATTCGAAGAGCTGCGTGAAGCGCTGCTCCTTCTCGTGGTGTGCGGTGACGTCGCGCGCCAGCACACTGGCCCCGGTGACCTGGCCGCCCTTGACGATGGCGTTGACCACGCAGTCGTAGTAAAGCCGCCGGGGATCGTTCTTAAGGCAGACCTCGACCACTCCCGACCAGTTCCGCTTTTCCAGAAACCGTGGGAGGCCTCCGGTCGCCTGCGCATGCAGCGGTGAGCCCAGGAATTCCTCAAGTTTGTGACCAACCAGATGAGAGTAAGGAACGCCGAGAATTTCCGTAATTCGCCGGTTTACCGTGCGCAGGGTTCCATCGAGCGAGATGGCGAGCGCGGCGTCATCGAGAGAATCGATCAGCTCCTTGAAGTTGCGCTGCGAGCGCATAATCAATTGGCCTAACTGATCGAGCTGCTCTTCGGAGGGTGTGACGCCCGCCCGATTCTGAAAGTCGTTTAGAAGCTGCTTGAGCTCCACAACCTCGCGTTTGCGCCCGAACGCATAGGCGGCAAACAAGACGGCGAGCGCGAAGAGTCCGGCGGGAATAGCCCACAGCCGGTAAGGAAGGTCTTTCAGTTGTTGCCACGACAACGCTGCTACTGCCGCCGCAAACAGAACGAGCAGGCCAAGCGCCCACCGCCACAACCGGCTCTCCTCGTGTTCCAGTCGGTTCGCCGGACCGGACCGGGCTGAAGGGGCATCTTCGTCGGGCATTGAGGGACTCCCCTGGCGCAAAAACGTTATCCGCCATATTGCCCCTAGCCTAGCACCGAAAGCGGCGGTGCACGACAGAAGGTTCGAGCACGTTCCATCACGGTAAAGGGGTGATGACCATCACAGCGGACCGGTTTGGCACTGACTAGGATGGCGGTAAGGATCTCCCATCCGCGCTGTCCTCTTCGTGTGCTCACTGGTGTCCTCTATGCTCTATAAAACCCTGAGTGCCGCCGTTTACGGCATTGACGCCAACATCATCGAAGTGGAAGTGGATGTCTCGGGCGTCAAGATGAACGAAGACCACTTTCATACTGTTGGCCTGCCCGATGCTGCCGTCCGCGAGAGCCGCGACCGGGTCCGCTCGGCACTGAAAAACTGCGGCTATGATATCCCGCCTACCCAGATCACCATTAATCTGGCGCCGGCTGACATTCGCAAGGAAGGTTCCGGCTTCGACCTGCCCATGGCGCTCGGCATCCTTGGCGCATACGGAGGGCTGAATAAGAAGGAGGTGCCTGACGCGCTGTTTGTCGGCGAGCTTTCTCTCGACGGAAGGGTGCGTGGAGTGCGTGGCGCTTTGCCGATCGCGATCGAGGCTCGTCGAACGAAAGTGAAGCGCCTGGTCGTTCCCGAAGTCAACGCTCGCGAAGCCGCCATGGTCGGTGACGTTGAGGTGTACCCGGTTAAATCATTGCTGGAAGTCATTCATCTCATTAATTCCGGCAACGGCGTCTCCCGCTTGCAGGTGGACACCGATCAACTGCTCTGCCAAGCGCAGCACTTCCCGGTGGATTTCAAAGACGTCCGCGGCCAGCAGACCGCCAAGCGCGCCCTTGAAGTCGCGTGCGCCGGCGGTCACAACATTCTGATGATTGGGCCTCCAGGATCTGGAAAAACGATGCTGGCAAAACGAATGCCGACGATCCTGCCGCCGTTTACTTTCGAAGAAGCGCTCGAGACCACCAAGATTCACAGTGTCGCGGGGGTGCTCGATGCGCACGCCGGACTCGTCGGCCTGCGACCTTTCCGCGCGCCTCACCATACCATCTCCGACGCGGGTCTGATCGGCGGCGGTGCGATTCCGCGGCCGGGCGACGTTTCGCTGGCTCACAATGGGGTGCTGTTTCTCGACGAATTTCCCGAATTCCCGCGCAACGTTCTTGACGTCATGCGCCAACCGCTCGAAGACGGTACCGTTTGCATCGCGCGGGCCGCCATGTCGCTGACTTTCCCCGCGCGCTTCATGCTGGCCGCCGCTATGAACCCCTGTCCTTGTGGATTTCACAACGACCGCACCCGCGAGTGCCACTGCACTCCGCCCATGATCCAACGCTACATTTCTAAAATCTCGGGGCCATTGCTCGACCGCATCGACATTCACATCGACGTCCCGGCCGTGAACTACAAAGAGATGCGCAGTACGAAGGAGTCGGAAAGCTCAGCGAGTATTCTTGAGCGGGTGGTTCGTGCGCGTGACGTCCAGTTGGCGCGCTTTTCTTCCGGCCGCGAAAGACTTTACTGCAACGCCCAGATGCCGCCGCAGTTCATTCGTAAATTCTGTGAGCTCTCCGCCGATTGTGAGCGCCTGCTGGAACGCGCCATGGCGCAGCAAGGGCTCAGCGCCCGTGCCCATGACCGCATCCTGAAAGTCGCACGTACGATCGCCGATCTGGAGGGGATTCCGCTGCTCGAACCTAAACACATTGCCGAGGCGATTCAGTACCGAACACTGGACCGCACGTATTGGGCGTGAAGCTACAAGGGCCATCCGGACCTAAGGGGCGTTATGATGCATTGGATGGTTGACATCGCGGGCCATCGAAATTAGCGTGAGAACATGTTCCGCATAACCCAAGGGGGCCATTGCGCATGACCGGAATTCAGTTCATCACCGACGAATCGGGCCGCAAGACGGCGGCAGTAATCGATCTCAAAAAGCACCGAGCGCTCTGGGAGGATATCGAGGACGTGCTGGTTTCCCGGTCGCGGCGACATGAAAAACGCATCCCGCTCGCCAAGGTAAAGGCGGACCTCGCCAAGAGTGGAAGGCTCCGTGGCTAGCTACGATACGTTTCTCGTGCCCTCTAACTAATGCATGAGCACCCCAAGAACGAAAATCTCCGTGGCTAACTACGACGTCGCATTGACCTCAAGCGCGGCGAAAGAACTTAAGAAGCTGTCCGGCCAGTTGATCGCGCGCATCGTTCCGCGCTTGGAAAATCTTGCCTTCGATCCTCGCCCACCAGGCTGCAAGAAGCTGCAAGGCGGAGACTGCGAATGGCGCATTCGCGTCGGCGACTACCGCGTGGTGTACACCATCGACAACGAAGACTGCTGGTGGAGGTGACGCGTATCCGGCACCGAAGTACGGTCTACGAACGATGACTGCGGGATGCGCCCTCGTTTTTCCCAGGCTATGGGACGGATGGAAGAGGATACCTAGCACCCAATGGTCAGATTGGGCAGGAACAGCGGCAACCAAAGCCGTCTCAGTCGGCGGCCGCTCCGCTGGTCGGCCTTTCGGCGTCGGCGGGTTTGCCATCGGTGGGCTTGTTTTTCTCCGCCTGGCGCAGGCGCAGCGCACGGTTCGAGGGCAAGCCGGCGTCGCGGATCTTGTACAGTAGGGCGCGATAGCTGATGCCCAGTGTGCGGGCTGCCTGCTTACGATTCCAGTGGTGCTGTTGCAGCACCTTGAGGATGACCTTGCGCTCCAGTTCGTGAACGCACTGGCGGGTAAGCTGCTTGAGTGAAATCGGACCGTCGAGCGAGAACTCGGGATTGAAAAAGTCAGGCTCGCGGGCCACCAGATCGTTGGTGATCACGTCCTCATGGCCGAGGATCACGTAGCGCTTGATGAGGTTTTCGAGTTCGCGAATATTTCCCGGCCAGTGATATTTCTGCAGCACGGCCAGCACTTCATTCGAAAGAGGCCGTGCCCGGCAGTTGAACTTGCGGTTGTAGTATTCGAGGAAGTAGCTGCACAGATCTTCAATGTCGCCTCGACGTTCCCTTAGCGCCGGCATGCGCAGATTTACCACGTTGATGCGGTAGTAAAGATCCTGGCGGAAAGCCCCCGATTCGATCTCCGCTTCCAAATGGCGGTTGGTCGCGCACACCACTCGCACT
>Ga0181523_10005021_pt1 | contig 11129 bp, 6 predicted proteins | sample PEATcosm2014_Bin_43_FD_119752 | JGI IMG/M metagenome (GOLD analysis project Ga0181523, IMG submission 119752) | Peatland microbial communities from MTU Mesocosm Facility, Houghton, MI, USA - PEATcosm2014_Bin05_30_metaG | ecosystem: Environmental > Terrestrial > Soil > Wetlands > Peat | place... | reverse complement strand
GAGGTGGATGCTGCCGGTCGACCCGTGGAACCCGGCGTCACCGAAGGAGAAGATGCCGCCGTCGGACGCAACCAGCCAGTAGCCGCCCTCGTCGGGGGTCGCCGCCATGCCGACGACGGGCCGGTTGAGGTGCTGGCCCCCCATGGAGCCGAAGAAGGGCTCGCAGAAGGAGAACACACCCCCGTCGGACGCCGCCAAGCGGTAGCCGGGTCCGGGTGAACAGGCCACCGCCCCGCCGTTTTGCCGGGCCTCCCCCGAGTTGGGGTCGATGATCAGCGAGGACTCGTCGACGGCCTCGAACGCGCTGGCCGGCACCTGCTTGAGTTCGTTGACGAGGGCGATCGGCCAGTTCTGGTCGGCCGTTCCACCGAAGTACCAGTTGGAACCGTTGTCCGCCAGGATCAGTCCGTACTGCTGCATGGCCCGCAGCACCACCTGGGCCTGCGGTGAGTACCCCGAGATGTCGTACCCGGCCTTCAGCCGGAACCGGGCGCCCATCGGGGGAAGGTTCGGGCTGCTCGAGGCCCCGGCTTCGTGGCGGGCCGGCCAGATGAACGAGGTGTCGGTCGACTCGGCCGTCATGCGGATGGCGTGGGTGACCGAGCCCGCCTGCACCTCGTCGTAGCGCAAGAGGCCGGGCAGGATCGGCAGCCCGGCGGCGTCCGCCGATGTCCACCCGGCGGGACGCAGGGCGTTCGAATCCAGGTTCCAGATGGCTCCGGAGCCCGCCGTCGATCCCGAGAGGCTGTAGTGTGCATCGTACAGCTCGTAGAGGGTGCACGTGGCCGGGTTGACCATGAGCGCGTGGCGGTCCCCGGTCGAGCTCGCACCGCCCTCGATCGGTGTGTCGGCGCCGAACGGGTAGGGGCCCGGATCGCTCTGGTCGGCGTAGGTAAACGCCGGGAACACCGTCGGGTGGGACGGCGCCACCACCGTGTAGGGGATTCCATACGGGTTGGACGGGTCACTCGACGGACCGAAATCCGGATGCAGGTCCGTGGTGGCGCTGCCCATGCTGGCGAGCCAGGCCGCACTGTGAGGGTCCACCGGAAGCCCCGAGATGTCGGTGTTCCACACGTTGTCGGCCGGGAACATCGGGCAGTCGGGTGCCCCGGGCAGCGGGGACCCGGCCGATGCCGGCTCGACTGCTACGACCTGGACCAGGCCTCCGCACGTCACCACCGCCACCAAGATGGCCGCCAGCAAAGGCCTCGATCGGCTCCCCATGGTCAACACCGAAATCGACGGTACTCCATGGGGCCCGCCGAGGGGGAGGATCGACCGACCGGTCGACCCCGTCGTTGCTGGGCTCGACTCCAGTGACCCATGGTGGCTGCATGCGATCGGGGCGATCTCGAGGAGCGGAGCACACGTCAGGGGGCGGACATCCCGGCGTGCTCCCCTGGTTTCGGGGTCGCCGGCGAGCAGGAATTGCGTTTTCCTCACCTGGAGGGCATGTTGGCGCGGTTCGCCTGGGAGAACAACCCGGGCGCGTGGGCGATCGCGGCTAGCTTCGACGGGCAGATGCTGCGCAAGGAGGGAACCGTGACCGAGGCAAGCAGAGCGGAGTCAGGGTCAGGGGCCCGGCTGGACCGCCGGGGGTTCCTCGGGCTGTTGTCGGTGGCTGCGGGCGGCGCTGTGCTCGGGGCATGCTCGTCCGGATCGTCGGGGTCGTCCGGATCGACGTCGAGCCCGGCGGCGGCCTTCCCGATCGGAGCGGCAGCCAAGGCGTCGTCGAAGCCGACGACGGTCACCATGTGGCATTCGATGAGCTACAACAACCAGACGACGCTGCAGAAGCTCACCGCCGCCTTCAATGCCTCGCAGGGCGACGTCCACGTCAACCTGGTCAACCAGAACAGCTACACCGACACCCTGACGCTCTTCACGGCCGCGCTGAGCAGTGGCGGCCTCCCCGACCTGCTGCAGATGGAGACCGTCGATCTGCAGTTGATGATCGACTCCCGCAGCGTGGTGCCCGCCCAGGCGGCCATCGCCGCCGCCCACTACGACCTCTCGGACTTCCTGCCCTCCACCATCAACTTCTTCAAGGTGCAGGGGACCCAGTGGGCCATGCCCTTCAACATCTCGTCCAACGTCCTGTACTTCGACCAGAACGCCCTCACCAAGGCCGGCCTCGACCCGGCCAACCCGCCCGCCACCCTGGCCGAGCTCAAGGCGGCGTGCCAGAAGATCGTGTCGAGCGGCACGGCCAAGTACGGCATGAGCCTGAAGCTCGACTCTGCCTACTTCGAGCAGTGGTTGACCCTGGCCGACGCACTCATCGTGAACGAGGAGAACGGACGCAGCGGGCGGGCCACCAAGGTGGTGTTCGACGGTGCGGTGGGCACCTCCCTCTTCGAGTGGTACGCCGACATGCTGGACAGCAAACTGGCGCAGCCCACCTCGGCCACCACCTACGACAACCTCCTGGGGATCGCCAACGGGATCGCCCCCATCTGCCTCGAGACCTCCGCGGCCCTCGGCACCATCCAGACCCTCCTCAGCGGGGGGCAGTACGCCAACATCAAGCTGGGGGTGGCCCAGACCCCGAGCACGACCTCCGACCGCAACGGCGTGTTCCCCGGCGGGGCCGGCCTCTACATGGTGAGCAAGTCCTCGCCGGCCCAGCAGGACGGCGCCTGGCAGTACATCACCTACCTCGACCAGCCGGCCCAGCAGGCCCAGTGGGCGGTGGGTACCGGGTACATCCCCATCCGCAAGAGCGCCACCGCCCTGCCGGCCATCACCCAGCTGTGGGCCGGCCAACCCGAGTTCGAGGTGTCCTACCGGCAGTTGGCCGAGAGTCCCCAGAACCCAGCCACGGCCGGTGCCGTGTACGGCCCCCAGTCCCAGGTGGAGCAGGCCATCGACTCCGCCCTCACCTCCATCTCGACGGGCACCTCGACCACGTCGGCCATGTCCCAGCTGACCAGTACGGCGAACGGCATCATCTCGAGCTACAACACCCGGATCGGCGCCTGAGCCGGGCGTGAACGGGCAGGGGGGCCGACCCGTGGACGCACGTGACGCCCGGACCGGACTGGGGGGGCTGGCAGTAGCGGAACCCAGCCGACTGGCGTTCGAGGGGGTGACCAAGCGCTTCGGCGACGTGGTCGCCGTCGACGACCTCACCCTGGAGGTGGAGCCGGGCGAGTCCCTGGTGCTGCTCGGCCCGTCCGGGTGCGGCAAGTCCACCGCCCTGCGCATCATGGCCGGCCTCGAGACCCCGACCGCCGGAGTGGTGCGCATCGGCGACCGGGTGGTCAACGACGTCGACCCCAAGGACCGCGACGTGGCCATGGTCTTCCAGAGCTACGCCCTCTACCCCCACCTCAACGTGCGTCGCAACATCGAGTTCCCCCTGCGCAGCCGGCACGTGCCGGCCGACGAGCGCGACCGCCTGGTGGCTACCACGGCCCAGAGCCTGGGGCTGGAGGCCCTCTTGGACCGCAAGCCGGCCCAGCTGTCGGGCGGCCAGCGCCAGCGGGTGGCGCTGGCCCGGGCCATCGTGCGCCACCCCCGCGCCTTCCTCATGGACGAACCGCTGTCCAACCTCGACGCCCGACTGCGCACGGAGATGCGGGCCGAGCTGGCCGAGCTGCACCTGCGCCTCGGGGTCACCGTCCTCTACGTGACCCACGACCAGGTCGAGGCCATGACCATGGGGCAGCGCATCGCCATCCTGCGCGACGGGGCCCTCCAGCAGGTCGACGCGCCCCGGACCGTCCACGACCGTCCGGCCAACGCCTTCGTCGCCGGCTTCATCGGCAGCCCCCCCATGAACATCCTCGCCGGCCGGGTCGACACGACCGACGGCATCGCCGGGGTGGTGGTCGACGGCGGGAGCATCCCGCTCGGCCCTGCTGCCGCAGCGGCCCTCCGTCAGCGGGGCCTGCCCGACGTGACGGTGGGCGTCCGCCCCGAGCACCTACGGGCCGATCCGGCCGGCACCTTGAAGGTGACGGTGGCCCTGGCCGAGTACCTGGGCCACGAGCAGCACCTGGGTTGCCGGCTGCCCGGGGGAGGGTTGCTCACCGTGCGCCTGACCGGTACCCGCTCCGCCCTGGGACCCGGGGACGCCGTGACCCTGGCCGTCGAAGGGGACCCCCACCTGTTCGACCCGGTCGAGGGGACCCGCATCGATGTCTGACGCCGGCCTGGCCCCGGGAGCCGCCGCGCTGGGCGAGGTGGCCGCCGGCGCGGCCGGGGACGCGCCGAACGGCCGCCGCCGGCTGGGCCGGACCGGCCGGGAGGCGGCGGTGGGGTACCTGTTCGTCCTCCCGGCCATGGCCATCTTCGCCGTGTTCGTCTTCTACCCCCTGGTGCGCACCTTCTGGCTGGGCTTCTTCCGGGTCGCTCCCTACCCGACCATCCCGTCGAAGTTCGTGGGGCTCTCGCAGTACAAGAGCGTGCTCACCTCCCACGACTTCTGGGCCAGCCTGGGCCGCACGGTGGAGTTCGTGATCCTGACCGTCCCCATCGGCATCCTGCTGGGCGTGGGGCTGGCGACGCTGGCCGACGCCCGCATCCGCGGCATCCGGTTCTTCCGCACCCTGTACTCGTCCACCGTGGCCACCAGCGTGGCAGTCGCCTCGGTGATCTTCTTCACCTTGCTCAACCCCACGGTCGGGCTGTTCAGCTACTGGCTGGGCATCGAGGGCGGCAACGGGATCCTGCAGTCCAACACCTGGGCCCTGCCGGCCGTGGCCACCGTGACGGTGTGGCAGAACATCGGATTCACCTTCATCCTGATGAGCGCGGCGCTGCAGGCCATCCCCCAGGACCTGCTGGAGGCGGCCCGCATCGACGGCGCCGGTGGCCGGAGGCGGTTCTGGCGGGTGACGCTGCCGCTGCTCTCCCCCACCGTCTTCTTCGCCGGGGTGGTGGGGATCATCGCCTCGTTCCAGGCCTTCGGCCAGATCGACCTGCTGACCCAGGGCGGCCCCGACAACCACACCATGGTGCTCATCTACTACCTCTACACATCGTTCCAGAACAACGACTTCGGAACGGCCTCGGTGTTGGCCACGGCCCTGTTCTTCATCCTGCTGGCCGTCACCCTGGTGCAGTTCCGCTTCATCGAGCGGCGGGTGTTCTATGGGTAGGCACTGGGGGCGGACCGGACGCTACGCCCTGCTGTTGGTGGCGGCGGTGGTGGTGGGCTTCCCCATCTACATCACGGTGGTCAACTCGCTGCTCACCCCCCAGCAGATCGCCCACCGGCCCCCCACCCTCTTCCCCCTCCACCCGCAGTGGGGGGCCTTCGCCCAGGCCTTCACCGATGCCCACCTCGGGCTGTACCTGCGCAACTCCGCGGTGGTCACGGTGTCCATCACGGTGGCGGAACTGGTGACGTCGGTGCTGGCCGCCTACGCCTTCACCTTCGTACAGTTCCCCTTCCGGCGCGTCCTGTTCTTCGTGTGCCTGGCCACACTGATGGTGCCGATGGAGGCGACCCTGATCCCCAACCGCCAGACCATCGGCGACTTCGGCTGGTACAACACGTTCCCGGCCCTCATCGTGCCGTTCATGGCCAGCGGCGTGGGGGTGTTCCTGCTGCGCCAGGCCTTCCTGCAGCTGCCCCACGACCTGCACGACGCCGCCACCCTCGACGGCTACGGCCACCTTCGGTTCCTCATGCGGGTGGTCGTACCCCTCAACCGGCCCATCATCGGCGCCTTCGGCGTCTACGCCTTCCTGACCGCCTGGAACCAGTACCTGTGGCCGCTCATCGTCACCGACTCCGACAGCGTCCGCACCGTCCAGATCGGCCTGCGCCAGCTGCAGTCGCTCAGCATCGACCAGATCAACGTCATCTTCGCCGGCACGCTGCTGGCCGCCCTGCCCATCTTCATCCTCCTGCTGGCCTTCCAGAAGCAACTGATCCGCGGCCTGACGGCGGGGGCCGTCAAGGGCTGAGCCCCGGGGACCCGTGGCCGGTATCCGGGGCCGGCCTTCCAACTGACGGCACGACGCGCTCGCCGACCTCGGCCATCGTCGCCACCCGCCCGACGATGAGCGGATCGGGGGCGCCCACGACCTCGGTGTCCTTGTCCTCATAGTCGACGGCCGAGAGGACGTGGCGCATGGCGTTCAGGCGTCCCCTCCGCTTGTCGTTGCTCTTCACCACCGTCCACGGAGCGATCTCGGAATCGGTGGAGGCGAACATGCGCTCCCGGGCCTCGGTGTAGTCGTCCCACCGGGACAGGGACGCCACGTCGATGGGGGAGAGCTTCCACCGCCGGACGGGGTCGATGCGCCGGATGAGGAAGCGGGTGTGCTGCTCGCCCCGTGACACCGAGAACCAGAACTTGAAGAGGTGGATGTTGTCGCGAACGAGCAGCTGCTCGAAGAGCGGCGCCTGGAAGAGGAACTCGCGGTACTGCTCATCGGTGCAGTAGCCCATGACCCGCTCGACCCCGGCCCGGTTGTACCACGACCGGTCGAACATGACGATCTCACCGGCGGCCGGCAGGTGGGCGATGTAGCGCTGGAAGTACCAGAGGCTCTGCTCGCGCGGACTGGGCTTCTCGAGGGCCACCACCCGCGCCCCCCGGGGGTTGAGGTGCTCGGTGAACCGCTTGATGGTGCCTCCCTTGCCCGCGGCGTCCCTGCCCTCGAACACGAGGAGGATGCGCACTCCGACGTCCTTGGCCCAGTTCTGCATCTTGAGCAGCTCTATCTGCAGCCGGCGCTTCTCGATCTCGTACTCGTCGCGGCCCATGCGTCGGTCGTAGGGGTAGCCCTCCTTCCAGGTGTCCACCTCGGTACCGTCACGCCAGCAGAGGATGGGCTCTTCGTCGCTGTCGTCGATGATGTACTGGTCCAGCTCCTCGGTGAGATCCTCCATGGCCGGCAGTGCTCCCGTCTCTGTCCTTCGTCGGCGGTCGATGCGGTGGTCTGCGCGGTCGGGAAAGCCGCCGTCAGGCAAGAGGCCTCAAGGCGTCGACCCGGGGTACTCCTCCATCCCCTCGGTCCCACCCGCCACCGGCTCCCCCTCGAGCGCGTTGGCCCGCTCGGGCGCCACCGTCACGCCCTCGCCACCGGTGGGTTCAGGACGGCCGGCCAGGGCATAGATCTCCGAGCCCTCCACCGTCTCGTTGGTGAGGAGGAGTTGCACCAGTTGGTCGAGAACCTGGCGGTGCTCCTCGAGCACCTTGACGGCCCGCTGCTCCGCCTCCGCCAGCAGCCGTGAGACTTCGGCGTCGACGGCCGCCTGAGTGTGCTCGGCGAAGGGGCGGCTCGAAAAGCCGCCGCCGCCGCCATCGAGGAAGACGGAGCCCCCCGAGGGGTAGCCCACCGGCCCGATGACCGAGGAGAGCCCGAACTCGCGGACCATCTTGGTGGCCAGGTCCGTGGCCTTCGCCAGGTCGTTGGCCGCGCCCGTCGAGCCCTGGTCGAACACCACGAGCTCGGCGGCCCGACCGCCGAGGAAGACCGTCAGCATGTCGTAGAGGTAGTCCTCGCCGAAGAGATGGCGCTCGACGAGCGGGAGCTGGTGGGTGACGCCGAGCGTCGGCCCGGCCGGCAGGATCGTGACCTTCTCGACCGGATCGGCCTTGTCCGAGTAGGCGGCGACGAGGGCGTGGCCGGCCTCGTGGACGGCCACGGCGTTCTTCTCCTCGGGGAGCAGGACGTTGGAGCCCTCTCGCCGCCCGAGGATGATCCGGTCGCGCGCCGCGGCGAAGTCCGCGCCATCGAGGACGTGGCGGTCGTCCCGCACGGCGACGATCGCCGCCTCGTTGACCAGGTTGGCGAGGTCCGCCCCGGAGAAGCCCGGTGTCCCCCTGGCCACGACGTCGAGGTTCACACTCGGGCCGAGCTGCTTGCCCCGGCAGTGGACGCTCAGGATGGCGAGGCGCTCGGACAGGGTGGGGAGCGGGATGATGACCTGGCGGTCGAACCGTCCAGGCCGGAGCAGCGCAGGGTCGAGCACCTCGGGCCTGTTGGTGGCGGCGAGGACGACGATCCCGGTCGCCGGGTCGAACCCGTCCATCTCGGAGAGCAACTGGTTGAGGGTCTGCTCCCGCTCGTCGTTGGCCACCATCGCGCCGGCGCCGGCCCGCCGCTGGCCGATGGCGTCGATCTCGTCGACGAAGACGATCACCGGGGCGCGCTTGCGGGCCTCCTCGAACAGGTCGCGCACCCGAGCGGCCCCGACACCGACGAACATCTCGACGAAGCTCGATCCGGTGACCGAGAAGAACGGGACGTTCGCCTCTCCCGCCACCGCCCGGGCGAGAAGGGTCTTGCCGGTGCCGGGAGGGCCGACCATCAAGACGCCCCGTGGCGGCATGGCGCCCGCCCGTGCATAGCGCTCGGGGTGTTGCAGGAAGTCGACGACCTCTCGGACCTCGAGCTTCGCCCCGTCGTACCCCGCCACGTCGGCGAACGTCGTCTTCGGGCGCTCCTCGTCGAACACCTTCGCCTTGGACCGTCCGACGCCGAGCGCCCCCTGCAGGCCCCTGGCGGCACCCTTCGAGAGGCGCCACCACAGGTAACCGATGAACAGGAAGGGGAGGAGCAGGATGAGCCAGGACAGCACTTCGGTGCCGAAGGAGGTGCCGCTCGACTCCGCCGTGATCTGGACGCCCGACTTCTGCAGTGCGTCGAGGAGCGCCTGCCCGGCCTGCGGCGGGATCACCGTCGTGTAGTTGTTGCCGTCGGACAGGGTGCCGGTGGCCGACCCGCTCGTCTGGATGGTGACCGTCTTCACCTTGTGCGTCGAGACATCGCTCAAGAACTGCGAATAGGTGATGGTGACCTGCCCCTTGCTCTGTGTGGCCGGCAGGATCAGGAACAGGACAATGAACATGGCGATGGCGATGAACCAGAGGTAGTGGCGCCACGCCGGTGGCGGTGGGGGCGCGACCGAGGCGCCGTTGTCATTGGTCGGCGGGGACGCTGCCTGCTTGGTCATGGGCTACCGCACACAGTAGGCGGCGGCAACCCTCCCCGTATCCACTGGGAGGTCCGGCCGGAGGGGTACCGGGCTCGGCGAACCGGCGCCATCATCGATCGGGCGGCTTGTTGACGGCACCGGTCCGCGACCCCTGGCCCTTGGACCCTCCTCGGGTCTCCACCTCTTGTACCGCAACGCGGATGAAGCGGGACGCCCGGCGGCGGATCCGCCGCTCGAGCCGTTCGGCGTGGGTAGAGACAGGGCGGGGGGTCCGGGCATGGGGGGCGCGGTAGAAGCGGGTCTTCGCCAGCTCGACCAGCAGCAGGTAGACGACGACCATCCCGAACAGCAGGAGGAAGAAGGTCGTCGGCAGCGGCGTGAAGCCCAGCAGGTTGGCCAGCCCCGTGTACGGCAGGACGGCGCCGACCAGCGCCGCCCCGGTCGGCACGAACAGCATGGGCAGGCTGGGCCGGCTCTTGAAGAACGGCACCCGCCGGGTCCGGATCACGTAGATGACCAGGGTCTGGGTGGCGATCGACTCGACGAACCAACCGGTCCTGAACTCGACGTGGCCGGCATGCAGCAGCGAGAGCATCACCCAGAAGGTGAGGAAGTCGAAGATCGAGCTCACCGGACCGAACACCGACATGAAGTTCCGGATGAACTTCATGTCCCACGCCGCCGGCCGGGCCAGCGCCTCGGGATCCACCCGGTCGGTCGGGATCACCAGCTGCCCGGCGTTGTAGAGCAGATTGTTCAGGAGGATCTGCGTCGGCAGCATCGGCAGGAACGACAGGAACACCGAGGCACCGGCCGCACTGAACATGTTGCCGAAATTCGAGGACGTGGACATCAGGACGTACTTCATGGTGTTGGCGAAGATGCGGCGGCCCTCCATCACCCCTTCGGCCAGCACCCCGAGATCCTTGTCGAGCAACACCACGTCGGCGGCGTCCTTGGCCACGTCGGTTCCCGAGTCCACCGAGATCCCGACGTCGGCGTGGTGCAGGGCCACAGCGTCGTTCACCCCGTCGCCGAGGAACGCCACGTCCTTTCCGGTGCGGCGGGCCACCTTGATGATCCTCGACTTCTGGTCGGGGCTGATCCGGGCGAACACCGTCGTGGTCAGGATCGCCGCTTCGAGCTTGTCGTCGTCAAGCGACTCGACCTCGGCACCGCTGAGCACCCGCGCGCAGTCGACCCCGATGTCCGAGCACACCTTGGCCGCCACCAGGCCGTTGTCCCCGGTGATGATCTTCACCTCCACCCCCAGCCGTTGAAGCTGGGCGATGGAGGAGCCGGCATCGGCCTTAGGACGGTCGGTGAAGGTCAGGAACCCGATCAGCGCCAGGCCCTGCTCGTCCTCGCCGGTCAGCGTCTCCACGTCCTCGGCCGGCCGGGCGGCCACGGCCACGACCCGGGCCCCCTGGGAGAACAGTGCCTCCAGCGCCGGCCGAGCGCCGTCAGGGACGCTCGCGCACCGGTCCAGCACCACCTCGGGTGCACCCTTGGTGATCAGGAGCGGGCTGCCGGCGGGGTCCTCGACCAGCACCGAACCCAGCTGGCGCTCGTGGTCGAAGGGAAGGACGCCCTGCCGCTCATAGCCGGCGGCCGTGGCGGCGAGCTCCTCTCCCGCAGCCGCCCCCGGGGCCGACCACAGGGCCTGGTCCAACGCGTTCCCCCCGACCGGCCCCTTGTCGGTGACCGTCGCCTCGTTGCACACCAGTCCGAGCAGCAGCGGTCGGTCGCTCTCCCGCCCATCTACGTCGAGTCCCCGCTCGAAGGTGATCACCCCTTCGGTGAGGGTGCCCGTCTTGTCGGTGAAGAGGATCTCGATGTTGCCCAGGTCCTCGATGGCGACCAGCCTCTTCACCAGCACCTTCTTCGCCACGAGGGCCCTCGAGCCGGCAGAGAGGCTGACCGTCACGATGGCCGGCATCATCTCGGGGGCGATGCCCACGGCGATGGCCAGCGAGAAGAGCAGTGCCTCGATGAGGGGCCGGGAGAGTGCCACGTTGACGATGAAGATGAACGCGGTGAGCACGGCCGCCACCCCGAACAAGAAGCGCGAGAAACGGGACAGGCCCACCTCGAAGGCGGTCTGGCCCTGCTTTTCGGACAGGCCCGCAGCGATCTGTCCGAAGGCGGTGCGGGCTCCGCTCCGGACCACCACACCGAGAGCCGACCCCTGGTGGACGATCGTTCCCATGAAGGCGCATCCCGG
>Ga0181523_10005020_pt1 | contig 11132 bp, 10 predicted proteins | sample PEATcosm2014_Bin_43_FD_119752 | JGI IMG/M metagenome (GOLD analysis project Ga0181523, IMG submission 119752) | Peatland microbial communities from MTU Mesocosm Facility, Houghton, MI, USA - PEATcosm2014_Bin05_30_metaG | ecosystem: Environmental > Terrestrial > Soil > Wetlands > Peat | place... | reverse complement strand
CGAAGGGCGGATCCATCACCTTCGATGCCTTCGAGATGAGCGACGCGGACTCCGCCTACGGGGTGTTTTCGACAAATCTCGATCCCCAGATGCCCATCGAAAAGCTCGGCATGGGCGGCCAGGTTTTGCCGCGCCGAGCGCTGTTCTGTAAGGGCAAGTATTACGTTGAGCTGGCGGCAAGTCCCCAAAAGGGGGCAGTATCCGCGCTGCGTGCGTTCGCCACTGAAGCCGAAAAGCGAATTACGGGCCGCGCCACACCCCCCGCCGCTCTCTCCTGGTTTCCCACCGCGAAGCTGGCCTCAGTGCGCTTGATTCCGGAGAGCGTTCTGGGGTTGCGCCTGCTGAAACGCGGCTTCGTAGCCCACTACGAGCAAGGGCAAGCCTTCGTTGTGATGGAAGAGTCACCCGGCTCCGCGGCCGCCATCTTGAACCAATTGCGGCAGCGATTCACCGAAGGCACGCCGGCTCACGTTGCCGACGAGGCCTTCCAGGCCGACGACCAATACCTGGGCGGACTTTGCATGTTCCGCAAGGGCCGCTACATCGGCGGATTCGCAAACATGCCGGACGCCCGGGCCGCTACTGCACAGGCCACTTCCCTCGCCGAACATATCCCTGGAATCTAAGCGCTTTGGACGGGCGGGGCTTCAGCCCCGCCGCCGCGCGGCAAGTTCTTGGTGGGCCTTTAGGCCCTGAAGCCATGCCGCTTCAGGGGCTAAAGCCCCCAAAATCTCAAGCATTTCCTACGGCGGGGCTGAAGCCCCGCCCTTCCGTGCAGTCCTGGATGTGACGCGAAGTTTCGTCACCCAGCCCTAGTACGTTGGTGCAATTGCGCGGCTCGCATTTTCGAGCCAGAGTGGTACCGCCCTTCCTGTGCCAGCGCTTCCCTTAGAACAGGTGATTGCGTTGGCGCCTTGCCGGGTCACTTAGGCCGGATTTCGGGGGGCCGTTCGAAAGTCCGTCGTCGAGGAGTGGGCAAGCCCGGCAACTCGGAGGGGGAAGCCTCGTCGCCCCTTGGTTGGCGAGGATCCGGCTGGCTGCTCCTTCGTCGGCGTGCGATCGGCCCCCCGCCAGCCCAGATTCCGCCACGCCCCGCCAAACAATATAAGCAGATTTTATGCTAGAGACTCATATTATGAATGCGATCGGCATATATAACATGATGTAGTCTAAACAAGTTGGGGTTCCGCTCATCCGCAGGCCAAAGTTGCGCCTGCCCGGAGGAGCGAGCTGTTTACCGGCAGGGCAGAGCATCCATCGATTCAGTCTTCGGCGTGCTGAAAGAACAGCGTGGGATGAGGCAATCCCGGCGGTCCGGCTTGGAGGAAGTGGCGGCCCAACTTTCCACCCAGGCTCGACAGATTCAGAGATGAGGAGGTCAATATGAAACTGCAATTCCACCGGGCAATTCTCTTTTCGGCGCTCCTGTTCGCCTGTCCATGCCTCACCCTGTCGCAGCAGTCGTCCAGCAGCGAGCCCGCGCTAACTCAAAGCGAGGCAGCGTCCCTGGTCAAGGACTTGGCTTTGCAGGAGGAAGCTTTGGAGCAGTCGTGCCGTCGCATCGTCGCGATCTATCGAGAGATGGCGGCGACTTCGGAATCTGACTCAGCCTCGGTTCGCGAACTGAAACGACAGTACGAGCATCTCGCTGAGAATGAAGAAAAGGCCGCCTTGGCTGCGAAGAAGATGGCCGCTCATTACACCAAGTTGGCCAGTCTGATGGTGCTTTCTCCTGATTTTACGAAAACCAGAAGTTTATTAGGAGATTCAGGCTATCGGCGCTGAGGCGTGTCGGGCCAAAACACCGCACCGGGTTTCAAGAATGAAATCGCGGGTGGCGCCGAGCGCGGCTCTGCGGCGTCAGTTCATCCCGGCTCCACCCAACGCGGGGCTTCGCCCTGCGCCCGCCCCGAGAAGGATCGTCTCTCACGCCGAAACTGGAGCAGCCGATCTCAGCCACTGCTCCATCTGGGCGTGGCCAACTGCACCCGCCTGCTGCGACACGACATGGCCGCCAGAGAACACGACGAAGTAGGGTATGGCACGAACATTGAAGCGGGCAGCAATTTGAGGGTGCTTTTCTGTGTCCACTTTCAACACCAGCGCACTGCCCACCAGGTCGGCGGCGGTGCGGGCGACTTCTGGAGCCGTCGCGCGGCACGGCCCGCACCACTCTGCCCAGAAGTCCACGAGCACGGGAACCGCAGCGTTCTGGACCACTTCATCGAACGTCGTGTCGTCGACTGGGAGAGGTTCAGCAAGGGGCGCCAATGGCGATTTACAAGCGCCGCAGCGAACAGTGCCGGCAAGGTGCTTGGCCGGTACTCGGTTCTTCCGTCCGCAAGCGCTGCATGCAAGGACGACCGGCATAGAAGACCCTCCTAAACACTCGATGCAATACGCAAGATTAGATGCTCAAGAGTTCGGGCGGATGCGGAGGGATGCATTTTGCCGTCCTGTACGCCGGCTGCGCAGGGCGAAGCCCTGCGATCGGTTACGTCCACAACGCACTGAGGCCGCAGAGCTTCGCTCTGCGCCAGTCGCGGTGTGAGCACCCTTTCGAGGGCCTGACACCACACCAGGGCCTGGTGTTCGGAGCAGCCCGTGCGGGAACGCATGGCATCAACTCTTCTGTGCCGCAGGCGGAGCCAAGGCGACGGCTGCTTCGGTGGTGAGGAGCAGGAAGGTCAAGGTCTCCTGCAAGTAAAGGTGGACGGCGGTGTCGGTGTGGTTGAGGTAGCCGATGGAAGCGTCCTGGCCGATGTGCAGGTCAAAGTCGCCGCCCCGGGTGGTCAGCACGACGGCTCCAGGGACGCCGGGCGCCCAGATGATCTTGTCGTCGACCAGCCGCTTGACGTGATCGAGGACGGGGTAGCCGTAATCGCTGGTCTCGGCCAACTTCGTATAGGCGTCGGATCCCAGCAGCGCCATGTAAGGCCCATTGACGCCGACTAGCCGCAACTGGTTCAGTGCCTCGGCAACGGCTTGCGGGTACTCACGTACGTCGGCGGGCAGGGTTTTCTTCGGGTTGCTGGTTCCCTGGCAGATGCCTACGATCCCTGCGGCATCATAGCCCACAAAGATGGCGCCATCCTCGGCAAAGGCCAGGCGGCGCGCCGCGATCTTCGCCGGCTCCCAGTCGGAATCGTTGGCGCCACGCTCGACGTCGTCGATCTGCTGCCGCTCGAGTTCGAATGGAACCCGGAACTCGACCAGCGCCTTCACCTCCCGCTGGCGGGCGTGGACACCGTCCCCCGGCGTGGCGATTTCCCGCAGGTGGCCCGTGCCGACAGCGGAGAGGCCCGTGCCCGCCGGCCCACGCACGTCCACTGCCCGTCGGCCCGCGAGGTGGCGCTTAAACGTGCGTGTCACTTCCTCTTCGATCAGGGCCCAGGCGGCATCGGAAATCGGGGCAAGCTCGCGATGCAGGTTATTCATGTTCGACGTCTCCTTTTAGCGATCCGATATGCAACGAGCCATCACTTTCAAGCCCGACGGCCGAGGTAGCGGGCAGGATGCCCGCGCTCCCAGCCTCCGCCGCGGGTGAGGCGGCAGAAGGAACGATGGACCCCTCTTCAGTTACGTTTTCCAGAAATGTCGCGGTGGGCACGAAGAAGAGATTCCCGGTGACGGCGCGGCTGAAGTCGAGCAGGCGGTCATAGTTGCCCGGCGGCCGCCCGATAAACATGTTCTCGAGCATCTGCTCGATGGTGCGGGGCGAACGGCTGTAACCAATGAAATAGGTTCCGAATTCGCCGGAGCCGGCGTGCCCGAAAGGCATGTTATCGCGCAGGATCTGGATCTGTTTGCCGTTCTCAACGATCGTGTTGAGTGCGTTGTGCGCTGAGGTAGGCTTAACCGAATCGTCCAATTCGATGTCGGAGAGTTTGGTACGCCCGATAATCCGTTCCTGCGTCTCGGTGGACAAAGCGTTCCAAGCGGCGAGATCGTGCAGATACTTCTGCACGATGACATAGCTTCCGCCGGCGAAGGTTGCATCCTCGTCACCGATGAGCGTCGCTTCCGCAACTTCATCGCCTCGAGGATTTTCCGTGCCATCCACAAACCCCAGGAGATCGCGCTCGTCGAAGTAGCGGAATCCTTGCACCTCGTCAACTGGCGAGACAGCCTCACCAATTCGCGCCATGATTTGCGTCGCCATCTCAAAACACAGATCCATGCGCTTGGCGCGGATGTGGAACAGCAAGTCGCCCGGCGTTGAAACGGCATGGCGCACCGCGGTGCGAATCTCGCGAAAGGGGTGCAGCTCCGCCGGACGCGGCGCGCCAAAAAGCTGGTCCCAGGCGTCGGACCCAATCCCCATAATGCAGGAAAGCCCTGCTTCGATGTCGCGAAATTCAACGGCGCGAAAGATAGCTGCGAGATCCGCGCAGAAAGACCGGATGATGGCTCGAGTGCCGGAGCCTGGCTTCAGTGATACCACCAGGAAGATCGCAGCGCGAGTAAGCGGGGCAACGACCGCTTGCGCGATGCCACCCCCGCCATCCGCAAGTTGCGGACCGCTCACTGGATTAGCTGCCATCAGAAGTCACCCTGTCAGGCTGGCCGGACTCTCCATCAGCGAGAGATTCGGACAGCCTTCGATTCAAACAACGCTTCAGGTCAGCTTACCATTGCCTCGTGCTGAGTGTCCACAGCCTATCGCTGCCGCCGTCCTCGCGTGCCACCGCCAGCCGAAGTGCTGGCAGATCGCTGGTTCCGTGACATCATGAATCCACATGCCCGAATTGCCAGATATTGTCGTATACATCGAGGCGCTCGAGCGGCGCATCCTTCATCGCATGCTCGAGCGCGTGCGCCTTTCGGGACCGTATCTGCTGCGGACGGCTACGCCGCCGATCGAACGGTTGGAAGGGAAGCGAGTGCAAGGCCTGCGGCGAATCGGGAAGCGCATCGCGTTTGGTTTCGACCAGGACTATTGGATGGTGCTGCACTTGATGATTGCCGGGCGGCTGCACTGGCGGGATCGCGGCCCGGCGGCTCCCGGACCGCGCGTGAAGAAGTTCTCTCGGCGCAGCAGGGACGTGGCGGCGTTCGACTTTGATTCCGGCTGCCTGACACTCAGCGAGGCGGGGTCGCGCAAGCGGGCCTCGATTCACGTGGTGGCAGGCGCCGAAAAGCTCTCAGACTTCGACCCTGGCGGGCTCGAAGTTCTTGACTCCCCGCTGGAAGAGTTTGCGGCGCGCCTCACTTGCGAGAACCATACCCTTAAGCGCGCTCTCACTGATCCGCACGTTATGAGCGGCATCGGCAACGCGTATTCCGATGAGATCCTGCACGCTGCCCAACTGTCGCCTGCCGCACTGACCAGCCGTTTAACGGCTGAGGAGATCGCGCGCCTCTACGAAGCCACGCGGAACACTCTGCGGGATTGGACCGAGAGATTGCGAGTGGAAACCGGCAGCGGCTTTCCGGAAAAGGTGACGGCATTTCGTCCCAAAATGGCCGTGCACGGCCGGCACGGCCAGCCATGTCCGCGCTGCGGCGCCAAAGTGCAGCGCATCCGCTACGCCGACAACGAGACCAACTACTGCGCGCGCTGCCAGGCAGGTGGTAAGCTCCTGGCGGACCGCTCCCTCTCCCGCTTGCTTAAGCAGGACTGGCCGCGCACGCTCGACGAGCTTGAGGCAATGCGAAGTAACGAGGGTCACCACTGAGGCCAGAGAGTCGTCCCGCTCGCTGTAGGGGGACGGCTTGCCGTCCCCCGCATTTCCGCCGGCCCAGGCGCGGGTAGGGCAAGCCCTACCCCTACGTAGCTCGGGGGCCCGGCCTCATTGGCGAATCGTATTGATTCGTATACAATTGTTCTGGAAGCCATATTTGACGAGAGTTAATTCATGGAACTCCTTCACATGCCGGAAGCGGCGCGAGAGTTGGGAGTAAGTTACCCCACTCTGAAACAATGGATCTACAAGCACAAGATCAAGACCGTGACGACGCCCGGGGGGCATCATCGCGTGCCACGCTCGGAAATTGACCGCTTGCTGTTTCAAAGAGGCGAACGAGGGTACGACGGAGCTCTCACCTCGAACGCTCGAGTTGCATCCAGCAAACCCGTCTCGGGCGTGGGGGCGGGGCTCGAACATGTGATCAGTGGGCGAAATCAACTGGTGGGCCGCATCATCAAGCTGCAAACCGTTGGTCTGCTGACCAAGGTGGTGCTGGACGTGGGCGGGCAGTCGGTGACCTCCATTATTACCAGCGACGCTTCCCGCGACCTTGAGCTCAAGGTGGGTGAGACGGCGGCGGCGCTCATCAAAGCCACGGAAGTGATGATCATCCGGCCCCTACAGAGGAGACCCTGAGCTACCTCGAAACCTGCCGCTCCTGGCTATTGCTGTATGCGCGGGAGTGGTTTCCCTCCTGACTACAAACCTGATGTGGGACTTTCTGACAGGCTTTGTCCTGCAAGGCATACTGTGGCTATCGCAGCGTTCCATAGAGCCACTGGCATAGCGGAGAATTGGCCTGACCGCGTCGAAACAGAAGAAAAGTCTGGTGATACCGACCCTAATCGTGTATTATATAGAGTTAATCATCTAGCTGACCGACAAGCAGGGAGGGCATAGCGGCCCGAAGGCCAGCAGGCTGAGAGCCTTCTGCTTCGCACGGTTGGTTGTGAGGAGGTATCAGGACTGTGAGCGTACTCATCCAATACACTGGATTCCAATTAAAGCCCCGCGGCAGGGATTACTCTTACCGGGTCGTGGGCATGAAATCCGAGGACCGGGAGTTTACGCTGACCATTTCGAATCGCGCCTTTGAGGAAAGGCGCATTCCCTACCAGGATGGCGCGGCGCTTTGCTACCAGAAGCTTCAGAAAGAACTCCTCGTCGAAACTGCTGATGTCCCCGTCCAGCACCACCTTACGATCTCGGACCGAGACGTCGAGGAATACCTCGCAAAGTATCGCCCCGTGAGGAAGCGCTCCTGGTGAATCAGGAATAGTGAATTGTGAAGGGAGTAATACTTGCCTCCTTCGCATTCACCATTCACCACTCATAATTCACTATTTAACTTTGATCAGAGCCGCGCCGTGTCTGGGTACTTCGGTAGTGTATCGATCTTGAATGGTGCCCAGGTCTTTTCGGGCCCACAGGTCGCGCACGCCGGCGGACCGGCCGAGTCCAATTGTCGGGAACCTGACTGAAATAGACAGCGGCGACCCGCTGCGGTTGAAAAGCCCCACCGCCTTGCTTCCATCCGCCAACGGTCTCATCCAGACCTCTAAAGGACCTTCTTGCCAGACGCGTCGTGCCGCCGCGCCGAGCGAGTCCTGGTCGACGGCGATCACCTCCGGATTGGTCAGGATCTCCAGCGTTTCCGGGGTCATTTTGGTCAGATCGTTACCGGCGAGCAAAGGGGCGGCGAGAAGGCACCACAAGGTCATCTGGGTGCGCCCTTCGTCGTTGCTCAGCTTGCCGATCCCGATCTGCAGGATGTCCGGATCGTTCCAATGTCCCGGTCTGACGAACGTGTCGAGGCCACTGTGTTGGAAGCCGAACAATGACATTCTGTCGTAGTCTCCGCCGATGTCGTCGGTCGTGCGCCACATATTGCCTCCGACCTCAGGCCCCCAGCGCCAGACGGCCTCAAGACCGTACTGGCAGAGGCTGTAGACCATGGGGCGGCCGCTGCGCTTGATCGCGTCGTGCATTTTCCGATAGGCTCCCTGCATCTCCTCGGGCTTGTAAACCTGCGCCGCGCTGCACCAATCGTACTTCACAAAGTCCACACCCCATTGGGCGTAGGTCTGCGCGTCCTGCTCCTCGTGCTTGTAGCTGCCCTCGTAGTCTCCACAGGTCTTGGGTCCGGGCGACGAGTAGATTCCGAACTTCAGCCCCTGGCTATGAATGTAGTCGCCGAGGGCCTTCATATCGGGAAAACGCTCGTTGGGATGAATGAACCCCTTTTCATCGCGCTTGCCCTGCCAGCAATCGTCGATATTCACGTAAACGTAGCCGGCGGCCTTCATTCCATTGCTCACCAGCGCGTCGGCATTGGCGCGCATGATGCTGTCGCTGACCTTGCACTCGTATTGATACCAATCGTTCCAGCCCATGGGCGGGGTTCGGGCAAGTTGACTGTCCTGGGCGGCCAAGGGGCTGAGCGTCGCGGCAATGATCGCCGCGTACGCCATTCCGCGCAGCCAGCGCGCAACGGAGCTTTTCATGTGTTGTGGCCTCCTGAATCCAGGGATAACGCAGGTATGAAAACCACAGAGGCACTGAGATCGGCCTATGGCCCGTCTCCGTGCCTCTGTGTCTCTGCGGTCAACAGTTCTACGCCATCCAGGGGCGGGTCCGGTCCACGTTCTCAGCCAGGATCTTCTTGGCGAGCGCCACATCTTCCTTAAGTTGGAAGTCGAAGATTCCGGCGCAGATAAAGTCGGCTCCGCCGCGGTAGGCAAAGTTGAATGCCGTTTCCGGGGGAATGGCGCCAGCGGCCATCACCTTGAAAGCGACCCAAGGTATGTGGACCGTAGCCATGAACTCGCGGGTTGCCTCGGGTTTTATGTCCCAGATGTTGTCGTGATTGTCCGGGCTGTTCCGGTCCACCATGAACTCCCGGCGGTTTTCGCGTGGCGTGGCGGAGAAGTAGTCGTCCTTGTGATAAGTCTTCATGAAGAAATCGGGCACAATGCCCGCCTTCGCGCAAGCCTTCGGGGTTTCGATCGAATGAGCGCCCAAGCCGGAGGGCAGGCCGGTCTTCTTCATCATCTCGAGAGCTTCGCCCAGCTCATCCAGCAGGCCCCGATCGACGAAGGAATCTGTAACCCCGCCTTGGATATACATCGCGTTGGCTCCGTGGTCGACGACTTGCGGGATGTTCTCCCGAAGTTGCGCCAAGCGGATGTCGTAGTAAGACTTAGCGTGGGGATGGACCTCCGAAATCCATTGAATCTTCCCGCCCCGCTCCTGCCGGTAACGCTTCATGATCCGCACCGGCTTGTCGAAGGGATCGGAAAGCACGGTGTTGATGCCGAGTTCTTCGGCCAGTTGCCAGGTGTCCATAACTCGCTCGTCGGTTTGGTATTCGCGCATCAGGTTTGCCACGTATTCCAGGTCGCGCGAGTGGGAATATCCGCTCACCTGGTTGCAGCCCAGGAACAGGCGGGTCACATTGAGATTCCCCAGCTTGCCGGTCGGAAATCCCTGGTGAAAGGTCTGGGGCATGGCCGGCGAGCCGGCAGGCGCAGCAAGAGACAGCCCCTCTTTGGCACTGAGCGCCGCGGCGCTCCCGAACGCAGCCAAGGCCGAGGTTTTCAGGAAGTCGCGACGGTTATGACGATCAAGCATATTAAACCTCCAGGAGTTCGAGTTGGATGAGGCATGCAGAAAAAGGCACACTACCCGCTATAGGAAATAATGGTGCGAGCAATTAAATCACCAACGGCCTAACGGGTTGCAGCGCTCGCTCCGCCTTGGCGTCAACAGAGTTCGTAACGCCGACCTTCAGGCCGGCACGCGGGGGTGCCCCGACGCGTCGGGGCGCTACGCCGCCACCATCACCAGCCCGACCCACCACCCGTGTAGCCGGCTGTTTTTCATTCTTCCGGTCCCGTCGTAAAGTTCACAAGCCTGACTTCGCTTTCGCAATTTGTGCTGTTTTTGGTCCTTTCAGCGTGCAATATGCGGTGAGTTGCGCGCAAATCGCGCATAATCCGGGGGCCATCGATGAAATATATCATTTGTTTTCAGGTACTTCCTAGCTTCTTTCCCTTAATTAACGCGTAACTGCCTTATTTTCAGATACTTCTTAGCTTCGTTTCGAATGGGCTCTTGTGTTTTCAATGACATACTGGCTCCGATCGTATTGCTCTTAGTTTATTCTCAACCCCCTCTTTCCCCGACTGCCGGGACTCTTCCGCCATCTCTCGCGCTGCGTGTTGCTTTGAAAAGGCCCTGGAGCGCGGGCATCCTGCCCGCATTTCGCGCCACAAGGCGGCGCACGCTGCGGGCAGGATGCCCGCGCTCCAGGGTATGTCATGCTTTCTGGGTGCCCCGTCGGCGGACGGCGCTGCGCGACTGCTATGAAGATACCTGTGCTTGTGTTGTTCACTCGGGGCAGGAAAGTAGACGTGCCGGTGAAATGGAAGAACTACATCGCCAGCGAACACGAGATTCTGCGAGGGAAGCCGCGCGTCAAGGGAACCCGCATCCCGGTGAGCCTGCGTGGGGTTCTCCGGTAGACGGTGCTCATGCCCTTATTTCGCCTACGGCATGCGGGAGTTCGCGCAGCCGGCGTATCGGGGAGAACACCAGCCACATCGTCGAAAGTAGAACTCCGATTGCGCCGATCAGCAGCGCTTGCCGCATTCCCACGGCCTGCGCGATGGCGCCGCCAGCAAGCGCGCCCAGCGGCAGAACGCCGTGGAAGAGCAGGTGCATGGAGGAATTGACACGTCCCAGAAGATGATTCGGTGTGATCGCCTGCCTTAGACTCCGTTCGCTGATGGTATAGACTGGCCACGCCAAGTCACCCAATTGCGCAGCAATCAGAAAAGCGGAGCAGGCCGCCACCGATCCGTGCGCCAGCGGTATCAATAACATTGCTATCCCAATCACCACCGCGGAGCCAATGAAAGTCCGGCCGAAACCAATGCGGCGCACCAGCCACTCGGCCAGGAAGGCGCCAAATAAGCCGGAGGTCCCGCCGATCGCGATGATGATGCCTAAAAGGGCAGCGGTCAACCCCAGCTCACGCACCGCAAATAGAAAGTACAGACTACTCCCGAAGCCTAAGAAGAACGCACTGGTGGCTTTGCGGCCGGCCAGCGCGCGGAGCAATGGATCGCGCCACGACGCGCCCAGCCCCCCCGAGATCTCCCGGCTGATATGGGGTTCCATGGTGCGCGTGGGCAACGGTTCCGGTTTGCGGATGAGCCACACTGAGATGGCGGAACAAACGAACGACGCAGCGTCGAACAGCATGGCCATGGGCGCCGTGATCAGCTGCACCAGGATGCCGGCGATACCGGGACCGGCGACCTGCGCAATCGACTCGGTCAAAGCCAGCCGGCTGTTTCCGGCAAGGATGTTCTCGCGCCCGATCAGCGAGGGCAGATACGCCTGGTAGCTCACGTCGAACAGGACGGTCAGGATGCTGCT
>Ga0181523_10005019_pt1 | contig 11133 bp, 11 predicted proteins | sample PEATcosm2014_Bin_43_FD_119752 | JGI IMG/M metagenome (GOLD analysis project Ga0181523, IMG submission 119752) | Peatland microbial communities from MTU Mesocosm Facility, Houghton, MI, USA - PEATcosm2014_Bin05_30_metaG | ecosystem: Environmental > Terrestrial > Soil > Wetlands > Peat | place... | reverse complement strand
CTTGCGGCGATCCATCCCGCGCCGCTTCGCGTCGCCGTGTGCGACGACGGCGCAGCGGCGGTTCTGGCGGCGGCGTGGCCAACCGCGCAACTGATAACTGTGCCTGCGCCGGTTGCGGCGGATGCGCTCCGCCTCGGCGAGGCGCGCCTGACTGCCGGTGTCTTCGCCGATCTGGCTTTGCTCGACGGCCACTATCTGCGACGTTCGGATGCGGAGATATTTGGCGCGGAAGTCGGAGACAAGTCCGCAGTGGCGGCTTCATAACCTGCATGAAGCCCCTCGCAGAGAACGTGGAGATTCGGCCCATGACCGCGGCCGATGTGTCTCGAGTGATGGGAATTGCCGCGAGTCTGCCGGAGGCGCCCCAGTGGCCGGAGGCGGCTTACCTGACCGCGCTGAATCCCGAATCGTCGCCGCGCCGCATTGCCCTGGTCGCCGCCGGGCCCGGGCCTGGGAGCGTCCAGGGCTTTACCGTGGCCAGCTTATTGCCTTCGCAGGCGGAACTGGAATCGATTGCCGTGGCCGCCGGGAGCCAACAGCGCGGCCTGGGCCGTATGCTTTTCGAGGCCCTCGCAATTGATCTGCGCGCGGCAGGTATCCTTGAAATTATTCTCGAAGTGCGGGCATCGAACCGCCCGGCGCTGGCCTTTTATCGGTCCGCCGGCTTTGGCCAAACCGGTCTTCGCAGGGCCTACTACGTTGATCCTATTGAAGATGCAGTGCTCATGCGGCTTCATTTCACCTGAGCTCTAGATGGCAGCGCCTCCAACCGACCTTCCACTGGATATTCACAGGGCCGTTACCATCAGCGGATTTCTCACTTGCCGATTCACCCGAAACGGCGATATATGTAAATGTTCTAATAAAAGCGGCGGGCAGGTATCGCCTAACCAAACCGCCGAACCGGGGGTGCTTGATGGACGAAGTACAAGGTTCCATGCTGAGCGAAGAGATCGATCGCCTGCACGCAGAACATCGCCGCTACGCTCAGCGTTTGGAAGAGTTGCTTCAAAAGCCATACCTTTCCGAAGATGAACAACTGGAAGAAGTGCGCTTGAAGAAGCTCAAGCTGCACGCCAAGGATCTGATCTTTGCGCTGGAACGCCGCGTTCTCGCTGTGGCGTAGTTCTCAGGTATTGGGCTTTTGTGGCTCACGGGCCGAGCGTAAGGGCTGGGCAGTGTGAGGTGTTTCAGCGTGTCCCAGCGCCACCCTGTTTCAGTGGTTTGTCCCTTCAATCACCGTATAATCGTTGGGAACCATGGTTCGCGACGGTTACATTTACGGCATCAGTCTGCTGGCGGTTGCTGCAGCGCTCAAATGGCTGACAGGATATTGGGTTTGGGGCCTGGCGCCGGTCCTGCTCGCGGCGTTTTTCCTGTGGTTTTTCCGTGATCCCCAGCGCACCATTCCAATTGGCGAAGGCCTGATCGTTTCGCCTGGCGACGGCCGGGTGACCGAGGCGGCCTCCATCATGACTCCTGAAGGGTCCCGCCAGCGGATCAGCATTTTTCTAAGTGTCTTTGACGTCCATGTGAACCGCGCGCCTATTGGCGGCGTTCTCAGCCAGGTGCGCTATCACAAGGGCCAGTTTCTGAACGCCATGAATCCGGCCTCGGCCGAGCGCAACGAGCAGAACACGGTCACGGTACGCGGCCAGGGAGCAGATGCGGGATTTGAGGTCACTTTTAAACAGATTGCCGGGCTTTTGGCGAGGCGCATCGTCTTTCGCTGCAATCAGGGTCAGTCGGTGGAGCGTGGGCAGCGTGTCGGCCTCATCAAATTCGGTTCCAGAGTCGATGTTGTTATTCCATCGAGCGCAGCGCTGCTGGTGAAAGTCGGAGAGCGCGTCAAGGGCGGCGCCAGTGTGCTGGCCTCGATGCCGCGGGGAGAGAGCTCGTGAATTCGTTTGATTTTCAACGGGCAAAAGGAAAGCCTCATCCGCGTCTGCGGCGAGGCATGTACCTGCTCCCTTCGCTATTCACCGCAGGCAGCCTGGGAGCCGGTTACTTCTCCATCACGCAGACCATTGGAGCGCTGGATGGAAGCGGCCAGGCACACATGCACCTGGACTGGGCAGCGATCGCCATTCTGTTTGCCATTCCCTTCGACGCGCTCGATGGCCGTATCGCCCGCTTGACCAACACCACCACCGACTTTGGCAGGGAGCTGGACTCGCTGGCCGATGTCATTACGTTTGGCATGGCGCCCAGCCTGCTGGCTTTCGTTTGGGGATTCCATTTCCTCCCCGACTCGATGAATCCGCAACTGCGCCTGCACCTGATGCAGGCCGGCACATTCATCTGCTTTCTTTTTCTTCTTGGCGGAGCCTCGCGGCTGGCTCGGTTCAACATCAGCCACGACCCGCAGCCGCGGAATCCTGGACGCGCCGACAGAAAGTACTTTGTCGGCATGCCGATTCCCGCCGCGGCTGGCCTGCTGGCTGCCACCGTCCACTTCTTCAACGCCTATCCGGTCGAGGAATGGTGGGTCGCCGTTCCCTGGCTCATTCTTGTCGGTCTGACGGCGTTTTTGATGGTCAGCACCTGGCGGTTCTGGTCGGCAAAAGAAATCAACTTTTCCCGCCGTCATCCCTTCCAGTTGCTGGTTCTGCTGGCGTTGATCGCCTACATCGCGCTGCGCTATTCAAATGTGGTCATGTTCCCGGTCGCATTGGTATACATGTTTTCGGGAATTTGGGCGCGCGCAGCATATGGCTGGTCGAGGCGGCGACGCAGAAAGCCGCTTGATCCGCCCACCCACTCGCCAGTCGCGGCCGAACCCGGCGCCGGAAGACCCTAGCCATAAGTCAAAGCAAGCCAAAGGACGCCTGTGTACAAAATTGCTATTGCCGGCGCTTCAAGCCTCGTGGGCCGGGAGTTGAAGGAGGCTCTCTCAGAGTCGCCGCTGGCCTCGGCCAGCTTTGTTCTGCTCGACGAAGAGGACGCGCAGGGCCAGTTAGACCAGGTGGGCGATGAAGTCACTTTTATCCAGGCAATTCGCGCCGACGCCTTCGACCACGTGGACTTCACATTCTTCTGCGGTACCGAGGGCCTGACGCGCCGTCACTGGCAGCACGCCTTGCGCGCTGGATCGACGGTCCTGGATCTTTCAGCGGCTCTGGACCGGGAGGCTGGTGTGGTGGTTCGCGCACCCTGGCTGCAGACGGACGCGGCGGGCGTCGATCTCTTCACGCCGGCTGTGGTGCCAGCCCATCCTGCTGTTGTCGCGCTTGCGCTGCTGCTCGAACGGTTGCGACAAGCCGCGCCGGTACGATTCGCCGCCGCTACCGTGCTTGAGCCGGCCAGCGAATTCGGGCGCGCAGCGATGGACGAGTTGCACCAACAGACGGTGAGCCTGCTGAGCTTCCAGTCCTTGCCTCGCGCAGTTTACGATGCGCAGGTGGCGTACAACCTGCTTTGCGGCATGGGTGAAAGCTCCACCGTGAGCCTGCCGGATGTGGAAGCGCGCATTCGCCGCCACTACCAGGCGATAAGAGGCGGGCGCGGCCCGTCGCTGGCCGTGCAGGTGATCCATGCGCCGGTCTTCCACGGTCACACATTCTCCATTGCCGTGGAACTGGAGCGGGCAGTCGAGATTGGCACCCTCGAAGATGCATTGACCGGCGAACACGTCGATTTGGTGCTCGAAGATACGGATTCGCCGTCAAACCTCGCCGCCACTGGGCAGAATGACATTCTGGTTCGCCTGCGGCCGGAACCCGAAGGCCGCAACTCCAATCTGGCTTCGCGACTATGGCTTTGGGCCGCGGCCGACAACCTGCGCGTGCACGCGCAGAATGCCGTGCTGTGCGCGCTCGACCTTCGGCGAATCCGTCCGCAGGGCACTGTGCAGTAAGAGGGGTTTCCAATAATAAGACTAAACTCTGTTGATCTTACAATCGAGTTATTTCTTACTATTGAAAATCTATCTTACTTATGCTAGAGTGTAAGCCATGGAGCAGCCTAGGGAAGAGCATTTCGCGATTGTCAGTACCAAGGGCCAGATGGTGATTCCCGCAGCCATCCGTGAATCCCTCGGGATTGAGCCCGGAACGCGCGTCGCTATTCGCCAAGAGGGCGCGGAGATGGTTTTGAGGCCCGAGACTATAGCGGCCAAGCTGAGCCTCATCGAAAAAATGCACGGATGCACCGAGGGTGACTCGTCGGGGACCGATATGCTCCTCGAAGACAGGCGCATCGAGCGCGAGCGGGAGATGCGGGAAGAGGGTTGGTAGGACCATCCAATGACGGTGTACGTTCTGGACTCGTCTGCCTTGATCCGTTATCTCGACGGAGAGGCCGGTGGCAACCGCGTGAAAGAAATCCTCAAATCCTGCGTCACTGGACAGGCTGAGGTGCACATCTCCGCCGTGCAATGGGGAGAGGTCGCCGGGAACTTGCGTAAGCGATTCGGCGCCCAGAAAGAAGAACGCATCCTCAGCAGCCTATTGCCGAGCGAAGCGGAGATTGTTCCGGCGAGCGCCGAGCGGGCGGTGCATGCAGCCGAGCTACGAGTCGATCACAAAATGGCCTACGCAGACGCCTATGCCATGGATCTTGCAATGGGCGCGCCCGATCACGTCTTCGTCACCGCCGATTATGGCTTCAAGTCCGTGGGCAACCTGGCGCAGATCGAATTCCTTCCGGCAAAGTAGCCGCGCCGGCCGCGATCGATCGCCCACTGTCGGGTGGTCCCGCTGGGCACCGCGCAATCACTCACCGCCCTCCGCGATGCTTCCACAGCTGCACAATGTAGCTGTCGGTCATTCCGGCAATGTAGTCCGCCACCGTGCGGGCCAGTCCCTCTGTGGGAATCTGCGCCTGGTGGTCTCGCGGCATCAAGCCGGGTTCGGCCATGAGTTCTTCGAAAATCTCGATGACCACTTCTTCAGCGTGCGCGTGCTCTTGTTCCTGGGCCGGCGTGTTGTAGAGATTCGCGTATAGGAACTCCTTGACCGCTGCGCGTTCGGACTCCATCGACGCGCTCAGTGTCGCGAGCCTTCGCGGGGCGCGGCGGACCTCATCGAGCGTGGTGGCGCCAAGCTCATTCACGCGTTTGCGCACTTCCTCAATCAGATCGGTGACCCACGCATTCAACTGACGCCGCAGGGCCTCGTACACGGCCAGCCGCGGCGAAGCCTTGGGAAAGCTCTGGATCGCGACGTCGTGAAAGCTGCGGAAGAGCGGCGCGGCAGTGCGAACCTGATCGAGCGCAAGGACGCCGGAGTCCAGCCCGTCGTCGAGGTCCGCGGTCAGATAGGCAATTTCGTCCGCCAGATCGATCAACTGGGCCTCAAGCGGTGGAAATCGATCAAGAAAATACTCTGCCAGCTCGGGATGGTCCTTCTCGGAGTAGTCGCGCGAATGTTTCACGATGCCCTCGCGAACGGCGAGCGTCAAATTGAGCCCGCGAAAAGCCGGATAGCGCTCCTCAAACCAGGTGACAATGCGCAGCGCGTGGAGATTGTGGTCGAAGCTGAGGCCATGAGTGCGGAGCGCGCGATCGAGCGCTTTTTCGCCGGCGTGGCCGAAGGGGGGATGCCCGATGTCGTGCGCCAGAGCAAGGGCTTCTGCCAGTTCCACATTGAGTCCCAGAGCCGCTGCCGTTGTGCGCGAGATTTGGGCTACTTCGAGCGTATGCGTCAGGCGGCTGCGGAAATGATCGGACAGCCCTTCAGTGGGCAGCCGCGTGAAGACCTGTGTTTTGCCGGCGAGCCGGCGAAAAGCGCGTGCGTGCAGGACTCGGGCGGCGTCGCGCGCAAACGGAGTGCGATACGCGTGTGGCAGTTCCAGATGGACTCTCCGCGACAGCGGGCTGTCCGTACTTCCGTTCACGGCGATTCCAGCGGGCAGCAGTGCGCAGAATGCAGTGTTGAGAGCCATCGTTTGGTCCGGTTTTCGCGCGAGCTTCCAATTCGTTCAGTTCACGTCTGGTTATACCGCAAAAGGGGACAGTGCGGGGCGGGGGCGTTGCTGCGATGGGAATCCCATGCCCTGGCGTTGGTCGCTCCAAAGACACTCACGCGCCTGCCAATGGACAACGCCAATTCCGAGGGAGTACTATCCAGCCGGAATTTTTTTCAGGGGCTGGGGCATGTGCAAATCGTGTGCGCCAGTCGCAGCAGTCATTCGGTCTTCAAGGAGAGGTAGCAATGAAGCTGATCAAGCAGATGGCGCCGGCGCTGGTCGCGCTGGCAATGATGTTCATCCCGGGTTGCGGGGCAAGGCACTCGCAAAAAGAGGTTTTTTACCTGGTTGCAACCAACGTCTCGCTGCCCTACTGGGAGACGGCGATCGCCGGATTCAAGGCGGCTGCGGCGCAATACGGAGTGACAGCCAAGGTAGCTGGGCCTGACACATACGATCCTCAGGATGAACTGGCGGAGTTTCAAAAGGCGGTTGCGGCCAAACCGGCAGGCATTCTGGTTTCGGTCTCCGACGCTGCCGTGATGCAGCCGGGGATCGACGCCGCCATAAGCGCCGGCATTCCGGTGATTACCATTGACTCCGATGCCGCGGCCAGCCACAGGCTCTATTTCATCGGCACCAACAACCTTGAAGCAGGGCGTTTAGGCGGCCGGAGGGTCGTCGCGAAGCTGGGCGGGAAAGGCAACGTAGTCTTCTTTACGCTTGCCGGCCAGCCCAATACAGAAGAGCGGCTGAAGGGATTCAAGGACGCCTTTGCAATGCAACCGGGAATCAACATCACTGAAGTGATCGACATCAAGGGCGACGCGAGTGTTGCCTTCGATCGGACGCAGGCGCTCATGGCTCAGACCGGCGCCAAGAAGATCGACGCCTTTGTTTGCCTCGACTCTGCTTCAGGCAAGTTGGCCGCTGACGCGATCAAACGGACGGGCGACACCACCCGCGAACTGGTGGCGTGGGACGTGAATCCCGATACGCTGCAGAGCATCAAGGACGGAGTCATCGATGCGGCTGTCGTGCAAAAGCCGTTCACCATGGGCTTCATAGGTCTGAAGGCGCTCGACGAGATCTATCACGATCCGCCCACGCAGCTCAGCAAGGACTATAGTGTCGACGCATTCGCGCCCTACCCTGCATTCGTCGATACGGGCACATCGCTGGTGGACAAGAGTAACGTGGATGTTTACCTGGCCGCCGCGGCGGCGCACGCGCAGTAGGGTTTTCGCGGAGCAGGCCGCCCCGGAATTACAGATACCGCTTGGAGGCCCAATCCTTCATGGCCGCGTTGACGAGTTGCCTGAGCTCTTTCAACAACTGGGGCTCAGGGGCGCTCTTGAAGTTGAAGCAGGTCTTGCCCTGCATCCGCTTCTTCAGGCCCGGCGACACGGCATTGAACAGGGGCGGATTCATATAGAGCGGCATGAGGTGGAAACTGACGTACGCTTTTCCCATGCGCACCGAGCCGAACCACATAGGATGACCCTTGTGTTGCGGGAAGGGCGACGGCGCCCGGCATGTTACGGAGTAGACGGAGGCAGTATCTTCACTGATCGCCAACTGGCGCAAGTGGCTCGCGAAGACACACTTTAACTGGTCAAACGCACGTTCAAAATCGGAAGCCATTGTCCGAAGCCTATCCCGGAATGCGGTTGGATCCGACGAGAAAACTCAGAACAACCCAGCCGGGAGACCGCGTGTCACTCCGGCTTGGCCGGGCCGTCGGAACTGTCCTCTTTGGCCAGTCTGACTCGGGCGCCCTCAAGCTTTTTCTGCACCTTCTCTACGTCGCCGGGCTCGATATCGGCGGCGGACGCCTTGGCGAATTCGTCCAGCGAAAGCTGCCACTGCGCCGCTGCCAACCGGATGCGGCCCGTCTTCTCGTAAAGATCGCCCAGGTGCATGTGCACGGTGGGATCGGTCTGGTCGCGATTCACGGCCTGCCGCAGGTTGTCCTCGGCCAGTTCATATTCGCCCATCTTGAAGTAGACCCAGCCGAGAGAATCGAGATACGCGCCATTTCCCGGTTCAAGGTCGACGGCTTTGCGAATCATTTTGAGCGCATCGGGCAGCTTGATCCCCCTGTCGGCCCACATATAACCCAGATAGTTCAGGGTCATGGCGTTTTCCGGATCAAGATTCAATGCCTGGCGGAAAAACTGCTCGCCCTGATCCAGCCGCTTCTGCCGCTCAGCCCATTCGCCGCGAAGGAAGAACAGGTAAGTGCGGTCATCCTTCTTGGTCGACAGAGGTTCGGCTTGGTCAAGCGCATCTTCGGCATCCTTCCACCGCCGCAGACGGATGTTCATTTGGGCGATAGCGAGCCAAACACCTCGCTGATCGTCGGGCGTGGCGCCATCGAGCAGGCTCTTCGCCATGGCCAGGCCTTCATCGGGATGATCCTGGTCCGCCAGCTCCCCGGCGAGCATTAGCTTCAAATCGCGATTCTTGGGATCGGCGGCTACAGCCTTGCGCGAGACGGCTATCGCCTTGTCGAATTCGTGGGCGCTGCGGTACGCGTCCACTTGCCCCTGGTAGCCGCGCGCAGCAAAGCTTCCATCCATATCGATCATCTTCTGGTATGCGGCGATCGCAGGATCTGTCTTGTTCTCCTCGAGGAAAACCGCGCCCAGCCGCTCCAGGAAGATAGCGCGGTTGTTCTTTTCATCGTCCTTGTAAGCGCCGTTGGCGTGCGAGGTCGCGTCAACCATCTCCTGATAGGTCTGGATGGCGTCGTCGAAACGGCCCAGAATGTCGAGGAGAAGCCCTTCATTGAATCCTGCTTCCAACGAAGTCGGATCGATTTTGCGCGCCTTGCGGATGGTGGCCAGCGCATCTTCGTATTTGCCTTCGCGGCGCTCGATTTCGCCGATGTGGACCAGCGCCTCAGTGTTCTCTGGATCGGCTTCGGCGAGCGCCTGATACTGCTTGAGCGCCTCATCGAGCTGATCGTCTGTGAGCAGCGCCGTGGCAAGCGCATCCATCGTCTGCAGGTCACCGGGCTCCAGATCGTCAGCGCGCTTATAAGCGGCGATGGCGTCCTTGGGCTGCTTCAATTGGTCGTAAAGCGCGCCCAGAGTAAATTCCATTTTGGGTGTGCGCCCGTCCACGGGAACAGCCTCGATCGCTTTCACGGCGTGTTGCACGTCCCCGCTCTCGGCGTAGAGGCGCGCCAGATTCAGCACGACCTCTTCCGACTCGGGTTCAATGGCCTGAGCAGTCTTGAACTCAGCTTCCGCCTTCTCCGACTGGTGTTTCACAGTGTAGAGCTGACCCAATACCATGTGGTCTTCCACGCTTTTGGGCTGCAGGGCGACAATCCTTTCGAATTCCCCTATCGCCTGATCGAGCACGTTGGCGGAGTTCGCGGTTGGCGCACCACCATTTTGACCCTCGCCCAGTTGGCGCAGGTAGATCCGCCCCAACAGCCGATGGGCGTCGATGTCGTCGGGATGAGTTTTCAGCACCGCGTGCGCCGTGGTCTCGGCGTCGTGCACGCGGTCGGCGCGAAAATAGAGATCCGCCAAATCGTCGCTGAGCTCGGCAGAGTCGGGATCGGCATTGAGCGCCAGTTTGTACTGCTCGATGGCCTGATTCACCTCATCCGAGCGTCCCTCTGAAATCGCATCATCCTCATACACACTGGCAAGGGCCAGGTGATAGTACGACTGAGCTCGGTCCGGCTCTGCAGCGGTTGCGGAGTCGGGCGCCGGTATTGCCGGTTTTGATCCTGCATCGGCCGCCGCGGTCTCCACTGGAGCCACCTGGGCGGGTGCAACGCTCGACGGGGCTTGTTTGTCTTTCGCTGGGCCGGTTGAAGGGCTACCGGCAGGCGAGTTTTGAGCGAATACCGGAGCGATGGGCAGCAATAAGAGAATGGCGGCTGCAAACCGGGGCGTTAATGTCGACATTTTTGAGTTCTTTGTCATCATGCGGGGATTTTCCTAAGTTCTCAGCCGCAAAGCTCAGGAAAAGCGGCTCGGCAGTAGAACCGAGCGAGCCTGCCTACTGTTACAGACGATTTTACCCTTCATTAGTCGCTCTTGCGCGGCAGATTGCGTGATTTTCGCGAAACTAAAGTGGGACGTGACGGACAAATCCCAGCCGGCCGAAACTGCGTGAGCGTCTCAGGGTTGCTCAATGCCGAAAGTGCCGTATCCCGGTAAAGACCATGGCCAGACCCAACTTGTCAGCGGCAGCAATGACTTCGTCGTCGCGTACCGAGCCGCCGGGCTGAATCACCGCGGTGGCGCCGGCCTGGGCAACGGCTTCGAGGCCGTCGGGGAAGGGAAAAAACGCGTCGGAAGCAGCGACGCAGCCCGTGAGCGGCAGTACGGCTTTCATGGCGCCGAATTTCGCGGCGTCAACGCGGCTCATTTGCCCTGCTCCCACGCCCAGCGTCTGGCCGTCGCGAGCGTAGACGATCGCGTTCGATTTCACATGCTTCGACACGCGCCAGGCAAAGAGCAGGCTGCGCAGCTCTTCGGCCGACGGCGGGCGCCACGTGACCACCTTGAGCTCCGACTCTGTCACGCGGCCGGTATCCGCGTCCTGCAGCAGCAACCCTCCCGAAACGTACTTGACCACGAGGCGCGGCTCGGCAGCGCGAACCTCTACCAGGCGCAGGTTCTTCTTCGCGGCAAAACGCGCACGTGCCTCGGGCGAGAAACCCGGCGCGGCAATGGCCTCCACAAACAGCTTGGCAATCTCTTCCGCCGCAGCGCCATCCACCTCGCGGTTGATTCCGATGACTCCGCCGAATGCCGATACCGGATCGCTGGCTAAAGCTTTTCGATAGGCGTCGAGGACGGTTGCGCCGGTGGCAGCTCCACAGGGGTTTGTGTGCTTGACGATGATGACGGCCGGTTCCTCAAACTCCTGCGCCAGCTCCCAGCAGGCGTCTAGATCGACCAGATTATTGAAACTCAGCTCCTTGCCCTGCAGCTGCGTTGCGCCGGCAATGCCCCGGCCGGAGCCGTCAGAGTAGAGCGCCGCGCGCTGGTGCGGATTCTCGCCGTAGCGTAACGCCTGGGCCAGCGGAAGATTGATGCGCAGCGTGGCGGGTAGTTGCGCTGTGTCTGGCGATGCCGGGGCAGCGGGCGCGGGAGCATCGGCGACCCGATCGAGAGTATTCGCAATCGCCGAATCGTAAGCGGCGGTGAGCGCAAAGGCCTGTTTGGCCAACCGCCAGCGCGTTGCGCGAGTGAG
>Ga0181523_10005017_pt1 | contig 11138 bp, 13 predicted proteins | sample PEATcosm2014_Bin_43_FD_119752 | JGI IMG/M metagenome (GOLD analysis project Ga0181523, IMG submission 119752) | Peatland microbial communities from MTU Mesocosm Facility, Houghton, MI, USA - PEATcosm2014_Bin05_30_metaG | ecosystem: Environmental > Terrestrial > Soil > Wetlands > Peat | place... | reverse complement strand
GAGCGCAACCAGCCGCCCCAAGTGTCCGCCGTGCCTACAGCCGATCGTGCGGCGAAAAGCGGCTGACGCCTCTGATGCTGGAAGCTGTGTCTTCTCAAAACCGGACCGGTGGCGGATGAGGATGCGACTATGAACTCACAATACTTTTCCGCCTTTGCTGCGCTCGCTGGATCAGTGGTCGGCGGCTTCATGATGTTGGCGTCATCATGGCTGAGCCAGAATGCTCAGTCCCGAGCGGAGCAGTTGGCGCACCATAGAACCAGGCGGGAAGAGTTATACAAGGACTTTATCGAGGAATCGGGGCGATTGTATGCGGATGCTTTAGCACATAACGAAGGGGAGATCGCCAAGTTCGTTAAACTCTACGCCCTGATCGGCAGGATGCGGGTTCTATCGTCGCCGAAGGTCGTCGAAACCGCACAAACCGTTGCCAAAACCATCATCGAAACGTACCAGTCGCCGAACAAGACATTCCGCGACTTGCAAGGCGTAGTGAACAGCGACGCGATGGATCCCTTACTTGCGTTCAGCGAAGCGTGCCGCGACGAGTTGCGGATCTCTGGTCCGTTATTTTAGAGGTGGCGGACCTGTGCTTGCCGAGATTTCAGATCCGAAGATAGTGGTGAGGTAGGTTAAATGCGCTGCGGATATGCGAGCTAAGAACTGCCTGCTTATCAAGGTGAAACGGAACTTCCGGCTCAATTGTTTGGCGAACAGTTGGAGAACGATGGGCGGTCGCCGTACGCAATCTGGAAACCTGCCGCCGGTAAGGCTAGAATCGGCCGTCTTCGAACCATCCAGCACAAAAAGGAGAGAGATCAAATGAAATCACGAATTCGTAACCTCGTCAGCGCCGCCACAATGATGGCAGCGATGAGCCTGTGCGTGCCTTTCGCGCATGCGCAGCCACAGGCGAGCGTCCGTGCAGGCTTTATGGCCTGTAACGTCGCCAGCGGATGGGGTTTTATCTTCGGCTCCTCGCGCGACGTCAATTGCGCCTATGCACGAGCAAAGGACTATACCGAATACTACTCGGGCTCGATTACCAAGTTTGGCGCCGACGTTGGTTATCTATCCTCGGCCGTCATATTGTGGGCGGTGGTTGCGCCCACCAGCACTCTTAGCCCGGGCGCGCTGGCGGGCCATTACAGCGGCGCCGCGGCCAGTGCTGCGGTTGGCGTAGGCGCCGGCGGCAACGTCCTGGTTGGCGGATTCAACAAGTCGATCGCGCTTCAGCCGGTCTCGATCGAGGGCCAGAGCGGTCTCAACGTCGCGGCCGGCGTAGAGGAGCTTTCACTGAAGTTCGACGAATCAAGGCAGTTCCACGTAGCGAAACCGCCCAAGGAAACCCAATAGCCACCCGATAAATGCTTATATCGTCCGCCAAGGCTGCCTGTCCCTATTAGAAAGTCCATCTGAAGCGGCGGACCTGTGCTTGCCGAGATTTCAGATCCGAAGATAGTGCTGAGGTAGGTTAAATCCGATGCGCACGCTGAAAGTATTAATCGACGGGCTGGCGTTTGCCGAAGGGCCGCGATGGCGCGCCGGGAAATTGTTTTTCTCCGACATGCACGCGCATCAGGTGCTCGCGGTCGATATGGCGGGCAAGCGCGAAGTCATCTGCGAGGTGCCGGCGCGGCCGTCGGGACTTGGATGGTTGCCGGATGGACGGATGCTGGTGGTGTCGATGACGGATCGCAAGCTGATGCGGCTGGATCGCGACGGGCTGAAGATGGCCGCCGACTTAAGCGGGCTTGCGCCGTTTGATTGCAACGACATGGTGGTCGATGCGCGCGGGCGCGCCTACGTCGGCAACTTCGGATTCGATCTGCATGGCAACGCGCAGCCGCGCTCGACGACGCTGGTGATGGTCGCGCCGGACGGCGTCGCGCGTATCGTGGCCGAGGAAATGATGTTCCCCAACGGGATGGTGATCACGCCGGACGGAAAGACGCTGATCGCCGGCGAGACATTTGGCGCCCGCTTGACGGCGTTCGATATCGGCGCGGATGGATCGCTGACGAATCGGCGGGTGTGGGCCGAGTTGGGATCGAGTCCGCCCGATGGAATTTGCCTGGACGCCGAAAATGCAATCTGGGTGGCGTGTCCGACGAAGTCGGAAGTCATTCGGGTGAAGCAGGGCGGCGAGGTCGCCGAGCGGATCAAAGTGGAGACGGACGCGTTCGCATGCATGCTCGGCGGCCCAGACGGGCGGACGCTGTTTGTCGCGACGGCGCCGAATTTGAACCCGGAGCAATGCCGCGCGGCGCGCGGCGGAAGAATCGAAACCACGCAAGTGGAAGTGCCGCGAGCCGGCTTGCCGTAATCGCAGCGCGCGTGGCGTAATGAATTGCGATGGCGCTTAGCGGCAACGGCGACAATTTTCGCGCGCGGCGCAAGCGCATGATGGAGGCGATCGCGCCCGGCGCAACCGCGATCATGCCCAGTGCGCCGGTGGCGGTTCGATCCGGCGACGTCGAGTTCGTTTATCGGCAAGACAGCGACTTCTACTACCTGACAGGATTCACAGAGCCGGAATCGGTGGCGGTGCTTTCGCCGGGGCATCCCGACGGCGAATTCGTGATGTTCGTGCGTCCGCGCGACAAGGAGCGCGAGACCTGGACGGGCAGGCGCGCGGGAGTCGAAGGCGCGATGCTGGAGTACGGCGCCGACAAGGCCTACGTCATCGACGAACTTGAAAAGATTTTGCCGCGCTACCTCGAAAAGAGCGAACGCGTGCATTACCCGCTCGGACTCAACGAGAAGCTCGATGAGCGGGTGCTGAAACTGATTCGATGGGCGCACACGATGCGGCCGCGAATCGGGACGGGGCCGTCGTCGATAATCGATCCGCGCGACATTATTCACGAGGCGCGGGTGAAGAAGGAGCCGGCGGAGCTCGAGGCGATGCGGCGCGCGATGGCGATTTCGGCCGAGGCGCACAAGCGCGCGATGACGAAGGCGCGCGGCGGGATGCGCGAGTGGCAGATAGAGGCGGAGATCGACTACGCGTTTCGCTCCAATGGGGCGACGGGTCCGAGCTATCCGTCGATCGTCGCGTCGGGACCCAATGCAGCGACGCTGCACTACATCAACAACGATCGCGAGATGCGCACGGGCGAGCTGCTGCTGATCGACGCGGGTGCGGAGTGCGACTTTTATGCCGCGGATATCACGCGCACGTCGCCTATTGGGGCGCGCTTCACGGGCTTGCAGCGCAGTCTGTACGAAATCGTGCTCGACGCGCAGCTAAAGGCGATCGACGTGGTCAAACCGGGTGCGCATTTCGACGCTCCGCACGAAGTTGCTCTGCGCGTGCTGGTTGACGGCATGCGTCAGCTCGGAATCCTGCACGGATCGGCCGATGAGATAATCGAGAAAGGCGCGTATCAGCGCTACTACATGCATCGCACGGGCCACTGGCTCGGCATGGATGTGCATGATGTGGGGCTGTACCGGGTGGACGGCGCGTCGCGAGTGCTCGAGCCCGGGATGGTGCTCACGGTCGAGCCGGGATTGTACATCTGTGCCGACGACGATGAGGTTCCGGAAAGTTTTCGCGGACAGGGGATTCGAATCGAGGACGACGTGCTGGTGACCGCGGACGGTCACGAAGTGATGACCGCGGCGACGCCGAAGTCGATTGCGGACGTTGAAGCCCTCACCACAGCGCAGTAGCCGTTCAATGCCACAGCCACGAATGGCAACTGCTGCGGTCGGCCTGGCAAGCCGACACGCAATTGCCTATTTCGTTTCGGCAATAGAATTCGTCATTACCATGTAGTTCGCATACCTGGTAGTCGCGATTGCATTGGTATTGGCATTTGGTCCGCGCGTAGTCGCATCGATTCGCGCATCCCGCGGCGAACAGAGACGCCGCGGTGGCGGCGGCGAGAAGAAGGATTTTCGCGCTCACGATTGAACAAGCGCGCGAGCGGGCGGGCATTACAACTCGATCGCGCTGGCGCTGCCGACCACAGTCTTGGTTCCGTCGGCCTTGTCGCACCAGGCTTCGACTTCGGCGCGTGAGCGTATTCCCTCGGGCCGCCGTCCCACGATCAAACCTTTCGGCCCGGTAACGTCGTTGCCCCACAGCACGTTGACCAGCCGCAGATCCAGCTTGCCGCCGTACAGGAAGCCAAGGCCGAAACGCCGAGTCATCATTTCGGCCACCAGGCAGACCGACAGCATCCCCTGCACGACGATTTCCGGGAATCCCAGTTGGACGGCCATTTGCTTGTCGTTGTGGTAGTTGCGCGCCGGGCCCGAGAAGGCCATGCACATGTCGTCGGTGATTTTGCGCATTGGAGCGTCGATCGGATCGCCGCCGCGCTCGCCGATTTTGAATGATCGTGACGAATCTTTTTCGCGCGCGCGATCGACGACGAAACCCGCTTTGGCCTGGTCGGGGATCAGGAAGCTCTGATGGGTACGGCTGCGCGATACGATTTGTCCCGACGCGTTGCCGACGATCACCTCGTTCACCACGTATTCGCGATCGCGCTTGAGATAACGGTCAATGATGACGGAGCGGGTCGTGAGCCGCTCGCCAACCATCACGGGCGCGAACACCTCCCATTCCTGGCGCGCGTGCAGATTGCCGTAAATATTTGGCAGGTACCATGCGAGCGTCTGGTAAACCGCGCTGTGAAGAATCAGCGCAGGAGCGATGGGCCCGCCGAGCGGAGAATCGCCGCGGTACCATGGATTGTCGTCGCCGGTGCCAGCGATGTAGGTCGCGATCAGATCGGGCGTGATGTCGCAGGTCACGGCGCCGAAGTCACGGCCCACGTACACCTCGTTGCGGTCGAAAATTTTGTTGGTCATGGTGGTGTCCTGCGCGCAGCTAACTTTTCCGCTTGGCTTTGATCCGATCGTTGAACTTGGCGGCGTCGATTACGGCGCGCCGATGCGTCCCAGAACCGACTTGCTCGACTTCGTCGAAGGCGCGCACGGAAAACTCGAGGCGGCGGCCTTCGACTTTGGTCACTTCGGCTTCGGCGCGAGCCAGATGCCCCGGCGGAGTCGCGGCGCTGTGACTGACTTCGATCGACATGCCGACCGAACTTTCGCCCGCGTCGAGAAACGGCCGGATTGCATCGATCGCGGCAAGCTCCATCATCCCGACCATCGCAGGCGTGGACATGACGGCGGCGAGCGACGCGTCGAGATGACTGGCGAGGTCGGTGGGCGCAACGGTTTTGGCGTAACGTCCCGTGGTTCCGATTGGAATTGGTTTCATCGACTTGCTCATCCCGCGGGCGGCGATTCAGCGTCGCAGGCGCATCGCATCGAGTTTCCTGACGACCCATTCGACGCGATCGTTGCCCCAAAATGGTTCGCCGTCAACGATGAAGGTCGGCACGCCGAAGATCCCGTCGCGATCGCCGGCAGCGAACGCATCGGCCAGCTCGCGTGGGCCGTCGTGAAGCGCGTAGCGTTTGAATCCGTCGGCGTCGAGGCCGGTTTGCTTCATCACGGCGGCGAGCGCGGCGGGGTTTTCAATGTCGAGTTCGCGTTTGAAGAAGCGCTTGAAGACACGGTCGGAGTAAGGGCGAAACAGCCCGTGTCGATCAGCCCACAGCCCGGACATGAGAGCCAGTTTCGAATCGAAGATCTTTTGCGGTCCACGGATGATCATGCCGCGCGTGTTCGCGCAGCGGCGCGCGTCGAGGTAGAGGTAGCGGACTTTGCGCCAATCGCGCTCGGGCCGCTCGCCGAGATCGCCGCCGAAGGCGCCGCGGATGTTGAGTTCGTGCGGGATGTAATGCAGGCGGACGCGATGCGATTCCATCAGCGCGTACGCAGGCGCCATCGCGAGATACGCGAAGGGGCTTTTGTAGTCGTAATAGAGTTTGATGGTCAGGAGTTCGTCGGCCATGCGATCACCGTGGATGAGGATTTAGCACCACGGGAGGAATTGGAACAATCGGGCGGTATTGTTAATCGGTGCCGGCGTAGCGTTCGAGGTATGCGAGGATCGACGCGCGCTCGTCGGGAGTCAGCGGCGGCATCCCTGCGGTTTGCATCTTTGGCTCCATCAGCTTGACCTTTAACTCCCACATCGCCGCGGTTAATCCCTTGGGGTTGTACGGCCGATGGCAATTATCGCATCGACGGGCGTAGAGCTGAGCGGCGGGACTGTCCTTGTCGGGGAGCGGAGCCCTGCATGCAGAAATGAAGATCGCGACGCACGAGAGTGCGAGAGCGGCGCGCGGCAATTTCGTTTTGGTTGGCGACGCTGGATTCCTAGGCGGACGGGATGCGCGCGTCGTGAAAGCGGGCGGCAACCTGTCTGCGGATCGATCCGATAAGCGCGCGGCGGTCATTTTCGTCAAGCATTACCTTTCGTTCGGATTCGGGGCGCAGCCAGATTGGTCCGCGCCGCATTTCGTCGGTTTCATAGCGTGGCAACAGATGCCAGTGCACGTGCGGCTCCGAATTGCCCAGGCATTCGTAGTTCATCTTCCACGGCTTGACGACCGCGGCGATGGCGTCGGCGACCAGGCGCATCTCATCGCAGAGCAGGCGGGCGGCGTCGGCAGGCATGAGGTAAAGTTCGGTCGCGTGGAGCTTTGCGAGCAGCACGCAATAACCGCGATAGAGCTGCTGATCGCCGAGTATGACGTAGCAGCTGTTGAGCTCCGCAATAAAATCGCGGAAGCCCGCGGCCTTGCTCCGATCGGACTTGATTTGATCGATAATGGCACAGATTCCACAGCCGGGGTTGGTGGCTGGGGCAGGGCGGCCGGACGTCACGGGGCACCTGGGGCGGGATTGTCGGCAGGCACCTCGACGAGCTTGATGCTGGCGTGCTTAAGCATCTCGGCGATGGTGTGGAGCTTGTACGGGCGCGCGTAGTACACGGTGCGCACGCCGGTGTTGATCAGCACCTTGAGGCAATGGATGCAGGGGGTGTGAGTGACGTAAATGTCGGCGTCGCGAATCGCGGCGCCGTTGCGAGCCGCTTGCGAGATCGCGTTGATCTCGGCGTGGATGGTGCGATAGCAATTCTGCTCGATTTCTCCGTCGGGCGTGCGCGATTCGTAGATGAGGCAGCCGGCCTCCGTGCAATGCGGCAATCCCGCGGGCGAGCCATTGTAGCCGGTCGCCAGGATGCTGCGGTCGCGCACGATTACGGCGCCGACCTTGGCGCGCAGGCAGGTCGAACGCTCGGCGACCTCGCGCGTGATCGTCATGAAGTAATTGTCCCAGCTCGGGCGCCGGGACTTGGTCTCGGGAGTCGGTTTGTTCGAGCCGTCGGTCAATCCCAATGCGGTTCCCCTCGATCTGGATCGATCAAATGCCGCTCAGATTCGGACGGGGCCGAGCCGGCGCAGCATCTCGTCGTAGCGCGGTGCGTGATGGATTATTTCCTGAGAGTGCGAATCCTGCTGTGGCTGCAAAGGCGCCTCGGGTGGCACGAAGGCCAGGGGCACCGGGCTGAACGTGACGATGAACAGCGCTACGGTAAGCCATGCGGCCAGAGCGCGGCGCGGGTTCAGCGGGGTGTCGCGATCGACGGTGGACGGATGTCCCAATCCGAGCGCAATCAGCAGCACCGCCCATAGGGCCCATCCCCACCAGGGGTCGCGTCCGAGAGCGAGCGGCACGACCACCAGAAGCACGCAGGACACGACGGACAGAGTCGAGATCGTGCGATGACGGCGCGGAAACAGCGCGTAGATCACGTGGCCGCCGTCGAGTTGTCCGACCGGCAGCAGGTTCAGCGTGGTGACGAACAGCCCGAGCCATCCTGCGAATGCGATCGGATTGAGATTCACGTTGACGGTCGAAGGATCGACGCCCAACACCAGGTGCGAGAGACCCAGAAACAGGAGCGAGTTGCCCAGCTCGAGACCGCCAGCCGATTTATCCAGCGGCGTCACGTCGGAAAGATACAGACCGATGATGACGGCGGGTATCGCGAGCATCACGCCCGCCCACGGGCCGGCCGCGCCAATGTCGAACATCACGCGGCGAGTGCGCGCAGGCGCTCGCATCCGGATGAACGCGCCGAAGGTACCGATGATGAAGAACGACGGCGGCGCCGGGACGAAGTAGGGCAGGGAGGCATCGACGCCGTGGTAGCGCGAGGTCAGGTAGTGGCCCATCTCGTGCGCGAGCAGAATCATCATCAGGGGAATCGAGAATGAGAGCCCCGAGCGCAGCGCCGCTACCGCGAGAAAGGGATGGGCGAAGGAGACCATCTCGCCATTCATGTACGCGCCGGCGGTGGTCGTGGTCAGGAGAGTCAGCAGGAACAGAGCGATGTTGAGCGGCGGGATTCGCGGAGGCTCGAGCGCGCGATCCGCCGGCTCCATCGCAGCGGCGTAGCGCGGAATATTGGTAAGGACCGTGGGAGCGTCCTTGTGCGTGATTATTTCATCCATGATTAACCGCGGCCTGCGATCGCGACCAGCGACACCGATGAGCCGGGTCCGGCGGCGAAGTGCGCGGCAGCATTGCCATCGCGCACCGCGACTTCGAGTAGGCCAAAGCTTCCGAATATCGCGAGAGGAGCACCTTTGGGCGCGTCACCATAAGCGTCCAGTAATCGCATCGCCGCGCCGCGTTTGATCCTAACCGAAAGGGATTTGTGGCGAAAGCGAGAGCCGAACTGTTCGGCCGTCTGGCGATCGATGTTGCTCACCAGGTTGCCGAAGCCGTCCACGTAGATCACCTCACCGCGCAACTCGCGCGCCGAATCCACGGGACGCGGCAGATCGAGCTGCACGATCGAGCGGAGTGCGGGCCCAAGGGCGGAAATCGAGGCGCCACGCCAGAGATACGCCGCGGCAGGCGCGAAGACGTCGCGGCCATGGAAGGTGGTACTCACGTTGGTAAGACGATGGCGGGGCGAAGTCAGTTTCACGATGCGCTTGATTCCGGCCTGGTTCGCGGCGAGCCAAAGCAGGCCGTTGTCGGGTCCGACGAAGCGTGCGCCGGCACGCGTCTCGATCGCAATCGGCGCGCGCGCGGTGCCGACTCCCGGATCGACAACCGCAAGAAAAACCGTGCGCGCAGGGAAGTAGCGCCAGGTCTCGCGCAAGGCGATCGCTCCGGCGACGACGGATTGTGCGGGGATGCCGTGAGTGATGTCGATCACGGCTGCGCCAGGAGCGATCGAGGCGATGACACCCTTCATCGCACCGGCATAATGGTCGCGATAGCCGAAGTCGGTTATGATTGCGAGCGGGAAAGGGCTTCGCGCGAGCGTCGGCATTACGGGGATAGTAGACGCGAAAGAGCGGCGTCGCGCAATTTCCCGGAGTCGAGTCCCATCGCGCATCCAAGAGATCTATGAAACGCAACTTTGTGCCGGGCGGCTGGCGAGAACGGGCTGGGGCCGTGCTGCTGCTGGCGGTCGCGGTGGGCACGATACTGCGGTTCTTTCGCCTCGGCGCGCGCGAACTGTCGATTGACGAGTCGCTTTCATGGGCCGAGTCGTCAGCGCCGAGCGTGACGGCCGTGTTGCGGGTGCAGCATCAGCTGGATTCGGGCAAGTTCCCGATTTACGAACTTGCGCAATACGGATGGATGCGGGTTTTCGGTGAAAGCGAGGCGGCGATGCGGGCGCTGCCAGCGCTAATCGGTTCGTTGTCGATTGTGCTGGTATTCATTCTCGCGGTGGAAGTGTTGTCGGCGGTCACGCCCACAAAATCGGACGAGAGCGACAAGGGCGGCATCTACATGCTGTCGGCGTTGTGCGCGCTGATCTTTGCGGTTGGGCTTCCGTCGGTCGAAATCGCCCGCCAGGCGAGAATGTATTCGATGATGCAGGCATGGATTCTTGCGCAGGTAATTTTCCTGCTCCGCGCGCGGCGGCTGGGTGGGCGGGCGAATTACGCTGGTCTTACAATTTTTTCAGCGATTGCAGTGGCTACCAACTTTACCGCGGTGCTGGTGATGGCGGCGGAGGTCGTGTGGCTGATCTACCTGTTGATTGCCGATGCGGACGCGAGCAGTGACGCAAGCGTGCGAAGCGCGGCGCCATGGCTGATGGGGCTCGCGCTGGTTGCCGCGATAGTGTTGTTACTGCCCTTTCTTGCCGGTCTGCGATATGGAGTCGAGGGCGTGAAGCGTGGCGATTACGACTGGATCAAGCCGCCGGGGCCATGGGAGCCATTGGCGACGTTCGAGAGCGGACTTGGCAGCTGGCCGTTTCCAGCGGTTGCGCTGCTGGCGATCGCGGGCGGGATTCGGCTTTGGCGTTCACATCGAGCTGAGGCTGTGCTGCTGATCCTTTGGATCGGGCTGCCGCCGATTGTTCTGTTCGCGGGATCGTACCTGGTTACTCCGATGCTCGTCACGCGCTATCTGATATCCTCTTTCGTTCCGTTGTTTATACTCACTGCAATAGGCATTGAGTCCTTGCCGTCGCGAAATTACCGTGCGGCCGCGATCATCGCGATAGTAAGTCTCTCCATACTGCGAGTGTCGTCGGATCTGAGGCCGGGAGACAACCGCTGGCGCGATGCATGTTCGACAGCAGTGACCATAGCGGGTCCGGACCGCCGCGTCGGCTTCTATAATGAGCGTTATCTCGTCAGCTACTACATTCCGGCGGCGCAGCGGGATAGCGTGCAAGTGGTTCGAATCCCTTTCGACGGAGCTGAGAGCGAAGCGCCGCGAGTAGCGATCATTTCGCCGACGGTGGCGCCCGCACAGGTCGCCGAGATTCGCCGGGAGTATCCGGTTGTCGTGGCGAGGTTCAAGAACGTGACGGTGATGTCGCGGCCTGGGTCGGGCGTGCAGAATGCTCCGGCCAGCTAGTCGCGGGGCGCGACCGAGACGTAGCGGTTGCCGCGTTCATAAAAGCGCCATCGCCTCGAGGCCCAATGGCCTGCGTAGTCGACGTTGATCCTTGGCGACCGGCCGATTCGGCCGACTGGAAGTTCGGAGTATTCCAGATATAGCCTTCCGCCGCATAAATCCCGTCCATAGTCGGCGCCGGTAATAGCCAGTGCATTAGTCAATTTGCCGGGGCCATTAGTCAGTTCACGAGAATCCGGCGGTTTGCGCCGGCGCCGCGCCATCAAATCGATACCTCGTATCGGCTCGATCGCTCTAATCAGTACTGCGTGCGGTGCGCCATCGGCGGTAGTCACCAGGTTCATCGCCCAGCTGATTCCGTG
>Ga0181523_10005012_pt1 | contig 11146 bp, 11 predicted proteins | sample PEATcosm2014_Bin_43_FD_119752 | JGI IMG/M metagenome (GOLD analysis project Ga0181523, IMG submission 119752) | Peatland microbial communities from MTU Mesocosm Facility, Houghton, MI, USA - PEATcosm2014_Bin05_30_metaG | ecosystem: Environmental > Terrestrial > Soil > Wetlands > Peat | place... | reverse complement strand
GCTTTGCTGTCTATTCTATGAAACAAAGCAGTATGAGTCACACCGTACAGAAGATACGCTGAAAATAACGCTTAGAAATAGAGCTGGACTAATTCAAAAATAGGGGTTTCCGGATGGAGACTAGTTAGTGCAGAATGTTTGTGTCATCTGAATAGTCATTCGTGTCGCTAGTACCAGGCATATGGTGATTTCCCCTAAAAGTCTTTATTTTCAGGACGCAAAACCCGCTGCAATCTTTATATATCTTTCATTTGTTCTTTTATATGCTGTGCGTTGATTTTCAAATGAAGATAACTTCATAAATATTTCATTCAATTTTAATCCACCGACCTTATGCTTAACAAGCATGAGATTGGCGGAGTTTGCTCTCTAAATATTTCTAATAGGATGTAAATGAAATGAAGAAATGTGTCTCATTAGTTGTAACAGTTATTGTCAGTCTGAGCATTGCCTCTTTCGGTTTCGCTGCAGGTCTTGATAAGTGTGAGAAGAGCCACAAGGGTGATAAAGCACCGGACAAGATGATTGCAAAGGCAAAGATCGGTACTGCTGCAGATCTAATGAAAGCGCTGAAAGATGGGCCTAAGAAGGGCATGCACAAGACACTTACAGACGACGACATTAACGGCGCAGCGCGAGCACTAGAACTGAAATAATTCTTGAAATTCCATCGTGAGAACACGTCGGCCATCCCATTGCTCTAGCGATGGAATTGAGGCTTGCGCAACACTACGATCCAGTGTTTTACTGAGAAATGGTTTATTAATTATCTTTAATTAAAAAGGACACTATTTGACCCATGAGCCGAATCATTGACCTGTTACTCTTATCCAATAGGCTTCGCCTTATAGTTGTTTCTGTCGTGATCTCATCTGTCTATGGGTGTGCTACAACTAAAATAGTTCATAAGGAATACCAGCCCGAGGAATACCACCCCATTGAGCTTTCAGTTGCAAAGGGAGACGATGTAATTGGCCGGTTGGCGTTTGTCACGCTGGAAAAGGGGGATACGTTACCGGATATTGCAAGGCACTTCAGCCTGGGAATAAATGCAATCAGTGCGGCTAATCCAGGGGTAGATATATGGGTGCCTGAGGCCGGAAAACGCATCATGTTACCGCTGAGTTTTATCCTGCCGGACGCTCCCAGAAAAGGAATCGTGATAAATTTGGCCTCAATGAGGCTTTTTCAATTTAAGGGAAATGGTGAGTCACTGACGGTGTTGACCTACCCGGTCGGTGTCGGTACCGAAGAACGACCCTCGCCCACAGGTCAAATGTATGTGGAGCGCAAGGTGCCCAGGCCGACATGGCATGTGCCTGCCTCAATTGCTAAGGATCATCTAAAGAAAGGAGATCCCCTGCCCGCTGCAGTTCCGCCGGGACCTGATAATCCCTTGGGAGAATACGCGCTATATTTAAGCAAGTCGACTTATTTGGTCCATGGCACTAATAAGCCGGCCAGCATAGGTCTGCGGGCAACCAATGGTTGCATAAGACTCTATCCGGAAGACGTGAAGAAACTATATGAGAACACTCCGGTTAAAACACCTGTGAGCATAGTTACTCAGCCATATCTCCTGGGTCAATCTAATGGAGTAGTTTACATGGAAGTTCATGCGTCTGCGGAAGACACGGATGCTGTTGAGTTTGACAGGGTATATAGAAAATTGAGAAACATTGAAAAGGAATCGGGGCGTACGCTTGATTGGAGTAAAGTTAAGAAAGTCTTAGCCGAGGCCCGGGGAGTTCCTGTCCCCATATTCGAGATCGGGCAGGAAAGTGGAAAAGGGGTTGCGGAACCCATAGAAGTCAGGCACCCTGACGAATTATACGGCAGACCGCAAATACCGGAACTGAAAACAGATGCGTGGTCTGTTCTGGCTGCCGACTTCCCTAACGAGATTGATGCTGTGAGGCTTGCCGCCATGATCAACCACCAGGGCCCACAAATACCGGCGAGGGTGTCATCATCACAGAACGGTAGCTATCGTGTTATCGCTGGCCCTTTCAATGATGTCAAAGAGGCCAGAGATGCAATCAAACGCTTGAAAATTGATCTGGAAATAGATGGTATATTGATTGAACCTGTCAGGAAGAGATAATCGATCGCGTTTTCTCCTACACGTTCAAGCCGCATAGCTTGTTGTAGTCCCGCGTTAAATAAACTGAAAGGAGGAGGTGATTCGACGATGAAGAAGAGTCTTTTGGTGATCTCAATGATGCTTGTTCTTGCTATTACTGTGTGGGGTTGTGCAACAAAAGGTGACCTCGAGAAAGTTCAGTCGCAGCAAATGATGACTGGTGCGAAAGCTGATCAGGCAGCGCAGGATGCGCAGGCTGCCAAGGCGGCAGCTGATGCGGCCACGTTAAAGGCAGAGGCTGCCGCAACCCGCGCCGAAGATGCTCTGAAGATGGCAGAGGAAAGGGAGAAGCTCGCAGATGAAAAGGCGCAGCTCGCAGACGAAAAGGCGCAGAAGGCCGACGCAACTTTCCAGCGTTCAATGAAAAAGTAAGTCAATTTTATGAGGTGCTGTTGGATTTGACTTAAATGCTCCGGAAAGGAAGTGGCAGGGCTTCAAGCCATGCCACTTCCTTTTTTAGCGAATGGCACGAACGATACTTTTCTCATTGATTACCGGATGAAAGTCGCTTATTTTTGGGTGCTGTTAAAAGGGTAATAATGAAAACATTGCAGAAATTGACTTATAATGTTTTATATGTTTGGGATCTGTCAGGAAGAGGAATGGTTCTGCGATCATCAAACATATTATTGACGAACACGAGGGTCGTATATGGGTAGAAATCAAAGTAGAATAGGTGAACATCATTACTTTTTCTTAATCTGCATCATAATAACAACAATTCTAATATGCGGATGCAGCCACTTTAATGAGGGACTTCAGGCCCAGTCAACCTTCAAAGAGGCGAATGATCTTTTCAACCAGGGAAGCTACAAGGCCTCTCTGAACAAATATGAGCAGATTAGTGAAAAATATCCTACGGCGGGAGACAGGGTTCTTTTCGAGATGGGAATTATTTATACGTATCCCAGGAATGAGCAAAGAGATTATCAGAAATCCCTGGAATGTTTTCAGAAACTCATAAGGGGTTATCCGGAGAGTGGGTACAGGAAGGACAGTGAGATGATGATATTTAATATCAATAATGTCACTGTTAAGGATAAGACGATTGCTACGCAGCAAACACATATTGAGACTCTACGGCAAGAGGTTATAAGACTGCAAAAAAAGGATGAAGCGCTTGAACAAGAGGTTAAGAGCAAGGAGAACGAGATTATTGCACTGCAAAAAGAGGTTTTTGCAATCCAGAAGGGACCGGCAGATAAAATTCTGATAGAAAAAAAGGAGCGACGATTGACATTGATCTCAAAGGGCAAGGCGCTCAAGACTTACAAAATAGCCTTGGGGGGAAACCCGAATGGTCCAAAAGAAAGGCAAGGCGATAACAAAACCCCGGAGGGAACCTACGTTATCGATTCAAGAAACAAGGATAGCCGTTATCACCTATCTCTTCATATTTCCTATCCAAACGAGAAAGACAAAAGGCAAGCAAAAGAACTTGGTGTTTCTCCGGGCGGAGACATCATGATCCACGGCATTAAGAATGGTTTCTCGTGGGTTGGTGATTTTCACACGGAGGCTGACTGGACGAAAGGGTGTATTGCCGTCACAGACGAAGAAATAGAGGAGATTGACAAGTTAGCGCCAAATGGTACGATTGTTGATATAAGGCCCTAGAAGGCCGCATAACTTATCGTTCCACCGGTAGCGTCACGCTCCTGGAGCACGCTGGTCAGCCGTCATTGTTGTTTTCATGATTAACATCTCTCTTACCCTTCCTATTGCATGAATAATCGTAAATAGTTAGTACAAATCTACGCAAAACGGCCCACTGATTGGTTAAAATTGAAGGTGCGAGCAACGAAATCAACCGAACCAGGAGGCCGTTGATACTGAAGTATCGTAAAACACAAATAGCGAGCCGTGTCCACAAAATTCCGGAGCTTCGATTCGAGTGCCAAGGACTCACGTTTTTTGCAGGCCCGGTTATCATTTAGTCGTTGTTTGCGAAATTGAAACTCAAGGTCCGGCTGCGAGAATGTTTTGCTCATCTGCCAGGGAGCACCGCATTCGATTCTTTATATATCTGCTACGAGATAATCTACTTGACGATATTTGACACCAGAGATAAAACATACCGATAATATAAACATCAGACTGGAGTCATTAGAGGAATAAGATAAATGCGTCTTGCAGGAATTAGTGGAAAGTTCTCACCTGTATTAGTAATACTTCTCCTCGTTAGTTTTTTTGTAATAGCTTTTCATCATCACGACGATGGTGACGATCATCCTGATTGTCCGATTTGCATAGCTGCTCATGTCGTGCATTCAACAGGCATTAATACTGTAGCTTTAACTATCAGCTACGCCATTTCGGAGTCGATATTACCAGAAAGGGTTGAGTTATTTTTTTCGCTATTTATCTCACCTCTACACGGCCGCGCTCCACCTCCTGCTTAACTTCCTCTAAGACATAATTCAATTCCATTGACACGCATCTTGTGCGAGCTGTATTGCGTGTGCATTTTCGTTGGAAGAAATGAAAGGTGGAGGTTCCATCATGAAATTCATGATCACGTTTATCACGCTACTATTTATGTTGTCATTGTCGACAGGCACATTTGCTGAAACCCTGGAAGATCGCGTAAGAACTCTTGAGGAAAATCTCGAGAAGCAGGAGCAGACGATCCAGGAACTAAGAATCCTTCAGGAAACCCTGAAAAAACAGGATCAAACTATCGTTGAGCAACGGAAGTTGATTGATGAATTGAAAGCTGAAGTCAAACAGTCACAACCCTCTGTTTCTTCCGACAGTTCTGCTGCCAATCAGTCTGCGGAAACCGGACAGATACAGCAGCAGGTACAAGAGTTAAAGGAACAGGTAGGTCAGGTAGTCGAAGCGCAGAGAAAAGTCCTGCCAAGTGAGTTCAATCCTTCCATCGGACTCGTGGGTGAGACAATATTCTCCTATCGCAGCAAAGGATCGGCGCGGACGGGCAGCGACCGGCCCGGCGGATTCGATGCATTTCAACGCTCAGTGGAGCTGAACGCAGCCGCCTCTGTTGATCCGTTCGCCAAAGCATACGTGGTGGCCAATGCCACAGCCGATGCCCACACTGGCGAATCGACTTTTAATATCGAAGAGGCGGCAATCCAGACAGAGTCGCTGCCATGGAATCTGACGGTGAAGGCGGGCCGATTCTTTGGCGAATTCGGCCGACTCGCGTATATTCACGATCATGAGCTTCCTTTCGTAAATCGCCCGCTCGTGCTCAACCAATACATCGGGGGTGAATCCAGGACTGACGGGATACAGGTCAACTGGCTGGCGCCTATTGAGCATTATGTTAGCCTGACAGTTGGCGCAGGCAACCAGTTCGGCGGAGATGTGCCTCCGAATGACGTCGGCGATTTCCGTCACTTAGGCGGGTGGAACTACTGGGGCCGCCTATCCTCATATTTCGACCTGACACCTGATATCTCATTTGAACCTGGCGTTTCAGGTCTATGGAATCCTAAGACGATTGACCGTGGCGGCCAGCTTCCACAACCCGATGGCAGCACGCTCACAGAACGCGAGCGACGTCTGGTGGGAGCTGACTTTGCTCTGAGTTGGAAGCCACTACGCAACAATCAGTTTCAGAGTCTTACCTGGGGGACGGAAGTGCTTCACAGCAACAACCGTTATGACGTCAATGCGACGGACGGCACAATGTTCAATCAGTCTGTCGGTTCTCTTGGCCTTTACTCATACCTTACTTACAAGTTTCACAGGCAGTGGTCAGCCGGGTTCCTTTATGGCTATGTGGAGGATGCCCAGGACAACAAAGCCAAGACTTACGAATACTCTCCTTATATCACTTGGGCGCTTAGCCATTGGAACCAGCTGCGCCTGCAATATACCTACACCGACCACAACGCGGCATCTGGTCTGAGCCCAGACCATGCTGTTTATGTGCAATGGGCGTGGATCATCGGCTCGCACTCACATGGTTGGCAGCAACGCTGACGATGGAAAGGAGGAAAATAAATATGAAGCTGAAACCGCTTTGTTTATACTTGATCATATTGCTGATCGGTGTATTATGCATGGGTGTTATGCCAGGTCATGCGGCAAAAATAAGTGTTGTCACAACACTTACCGACCTGGCAGATTTTTCGCGGGCAGTAGGTGGGGAGTTGGTCGAGGTCCACAGCCTGGCCACGGGTGTGGAAGACACCCACGGGGTGCCGATGAAACCGAGTTTTGTGCCGATAATGAACCGGGCGGACCTGATGGTACTGGTAGGGTTTGATTGTGAACATGCCTTTCTGCCCGCGCTGCTGGAGGCAAGCAAGAATCCACGCATTCAATATGGCAGGGCTGGCTACGTAGACTGTTCGCAAGGTATCGTTCCACGCGATGTTCCCAGAACAACCGGGCATTCCGCAGGCGATGTGCATCCCTACGGCAATCCGCACTATACGCTTGATCCCGTGTCGGCCAAGATTGCAATCGAGAATATCTATAACGCACTTGTAGAATTCGCCCCTCAGTACAAGGCGCAGTTCAAGCGTAATCGGGATGCGTATCTCGCGAAGCTCAATGCCAAGATCGCCGAGTGGGAAAAAGAGATGAAACCGCTCAAGGGGGTAAAGTTCGTATCCTATCATGAGCATTGGCCATATTTCGCGGCGCGCTTCGGCATGGACTATTTCGGCACGATTGAATTGAGGCCTGGCATCGACCCTACGGCACGTCACATTGAGGAACTTGTCGCCTCAATGAAGGCACAGCATGTTCCCATCGTGGTGCGCGAGCCCCAGTTTCCCGAAAAGGTTCCTAAACGGATAGCCGAACAGACCGGAGCAACCATGATAACGTTACCCATCATGCCGGGCGGTGTGCCAAATACGGAAACTTATATCAAGATGATGGACTATATTGTTCATACTATGGTGAACGCAGTCCAATCGAGAAAATAAAGACAATAAAGACAAGGAGTGGTGTGTCCGCCTGAATATGCGGGCGGACACACAACAGACTATGGACGAAACACTTATTACATTGGACAACCTGAGTATCGGCTACAACAAACAAGCTGTGCTGACAGGCATGTCGTTCTCTATTTCCCGTGGCAGCTTCACCGCCATTCTAGGTGCAAATGGTTCCGGCAAATCAACCCTACTCAAGACGGTGCTTGGGTTGCTTCCGCCTGTGGCGGGCCACATCGATACCGCATCGAGGGGTGCACCTCTCGTATTCGGTTACGTGCCCCAGTCCGTTCAATTCGATGCAGTTTATCTGCTGACAGCGTTTGAGGTCGCGCTCATGGGCTCATATGGACGCGTGCGCCCCGGCCTTATTGCGCCTTCACGCGAACGAGCATTCACTCGCGAATGCCTTCGAGCGGCTGGCGCTGAGGAGTTTGCCCGCAAGCGTTTCGCCGAACTTTCCGGAGGCCAGAAACAACGCGTGCTTATCGCTCGCGCCCTGACAACACGCCCGGACATCCTGGTGCTGGACGAACCTACCGCGGGTGTAGACCGCAATGCGACGCATTCAGTGATGGAATTCATTTCACAGATCCGCAAGGAAAGGAAGATCACTGTCCTGCTTGTCACACACGACTTCGCGGCAGTGCGCAAACACGCTGAACAGGTCATCTGGCTTCACGAGGGCGCGGTCTTCTATGGTACTGCACGCGAACTTCTTTCACCGGAGCGGATGGCGGAAATGTTTGAAAGGGGGATCGACTGACATGGAGACACTTTATCAGATTCTCAATCCGGATTTTCTACTGCGCAACTCGATTTACACCAGCGTGCTCATAGGATTCGCTTGTCCGCTCGTAGGCGTTTTTCTCGTGATGCGTCGGCTGGTATTTATGGGCGTGGCACTGCCCCAGATTTCCTCAACGGGCGTTGCTATGGCGCTTTCGCTGCCCATGTGGCTCGGATTCAATCTTACCGAACACGGTTCGCATAGCACGCATGCACTTGCCTTTGCCGGATCGATCACATTCACACTGACCGCTATCTTGGTGCTAGCGTTTCTGGAGCGGCGCGGGCGTGGACAGCCGGAAGGCCGACTGGGCACCGCATATGTCGTAGCTTCAGCATTGAGCATTTTGCTGCTGTCAAAAAACCCTTATGGTGAGATTGGTTGGCTCGATATGCTTAAAGGGGAAGTCATTACCATCTCCAATTTCGATCTCTTGTTGACAGCGGTAACTCTTGTTATCGTTATCGCAGCACTTGCTTTGTTCCACAAGGAATTGCTCTTGGTCTCGTTCGACCGTGAGATGGCAGTTATACTTCGCAAAAAAGTAGTTTTTTGGGACATGCTGCTTTATCTACTGATCGGACTGACTGTTTCGATGGCGGTGTTAAGCGTCGGTCCATTAATTGCGTTTGGATTTTTGCTGATCCCTGCTTTGATGGCGCACCTGTTTGCGCGCAATATGCATCAGTTCACTATATTGGCCTCCCTGATTGGTGGTGCAGTCGCGTTCTTCGGTTTCTGGGTTGCTTACCAATATGACTTGCCAGTCGGCCCTACGGATGTCGTTCTCCTTGGTGGACTTTACGCATTTGCTTGGATTGCCGCAAAGATTCTACCAAGAGGCTTAAGTATCACGTATAAGGCTTAGCATGATGAAGAGTGTGTTTTACAGCAGCACACTAACGTCTTTAATCGATCGAAAAAAGCATCTTTACTGTGTCGGGTGAAGCGTCGATTATGAGTAGGACCTCAGAGGTCAATTCTTGATGCCTACTGAAAGTCCTTAGTGCCCGTAGTATTTCAAAATCGATGGTTACGTATAGCTAGAAAAATCTGTAGTGGCCGCTTCGTCACGTGTATGCTCCGTAATCGCTGCAAGTTGGAAGCACGCATCCCAACAAGTGGAGGGATGTGGCTTGTATTCAACTCATTATCCTATTTTCCTCATCGACATCATATCCTTCTCAACCTACAGGATCTTCTTCATCGCTTTGGATGGACTTACGCCTTGGGGTAAGATAGAACAGCACGGCCAGTCCGATCATACCCGAGACTGTGGATCCTGTAAGTATTCCAAGTTTGGCATGATTCAGCAGCAGGGGATCTCTGAATGAGAGAGCGCTGATGAAAAGCGACATGGTGAATCCTATCCCTCCGAGAACACTCACGCCGAAGATCTGGGGCCAAGAAACACCGCGAGGCAAAGAAGCGAATCCGGCTCGCACAAAGAGATAAGAAAAGGTGCTGATTCCGATCGGCTTGCCGAAGAGAAGTCCTGCGGCAATTCCGAATGTCAATGGCGACAGCAGTGTCTGAGATAGGTCCAGATTGACGACTGTCAGGCCCATATTCGCGAGGGCGAAGAATGGGACGACAAGAAAAGCGACCCAGGGGTGAAGGGCGTGCTCAAGCCGCTGCAAGGGAGTCTCCACATGGTGACAGGCGAGCTCGATAGAGTGGACTGAACTCAAATGTCTCTCGTCCTTGAGAATCGAAGGTCCGCATCCCTCAGTGGGGCATGAGAACGAACCCAGATGCTTGCTCACGTTCCGGAGAAACATGTCGGTATCATACCTTCCTTTCGCCGGTATGAAGAGAGCGACCACGACGCCTGCAATCGTTGCGTGTAGTCCTGATGCGAGGACAGTGCCCCAGAGGCCGACACCGAGAATAGCATAAATAATGGTTACTCGTATCCAAAGAAGGTTCGCTACAGCAATGAGCAGTAAGAAGAGACAAGAAATGAAGAGGTAATGCAGGGAGATCCCGTTGGAATAAAATAGTGCGATCACGATAACTGACCCGAGGTCGTCCGCTATGGCGAGAGCAGCAAGGAATACGCGCAGACCGAGAGGAATGCGTTTCCCGAGTATGAAAAGCGCACCGAGGGCGAAAGCGATATCGGTTGCCATCGGGATACCCCATCCCGTGCTCGTCGGCAACCCTTTGTTGATGAGAGAATATATCATTGCTGGGAGGAGCATCCCGCCTAGCGCTGCGCCGACAGGCAATAGGGCCTTTTTCAGGGATGACAGTTCGCCAACGAGAATTTCCCGCTTTATCTCGAGGCCCATGGCAAAGAAGAAGACCGCCATAAGGCCCTCATCGATCCATTGCCGAAGGGTTCGCGTGATCGATGCATCCCCTACAGAAAAGGAGAGCGATGTCTCCCAGAACCGATGGTAGGTGTAACCGAAAGAAGAATTGGTCCAGGCAACGGCAAGGAGAGTTGCCCCGATCAGTAAGATGCTGCTTGATGCTTCATTACCGAAAAAAGTCCGGAAAGGACGAACTAGCTCCTGAACGATTTTGTCGGGAGACGTCACATAATGTTTGATCTTCTCGAATTGATACTTCATTAGTAGGCCCTACCTTGTTCTTCCCGCCAAACTCATGTCGACGCGGGACGATTCCTCTGCAGTTTCCGCCTTTAGTTCCTGCCTGGGCGAGTCTATTGCAATGGGACATCACTTAAGTCAATTCTATCCGAAAAGAGCTTTGCTTGTAATAGTCTTTTGCGCAGGAAGCAAAATAGTGAGACTTTTTAGGAACAATGCGCGGGAATCCTCGGACATTTCAATCCCGAGATGAAAGCGTGTCTTAACTGTATCTTGCCCTTGTGGTGAACCACTGTTCACCTTTCATGGTATAATATCTATATGGAGAGTAGGGTTTGTATCTAACGCATCTGGTTCGCCTTCAGCCGTTGCAATCTTCTATGGCAACGCTATGGCAGACTTCTTACATCTGTAAGGATGTCTGGAACATTCTTAACGATGAGAAGCAGCGCAATGGTCTGGGCTACTATGACCTCAAAAAGATGCTGCCTGAACTCAAGAAAGACTGCCCACGGCTCAAAAAACCCTGCTCGCAGATTTTGCAGGAAGTGGTCAAGTCGCTCACCGGAGCATGGCGTATGTACTTCACAAAGAAAAGACAAGGCGACACAGAAGTACGCCTGCCCCGCTTCAAGTCATACAAGTACTTCTTCACGCAAAAATATCCCCAACAGGGTATTTCTTTTGAGATCGTCGGAAACACACTGCGCCTTGCCCATGGCAAAAACAAAGCTGAGTG
>Ga0181523_10005009_pt1 | contig 11153 bp, 8 predicted proteins | sample PEATcosm2014_Bin_43_FD_119752 | JGI IMG/M metagenome (GOLD analysis project Ga0181523, IMG submission 119752) | Peatland microbial communities from MTU Mesocosm Facility, Houghton, MI, USA - PEATcosm2014_Bin05_30_metaG | ecosystem: Environmental > Terrestrial > Soil > Wetlands > Peat | place... | reverse complement strand
TTCGCAGATAGGACCACGGGGCAGTAGCGCAGCCCCTTGGCGGTTCGGACTCTTTTGGTGAGATTGACTTCGCGATTCATGGTGACCCCTTCGCTGATTTCTGTATCAGTGTAGGTATCACCAGCTTGCAAGTACCAGATAACTAAAGTACTGGCGGAGAGGGAGGGATTCGAACCCCCGATACCCTTTCGGGTATGCCGGTTTTCAAGACCGGAGCCATCAACCACTCGGCCACCTCTCCGCGGCTCCTACAGTTTTACTACAGTCCCAATTCTACGGCAGGAGGCGGACTGATCAGGAAGCGTCCGCTATTCCGATGTTGATGCTCCCGCTGGAGAGCCGCCGGTGGATGGGGGTTCGGTCATCTCCATGGCCCAGATCGCGGCCGGACGCATGTACATCGAGGCGCGGAAGCTACCGTCGATCTCATACGCTTCGGGCGTGCGGAACCAGAATCCCTTGGTTTCGTAGATGACGTGGTACGCGCCCCAGGCCGTGCGGTAGCCCTCGTCTTTGAGTCCATCGGCCAGCATAAGCGCGGCCACGCTGAAGGTGGTGCCGGTCCAGACCTCCTGCACCTGCTCGTTGGTCTTGATGATGGTGCCATCGGCCGCGATGCCATTGACCGCGCCCATTTCACCTTTCGCGAATTTCATCACGTTAAAGTCGAAAATCTTCCGCAGTGCCTTGCGTTGCATGTCCATGGGGACGATGTCGCCCAGGCCGGTCATGTGGGCGTACCACTGTCCGGCGAGTTGATCGGCTTGGATGTTGTCGCGGTATTCGCTTCCCGTATCGTAGCGGAAGTACTCTCCATTCCAGAGCTTGTTGATGTAGCTGGCCTGACTTCTCGCGAACAGATCGTGATATTTCGTCTGAGCAATTGGGTCGTTCAAAGTCTTCGCGATCTCTTCGGCGGCGCGCAGGGCAGCGAGCCAGAGTCCGCCGCAGTAGGCGCTTTCGCCGCGAACCACCCAGACGTCATAGGTCTGGTCGGGGAAGCCGTCGTTCTCCGGGATGCCATCGCCGTTGTGATCATACTTTCGGAGATACTCGAGCGCGAGTTCGACCGACGGCCAGGTGTCGCGCAGAAATTGGGTGTCGGTACGGCCGGAGAAAACGTAGTCGCGATAGACCATCAATACAAATTTGGTATTCAGGTCTTTCCAGTCGTCGGTGTTCTGCCAGCTGAACTGGTTGACTTTGAAAAATGGATCTTCTTCGGGCGCGCCGAGGTCGTGAGGGACCGCACCTCGGCTCTTGCGGGTGCGAAACGTCGCTTTGTGGTCCTGTTCTGTTTTCCAATTCCAGATCAGCTTTTCGGGTTCACTGCGCAAGACGGTTTCGGCGAAAGTGCGCATCTCCCGCTTATCCAGATCGGGCCAGAATTTGACCAACGGCATGGAACCGTAGAAACGGACATCAAGCGTGGAATAGTAGGGATAGTCGAAGCACTCCAGAAAAGAGAACATGGGCGTCGATTTAGGATCGACGCCAACTGGGCGACCCCAGAACGATCCGCCGTCAGCGAGAGCATAGAGTTCGTTGAAGAGTTCGGCGCGATACCACTCCGGCTTGCTTTCGTCGTTGATGTAGGGAGCCTGCCAGGCATCGATGGCGTCGCTCCATTCGGCGGCGTGAGTGAGGCCTTCCGCGGCGATCTTGAGAGCATTTGTTCCCGACGTGCCGAAAAAGTCGGTGTAGTGCCGGTACCATCTGCGGCCGGTGCCAAACTCCATCAGCGGGAGGTCCCAGGAGATGACCATAGGCACGACGCGCTTCTCGCCGGGCTGCAAGGTGAAGCGCACGGCGATAGCGCCGGCCAGCGTTTCTCCACTGCTGACCCACTTGAAGTCGTCGTTGGGAAGGCGTCCGTCCCTGGAGAAAGAACTCCAGACATGGTCGCCTCCGAGTTCGTCGGGGATGAATGTGTTTTGATAGCTAATTTCCACGCCCGGGGATTCGAGAGATGAAATGGCGAACTGCCCGTCCCAGTCGTCCTGAACCTCGCCGGGACGCGTGCGGTCAAACACCACTGATTTCATGGTTCCGGCGTTTTCGAGCGGGGTAAAGACGACGCGGTTGTAGTTGCCGGAATCCATCTTCCGGTCAAAGTTGCGCGACGTGTCGCGAAGCCAGCCCACCATATTTGTCCAGGAGATGAGGACCGATACGGTCACAGGTTTATCGGTGGGATTATCGGCGTGCCAGCGGTAGACAGCGAGCGGATAGCTGGTTTCGCGGTAGTTGCCGGGGAGAATCGGGGAAAACTGCTCGAGCGTGACGTGAGCCGGCAACTTGTCCCAACGGTAGTCGTACCAGGATTTGGGATAGAGCGCGGAGTAGGTTCCGGCGCCGACCGGATAGTCCCACTTCCAGGAACTGAGGTCCTTATTCTTGGGATGATCCGCGAGCAAAACCTGGGCAATGCCTTCCGACGCGCCCTCGGACTTCTCATAGATCGCAAACTGGTTGGAGCAAACAGTTTCGTATTTATGAATGCCGGCCTTCAGGTGCCAGCGCGAAAAATCGCCGCGGTAGGTGCGCGAGAACGTGCCGGAGCCAAAACCGCCGACAGGTGCACCTTGCCAGTAGCCATCGTCAATCAAATCGGTCAGTGCAGCCTTGCGAGTGCCGGCGTTGGCGAGCGGCACGCCGATGCCTCGCTTCCAGGCAATGGTTGGAATGGCGTCGCCCGCCCAGAGGGAAAGCGTAGAGAAGGTGACGAGAAGAAGAACGGCGCACTTCGAAAGGCGGAATTTCATGGAGCCTCGGGAGTTGGTGACGGTTGGGTTCGACTTCGACGAATAGGTAGAGAGATCGTTGCAAAATGCCACACGTTATTTCGTTCCGTTTGGATACACGAGGATCTTGCTGGCTTCGCCCGTTTTCAGGCGAGCCATGGCTTTGGAGAAATCTTGCAGCGGGATGCGGTCGGTGATTACGGGGTGAAGATCAAGGCGTCCGCTCTTGAGCAGGGCGGTCATCTGGTACCAGGTCTGGTACATGCGGCGGCCATTGATGCCTTGAATAGTGAGGCCTTTGAAGATGATGTCTTCGGAGAAATTCAGAGGAATCGGTTTCGAGGTGAGGCCGAGCAGAGACATGCGCCCGCCGCGGCGGATGATATCGAACGCTGTGCGGATGGCGTCGGGATGGCCGGCCATTTCGAGAACCACGTCCACCCCGAGGCCTCCAGTTTTTTCGGCGACGATGGCGCGCACATCTTCTTTGGACGGATCGAGGGCGTAGTCGGCGTTCATCCTGGTCGCGAGCTTGCGCCGATGCTCGTTGACCTCAATCGCGAAGATGGTGGTCGCGCCCACGGCTCGCGCCACGGCGATCGAGAACAGTCCGATGGGTCCGCAGCCGGTGATGGCGACAGTTTTGGCCGCGATTTCTCCGGCCAGCACCGTGTGCACGGCGTTTCCCAGCGGATCGAGTATGGAAGCATACTCCTGGGGGATCGCCGGATCGAGTTTCCAGATATTCGATTCGGGGATGACGACGTACTCGGCGAACGCGCCGTCGCTGTCTACGCCGATGATTCTTACGTTCTGGCAGATGTGGCCTTCGCCGGTGCGGCATAGCAGGCACTTGCCGCAAGCCACGTGCATTTCGGCGGATACGAAATCGCCTTCCTTGAGGCTGGTGACCTCATCGCCGAAGGCGACCACCTCGCCGCAGAATTCGTGTCCGGGAATCAGCGGAGGATGAATGCGTCCCTGGGCCCAGCGGTCCCATTCATAAATGTGGAGATCGGTGCCGCAGATGGATGCAACTTTGACTTTGACAAGGACTTCGGTGCGTCCGTAGCCGGGAATCTTAACTTCGCGGATTTCCGCGCCCGGCGCGGCTTCCGGCTTAACCACCGCGAGCATGGTGCTGGGCATGGAAGCCCCCTTATGAGTACGGAATTATTAGAAGAGCAAACTACTTATTCTACACCGCCGAAACTGCCTTGCCGATTTTCCGGATTGTTCAGGAGGGCCACGGATTCGGGATCGCGGTTAAGTCTTGTATGTTCCCCGAGAATGCGTTTTCGGGCTCGCAGATTTGTAGTCTTCGGACTTCCCGCGCGGAATGCTCAATGTCTTCCATTGTGCGGTGCGCAGGTGCTTGGCGAGGAAGACGATTTGTCCAATGTGCTGCGCGTAGTGGGCAAGTGCGCGGTTGAGCGCCTGCGTAACCGTGTGCGGTTCCTGGCGTATGGTCACGGTGCGCTGCATATCTTCGGGCCTCAATGAATCCAGCGCGGAGAACACATGGAACCACGTCTGTTCCCACCAGCTCATCACTTCTTCGCGCGTTGTGTTTGCGGAGATTTCAAATTCCTGGTCGCGAAAACGGTCCGGCTTTTCACCGTCGCTGGTGAGGAATTCGGTAAACCGCGAACGCGCGTTGCCGGAGATGTGCTTGACCAGCGCCGCGATGGAGTTCGATTCCGGATCGAGCGTGATAAAGAAATCGTCGTCTTGCAGCTGAGCCATGGCAGCTTCTCCCATGCGCTTGTGGCCGCGGAACTGGCGCTTCATTTCTTCGAGGTAGTGGGAGGCGAGGTCAGTCATAGAAGTCCTATTGCAGAAGTCAGAGGTCAAATTGCAGAGGGCAGAGCTTCCGCTTCCTGCAGTTCTTTTTCTACGGGAGGTTTGACCTCTGCAATTAGACCTCTAACCTCTGACCTGCAATTGTACGTCGCACGCGACGCGGAACCCATAGTCCGCGTACTGGAACTCCGGGGGAATGCTTGAGCGGGCCGCACAGCGGGACATCTTGATGTGATGGCGCCAGGAACCGCCGCGAGAAGCTCGCCGCTCGCCGGTGTCCGGGCCGCGTGGATTGCGCTCTGGCGATACCGCGTAGTAGTCCGCCGCGTACCAGTCGCTGCACCACTCGTGCACGTTGTCGCACATGTTGTAGAGGCCGTATGCGTTCGGTTCGGCGCGGCCAACGGGCTCGGGGCCTGTCTTCCAATGACCGGCGCAGCGATCGGCGTAACCGGGCAGCGACTGTGGAGGGGAGTCGCCCCATGGGAATAATTCGCCCGCACGTCCTCCACGAGCCGCGTGCTCCCACTCGGCCTCGGCAGGCAGACGAAACTTTCTACCGGTTTGGGCGCTGAGCCACTCGCAGTAGCGGATTGCGTCACACCACGATACTCCGGCGACGGGCTGCTCGGGATGGTTGAACGCGGGGTTGCTCCAGAACGGTGGCGGCCGAAATAAAGATGCGTTGTCGCTCAGGAAGCGTCCGTAGTTGGCATTGGTAATTTGGCGGGCGGCGAGCAAGAACTCGTCAACCCAGACACGATGCACCGGCTTTTCGTTATCCAGTCCGGCGTCACAGCCCATGAGAAACCATCCGGCTGGAATGCGGACGAGCGCGGGAACGTGGTCCTCCGCTTGCGCTCGGGAGAGCAGTTGCGTTGGCCGCGTTGAATACGTCGGATCCATGGTGTCAGAGCATGGGGTCAGAGCGTCCGCAGCGCGCGGACTACCTTCTCGATTTTATTCTCTTGGAACAAGCGGATGCCGGCGACGCCGGCGGCTCCAGCATGCAGGCACGATGCGGCATTGTGTACGGTGACGCCACCGAGAGCTAGAACTCGGATCTTCGCCTGGCAGGCTTCCTGCAAGGCGACGAGGCCGGCGTGGGGCGTTCCGGCGGCGCCTCTTTTTCCGAAAACCGGAGCGAAGACAGCAAAATCGGCTTTCTCGGATTCGGCGCGCAAGACATCGGCGATTGTGTGGCACGAGGCGGCCACCAGGAAGCGGTCAATGGTCAGTGGCCGGTGGGCGGAAACTTCCAGAACGCGGCGCACCTCATGAGGCGCGACATCATCGGAGCGCAGATGAACGCCGTCGACTCCTGCCGCGAGTGCGATGTCGGTGCGGGAGTTAATGAGGAGACGGGTTCTCGGTTCCCGATTTGCAGTTCCCAATGGCGCGCTGTTGCGCACGGCACTAACGGCGTCCCTTGCGAGCATTTCCAACTCGCGCGCGCTCAGATCTTTTTCGCGGAGCTGGATGTAGTCGACACCAGCGCGCGCGGCTTCGACGGCTTTGGCGAGCAGGGCACGGCGGCGGGCGAGTTCGTCGCCGCGAAACTGGCTACGGTCGGTGATGTAATAGAGCAGACAGCCGGCAGCCATCAGCTCTCAGCCTACTACGAGAGGCGGCGTGGACAGACCGCCGAGTTGTGCTCGCCTTGGACAGCCGAGGGCGGCTGTCCCTACGCGAGCTGGGACGGGGCGGAGCCCCGTCTCCACACGTGCCTACTGCTGGCCGGTGAACAACTTCAGATTCTCAGCCTTCCAGCGCATTGCAGCGTAAATGCGATTGCGTCCGCTGGGGTGATCGAAGAAAATCCACTCCTCGATGGGACCAGGATTCATCTTGCGGTATTCGCCAAGATGAATCGCTGCCTGGGCAAAGCCGTCAGGCTGCCGGCTCGTGTTCAATCCGTACATGTCGGCTTCGTACTCCAGAGTGCGGCCGAAGGTGTTCATGACGGGAGTGATGACGAAGGTAAACACGAGGGCCAGAAGCACCACGAGCGGAACCACGGCCGTATCGCCCACGCCGCGAATCTGCCACTTCTCGCCCCAGCGCTGGAGCGTCCAGCGGAGTCCATAGTGCAGGTAGGTGAATAACAGCACGATGACGATCAGGTCCAACATGATGATCTTGTAGATGTGGTTCATGACGTAGTGCCCCATCTCATGTCCCATGACCGCCTGAATCTCTTCCGGCGATCCGCGGCGCAACAGGTTGTCATTGAGGGTGATACGCATCGTGTTGGCGAAGCCACTGACATTGGCGCTTATCCGCGTCGTCTGTTTTGAAGCATCGATCTCGTACACATCTTTGGCGGGGATTCCGTTGGCCCGCGCCATGCTCAGGATGGGATCGACGATCTGCGGATCGTTGAGACGCGTGACTTTATTGAAGATGGGCACGATGTAGACGGGCGCGATCAGCACGGTAAAGATCAGGAATAGGAGGGTCACGATCGCGCCCCATATCCACCAAGTTCGCTGGAAACGCCGGACGACGCCGAAGAGGAGCATCGCCAGCAGTCCGCCCAGCACCAGTCCCACCCCCAGAGACTTCATCTGGTCGCCCATCCACGGGCCAAAGGTTTGCGTGGCGAGTCCATATTTGTGTTCGCGGAAATAATCTTCGTAAACGGCGAGCGGGAAAAGCAAGATGCTGGTCAGAACGAGATATTGCAACCAGTACACGAACGTGTGCACCGGCGGGAAGCGAGTGACCTGCTCCGCCAGATCCCGCATCCGGGCCGACCAGCGGAGATTCAGCAACAGCAGCGCAACCACGACGCCATAGAGAAATTCCCAAAGAATGAGCCAGTAGCCGCCTTCGAAATAGTCGTCGGAACGGGCCGTCTTATCGGCTGGAATCTGCGCCAGGTAAGCGTTGGTGGCCGCGGTGGCATCGAAGTGTGGCGACGCCTGTGCTTCCGCGGGGACCTGGATCACGGATGGCATCTGGTTCGCGGCGGGTGGCTGGGCGAGCGCGGGAGCTGTACAGAGAGTTGCGCAGAAACAAATCAAGCAACAGAACGCTATCGTCAGGAATGTTCGTGTTATTTTCATTTTTCTCCGGAGAACACTGACCCCGCTAGGAGTGTATATACGGAGACGGGTGCCGGCAGTTCAATCTGTAGTGAACGGGATCGCCTTGTCTCCCGCCGCTGAGACGCGGCAAGCCGCGTCTCTAAGGGAACATGGGCGGGCGGATCCGCATCACACGATTTATGGCCGCGTCTTGGCGATTTCCGGGACAGCCGGCTCGCCGGCGCGCTTGGGCTGTTGCTGGCCGAGATGATACTTGGTCAGTCCCGCTTTGAGGAACTCGAAGCTCTCTTCCGGTGAATCGGACATCTTGAATAGTTCGAGGTCGGCCGGCGCGATCATGCCAGCGTCGGCCATGGCTTCGAAATTGATGATCTTCTTCCAGTACTCGCTGCCATACATGACGATGACAATTTTCTTGGCCAGTTTCTCCGTTTGGGCGAGGGTGACGATCTCAAAAAATTCGTCGAGCGTGCCGAAACCTCCAGGAAAGATCACCAGCCCTTTGGCCAGGTAAGCGAACCAGAACTTCCGCATGAAAAAGTAATGGAACTCGAAGTTTAGCGAAGGAGTGATGTATGGGTTCGGATTTTGTTCGAAGGGCAGGTTGATATTGAGGCCGATGGTTTTGCCTCCAGCTTCGTGGGCGCCAAGATTGGCGGCTTCCATAATGCCTGGGCCGCCTCCGGTGGTGACCACAAAGCGGTGGCGCTTGGCGGGGATCTGAGTGGACCATTCGGTCAGCGAGCGTGCCAACCGGCGCGCGTCTTCGTAATAGCGGGCCATGTCAACGGCGGCCTCGGCGCGCTTCATATCCTGGGCTTGCTGTGTCGGGGAGACGCGAGCACCGTTGCCGCGGATCTCGGTCAGACGGTTGCTGGCGCTGTCGCGGCTGTGGATGCGGGCGGAGCCGAAGAAGACGACCGTGTCCTGAATCTGCTCGCGGCGGAAGCGCGAGAGCGGCTCGCTGTACTCGGACAGCAGGCGCAAAATTCTGCCGTCGGGACTGTTGAGAAACGGTTCGTTCTGGTAAGCGAGGGGAGCGGGCTTGAGCTTTTGATCAGTCATAAATCAATCAGTCGTCAGTCGCTAGTCGTGGGTCGCTCGGAACTCGTCGTTCGCGCGAGTCGCCGTTGCTCGCCAACGACCGGCGACTAATCGACCGACGACGGTTCTTCATTCTTCTTCCCGGTATTGAATAGCCTCCCAGAACCCGATCCACACATTGATCACGCCCAGGCCGGTCGAGACGCCGCGCGCGAACCCGCTCGCTACCGCGGCGCGAAGCTGTGGGTACGGCATGAGAAGCGGGTTGTCGGACCACTCCGGACGCCAGGGCAGGATCATGAGCATTACCCCCAGCGACGCGCACAAGAACACGAACAGAAGCACGCCGATGCGGCGAAGCCACAGACGTGCGAATGAAGGCGAAGGCCGGGGAACGGAGTCTGGTGCCGGCGCTTGTAAGGGAACGACCGGGACACAAGTCTCGGCTGGAGGTTTGAGCTCCCCGATACTGGTGGAGTTGCCGGCAAAGGGCAGCTTGGGATCGGAAATCATTGCACGCGTCGTTATTAGTAAGCCCGAGATTAAGGCCGTGGGGTGGGCGCGGGATCCAGTCGCATCCTCAGCGCAAGTTTTGAACCCACTTCGTGCATTCTACGACTTCAGAGCCTGAATGCGCTCGGCTACGTCGCGATAATCGATATTCGAACCGTACACGCTGGTGAAATGCCGCAGCGCGGCGGGCTTATCCTGGGCAGTTTCGCAGGCCGACCCCAGCTCGTAGTTAATGGCAAGGCGAGCTTCGTCATCGAGTCCCGGGATGTTAAGTGCCTTTTCATACCAGCGGATGGCAGCGTCCGGAACTCCCTTATCGAGGAAGCACTGGGCCAGCCAGGTGTAGGTCTGGACGGGCTGTGAAAATGTCTTGCCGCGCTCAATCGAGTTGCAGACTTTCTGCAATTCGGCGATGGCTTCGTCGAGCAAACCCATTTCGCGGAAGGCAACGCCCAGGTTGTAGTGGGTTTCCGGATCGTCATCGCCGGCGGCAACCTCTTCCTCCAGCTCCTGTTTCAGCTCGCCGAACATCTCCGAAAGATCGACGCTGTCGGAGGCATGCATGGCCTGGGCTCCGGCGCCCAGGGGGCGGACGGGAGCAGCGCTGTAGCTCATGGCGCCTTTAGCTCGTGCAGGAGCGGCGGCGGTTGCGGCGCCTCCGGCCGTAACTGCGATCGAGGGCCTGGCCGCCGGGGCCGCCGGAGGAGCAGCCGGAGGTTTAATTTCGATTTTTGCCACAGGCTCGGGTTCCGGCTCGCGCGTTTTGGCTGCGGACGGCGCCGGGGCGCGCTTCGGAGCTGGCGTGGCCGGCCAACCCGGCAAAGGCTGGGCTGCCGGTGACTTGGCCGCCGGCTGACGAGTTGCCGGCGAACGAGTTGGAGGTGGCTCGGTCACGGGCGGCGCTTCCGGGAAAGCATCGCCGAGCGACGCTTCCAGATCTGCCACCAGCGCATCCAGGTCGGTTGCCTCCGCATGGGCGGGCTCGGCGTGAGCTGGTTCTGTGTGTGCCGGTTCAGGCGCGAATTCCGCCGGAGGTGCGCTGGGGGTCCCGTGATCGTAGCCACCCATCAAATCGGATGATGCGGCGATCTCAGACCCGTGCGGGATCTCCATCTCAACCTGGAAATCCGCGGGCTCGTCGGCGTTGATTTCGTCGGCGTTGATCTCCGCGATTTCCGGTTCCGGCTCGGCCTGCGGCGGGCCGCCGGATTCGACGGCGGCGCGCAGCGGATCGAGAATACGGGCATCGCTGGTCAGCGATTCGAGCTTTTCGATCCCGGCGCGCGCCTGGTCCGCCATGAAGTGCTCGAGATAGAAACGGATTTCTTCGACCGTCTCAGCGATCTCGGGATTGCTGGAAGCATCGGCGGCGGGCTCACCTGCGGCGGTAGCCGGCGGTTCCGCGACCGGAGCAGCCTCGTCGACGGAGAGGGAATGCTCCCACTCGGAAGATAGGTCGTGCGCGTCGGAGGTCGGGTGTACTGGCAATTCCGGGATGGCGAACTCCGGATGTGCGGGCGGGGCAATTTCGTGATCGGGTGCCGGGGGCGCAGCCGTCGGCCAGGGCGCGGACGGAGCCGCAGCAACGTCCGGAGGAGCGGCGATCGGTGGAAAAGCAACCGGCGGAGAAGCAACCGCTGGCGTAATCATCGGCGGCGCAACCGTCGATGACGCAGAAGTTAATGACGTGACACCCAACGGAACGGCGGACTCGGCACTCTGCTCGTAGCGCGCAGCCAACTCCCCATAGCGCACGGCTTCGTCGGGGTAGCCGGCATCGTGGTACACGCCTTCCAGTGTGCGACAGCAGACGGCGGCCTCGGTAAAACGCTGGAAGCGGGTATGGAGAGCGGCCAGGCGCTGGTTGAGGCGCGCATCGCGCGGGGCCTGAGGCAGAGCGCCCAGCAAAGGCACAATCGCCTTGTCGGGCAGATTGTAAGAGAGGAACAGGTCCGCATCGGTGACCGCGGAGCGTACGGCGATGGCGACGTGGTCGGGA
>Ga0181523_10005008_pt1 | contig 11153 bp, 11 predicted proteins | sample PEATcosm2014_Bin_43_FD_119752 | JGI IMG/M metagenome (GOLD analysis project Ga0181523, IMG submission 119752) | Peatland microbial communities from MTU Mesocosm Facility, Houghton, MI, USA - PEATcosm2014_Bin05_30_metaG | ecosystem: Environmental > Terrestrial > Soil > Wetlands > Peat | place... | reverse complement strand
CGCCAGTCCTAAAACCCTTAACCTCACGAGCTGCTTTAGCCGAAGTCCGTGGGAAGCCGAACCTGTCCATGCGACACATCTGCCGAGACCCATGCCCTGTTGACTTAACCTGCGACACCTGCATCCTTGGATCAAGCTTGACTTGATTCCCCGACTCACCGACACAGGCCGCATCAATCCAGTGGGCTTTCGGATAGCACGGCTGAGTGCGATTGAACTTTGTCCTGCCACCGGACCAAAACGATATCGGTAATCCCAAAGCCTTGAGTGCAGTCCCGATGGCATAGCGAGTGGCATTGACTGCAGCAGCGTCTGTGAGAGGTCGTAATGCCTGCTTCTGAATGTTCGGGGGCCCGAATTCGGCTGCGGTAAGGTTGTCGTGCAGCCTCAGAGGGTTCAGATATCGGCGCTTCTATAAGCACCGGGGATGTAAGTCAATTATGTTTTATTTCACTTCGATGTCGTCGAAACCCTGATAGAGAGGAGAGATTTCCGAATAAAAGTCGATGCCGTCATCAGCCTTTTCTCTCAGGTGCTTGCTTGCGCTCACCGCTACGGCCCCGGTCGCGGCCCCGGCAGCAGCTCCGAAGAGACCGCCGAGCCCCGGATTCCTCCGGCTTGAAAGAATGCCTGTCAACGCTCCGGCGGCCGCTGAAATGCCCAGTGTGATAAGATATTTTGATTTATTCATGACTTCTATTAAGATACCATTATCGCGGCTTCGACATAAAGTTTTCTCTCCTCTCCGAAATAGTATAAAATACGTCCCATGAAAGCTACGAAGAAATTGATAGTCATCGGCGACAGAGTCCTCATAGAGCTTGACGAGAGCAGGGAGCGCACGACGACGGGGCTTTACCTTCCCCCTACAGTCAAGGAAAAAGAGAAGGTCCACGGGGGATATATCGTAAAGGTCGGGCCGGGCTATCCGGTTAGCGATCCCCATACGGTAGTAGAGGAACCATGGTCGGCCAAGAAGAGGGAAGAGCTGAAATACATTCCACTCCAGGCGACCGAAGGCGATTATGCCATTTTCCTCAAGGATGCGGCGATAGAGATAGAGTTCGAAGGAAAAAAATATCATATCGTCCCGCATTCCGCCATACTGGCGCTTGTACGCACAGAGTTTGCGGAGGAGTAATACATGAACGAAGCGGTCTTCGCTCTCGTCGGGTTAGTTATTGGTGCAGCAGTCGTATATCTTGTCCTTTCGTCTCGATTCAAGATGATCTCGGCGAAAGAGGTTTCGAACCTTCAGGCGCGCCATGCTGATGAAATCAGGGACAGCGAGGGCAGGACAAAGGGCGCTGAGGCGTCGGTGGTTGAGCTGCGCCTGCAGTTGAGAGAGGCTGAATCTGAGAAGGGTAAACTGAGATCGGAGCTCGACCTTGAGCGGCAACAGCGAATTGAGACATCGACCCGCCTTGAAGAATCGTACAAAAGGCTCGATGATTCCTATAAAAATCTCGAGGAGCAGAAGGCCCTCTTTGAGGTGATGAAGAAGGAGATGTCGGACACATTTAACGCGCTCTCAGCCGCGGCATTGAAGAGTAGCAGCGAAGACTTTCTGAGGCTTGCCTCGGAAAGTCTGGGAAAGGTTGTAGTCGATACCAAGGGCAGGCTCGGGGAACACCACGCCGCTATAGATGCTACTGTAAAGCCCCTTCAGGAACTCCTGAAGAGATACGAGCAGCAGATAAAGGAGAGCGAGGAGAGCCGGCATAAGTCTTTCGGCAGCCTCTCAGAGCAGATTCGGTCTTTATCTTCGATGCAGGAGCGGCTACAGGCAGAGACGAAGAATCTCGTCACAGCGCTGAGGAAACCGAAGGTCAGCGGCTCTTGGGGAGAGATCGGCTTGCGGCGGGTTGCCGAACTTGCCGGTATGACCGCTTATTGCGATTTCTATGAACAGGAATCAGTTTCGGCCGAGGTCGGGAAACTTCGTCCCGATATGATTGTGCGGTTGCCGAATGGTCGTGAGATCGTAGTGGATGCGAAGGCCCCGGTCGATGCCTATTTGAACGCGCTGTCCGCACAAACAGAAGAGGAGAGAAAGAAAGGCATCGCCAACTACATCCTGCAGATAAGAAATCATATGAATTCCCTCAGTTCGAAGTCCTACTGGGACCAGTTCCCTCAATCTCCTGAACTCGTAGTCATGTACCTGCCCGGAGAATCATTTTTCAGCGCTGCGCTGGAGCACGACCCGAAGCTCATCGAGGATGGGAGTATGAAAAAGGTTATCCTCGCCACGCCGACAACTTTTATAGCGTTGTTGAAAGCGGTGGCTTACGGATGGCAGCAAGAGCAGGTGACCAAAAGCGCGCAGGAAGTCAACAAGCTCGGCAAGGAGCTTTACGAACGGTTCTCAATCGTGCTTGAACATTTCGCGAAGACCGGCGCTGCGATGCGAAAGGCCGTAGAATCATACAACGAAGGCGTCAGGTCGATGGAGACCCGCCTGATTCCGTCTATCAGGAAATTCAAGGACCTCGGGATATCGAGTGCAAAGGATGTCGTTTCACCCGAAGAGATAGGACAGACGACGAAGAGCGCAGACCATCTTGCGATAGAGTTCAGCGACGAGCACGAGGGAAAACAGAGGAGGTTCCTGTGATAGAAGATTTGAGAAAGTCCGAGACATGGCGGGTCTTCAGGATACAGTCGGAACTGGTCGAAGGTTTCGAGACCCTTTTCGATCTCGGTCCGGCTATAGGCATATTTGGCGGCGCGCGCTTCAACGAACGCTCCGACTATTATCACGATACCGTAAAGGTCTGCGCGATGCTTTCCGAAGCCGGTTTTTCGATCATCACTGGCGGAGGCCCAGGAATAATGGAGGCTGCCAACAAAGGTGCGAAGATGGGAAAGGGCAAATCGGTCGGTCTCAATATCTTGCTACCCCATGAACAAGCTCCCAACCCTCATCTGGACATTAATTTGTCGTTCAGGTATTTCTTCGTCAGGAAACTGATGTTTGTAAAATACTCGACCGGCTTTGTGATCTTTCCCGGAGGCTTCGGTACAATGGACGAACTCTTCGAGGCTTTGACCCTCGTCCAGACGAAGAAGGTTGAAGGCTTTCCAATAGTATTGTATGGGAAATCTTACTGGCAGGGACTCATTGAATGGATGCAGAACACCCTGATACAGCGGGGCGCAATCGGTGAAGAGGATGCCGGTATCTTTCATGTGGTCGACGATACAGCCGACATAGTCAGATTGTTTATGCAATACTCGGCAACCTCATCGCAGAGCCTTCCGCCCGGGTATATACAGAGATAGGTTGAGTCTAATGTCTCTTGACGGTGGGGTCGATCTCGATCCTCTAAAAAACAGAAGGTATCCGGCACTTAAGACGGCTACCTCCCTTTTTTAAAGGTTGCCGGAAAACGTCCAGTAACCTCTTTGGTTGGCCGGCGGAAGGTACACAACTTATTCATTCCCGTGAGTCATCCAGGGACTGTCTACTGCACCCCCCTTTTGCCTCTCGGGAGGCGAATTTCTTCAGGTTAATTGCCCGCTGAGGAAAGTATCGAGAGAGTCCCTCTCTCCGATTTCGTTTTATAATACTTGAGCAAGTAAGTCAATTATTGTTTTGAATTATTATTTTGCGTTGCGTGTATCGAATTAACGGTAAAATATGAGCCCATGTAAAAAATACATACTGTTATGTATTTTTTACATGGGCTCACCGTGTATGTTCAATAAAAACCATATTATACAATGGACTGCTGCCGGGCATCTGATATGCTTGCAAAGTCTGCGCACAACTGGAAAAGCGGCAAGCCTGACAGTCCCACAAGATGCGTTATTAGGGGCAACAAGTGGAGCATGCATGAATGGCAGGAAATATAAAATACTCGTTGTCGATGACGATCCTGATATAAGAGAGATCGTGGCGTCATTCCTGTCTTCAGAAGGCCACCTCTGTCATGTCGCAAAAGATGGGGCTGAGGCACTGGACAAGACGCACAACGATCATTTCGATGCATTGATCACGGACTTTCGCATGCCTCGGATGAACGGGATCGCACTTGCCGGTGAGGTACTGAAACGCGATCGGTCGTTTCCCGTAATAATTATGACAGGGTCCATCGATGAGGTCACTGCCGAGAGCATAGTTTCGGCTGGTGTAAGCGATTTTCTATATAAACCATTTACTATGGTTGAATTGGGCGCGCGATTTATGAGTATGATGCGCAACCATGAAACCCTCCAGTCATAATTCTTTTTGCCGTCTTGACACTCTATCTTTTTCGGCTATACTTAAATCAAAATTACTTAACTAAAGGGAGGTTCATCGCAATGGCTATCGAATTGAGCTCCAATGAAATCGTTCTGCTAAAGAAAGCACTGGATTCATACCTTTCAGAGCTGAGACTTGAGATCGTCGAAACAAAACATGACAAGTCATCACTCCATGAAGAAGAGGAACTGGTAAAAGGACTCCTGCAAAAGGTATCCAAGTAATAACGCGACGTCAACTACGCTAAGCTCCCCGTTCTTACGGGGAGCTTTATTTTGCTTGCTAACGCAGCACGAATTATCTGCAAATCCGCAATAATCAAGGCGCTTACAGCACGGGTATTGATCGACCCCTGTCTATTATGATATCCTTGCTTTCGTAAGCACAAGTAAGACCAAATGAGAGAGAAGGATAATTATGGCTTATCGAGCGTGGTTTCAATGCATCAACCCGCAATGCGGTGCACAGTACCCTTTGAACGCGATTGTATATCGTTGCGACAGTTGCGGCTCCCTTTTGGAAGTGACGCATGATATGAAGGCCCTGGCAGGGCGGAGCGCAGGGGAATGGAAGAAGCTCTTCGAGGACCGGTATAAATCCACTGAGTGGCCTTACGGGTCAGGCATATGGGGAAAGAAGGAATGGGTGCTGCCTGAGATAAGCGACGACAACGTGGTCTCGCTTTACGAAGGCGGTACTAATCTGTTCTGGGCCGAGCGTTTCGGCAAGATGCTGGGCATGAGCGATCTCTGGATCAAGCTCTGCGGCAACTCCCACAGCGGCTCCTTCAAGGACCTCGGAATGACAGTACTGGTATCACAGGTTAAGCAAATGATAAGCGAGGGTGCGCCTATCCAGGCCGTGGCTTGTGCGTCTACTGGAGATACATCCGCTGCGCTTGCGGTCTATTGTGCAGCAGCCGGAATCCAGTCCATCGTACTGTTGCCGAAGGGAAAGATTTCGGTAGCGCAGCTGATTCAACCTATTGCAAACGGTTCACTGGTCTTGTCGCTCGACACTGATTTCGACGGCTGCATGGCAGTCGTGCAGGAAATCACGAAAGATGAAACTATTTATCTTGCAAATTCGATGAACTCATTGCGCATCGAGGGCCAAAAGACGGTCGGCATCGAGATCTGCCAGCAATTCGAATGGAAGCTGCCGGACGTCATCATTATCCCGGGTGGTAATCTGGGCAACGTCTCGGCCCTTGGTAGCGGCCTCCTCATGATGAAAAACTTGGGTCTTGTAGACTCTATGCCGCGCATAGTCGTCGCCCAAGCAGAGAGGGCGAATCCGTTGTATCGTTCATACCTTAACAATTTCGAGACCTTCGAGCCGATTCATGCTGAAAAGACCCTTGCAAACGCGATCCAGATAGGCAACCCTGTCAGCATACAGAAGGCGATCAGGACATTGAAGCAATTCAACGGCATCGTAGAACAGGCTACCGAGCAGGAACTTGCCGATGCGGCTGCTCTCGGAGACACTTTCGGAATGTTCAACTGTCCGCATACGGGAGTCGCCCTCGCCGCCATGATCAAACTGCTAAAGGCAGGCAAAATAGACAAGGCTGAGCGCGTTGTCGTCATATCCACTGCTCACGGACTTAAATTCACTGAATTCAAAGTCAGGTACCACGAGGAGTCGCTCGATTTCCCTTGCCGTTTCGCTAATAAACCGGTCGAACTTCCGGCCAGCGTTGATGCGGTTAAAGAAGCCCTCAGGCAAGCGCTGCAGAAGAGGAGGAACGCTGATGTCTAATAAGTCTTCGAAACCCGCGAACTGGAAGCCCGCGACGCTCGCTGTGCATGGTCACAGCCGGCTGCCTAAAGCACATTTTGCGGTCTCCACACCGATTGTGCAGACCTCCAATTTCTATTTCGATTCGACCGCTGAAGTCCTTGATTTTATGAAGGCAAAAAGCGAAGGCCGCATGGTGCGCGAACACGAGTACGGAAGATACGGCAATCCAACTCAGCAGGAATGCGAGCGAAAGCTGGCTGCGGTCGAGGGGGCGGAACGAGCACTGCTTTTTTCAACAGGTATGAGTGCTGTCATAATCGCACTGATGGCGTACATGAAGAGGGGAAAGCACATTATATTCACTGGTGACTGCTATCGTCAGACCCGTGACTTTGCGACAAATCTGCTATCGGAATTTGGCATAGCGGTATCTATAGTTGAGCCGACAGCTGAAGCTATCGAGAAGGCCATACGACCGAATACGAACATAATTTTTACCGAATCGCCTACCAATCCCTACCTGCGCGTGCTGGATCTGGTAGCGATAGTTAAAATAGCAAAGAAGCACCGCGTGATGACACTCATAGATGCTACACTCGCAACCCCATATAACATCAAGCCTCTCGATATGGGCGTAGATATAGTCATTCACTCGGCAACAAAATACCTCGGCGGCCATAACGACCTGCTGGCCGGAGTGGTCCTCGGTAATCACAAAAAGCTTGATGCCCTTTACCGCATGCAGCGGATGATCGGCGCTACTCCGGGACCGTTTACCTGTTTTTTGCTCGAACGGGGATTGAAGACCTTTGCTCTAAGGATGGAGCATCACAACAAAGCCGGCCTGGCTGTAGCCAAAATGCTGGAGGCCCACCCAAAGATCGAAAAGGTCTGGTATCCTGGGCTAAAGTCCCATCCCGACTATAAGGTTGCGAAAAAGCAGATGCGAGGGTTCGGAAGCCTTGTCACCTTTTTGGTAAAGGGAGGTGACAGGGAGACGAGGAAGTTTATCGATTCTCTGAAGCTGTTCCTGATTACCCCGAGCCTCGGCGGAAGCGAGAGTCTAGTGACTCAGATGGCCGTTATGTCGTTCTTCGATTACCCCGAGGAGTATCGGCAATCCATAGGGATGGTGGATAATCTGGTTCGCATAGCACTGGGGCTGGAAGATGTGGACGATCTTATCGCGGATCTGAAACAGGCCTTGGACAGGATCTGAACATAGAACAGACTATACATGTTCTGTGGTGTTCGTATTGAAGTGCGGCGCTGGGGTTCTCACGGTCACGCGAGCGGCAAGCCAATATTACCACTTAGATACGAACTTGGTCTGGTGATTAGATTAACAGCTGGAGCACAGAGGCTAATTGTCGCGCGCAAAACTGACACCACAGGCCATAACCCCCCGCGTCAGCCTATAACGAATTTGTTATTTTCTTTATCTCTTCGAGTTTGACGATCGCCTTTTTTGAGTCGATCGTGTCGGCTGCTATTTCTATTGCGGTAATGAAATCATCAGCCGTCCCTGCGACCATGAGGGCGGCTGCGGCGTTCAGGAGCACTATTTCACGCCTTGGCCCCTCTTCTCCGTTCAATATCGAAAGTGCAATTCGTGCATTGGTATCTTTGCCATTGCCTACCAGATGAGAGCGGTCGTGTTTCTTGAAGCCGAAGTCTTCAGGTCTGATATAAAAGGTGTCGACAAACCCTTTGCGAAAGCGTGATATCCTAGTCCCGTCGCAAGTGGTGATCTCATCCAGGCCGTCCTCTCCATGGACGACCATGCAGTCAATGGCGCCCAGATTGCCGAGCACGGAAGCGAGCGTTTCTGTGAGTTTGGATGCAAAGACCCCAAGCACCTGACGCTGTGCTCCAGCCGGGTTCGTCAAGGGGCCAAGTATATTGAATATCGTGCGGATGCCGATCTCCCTGCGTGCGCCAATGGCGAATTTCATCGCTGGGTGGAAGAGGGGGGCAAAGAGGAAGCCAAAGTTTGATGCGAAGAGACATTTCTCAACCTTTTCAGGCGCGAGGTCAACTTTTACTCCAAGGGCCTCCAGCACGTCCGCGCTGCCGGAACTGCTCGATACAGAACGGTTGCCGTGCTTTGCTACCGGAACCCCTGCAGCCGCAACGACTATCGCCGAAGTGGTAGAAATATTGAAGGTATTCGACATGTCACCGCCCGTACCGCAGGTATCTACCACACCCTCGGGGGCTGTGATCCGCGTGGCCTTTTCACGCATGATGTGCGCTGCGCCGGTAATCTCTTCGATTGTTTCGCCTTTGATGCGCAAGGCTGCCAGAAATGCTCCTATTTGTGCGTCGGTCGCACGGCCTTCCATTATCTCGTTAATGCATTCGGCCGTCTCGGCCTCTGACAGGCTGATGTTCTGAATTACAAGGTTGATCGCTTCCCGTATCATTTGTCTATCCGGCACCGCTGATGCGGATGAAATTCCTGAGAAGGTCTTTTCCTGCCACTGTGAGAATCGATTCGGGATGGAACTGGACCCCTTCGATAAGATGCTTCTTGTGTCGAATACCCATAATAATTCCCGTCACGCCCTCTGCCGCGGTCCACGCAGTAATATCAAAGCAGTCTGGCAGGGTCTCACGCTTTATTACGAGAGAGTGATACCGTGTAGCTTCGAAGGGATTCGGGAGGCCCCTGAAAAGGGTATTGCCGTCATGATGGATCATGGAGGTCTTTCCATGCATCAGATATGGTGCGCGGATGATGTCTCCGCCGAAAGCCGCCCCTATTGCCTGATGCCCCAGACATACGCCTAGTATCGGAATTTTGCCGCCGAAATACTTTATCGTCTCTATCGAGATTCCCGCCTCTTTGGGTGTGCACGGCCCGGGCGAGATGACGATCCGATCCGGCTTCATAGTCTCGATCTCCCGAACCGTGATCTTGTCGTTCCTGAAGACGCGCACATCCTCTCCCAGTTCGCCAAGGTACTGGACGAGATTGTACGTAAACGAATCATAGTTATCGATCATCAAAAGCATGTTTATTTCTTCTTTCTCTCCACGAATTCGACGGCGGTCATCATCGCCATCGCTTTATTTACAGACTCCCAGTATTCGTTCTCAGGAACCGAATCGGCGACGATCCCCGCGCCTGTCTGGAAATAGACCTTCCCGTCCTTTATGACAAGCGTTCTGATCGCGATACAGGTATCCATATTGCCGGAATAGCTGAAATAGCCGACTGATCCCGCATACACACCGCGTTTGGTCGGCTCAAGCTCTTCGATTATCTCCATTGCGCGCACCTTCGGAGCTCCCGAGACAGTGCCCGCAGGAAAACAGGCCCGGAATACATCGAAAACATCGAAGCCCTGTTTGAGCTGGCCTTCCACATTGGAAACAAGGTGCATCACGTGGCTGTAAAATTCGGTAACCATAAGGTCCGTGACCTTAACCGAGCCGATCTCAGCTACCCTGCCCACGTCATTCCTCCCCAAGTCGACCAGCATTATATGCTCGGAAACCTCTTTAGGGTCTTTCTTCATATCCTCTTCAAGGGCCTTGTCATCTTCCTCGGTCTTGCCGCGTTTGCGCGTGCCTGCTATCGGACGCACGGTGATCTTGTTGTCTTCCAGCCGGACGAGTATCTCGGGCGACGAACCGACGATGTGAGCATCTCCGATGTCGAAGTAAAACATGTATGGAGAAGGATTGACTACTCGAAGGGCTCGATAAACCGTGAAAGGATGGACCGAACATGGCCGCTCGAACCGTTGTGATATAACGACTTGTACAACATCACCCGCATGCACGTATTCTCGCGACTTATCTACCGCGGCAAGAAAATCGGCCTTCTTGAAACTCGATTTGAATGATGTCGCCTCGGGCCGCGGCAGCATTTCAGCGCCCTGAGTCATAGCAAGCGGCGCCTTCATAACGCAGGTTTTCTGAAGGGCTGTGGAGATGCGATCTATTTTCTTAATCGCGCCCCGATACAACGCTTTCAGCTCCGGCTTCTTATTAGTCGGGAAGAGGGTCTTGCCTCTCAGCGTGATGTAGTCGCCTGTATGCACGTTCGACAGGATCGACAGCGTCTGTTTCAGGTTGTCGAAGACAAGCATTGTATCGAAGAGCATCAGGAGAGTATCTGGAACGTCTATCCCCGGTTTTTTCCTGTAGGGCAGGCGTTCGAATGAACGCACGACATCATACGCGAGATACCCTACAAAGCCGCCTGAGAAGCGTGGCAGTTCGGCCGGTTCAAATGGGGTGAACTGAGCGAGGATATCCTTGACAAGCTTCAGCGGATCATCGGATGTGACGGACACTCTGTCACGCCCATTAGAGATTTCGTATTTCTTTCCGCTGCCCTTAATGGTAAGCACGGGATCGACGCAAAGAAAAGAATAGCGTGCCCATTTTTCGCCGCCTACAACACTTTCGAGGAGAAAAGCAGGCTTTTTCTTCAATTTTAGCAAGGCGCTGACAGGGGTTTCGGTATCGCACAGGATGTTTCTGTATAGAGGAATAACGTTGGCCTTTTCGGCCAAGGAACGGAATTCATCATAGCTGATATTCACCTGGATATTTTATAGAATCCATGCCCATTTTGGCAATTTCAGCAAGTTTTAGACCTCTCCGGCATTGACAGGACCGGCGAAATTATGATAACTTTCTGGACACCGCCGCACGGGAGTTGCCCTAAGGACCCCGCATAAGGCGGTTGTTCAAGCGGGTGTAGCTCAGTGGTAGAGCACAACCTTGCCAAGGTTGGGGTCGCGGGTTCGAATCCCGTCGCCCGCTCCATAAAATTCAGATACTAGGGATTAGGATAAAGGGGCTTTGAATAGTGAAACCTCCTTTGCCCTAATCCCTAAGTCCTTTCGCAAATGGCGACGTACCCAAGTGGCAAGGGGGAGGTCTGCAAAACCTTTATCCAGCGGTTCGAATCCGCTCGTCGCCTCCATTTTTCCCTCTAAGTAAGCATGTTATATTCGGAGACTTCATCAACATGAAAATATTCTTTTTTCTGCTGATCATTTCAATCGCAGGCTATTCCATTTATAGACACGACCAGAAAACCGCAGGTTTTTAAACCTGGGGATGAATGGTCGCCCGGAGCGAAGCGGTAGCGTAGCGGAGGCGTCTTTTGGCATAATCTGTTATGGCCGGATATTGG
>Ga0181523_10005006_pt1 | contig 11155 bp, 6 predicted proteins | sample PEATcosm2014_Bin_43_FD_119752 | JGI IMG/M metagenome (GOLD analysis project Ga0181523, IMG submission 119752) | Peatland microbial communities from MTU Mesocosm Facility, Houghton, MI, USA - PEATcosm2014_Bin05_30_metaG | ecosystem: Environmental > Terrestrial > Soil > Wetlands > Peat | place... | reverse complement strand
TCAATCGGTCCCGTTCTTGTTGATTCAAAGCGATTCGCTCCGGTTCCATGGGCCCCTCGGCCTCCCATGGAACCGGACATTTTTACTTTGCACAAACCGGACATTCTCACTTTGCGGCGACACGCTTGATGCGCTTGATTGACTTGTATGGTGAGATGCCCCTAAGATACGCCGACAATGGAGGACCCACGCACACCACCCGGCGGACAGCCCCCAACATCGCGATACCGCATTGTCGAGAAGCTTGGTGCCGGAGGAAACGGGGTGGTGTACAAGGCGGAGGACACCCGGCTTGGACGTTTCGTGGCCCTCAAGTTTCTCCCACCGGAAGGACAGCGGGATGCCCAAGTTCAGGCTCGTTTTCAACGCGAGGCACAAGCGGCATCAGCGCTCAATCACCACAACATCTGCACTGTTTATGACATCGGCGAGCAGGATGGCCAGACGTTCATCGCCATGGAGCTGCTCGAAGGGCAGACGCTGAAGCAGAAGATCGGATCGCGTCCGCTGCCGCTTGAGACGTTGCTGGACTATGCGATGCAGATCGCCGCGGGGCTGGAAATCGCGCACAAGAATGGGATTGTCCACCGCGATATCAAGCCATCCAACATTTTCGTGACAAGCCTGGGGGTGGTGAAGTTGGCCGACTTCGGCCTCGCTAAACGCGTGATTCTGAATAGCACTCCGATTGGTGAGTCGCCCACGATTTCAGCCTCGATCACGGAACGCGGCGCCATTGTCGGAACCCTGGCGTACATGTCCCCGGAACAGGCGCAGGACAGGGACATCGACGCGCGGAGCGACATTTTTTCGTTTGGCATTGTGCTCTATGAAATGGCCACCGGGAAGCGAGCGTTTCACGGAGAATCTTCCGTAACGATCATCGGCCAGATTCTACACAAAGAGCCGAAACCCATTCGCGAGTTGAATCCCGAGGTACCCGAAGAACTCCAACGAATCGTCGGGAAGACTCTGGAGAAGGATCGGGAGGACCGCTACCAGACGGCGCATGAATTGATGGTGGATTTGCGCCGACTGCTGAAGAAGGAGACCGAACGATCACAGACCGGTCTGCCGGCCGTGCCGCCAAAGCTAGAAACGTCGAGGAAGTGGATCTGGATTGGGGCCGCGGCGGTGGTCTGCACCGCGACATGGGTTGCGCTTACCGGCCGTGGCACGCCCGCCGATTCTGCGCCACTGCCGATGGAGCAGCTCACCTTCTCGAGCGAAACAAAAAATCCCACGATATTCACGGACGGATCGCGTATTTATTTTGTAAGCGGACAGAGTCCCGTCGAAATGTCCGTAAAGGGGGGCGACACGGCGCCTCTCCGCGCCGCGATCGGCACTATGAGTATCTTGGATATCTCGCCTGATGGCTCTGAGTTTCTGTTACTGCAGAGCGATCTGAACGACGAAACACAGCGGGGAACAATATGGACCATGCCCGTGCTGGGAGGTGCGGCGAAGCGGTTGGGAAATATCACGGGCCGCGGCGCAAGTTATTCCCCGGATGGGAAGCGGATTACGTTCAATGAAAAGGAATCGGTCTATGTGTGTGACAGCGACGGACAAAACGTAGAGGAAATCTGGAACACCCACCACATGGTGCCGGGCAATCCCATTTTTTCGCCGGACTCCAAAAGAATTCGTGTCACAGTGTCGAGAAGCACCCTGGAGGACGATCTTACGAGGATCTGGGAGCTGAACGTGGACGGCGGTAATCCACATCTACTTCCCCTTCCTCCGCATTGGCCAGAGGACACCAGCACTTATAGCGGGATCTGGACCCCGGGCGGAAAGCACTTTGTTTTTAGCTCATACAAAGACGGATCCAACAATCTTTACGAGTACTTAGAGCCAAGGTGGTACGAGTTCTGGAAGAAGCCGTATGCGGTGCGATTGTCGCCGGGCCAGCCCGAAGTGATCGGAATGGCGTCGAGCAGGGATGGCAACGGAATGTTCGTCGTGGGGCGCTTGGCCCAGGGATCGATGCATTTCTATGACGAAAAGGAAAAACGATTTTTGCCGTACCTCGGAGGACTACCCGCAATGCAGCTGGTGGTCTCACCGGACCGAAGATGGATGGTATACACGGATTATCCGAGAGGTTATTTGTGGCGGTGCAAGATCGACGGTAGTGAGAAGTTGCAACTCACAAACACCTATGCGCAGATGCCCACGTGGTCGCCAGACAGCAAGTGGATCGCATATAGCGACTGGAGTGAGCTTTATCGCGTCAGCGTCGATAGTGGCGCACCGGAAAAGTTGACGTCGGAAGGTTTCACGGAAGTGCTACCTAGCTGGTCGCCGGACGGGAAGTCCATTTACTTTAACGATTACCCAATCGCGGGACACCTGCGCATCCGCATTCTGGATCTGGAAACACGGAAGGTGTCGACCATGCCGGGACCGGAAGGCTATTATGCCCCACTGTGGTCGCCTGACGGGCAGTACCTGGCAGGAATTCAGAATCCACCGAAGAGCCTGGCGATTTATTCCGTGCAGACAAAGCAATGGAAACAATTGAAGGTTTTTGAACACGACTGGGGATTTTTCGTGTGGGCGCCGGATTCGAAGTCACTTTATCTGATGCGCGGGCCGGCGGAAGCGGGAACAGGCGAGCAAAGAGGAATCTACCGGCTGACGGTGCCAGATGGGAAGTGGGAGTTATTCGCGAAACTTGCAGGGTTGAATCCAATCCAAAACGGAGCGCAAGATTTCGTATCTATCACTCCAGAGGGCAAAGTTGCAGCGATGACCGATACCAGCGTGACCCAGATTTATCAGATGAAGTGGAAAAACACGGAGTAAGGCTACAGGGGTTTTCCTGGTTGCTTTGGCGGACATCCACCAATAAAAAACATGGGTTAAGTCAGGGGCGCATGTTCATATGGGACAACCCAAAGACGCAAGAAGAAAGTCGATTACTTGGCTTGAAGAGCGTTCGCCAAAGTTATTCTCAAACGCACAAACCGACTCTGTACGTGAATCTGTTTGTTTGTGAAGCCTCAGGATCCTCTCGGTCTCAAGGAAGCCCCCGAGTCACGGGCAAGCAGGAAGTAATCCCAAGGTGAGGGTTGCCGACAATCCATCCAGAATCGCTGCAGCTGCTGCAAACATGCTGCCTAGAGTATAATGACCCGCACGCATGGCCCTCACAGCTGGCACAAAACTTGGCCCTTACGAAATCCAATCTCCCCTCGGCGCAGGCGGCATGGGTGAAGTGTATCGCGCTAAGGACACTCGCCTTGACCGCATCGTTGCAATTAAAATTCTTGCTTCTCACCTTTCTTCTTCGCCGGAGCTGAAGCAGCGCATGGAGCGCGAGGCTCGGGCCATTTCTTCCCTAAACCATCCCCATATCTGCCAGCTCTATGACATTGGCTCGCAGGATGGCACCGATTATCTGGTGATGGAGTTTCTGGATGGCGAAACTTTGGCCGAACGACTGCGTAAAGGCGCACTGCCGCTGGCCGAGGTCTTCAAGATCGGGATTGCAGTGGCCGAGGCGCTGGCGGTCGCGAACCGCGGCGGGATTGTGCACCGGGATCTAAAGCCGGGCAACATTATGCTGACAAAATCCGAAGCCAAGCTGATGGATTTTGGGCTGGCCAAACCGCTGGGCGTGCCGACGGCGGCCAGCGGGTCGGGAGCAGCGCCTTCCTTCACGGCGACGGAGACGTTGAGCGGCCCCAGTCCGCTGAGTCCATTGACCACCGCCGGCAGCATCATCGGCACCATCCAGTACATGTCGCCCGAGCAGATCGAAGGCAAAGAAGCCGATTCGCGCAGCGATATTTTCGCTTTCGGCGCAGTCCTCTACGAGATGGTGACCGGCAAGCGCGCCTTCGAAGGCAAGAGCCAGCTCAACGTAGCCAGCGCGATTATCGAAAAAGATCCCGCCCCAATCAGCGCAGCCAGCCGCGGCATTCCGCCTGCACTGGAAAGAACCATTGCCATCTGTCTGGCCAAGGACCCCGAACAGCGCTGGTCCACCGCGCACGATGTGGTGTTGCAACTCACCCTGATTGCCAACGCCGAGGCCGGTCCCGCCAAGCCCGCTCGAGGGCGACTCACGAATCGCTTCGCATTCACCATCGCGCTGCTTGCTCTGTTCGCAGGCGTCAGCATCATGGCACTCGTCGCCCGTCGGATTCGACCCGCGCCGCAATTCAGTCCGGTGATCCGTTTCTCCATCTCCTTTCCAAAAAACGCGCCCATAGCGCTGCCCAATCCGACTCCGACATTGGCCATCGCACCCGATGGTTCGGCCATTGCCTACGTGGCCACAATCCGTCCCGCGCAGCCAGGGGCAAGCGATACCGGGGCTTCACCGGATCGAAGGCAGATAACGGACGTGGCTGCGGCGGCCGGATTTTCCTCCCGAACGTTTGAAGACAGTGGGTCCCAGAGTGCGGCTGCCGCCACGGCCCTTTACGTACGCCGCATGGATCATTCCGCGGCTGAGCTCGTCCCTGGCGGGGAAGGCGCCGTAAACCCGTTCTTTTCGCCAGACGGTCAATGGCTGGGCTGGTTCTCCCAGGGCTTCATGAGGAAAGCGAGGCTGGGAGGCGGTGCGCCGGTCACCATCTGCGAAGTCACTGAGCTCTACATGGGCGGAGCTTACTGGGCGACCGACGGATTCATTTACTTCACTCCGGGAGACCTCAAGCGCGTCCCCGCCGACGGCGGGCAGCAGCAACTGATAGCCAAGGTGGACACCAGCAAAGACGCTGACTATCAGTCGCCTCAACTCCTGCCAGGCGGGAAAGCGGTGCTGCTCACCCGCCGTCCGTTGAATGTTACCAGCTACGACAACGCCGTGATCTTTGCCTATCGCCTTGATACTCACGAAAGCGTGACCCTCGTTGAAGGCGGTTCGGCGGGCATGTACCTCCCCTCCGGGCATCTGCTCTACGCGCGTGCTGGCTCAATCTTTGCCATGCCGTTCGATGCCGCCGGGCTCAAGTCCCTGGGTGATTCGGTCGAAGTTCTGCGCGGCGGCATGTTGAGCGAGAACGGGGGAAATGTGGCGCTGGCAGTTTCCGGCAATGGCGTGCTCGCCTATGCCCCGGGAGGACCGATGCAGAGCGACAATGGCGAGGTCCTTGCGGTCAGGCATTCCGGCGCGCCTCTTGTCCTATCGCCGACCCCGCGTTACTTTGATGAGCCGACAGTTTCGCCCGACGGGCAAAACCTCGCCGCCACGGTTCGCGCTGCCAACGACGACATCTGGCTGCTGAATCGCGCTCGCGGCGTCCTGACCCGCTTCACCTTCGCCGGCGGAGACAATCAGACCCCCATCTGGTCGGGCGACGGCTCCCACGTGATCTATTCCCGCTCCAACCGGACCCGCAACCTGTTCTGGCGTCCGGTGAATGGCGGTCCTGAAGAACGCCTCACCAGCGGTGACACTGCACAGTTTCCGGATTCCACCACTCCTGACGGCAAACTACTCGCCTTCACCCAGTGGACGGGGGCCAACGCCGACATTTATGTGCTGCCCCTCAACGGTCCCTACACCCCGCGCCCGCTCGTCGCCACCCGCTTCAACGAACAGTACGGAATGTTCTCGCCCGACGGAAAGTGGCTGGCCTTTGTCTCCAATGAAAGCGGTAGCGACGAAGTGTACGTCCAGCCTTTCGGCCGCGAAGGCGTGCGCAGCGTGGTGTCCGCTGGTGGGGGAGTGCGTCCCCTGTGGGGCCACGATGGCAAGAGCCTCTATTACTCGGCCGGCGATGCAGTCATGCAAGTTGCCTTCGATTCCGTGACCGGCAACATCGGCCGGACCACGGTGGCGGTGCGTCTGCCGCCGCGCACTGCGGTTTTCGACGTCAGCCCCGCCGGCGAGTTCATCGGCGTGCGCAAGCTGGCGGAGAAACTCCCCGCACCCGAACTGGAGATCGTCACCGAGTGGTTTCGCGAGTTGAGGACACGTGTCCCAGTTCTGAAGTGAGGCCGAGGTCAACCGCGATTCACGGGACTCCCATAATTGTTGCCAACAGGCGATTTATCGCCAATGAGGACGATAGCCTAACAGTTGGCGCCTCGGATAGCTTCCGGTATGCCGACAACACATCCGGAATGCGCCCCTTCGGACTCGATTCGAGTGCACGTCGTTGGCCCGCGCTCGCGGGCTAGCGCCAACGCTTCACTTCTGGCCAAAGCTCGGCCAGAGTGCCGAATTTCGCACGCTTGCAAAGGAACACGTCGATTTGTTTTTCCAGAGCGTAGGGGTTGTCTGCAGAGGTGCCCACGTACTCCACGTGTTCCCATAGGCGCTCGAGAACCTCTCTGCGGTCGTCGAGGACGATCATGCAGTTCCCGGAGTAGCCACGCGGGCCCCAGAGGAACCAGCTCTGATGGCCGCTGAGGGCCGGTGGGAGGCCGTCGCGGCGACCGAAGAAATCGATGGCCCCAGCCTGGCCATAGTCCTGGGCGAAGATGCCGCAGTCGTGGCGCTCCTCGGGTGGGATACGATTCCAAGCGACAGCAGCTTCGTCCGCGATTTCTTTCCATCCGAACTGGTCGGAGTACCACTGCGGCAGTGCGGCCCGTGCGTGGGAGTGTTCCATGACCGGGAGCTTGAAGGGGAGATATTTTGTGTAGACGAGAAAGCCTTCAGGAGAAAGAATCGGCACAACCACCGGAGCAAGATGTGCCCCGCTGGCTAGCAGGGCAAATGCGATGACAGGTTTCAACCATTGGCGGCTCGCGCCGGCATTTTCACGACCATTAATCGCGGACTCAACCACGACGGCGCCAGCGGCCAGCAACATGGGATAGACAGGAGCGAGGTAGTAGTTCTTGCCGTGGAGGGCGAAGAACGCCGTGTAGCAGAAGAGATAGCACCAGCCTAGCGCGCGGTAGGGTTTGAGACGCGCTGAGAACAGCAGGGCGAACAATCCCGCGAGCCAGATGGGAGCGGTGAGGGGGTTTACGAGCAGGGTTTGCTGGAAGAAGTAGGGAAACGGTCCCAGTACCACATCCCTGCCCTCGGCGCGTATGCCTCGCATGAGTTGAATGAAGGGCCAGTCGTGCCTGATGTTCCAGAGCAGGTTGGGAAGGAAAATGAGGAAGGCAGCGAGTCCGCCGAGCCAGATCCACTTATTGAGGAAGACGCGGCGTTGTTCGGTCAGCAGCAGGCCGACGACGATACCAAGGCCGAAGACAGTAATGGAGTATTTCTCTTCCAGGCCAAGACCCGCGACCAAGCCAAACCAGAACCAGTTGCGTGGCTCATCGCGCTTGATGGCGAGGATGGCGAAGTAGGCGCAGCCCATCCAGAGGTTGGGTTCCAGACAGTTTGTCCCCAGCAGGCTTCCGTTGGAGAGGTATTGCGGTGCGATGAGCGTACAGATGGAGCTGAGGATAAGCGCGTAACCGCGGCCGCCGAGTTCGCGGGCGATGGCGGCGGTTTGCACGATCAGAAGGGAGGACGCCAGAGCAGGGATGAAGCGAATGCTGCGCAGCGAGTCGCCAAGTACCGCGCGGCAGATGTGGATCAGGAAGGGGATGAGCGGTGGCTGGTCGACGTATCCCCAGGCGAGGTGATCCCCGCATGACATATAATCGAACTCGTCGCGGAAGTATCCATAGCGGTTGTTGAAGTAGACGTGGAATAGCAGATTCGCCAGGGCGATGGCCCAGATGGCCACCATGCCCGTTGTGAAGAACGGTTGTTGATTGGTGTCTGGAGCAGTAGGGCTGGAGGCGGGACTCGCCATACAGGATGCCTAGGATAGCAGAAACGCGGGCGAGAGTTCGAGCATGTCCCTTGGCGAATCGCACCGAGCTGTCTCCCACAGTTGCAGAGCCACCGGGTCATCCCATGCCAAGGAAATCTCCTTCGTAATCGTATTGGTCTCGCGTCGTGGGATTGTTCCCGAGTGACGAGCGCCCCTTCCATAATCCGGTAAGGGAAGGGTTGCCGACCATCCGGGCAGCCTGTGGCGTTTGGCGTGTTTTGCATGCACAATGGCGTGTATTGCATAGCCCAGCAATCGGCGGGCAGCTATATTCATGAACATGAAAAACGCCAAAGCTTACTCCGCTGCCAGTGCGACATCGCCGCTGGCCTTTACCACGATCCCAAGACGCGAACCAACCGAACATGATGTACAGATTGAAATCCTGTTCTGCGGTATCTGCCACTCTGACCTTCACTCGGTGCGCAATGAGTGGAGTGAATTCATGCCCACGGTGTACCCGATAGTTCCCGGCCATGAGATTGTCGGCCGCGTCAGCAGGGTTGGCTCGGCCGTCACGAAGTTCAAACTCGGCGACCTCGCCGCAGTTGGGTGCTTGGTGGATTCAGACGGCACGTGTCCCGAGTGCCAGGCTGGCCTTGAGCAGTTCTGCCCGAACCTTACGCTCACCTTTAACATGCCGGACAAGCGCCTCGGAGGCGTCACCTATGGCGGCTACTCCGAGAGCATTGTCGTGGACCAGAGGTTTGTACTGCGTGTCCCCTCGAATCTGAACCTTGCAGGAGCTGCTCCTCTGCTCTGCGCTGGAATCACAACTTACTCGCCCATGCGCCACTGGGGCGTCACCAAGGGCAAAAAAGTTGGAGTGGTCGGGCTCGGCGGGTTAGGTCACATGGCCGTGAAGTTTGCGCATGCGCTCGGCGCGCATGTGGTGGTCTTCACGACTTCACCGAACAAGAAGGAAGACGCACTTCGTCTTGGCGCGGATGCGGTCGTCGTCTCCCGGAACGCCGACGAGATGCACAAGCATACCGAAAGCTTCGACTTTATCCTTGATGCCGTTTCCGCCGACCACGACATCAACTCTTATCTAGCCCTGCTCCGCCGTGACGGAAACCTTACGATTGTGGGTGCTCCCGCGAAACCTCTCCCCGTCTCTGCCTTCGCGCTGATTATGCGGCGTCGCACTTTTTCAGGCTCGAACATTGGCGGCATCGCCGAAACTCAGGAGATGCTCGATTTTTGCGGGAAGCACAACATCACTGCCGATGTCGAAGTTATCCCAATCCAGAAGGTCAACGAAGCGTACGAGAGACTGCTCAAGTCGGATGTGAAGTACCGTTTCTCCGTCGATATGGCTTCTCTCAAATCTGAGTAAACCATGAATAAGCATTTTCGCGTCTCTGGCAGCACCTTTACGAGGTTGGAAGAACTGGGAGTCCGTGCTTCTGCCGTCCTGCGCAGAGCCGGGCTTCCCCAGGGATTTATTGATCAACCGCGCGTGCTCCTGAAGACGGACGAGCTGTTCGCCTTATGGAGTGCCATTGGAGAAGTCAGCAGCAACCCAGCGATTGGTCTCCTGCTCGGCACCGAAACCAAGACCGAGAGATTTCATCCCGTTGGTCTTGCCGCTCTTTCGACAGAGAACTTCGGCGCAGCCATCAATCAAATGGCTCGCTATAAACAGCTGACCTGTCCGGAGGAGATACTGCAGAAAAAAGACGACGAACAATGGAGCATCCAGTTCCGCTGGCTTCTCGCTGAGGGAATAGAACCTCCGGTTTTGATCGAATGCTGCTTCGCTTGGGTTCTCTCGACCGGACGTCACGGCACGGGCACACGTCTCTCACCGCTTCGCGTGGAGTTCGTACAGCCCCGGCCGCACGTGAAGGCCATCGAACGCCACTTTGGTTGCCCCGTGGTCTGCGGAGCCGCTCGCAACGCGATCGTCTTTCGCGTAGCCGATGCCCAGCGGCCGTTCGTTACTCGCAATGCCGAACTTCTGGCGATGCTTGCGCCGCAGTTCGAAGAAGAGTTGAAGCAGGAGAACGGCGATGAGAACGATGAGAACTTCGTCGAGCGCGTCCGCGTATCGGTACAACAAAAACTCACCGGACGGCGCCCCACGATTGAGGACATCGCCGATGCGCTACATATCAGTTCACGTACTTTGCAGCGGCGCTTGCAAGACGGAGGGTCCAGCTTCCAGCGCGTGTTAGAAGAAGCTCGTCACCAGCTTGCTCGCCACTATCTCAACAACTCGGTCCTTGAGTTGAATGAAGCTGCCTACCTTCTCGGATATGAGGATGGAAACTCATTCGTTCGCGCTTTTCGCACGTGGGAGGGAGTTCCTCCGGCTCAATGGCGCGAACAACAGCGCACGAGGGCAGCGTCATAACAGGGTCCAATTTAATTTTTGAGGAGAAGTAATGCAAAAACGCAAACTGGGAAAAAGCAATCTGGAAGTGTCCGCAATCGGCCTCGGGTGCATGGGAATGAGCTTCGGTTACGGTCCGCCCGCGGACAAAAAGGAGATGATCTCTCTGATTCGGAAGGCGGTCGAACTCGGGGTCACGTTCTTCGACACCGCTGAAGTCTACGGCCCGTTTACGAATGAAGAACTTGTGGGTGAAGCCCTCGCTCCGTTTCGTGGAAAGGTGGCGATAGCCACCAAGTTCGGTTTCAAACTAGATCCGGACTCGGGCAAACAGGCCGGAATGGACAGCCGGCCGGAGCATCTCAGGGAAGTCGCCGAAGCCTCACTCAAGCGCCTCAAGGTCGATGCCATCGATTTGTTTTATCAGCACCGCGTCGATCCGGACGTGCCGATCGAAGATGTGGCCGGAGCGGTGAAGGACCTCATCCGGCAAGGCAAGGTAAAGCACTTCGGCCTCTCGGAAGCGGGCGCACAGACCATCCGCCGCGCACACGAGGTTCAGCCCGTCACGGCGCTCCAGAGCGAATATTCTCTGTGGTGGAGAGAGCCCGAAGCGGAAATCATTCCCACGCTCGAAGCACTTGGGATCGGATTCGTTCCGTTCAGCCCGCTGGGAAAGGGCTTCCTTACCGGGGCGATCAAGGAAGATACGAAGTTTGACAAGACCGATTTCCGCAACATTGTTCCCCGTTTCACCGAAGAGAATAGGAAGGCGAATCAGGCGATGGTCGATCTGGTCGACAAGTTCGCAAAACAGAAAAAGGTGACGCCAGCCCAGATCGCTCTCGCTTGGCTGCTGGCCCAGAAGCCGTGGATAGTTCCCATTCCGGGTACAACCAAACTGCATCGACTCGAAGAGAACATCGGAGCCGCTGCCGTCGAACTTGCGCCCGCCGATGTTCGGGAGCTCGAAAGCGCAGCCTCAGAGATCGCGGTGCAAGGTGCCCGGTACCCCGAAGCTCTGCAGAAATTAGTGGGCCGATAGAAACCCGCCGTGAACCAGACT
>Ga0181523_10005004_pt1 | contig 11158 bp, 7 predicted proteins | sample PEATcosm2014_Bin_43_FD_119752 | JGI IMG/M metagenome (GOLD analysis project Ga0181523, IMG submission 119752) | Peatland microbial communities from MTU Mesocosm Facility, Houghton, MI, USA - PEATcosm2014_Bin05_30_metaG | ecosystem: Environmental > Terrestrial > Soil > Wetlands > Peat | place... | reverse complement strand
CTGGTCAGCGCCACGGCCATCTCCGGCGGCGGCGTGGCCGTCAGGCGTCGTGAGCGCGCGGCGCCACGGGCCTTGATGATCGCGTATTGCACCGAGTGTGCGGTCGAGTCATCCATGCGGATGAACGCCACGAGTTCGCCATGCGTGTCCACCACGGCCACAGCGTTGACGCTCGATCCGAGTCGTGCCGCCTCCGCGCGGGCCGCCGCGATGACCTTCTCCGCCTGCGCCAGCGAGATCGGCATGCCGTAGGGCGGCGCCGCGGATTTTTCCCCCGGCAACTCGCCCGCGGCGGGCGCCTGCTGCGCCTGCGCGCCGATTGCCACGGCAGCGAGCAGCGTGCCGAGGAGCCAGCCGCGCCAGTGATCAGTCATCGATGTCGCTCTGCGTCTCATGCGCGCGAGTTCAACGATATTCGAGTCCGAGCGCCTTGAGCGGCTCGCGCATCTTGTAAATGTCCAGACCGAGCTCGCCCGCCGCAAGTCGCCGGCGCTTCTCGTCCTCGTTGGCGGCGCGCAGTCGCGCGGCCTGAACGACCGAGGGTACCTCGGCGCGGCTCACGACCACCACGCCGTCATCGTCGGCGATGATGGCATCGCCCGCCTCGATGCGCGCTCCCGCGCAGATGATCGGCACGTTCACGGCGCCGAGGCTGGCCTTGACCGTGCCCTGTGCGAATACCGCCTTGCTCCAGACCGGGAATTTCATTTCCGTCAGGCTGGCGATGTCGCGTACGCCCGCCTCGATCACCAGGCCCTTCACGCCGCGCGCGATCATGGAGGTCGCCAGCAGGTCGCCGAAGTAGCCGTCGGAGCAGGGCGAGCTCGGCGCCACGACCACGATGTCCCCAGGCTTACAGACTTCGATTGCAACGTGCAGCATCCAGTTGTCACCGGGCGGCACGAGCACGGTGACGGCGCTGCCGGCGACGGTCACCGGCCGGTAGATCGGCCGCATGTATTCGGCCAGCAGCCCGCTGCGCCCTGCCGCCTCGTGCACCGTGGCGACTCCGCATTCACCCAAGCTTGTGAGATCGGCCGGACTGCAACGCGCGATCTCACGGACGACGATGTGCTTGCTGATGGCTGTACTCCTCGTGGGACCCCGGAATTATATCGCCGCGCGCGGCCGTCCGCGCACGCGCGCCAGGGGCTTGCGTCCGAGGCGCGCGCCGTTGATGGCGCGCGGAGCGCGCGCGAGCTGCTCGGCCGTCGTTTTGAACAGCTCGCGCAGCCACGCCAGTCCGAGGTCCTGATCGCGATGGCGGTTCCATGCGGCGGCCTCGCGCAGGCCCGGTAAATCGAACGGCAACGGCAGGATCTTCAGCGGCATGTAGCTCGCATACAGCTGCGCGAGCCGGCTGTGCATGGTGGCAATACGTCTCGAGCCCACGACATATTGCGGCAGTACGCTGAACTCCCCGACGATCGCCTCCAGGCGTCGCTCGAGCCCCTCGCGCTGGAAGAACAGCTCATCGACCGCCGGCTGGCGCTGCGGGTGAGCGCCGGGGCGCGCGACCACGTGACCGAGCTCCAGGTACTGCGAGCGCGTGATGCGATCACCGACCAGCGGATTGCCCGCCCAGGCGACGCAGACGTAGTGCTCCTCGAACAACACCTCCGAGCGGATGCCGTGCGGCAGGAACTGCTCGGGCATCAGCAGCAGGTCGACATCACCGCTCTCGATGGCGCTGACCGAATTCAGTCCGAGCGGCAGCACCTCGAAGCTCAAGTGCGGCGCGATGCGCTCGGCGCGCGTCGTGAGCTCGGCCATGAGCACGGTGGACACGTAGTCGGACATCAGCAGCTTGAAGGTTCGCCGAGCCGTTGCCGGATCGAATATCGGCCGGCTCTCGAGCGTCGCCTCGGTGCGCAGCAGCAGCTCGCGCACCGGCTGCATGAGGCTGGCGCCGAGCGGCGTCGGCACCAGGTTGCGGCCGACCTGGCTCAGCAGAGGATCGTTGAAATAGTTGCGCAATCGTGCGAGCGCGCAGCTCATCGCGGGCTGGCTGAGGTTGACGCGCTTGCCGGCGCGCGTGGTGCTCTGCTCGGTCAGCAGCGCATCGAGCGCCACCAGCAGATTCATGTCGAAGTGGTTCAGTCGCACGAAAAGCCCCCCGCTCGGCGCGCCGATTCAATTGATGGCGTGAATGGACAGAATTTATATTAATTATTTCTACAAATATACTCATTCGCGTTACCCTTCCGCCCGAGAAATGCATCGTCGTTGTATGGCAGCAACAAGGGCCGCAGCGCGATGACCAGGGGCCCACCGGGCCTTTGTCTCGAGGGGGTAGGATGGATTCGATACGTTCGTCGACGATCGGCGTTGCCGCGGCCGTTGCATTTGCGCTTTACGGCCCGGCGGTATTCGGACAGACGGCCTCCGAGAACTCGGCCACCGAAGGCGGTGCGCTCGAAGAAGTGGTGATCACCGCGCAGAAGCGCACCGAAAAACTCGAGGATGTGCCGGTCTCGGCCCAAGTGGTCAGCGCCAGCGCGCTCGAAAATTCAAACGTCAGCGACGTGTCGGACCTCAACAAGCTGGTACCGTCGCTGAACATCAACGGCACGATCAGCGGCCGCGCCCCCATGGGCATTCGCGGCATCTCGAGCGTCTCGAACGAGCAGGCGGTCGGCGTTCCCTCGGGAGTTGCCATCATGGTCGACGGGGTGCCCGTGCCCTCCGACTCGGACATGGGCAACAACATCGAGGACGTGCAGAGCGTCGAGGTGCTCAAGGGCCCGCAGGCGACGCTCGGTGGCAGCACGGCCGCCGCCGGCATCGTCAACTACGTAACCTTCAATCCGACCGATACCTTCCAGGGGGCGGGCAGCCTCACGGGCACCACCGACCATGAGTACCGCGCCACGGGTCATCTGTCCGGGCCGATCGCCGATGGCTGGGACTTCAGCCTCTCGGCCTACGATGCGCATCGCTATTTCCCGATCACCAACGCGTTCTACGGCACCAAGTCCGACCAGCGCGACTACGGCGTGCGCGCCAAGCTGCAGTGGAAGATCAGCGATGACGTCGAGGCGAAACTCACCTATCACCACGGCACCGTCGAGCAGCACGGATTCAACTTCGTCTACACGCACCTGCAGCCGGGCGCCGATCTGCTGTTCACGCCCGGACCGCTGACGCAGTCCCTCGAACTGCCGGGCATCACGCCGAACTGGCAGAACCTCGACTACGACAGTCCGGTCAATACGGCCGGCCACCGTGCCGACGACAACGATGCGCAGTTCGATGTGAGCTTCAATCTCGGCGGCGGCTACACCCTGACCTCGACCAGCGCATACCAGCACGAGGATCAGCTGTCGGTGCAGGATCTGTTCGCAGTCGCGAACTATTTCTTCGACACGCTGGTGACCGGCAGCTTCGCGGATCCGATCACCAGCAATCCGCATATTTTCAACAATACGCAGACGCAGCACGAGTTTCTGACCCAGAAGAGCGAGGAGCTCAAGGTCGTCTCGCCGGTCGATCTACCGGTGAGCTTTGTGGCAGGTTTCTTCTACTCGGACAGCAAGGTCGAGGAGGTCTACTTCCGTGCGCTGCCGCCGGCGGCCCTGAACCTCGATGTGCTGCCGGACACGAGCACCTACGATCTGTATGGGCGCGCCACGTGGAAGCTCACCGATGCCACATCGTTGATCGGGGGTCTGCGCTACAACTTCGATCAGCTGTCCTACACCTACAACCAGGTGATTTACAACGGGCAGGGGCCGTTCTACAGCTCGGGCAGCAACAATTCATCGGCAATCGTCGGCGATGTGAGCGTGCAGCAGCGCTTCACGCCCGACGTGATGGCGTATGGCACATACGCGCGCGGCTATTCGCCCAAGGTGTACAACACCGCGGCGACCCTGACCTCGGATGCGTCGCTGACACCGGTGGGCCAGGAGCACATCGATCACTTCGAGATCGGCACCAAGGGCACGTATCTCGATCATCGGCTGACGCTCAATCTGTCGCTGTTCAATACGATCTACGAGGACTATCAGATCCAGTCCTACCAGCTGCTGCCGGGCCAGATCACCTCGAGCCTCGATTTGCAGTCGGCCGGCAAGGCCATCACGCGCGGCGCGGAGTTCGATACCAATTGGCGTGCGACCGACACGACGACCATCTCGCTGAGCAGCGCCTACATCGATGCCTACTTTGCCGATTACACCGGTGCCCCGTGCGAAGGCTTCGCGGTCGCCAATGTTCCGCCGGCCAATTGCTCGCCGCAGGTGGGTCCCGGCGGGACCACCTACATTCAGAACATGTCCGGGCAGACGATGCCGAATGCACCGCGCTGGAAGTTCTATCTCGACGGGCAGCAGCGCATTCCGCTCGGGGGGGTGCCGTTCGATCTGCTGGCCGACCTCAACTGGTCGTATCGCACCTCGGCGCAGATGCTGCCCGATAACAATCCGAACGCCGTCATGGGCGCATTCGGCATCACGAACATTTCACTGGGCCTGCAGAGCAAGAGTGGCAAGTGGTCGGTGACAGCGTTCTGCAACAACCTGTTCAACAAGATCTACTACCAGGACGTCGAGGATTTCTGGAACGGCCCGTGGAGCAACACCAGCACGGTCATCGCCGAGCCGGCGCGCGACGCGGTGCGCTACGGCGGCATCCGCCTCAGCGCGAGCCTCTAGGCTCAGCGGTTGCCTTCGATGGTGACCGTGGCGCGCGTGCTCTGCGCGCCACCGTCACCGCGATGGCTGGTGGCATCGACCAGCGCCACGCGGAACTGCGTCGCGCGGGCGCGCAGCGGGTTGGAAATGATCGGCACGTAAACCGTGAGCTTGTCCTGGCCGCTCGCAAGGTGCTCGGTGCGCGCGCCCAGTGAGGCGTAGTCGACATCCGGCTCTGCGGTACCGCCTTCGGTCCACCAGATGAAGTTCAGATCCCCCTGCGTGCCGGCCTGGCGCTGGATGACGATGCGAGCGGCCGGATCACCCGAACCGACCAGGTAGCTCGGCGCCGCGAAGGCCACGTGCGGCAGCGCGCCGCTCACGGCGTCATCGGCGCGCGCAGATGCAGGTTCACTCGTGGCTGCAAGCGCCGGCGCGGATGCAGCTGCGGGCGCGGATGCAAGCGCAGGCGCGGGCGGCGACACGGCGGCGCTCACGGGGGCAGCGGCGGTGAGCGTGCGGCTCGCCGTGCGACTGCCGCCAGCGGCGGCGGCGGCAGGTGGTGGAGTTGCCGCCCGGGCAGGCGGTGATGTCGCCCGGTTGTCGCTCGCCCCATGGACCGGCGCGACTCCCGCCGCACGCGTAGCCCCGGGTGCCTGCGGCGTATCGGGCGCGGAATCCTGGGCGCTGCCGATGCGCGCGCCCAACACGCCACGCGTTTTCGGATGAGGATTCGACAACAGCGCCCACACGCCTGCGGTCGTGGCAATGACGATGAGCGCCAGCAGCAGGGTGCGCCGAAACTGCCCGCGTGGCGCGGCGGGCGCGGTCAGGTCATGGAGCGGGGGCAATCGAGGTGCCGCACCCGCGAATCCGAGGCGTGCCAGCCACTCGTCAACCGAGGCCGGTCGGTCCTCACGCTTCCAGCTCAAGGCCTGCCGCAAGGCGCGCCACTGCTTCAGCGGCACACCGGGCGGCCGTTGCACCTGAATGCCGCGCGAACGCGCCTCGATTGAGGACAGATAGTCGAACGGGTGTCGCCCCGTGAGCAGCAGGTATGCCATGCATCCGAGCGCGTAGATGTCGTCGCGCGGGTCCGCGCGGCGTCGCTCGAGCTGCTCACAGCTCGCATAGGCGGGCGTGGCGTGATGAAACGCATCGTCGGCATCTCCATCCGACACCCACGGCTCGCGCGGCGGCATGCTCGATCCGCCGAAATCCAGCACGCGCACATCACCCTGCTGCGTCACCATGACATTGCTGGGTTTCAGATCGGCGTGCACGACACCGCGCGCGTGCGCATGCGAGACGGCGGCACCGATGTCGCGAATGATGGCGAGTGCGTAACGACGCTGCAGTGCCGTGCCGTCGACGCGTCGCAGCACCTGGCTGAGCCGCGCGCCGGAGAGCAACTCCATGCTGTAGAAGGTGGCGTCCTCGACCTGATCGATATCGAAGACGTTGATGACGTTCGGATGAGACAGGCGCTGCGCGCTCTGGAACTCCTGGATCAGAGCCGCGGCGCGCCCGGGCCGCGAGGCATCGGTTCGCACCACCTTGACGGCCACGAACCGGTCGGCGAGTCCGAGTCGAACGCGCTCCCGGTCGATTGCCTTGTAGACCGAAGCCATGCCGCCGCGACCGATCAGCTGCTGCAGCTCGTAGCGGTCACTGAGCTTCGGCTCGAACGTGAGCTCCTCATCGGCCGGAGCCTCTGCCGGCGCCTTGGCTGCAGGCCATGCCACCGAGGGGATCGCCGGAGGCGTGCTCGCCACAGGCGGCACGCCCGCGACGAGCGGTGTGCTCGCGATGGGGGGCGGTGCGGCCACAGGGGCGATCGCCGGCGCCTCGATGATTTCGTTGCGCACAACGCGTGCGAGGGGTGCGGAGGGGAGAGGCGGCTCGAGCACCTCTTCGCTGTGCTCGGCTTGCTGCGTCGCGGGTTCGAATCGCGGCTCGCTGCGCTCGAATCGCGGCTCGCTGCGCTCGAGGGGCGGAGGAAACACCTCGGTGCGCTCGAGGAGAGGAGGAAACACCTCGGTGCGCTCGAGGAGAGGAGGGAACACCTCGGTGCGCTCGCCCGTCAGATCGAAGCGCTCGGGCTTCAGGTCCAGGCGCTCGGCGATCAGTCCGGAGTGCTCGGCGACGATTGCGGCGATCTCGGCGACGCGTTCATTGCGCTCGGCGAGCAGCTCGGTGCGCTCCGCCACGAGATCCGCCCGCGCGGCCAGGGCCGGGGGCACGCTGCGCGATGCGCCGCGCGGCGGCGGGCTTTCGAGCGTCGGATTCGGATCGATCAGGCCTTCCAGCGGCCGCCTGCTGGCGTGCGAGATGCCGCGTGATGCTGCCGCGATCGGCTCGGCCGATAGATCGCAGGTCTGCTCATCGAGGCGCTCACCATCGTTGGCGGGGCCATCGCTGATTGCTGCCGGCGCGGCTGCGGGCGCGCGTCGCGGCTGGGCCTGCTCGATGCGCGTGCGAATCTTGCGGTGCTGTGTGCGCGGCATGCGGCCGAGGCGCCGGTGGCGATCGATGATCTCACGCAGAATGCTCGCCGACTGGGGTTTGCGCCGGCAGATGGAAAACACATCGTCGAGATAGGAGTCGCCCTTGGTGCGACCGCCGAGGATCGCGCTGACGAGCGCGCGCAGCTCGGCATCCGATTCAAGGAGGGCGCGGTTGTTGAAATCTGCGGTTGCTGCCATAAGCCTCAACGATAGCGCCACGAGCGGCGTGCGTTAACGCCACGCCCGAGCGCAGCTGGCGGGAATTGCTCCTACGCACGGTATCCATAATCGCACGATCTTGTAGTCTGTTTACTCGGCTGCAAAGTTCCGACGGACGGAAACCCGGCGCAAGGTGTCTGCGATTCAGGTCAAATGAAAGAGAACGAGCGGAAAATCAAGGGCTCGATCGGAACTTCCTCCAAACCACTTGACCTCGCGCGCACAGCGGCCGCGCTGGCTGCGTGCATGCTCTGGGTGTTCGGCGCCCGCGTGCAGGCACAGGGTCGCGATGAGTTCTGCGGCAGCGGATGGCCGCGCGGCTTCGAGGCCCAGCCCGATCGCGCGCGCAGCGGCCGTTATGTCAACAGCACCTACGGCTACTCAGTGGACGTGCCGGCAAAGCTCAGCGCCTACATCAGCGCCGTCGGTCCGGACCGCGGCTTCGTGGTTGCGCTCTCGCAGGCGCCGCGCGCGTACCTGCGTGTCGATGCCGGCTACGATGCGTTCTACGACATCGATGCGGCAGGGGTTCACCGGCGCGATCTGAACACCGTGCGACTGCACGATGCGGTGCTCGGCGATCAGGCCGCTGAGGCGGCGCTGGCAAGCGTCGCCGGCGGCCGCTACGTCATGCACGTGCAATGTCACGGCGAGAGCGGAGTCGGCATACACGATGCCGTCATCGTCGTGCGTAACCGCGAGATCTACCGGCTGGACCTGCAGAGCGCACCGGATCGCTACGATGAGGATCGTCGGCAACTCGAGGCGATGATCCGCTCGTGGCGCTGGGAGACGATTCGTTAGCGCGTCGTGGCGTTGGCGGCGACCGTGACCGGATCCTGCCAGCCGCCGCCGAGAGCGCGAATCAGCTGCACGCTGGCACGCAGCTGCCGCGTCGTGATATCGAGCGCCTCGATGCGCGACTGCAGGGCTGCGGTCTGCGAGATCACCACGTCGAGGTAGTTCACCGCGCCGGCGCGGTATCGCGTCAGCGAGTAGTCGAGCGCCTGCTGCGCGGCGGCGACCGCGGATCGCTCCGCCTCATCGGCGATGTGGTAGCGGCCGATCAGGGCGAGATTGTCCTCGATCTGCTGGAAGGCGCTCAGTGCCACGCTGCGGTAATCGGCGGCGGCTTCGTCGAACTGCGCGCGCGCCTGCGCGACCTGCGCCTTGCGGCGCCCGGCATCGAACACGGTGAGCAGCGCATTCGGGCCGAGCGACCAGAATGTGTTCGGCGCCTGAATCCAGCCGGCGCGCCGATCGCTCTCGAATCCGATGGCGGCATCGAGCGTGACGTCGGGAAAGTAGGCCGCGCGGGCGACGCCGATGCCGGCATTGGCAGCCTGCATGCGCCGCTGGGCGGCGGCCACGTCGGGACGGCGCTGCAGCAGCGTCGAGGGCAGACCGGGCGGGACGAGCGGCAGCGTCAGCTCCACCTGACGCGGCTCGATCGAAAAGCGCGAGGCGTCCTCGCCGATCAGCGCGCCGATGGCATGCTCGGTGAGCGCGCGCTGCGCCTGCATCTGCGCGACCTGCGAGCGCGTCTCATCGAGCTGGTTCTGTGCACGAGCCACGTCCAGGCCCGAGGTGATGCCGCTGCCGAAGCGCTGGCGCGTCAGATCCAGCGCCTCCGCGTAAGCGGTCATGGTGTCGTTGAGTAAAGTGATCTCCTGATCGAGCTCGCGCAGCACGATGTAGTCATCGGCCAGCTGCGCCTGCAGGCTCAGGCGCGCCGACTCCAGATCCGCCGCCGACGCCGCGGCCTGTGCCCTGCCGGCGGCGACGGTATTGCGTACGCGGCCCCACAGATCGAGCTCGTAGAAGGCCTGCAGGCCGACGACGTTTTCGTTGTAGTCCGTCGGTGCCGTCAGGTGCTGCAGCGGCGTCATGAGCGCCTCGCGATTGTGCGACACGCTGGCGTTGGCGTTGAGGCTCGGAAACAGCGCCGAGTTGAGCTGCGCGGAGACCGCCTGCGCTTGGCTGTAGCGTGCCAGCGCTGCGGACAGATCGGGACTGTTGGCGAGCAGGCGCTGCTGCAGTTCATCGAGTTGCGGGTCGCCGTAGAGTTTCCACCACGCATCGCGCGGCAGCTGATCGGCCGGCGCGGCGGTGATCCAGCCGTCGAGCTCCTTGTAGCTGTCAGCGACTGGGATGGGCGGGGTCTGCATATGCGGCGCAAACGAACAGCCGGCCAGCAGCGCCGCCAGCCACGGCGCGGCGCGGGCTGCCGCCGCACGGTGCACGCGCTCAGCTGCGCTCATTCTTGTCCCTGGCGGCGTGCGTTGCCGGCGGACGCTCATCGGCGAGCGCCCGGGCGGCATTGCCCGCGATGCGCACCGCGCTCCCCTCCGCCAGTCCGTCCGGCGGGCTCTGGATGACGCGATCCTCCGGACCGAGCCCGGCACCGATTTCGATGGTGGAGCCGAGATCGCGGGCGATGGTCACCGACTTCAGTCGCACGCGATCATTGCCATCCACCGTCGCGATCCGCAAGCCGTGCGCATCGAAGATCAGGGCGCTCGCCGGCACGTTCAACGTCTGCGCATCGTGCGGCAGCTCGAGCTGCACCGAGGCATAGCTGCCCGGCATGAGCTCGCGCGCGCTGTTGTCGACCGCCAGCTGCATCAGCGTCGTGCCGGAGGCGGCGACGACCGCCTGCGAGGAGTTCTCCACGGTGGCGTCATAGGACTTGTTGGGATGCTCCGGCACCGTGATGTGGGCGTGCGTGCCCGGGGGTACCCGCGGCACGTAGTTCTGCGGCACGCTCACGTACACGCGCAGCCGGCTGACGTCCGACACCTCGAACAGCTCCGGTCCACCACCACCGCCGGCCTGGATGAGCTGCCCGATGTCGGTCTGGCGCGCGGTCACGATGCCATCGAACGGCGCGATGATGCGTTTGAAGGCCTCGGTGGCGCGCAGCCGTTCGACATTGGCGCGCGCGGCCTTGACCAGTGCCTGCTTGGCGGCAAGATCGCCGGTCTTTTCATCGACCTCCTGCTTGGAGACCGCATTGGTGCCGAGCATGGACTGCCAGCGCTGTGCGGTGGATGTCGAGAGCGTCAGATTGGCCTCGGCCGTGGACAGATCCGCCTCGGCCTGGGCGAGTTGCTGATCAAGATCCGGGGCATCGATTTCCGCCAGCAGCTGGCCGCTCTTCACCGACGCGCCGATGTCATATTTCCAGCTTTTCAGATAGCCGCTCACGCGCGCATAGATCGGCGCGTGGATGTAGGCCTCGAGGCGACCGGGCAGATTAAGCGTCGCGGCCTCACCCGCACCGCCCGGCTTGGCGACCGCCACGGTCGGCACGGCCTGCGCGTCGGTCCAGTCGCGCAGCTGCGAGTTCTCCTCGGCGCGCGTGATGAGGCCCGCGGCGACGATCAGCACGGCGGCGCCCCCCACGAGCACCGCTGTCCAGCGCAGCGCCCGGCTGGATGGGCCGGGAGTGCCGGCTTGATTGGCGTCGCTGTACACCGGCGCTACCGCGCCAAAGGGCGCACCCGGGGTGCTGGAGGCGTGCGATGAATGATCAGACGGGGACATGGATCTCTCCCTGAGCGGACGGTGCAGGTTTGCGACCGGCACGCGCGTGAACCAGACTGAAGACGACCGGAACGAAAACCAGCGTGGCGACCGTCGCGAACAGCAGGCCGCCGATGACGGCGCGGCCGAGCGGGGCGTTCTGCTCGCCGCCGTCACCGAGCCCGAGCGCCATCGGCGCCATGCCGATGATCATTGCGAGCGCTGTCATGAGCACCGGCCGGAAGCGGACGAAACCGGCCTCGAGCGCCGCCG
>Ga0181523_10005000_pt1 | contig 11167 bp, 8 predicted proteins | sample PEATcosm2014_Bin_43_FD_119752 | JGI IMG/M metagenome (GOLD analysis project Ga0181523, IMG submission 119752) | Peatland microbial communities from MTU Mesocosm Facility, Houghton, MI, USA - PEATcosm2014_Bin05_30_metaG | ecosystem: Environmental > Terrestrial > Soil > Wetlands > Peat | place... | reverse complement strand
TCGCCGCTGCTTGGCGGCTGGGCACTCGGCGCGGGCACTTTGGCCGTCAGCACAAAGGTTGGTGAGTTGCTGAAGTCCAAGTCGAAGGCGCGCAGATCGTAATCGCTGACCACGAGGCTTTCGGTGTGAGCCACAGTCTTCGCCGGTGGCTTGGCAGCAGCCTTTGGTGGGGATTTGGGCGCAGCGGTCGCCTGCTGGCGTTTGCTGTGATAGCTGCGGACTTCATCCAACGCCAGCGCGAGCATGGGCTTTCCTCGTTCGTCTTTCTCAGCTGCAGTCATCGGGTACATGAGAGAGCGGGTTTCGTACACGCCTGCGTCGGAAATCGCGGGATAAGCATGTCCGGGCTCAGGATTGGGCCGGGGGGCTCTGGTTGCGCTGGGCGCCTTCTGCGATTGGGCCGCAGCACTGGCTGGTGGTGCCTTACTCGCGCTTATCTTGGGAGCGACGGTTGATGTCGCGCTTGCGCTCGGCTCCGCCGTTGGCCTGCCACGATGCAGGACCGGCCGGTCGGGATCATTTTCATCGGGAGATGAAGATGGCGGCGCAGGCGGAGGCGTCGCCGTTGGCGGCTGCCCATTGGCTTGCGAGGTGTCGCCGCCCAGCGTCGGGCGCGAAGACGATGCGGAATCGGAGGGTGAAGAGTTCGTAAGCGTCGGCCGGCCCGAATCGTTGCTCGACGAAGTGGACGACGAGGCTGAAGGCGATGAGTTCTTCAGCGTAGGGCGGTCCGTATCGTCACTCGACGACTTAGGAGCATTGCTGGCGGATGGAGGAGGCGAGCTGGCGCTGGATGACTCCGCCGCGCCGCCCTGATCGCTGCTCGCCGTGTCCGATGAGCCACTACCCGGCGCGCGGCGCAGCACCGGTGGACCGGAGTCGTCGTCGGTCGGCGAGCGCGTCTTCTTCTTTGGCTGCTTGGCGGCTTGCTGTGCCTGTGCCACGTCGAAGGCGGTTTGCGGCCTCCACTTGCCATCAGCGATCCAGTTCCCATTGATCTGCTTGGGAACCGTCACCGTGAACCATCCGGTGGGCTCACCGTTGCTCATCGCCTGGTACAGCGTCTCCGGTTGCAATGCCATTGGCTCGGGATTGGCGCCGTAGAAGCTGGCGTCGTAGTAGCGGCCGTCCATCCACAGCGCGATGGGTACCAGCCGCGCACCGCCTTTGGGCAGAAACTCGATAACGCCAATGGCGCGCGGGCCGCGCTTGGCCGGCTTCTTGCTCTGAGTTTGCTCCTGGTCCTGATCGGCGCGCGGGTGTTGGGTCCGGTCGCGAATCTGGGCTGTGGCAATCGCGGATAGCAGAAGAGCCGCAATAGCCCAAGCGCCCAATTTGCGGTATACATAGTGCGATATGGAAATCAATGCCAAAGCTCCCGACTTCACTCTGCCCGACGAGAACGGTAACCCGATTTCGCTGGCTCAGTTCCGCGGCAAGAACGTGGTGCTGTTCTTCTATCCCAAGGCCGACACGCCCGGCTGAACCATTGAAGCGTGCGGGTTCCGCGACGCATACAGCAAGCTGCAAAAGGCCGGACTCGTGGTTTTGGGCATTTCTGCCGACACGCCGTCCGCTCAAAAGAAGTTTAAAGAAAAACACGACTTGCCGTACACTTTGCTGGCCGATGCCGACAAAGATGTCGCGAAGAAGTTCGGCGTCCTCAAGGAAAAGAACATGTACGGCAGAAAAGTGATGGGCATCGCGCGCACCACGTTCCTCATCGCGCCGGACGGCAAGATCGCGCACATCTTCGACAATGTGAAACCCGATGGCCACGCGGAAGAGGTGCTGGGGCACGTGAAGAAGGCAGCGAAGTAGTCGTCTGTAGATCGCCTCGCACCGGGCTGAATGGACAACAACCGGTTGAAACTTCACAGCTGAAGCCCGTTCGGAATGACAAAGACAAACAGCTTATCGGCACGACTGTCGTAACACGGTTCTGAACGCAGGTCCCTCCGCTCGCCCGCCGCGGCGGGCTCGGTCGGGATGACAAAAAGAAAGGGCGAATAAGGGGCGCGAAGGTAATGCCGTCGCATCGGCAGTTTTACCACGCCTTAAGGTGATGGCCTCACCCGCCCGCCGCCGCAGGCCGTGTTCTTGCGCTCCTCTGACAGTCGAGAAAGTGACAACTCCAGGGTGCCAGGTCCACGTATAGACCCGAGGCGACGATGTCATCGCCAGAGCGTTCGTAGGTTGCGCCGGACAACTCGTCGGTCAATTTCCAGGTTTGACCCGCGAGATCGTCCCAGGCAACCTGAACCTGGGCCTGAGCCGGCGCCTCGCTCAGGTTCACAACGATCAGGTATCGTTCTTCATCATTCCACCAGCGCCAGGCAGCTATGCTGTGATAGCTCGGATTATCGGGCCAGCCGGTGTGGGCGCACAGACTCCAGTGGCCTTCTCGAAATACGGGACGGTCGATGGCCGCCAGTAACTTTCGGTAGAACTCCTGCAATTCCTTGTCAACCGGCTCTTCCGGGCGCCTGCCCAGAAAGACCGGCAGCCTGACCTTGCGGCCCTCGAACTGTCCTTCGTGGAAGAGCCTCGCGCCCGTCAGGGTGGATGTCGTTAGAGCAGCGGCCCACTCCTTGGGTGGGGCAAAGGCTACGGCCGCGCGCGGCTCATCGTGATTCTCGATGAAGCGCAGGAGCTTGTCCTGAAAGGCCGGGGCGGCGCAGAGGTGCATGCGAACGCTCTCTGCGTTGTCATGCTCCAGGCGATCATAGAGTCGCTTGTCGTAGCAGAAGTCGAATCCTTTCTGCTGTAACTCCCACTCCATATCCCAATAGGCCTCAGCGATGAAGCGGAACTCTGGATGCAACAACTTGACAGCGGGAATTATGCCATCCCAGTACTCAGTTGCTGGGGTCGGTGCCGCGCGGCCGCCCCACGTGCGTGCGAAGACCGAATTCAACAGCAGCATTGCCATGTCGCAGCGCACGCCATCGCACTGGCTGGCAATCTCAGAAAGAGTTTCGACGACGGCCCTTCTCAGCCCGGGCTGAAAGGCATTCAGTTGGAGCACGTCAGGCCATGCCGGAAAGTAGGGGTCCTTGCCACAGGCAAAGACGTTGTTATTTAGCTGAATGAAGGACGCCGCATCGTTCCGCGCGTCATCAGGGCTTCCGTGGATGAAGTACTCCGGATGTTCGGCAACCCATAGGTGATCGGGCGCCACGTGGTTGGGAACAAAGTCGAGGACAAGTTGCATGTTCCTCTTGGCCAGCTCCCGGCGAGCTGTAGCCAATCCACTACGTCCTCCTAGGTGCTGATCCACAACGTAGCCCCGAACACAGTAAGGCGACCCCACGTTGTCTTCAGGCCGAAAATCGGGGAGAGCTCGCCGAAAGTCCGCCAGCAGATTCTGGTTCCGATTAGCAATGGCAATGCCCGCAGGACTTCGTTCCCAAACCCCCATCAACCAAACTGCATCGAAGCCAAAGTCGGCGATGGCATCCCATTCGGATGAGGGCACAGAACCAAGATCAAGCGTAGCGTCGAATTTCTTAGCGAGATCGGTAAGCCAAACCCAAGTATTGATCTCATACAATGTGGGATAACGCGGCCAGGTCGTCACCGGTAAACGCTCCTTCCAGAACCACAGCGTTCTATCTCCGTTGGTCGGCTGATAGTTTACCCCCGCCGGCTGTACCCTTGGCTTATTCCGACGGAGAATCAAAGCTTTGGCTTGGCGTTAGTAGTAGATCATTGATTCCAAAGCGTTTGTACGTTCCCGTAGAGTCAATAACAGGGTCGTTCACATAAAGGCCCTCAGTTCGGATAAAAGCGTTACAGGATTTCTTGTAGAGATTTGTTATGCAGTCCCAGAATGAGATTCCGGGACCCGAGGCCCGTGACGCCGGGGCGGGGGTGTCTTGTCCGTCGTGTTTAGCAGAACCCGGTGCACAATGCTGATACTCTTGTGCAAACACCCTCATCTAAATGCTCACGAGTTTGCGGGTTGAGGTGTTCCACCATGCGTAAAGCTGTCCTGTTCATCGCTGCCCTTTTCGTCTCTGCCGCTGCACTTCCGGCGCAACAGCTTCGCGGAGACTACATCGAGTCGCGCTCGACCGACGTTTATGTGGCGCAGTGTTTCGCCAACGGTGAGGTAGGGCTCACTGGCAACTACGCGCTGATGGCGTGGCACGTGCGGGAAGGCTCGTGGAATGGCGTCAAGCTTGATGGCCTGACGGTAGCGGCGGCGGTGCGCGCGCGGGCCACGCTCGGCGATCCCTACGGTGATCCCTATCCTGCCGAGGCGGTGCTGATGGTGGACGATGCGGCCGATGCCGCGCAACGCGAGGCGCTGATCGCGCTGGCGCAGCACGAGGGCGGCAGGCTGCTGGAGAACGTCGCGCGAGTCGAGTATGTGCCGGTGGTTCTCGATGTGCCGCAGGACCCTCATGAAGGTCACGCTGTGTTGCGTGCCGGGCATCTTGCGACCATCGCGACGCGCCCACTTAATCACCACGATCACATCTGCGGCAATGAGACGAATTTCTACCCGCCGCTGACTAAGGTGGAGCGCGCGACTTCCGCTGTGGCGCTGACTGACGAATTTCAAGGTGAAGGATTGGGCGCACAGTGGAGCTCGCACGGCCGGCGCAGTGCATACATCGCCGCCTTCAGTGAAGGCTATGACACGGTAGCGGTGAAAGCTCATCAACCAGCGATCCATTAGTGGTCAGTGGATAGAATCTGTGAACACCACGGACATTCAAACCTTGTACGCCTACAACCACTGGGCGAACGAGCGCCTTTTCTCTGTGCTGGCGAAATTGAGCGAGCAGCAATTCGCGGCGCGCGTGGAGAGCAGCTTCCCTTCGGTCCGTGACACCGTATTTCACATCCTGTTCGCAGAATGGCTGTGGCTGAAGCGCTGGCAGGGGACATCGCCGCGTTCGACGCTAGCCGACCCTGATGCCTCGCCTGCAACCTGGAACACCTTGTCGCCCGGCGAAAAACCACGCGCAGAACAACTGGCGACACTGGCCGCACTGAAGTCGTTCGCAGAGTCCATCGAAAAAGAGCGAAAGGATTTTCTTCGCGGCCTAGACGATGATGTCCTTCAGGCCCCATTGCAGTTCAGCGATATGGCCGGGACCCCTTATGCCGAGCCGCTGGTGCAGTTGATGCAGCACCTGGTGAATCATGGCACCTATCATCGCGGGCAGGTCACGACCATGCTGCGGCAAATAGGCGCGAAAACGGTCGCGTTAGACATGGCGTATTTCTATCGGGACAAACGGTAGAGCCGGTCTTAACTGCTAGTCCACCCCATGCTTGCGAGTATGTGTGGCTCTGTTGACATCTGACATTCTATGGAAATTGTCATTACGAGCGGGCTTTAGCCCGCGAGGAATCCGCTTTTTGCTCCGAGAGGAGAAGCAATCGAGGGAAAAGCAGATCCCTCGATCGCGCTGGGTCGCATGGCTCCCTCGCGCTTACTCGTGATGACAAATGATGAGAGCAACACGATTCGGCACGGCTGAAGCCGTGCCCTGACACAAGGCAATTTATGAAAAACCTTAAGTGTACCTCTCATACTCGCGAACGCGCACCCGACATTTCCGCTTCCGTAGATCGGGACTGCTCCAGCATCTGCGGAATGGTGACGAACTCGTAGCCCTCGCCCTGGTAGCGGGTCAAAATCTGGTCGCTGGCGGCTACCGTGCGGCCACGGTCTGCACCCATGCGGCGGTATCCGCCGTCGTGCAGCAGGATGACATCTCCTCCGCGAACCTGGCGCTCGGCATGAGCGACGATCTCGTCTGCGGAGTTGGCCTTCCAGTCGTAACAGGTAACATTCCACATAATGGGCAGCAGGCCGACCGCGCGCACCGTGCGCAGCGACGCCGGACGACGTCCGCCAAAGGGCGGCCGGAAGAGTTTGGGGTCAACTCCGGTCGCGTCGAAGATGGCCTTCTGCGCCTCCTCAAGCTGGCGTCGCACCTCGAAGGAGGAGCAGAAGATCAGGTTGGGATGGTCCCGGGTGTGGTTGCCGATGACGTGTCCGGCCGCGACCAGAGCACGCGCGATCTCCGGCTTCTGGCGAACGAATTGGCCGATGAGGAAGAATGTCGCCTTCACGCCGTGACGCTCCAGCAACTCCATCACCCGCCAGGTGTAGGGATCGTTGGGGCCGTCGTCGTAGGTAAGCGCCAGCAGACGGGAGTCGCGCGGCAGCCCGATGAAGGTCCGGCCGTAGAGTTGCGAGGTCGGCGACATGGTGTTGTAGCCCGCCACCGTGGCGAGTCCGGCCACGCCTAGTCCGCCCAGAAGAGTTGGGAGCATGTGCAAGGTTGATTGTAGACGGGAGCACACGGCACGAGGCTCTCATAGAAAAGCAGATCCCTCGACTCGTGCCCGCCCGACCCGAAGCTGGTCGGAGGAAGAAAGGCGGGCCCTCGCTCGGGATGACAATTCCAAATTTTCCATCCCCATAGGTGGGCTGCAGGTCCATCGACACTCAGGATGACAGGCCAGGAGTTTACTGGCTCTTGAACACCTGCCCGTTGTGCATCACGAACTTCACGCGTCCCAACTCGGTAATGTCCTTCAGCGGGTCGCCTTGTACGGCGATCACGTCCGCGTAGGCCCCGGGAGCGATCACGCCGATTTGCCCAGGCATGTCAAGCATTTCTGCCGGCACGATCGTCGCCGAGCGGATGGTGTCCATCGGCGACATGCCAAACTTCACCATGTAAGGAAACTCCTGAGCGATAGGGTCTTCCCAGGAAAAGCCGCCGACATCGGTACCGAAAACAATCCTGACGCCCGCCTGTAGCGCCTTCTTGAACGACTGCTCATGCTCGCTGGCGCGTGCGCGGTCGCGACGGCCAGCCGGTGTGTTCTCCGGCGCCCAGTGTGTGTAATAGATGGCAATGGTTGGGCAGTACCAGGTTCCCTGACGCTTCATCTGCGCGATGTTGGCGTCCGTAAGCCCCAGTCCGTGTTCGATGGAGTCGCAGCCGCCGTCGAGTGCGCGCTGCAATCCCTCGCCGTTGTAGGCGTGGCAGGCGACCTTGCGCCCCCAGCTATGCACCTCGTCGGTGATGGCCTTGATCTCTTCCAGCGTGAGCGTGGGCTGCGACACCAGCTTGCCGTTCTTGTCGCTCCACGAACGGTGCGTCATGTACACCTTGATCCAGTCAGCGCCGTGGTCCATCTGCTCGCGTGCGGCCTTGCGTGCCTGCACTGGCCCGTCGATAATCTGTACGCCCTTCGGCACTTCGATCTCAGGCGCGTAGCCTTCCAGCGGATAGCCGCCGGTGGTCGAGATGGCGCGCGTGGTGGTGAAGATGCGCGGCCCGGGAATGCGGCCCTCGTTGACCGCCATCTTGATTCCGACATCGCCGTAGCCCGCACCCTCGGTCTCCATGTCGCGGATAGTGGTGAAGCCCTGCTCCAGCGCGCGCCGCGCCGAGACCGTCGCGCGCGCCGCACGGTAGGCCAGAGGAAACTTCAGCAACTGAATGTCGTAGCCGCCGAGCGCCGGATCTTCGCCCTGAAGAAAGATGTGGGTGTGCGACTCGATGAGACCGGGCAGCACCGTGGCGTTCGAGAGGTCAATGATCTTCACGCCAGCGGGAACCTGCGTCGAGGCGGCGTCGCCTACGCTCTCGATCTTGTCGCCGCGAATCACGATGACCTGATTGTGCAGCGGTTCGCTAGCGCGCAAATCGATAAGTGTGCCCGCTCGGATGACGGTGACTTGCGGCGCGGGGGAAGCTTGCGCGGGGTTAGATTGCGCCCATACCGTGGCGAACAACAGCGGCTGAAGAATAAGCACAAAAGTGAGTTGTTTCATTGCATTCCTCAATAAAAATAACCACTCCAGTTATATCGCAGTTCTAGAAAAGCAGGTCCCTCAGCTCGCGCCACCGACCGCGCCGAATGCTCGCGCGGTCAAGAGCACTCGCGGCGCCCCTCGTCTCTGAAGTCTGTTCTACCTGATTTACACAAAGCTTAAGACCGCTCCAGCGGCCGCCCTCAGGCTTCACTCTCTGCGGCTCTTACTTCCAGGGGCAAGAAATAAACTGATTTCTCACGCGCACTCTGAAGCCGTGCCCTGATACAAATCGATTCTTGATGAACATTTGTCGCCTGGGGCATGTAGAAAAAAGGGTCGTTTTATCGATACCTTCCTCGCAATTCAGTGCCCCGGAGGCTGCGTCGGCGGCGAACTCGCTCTTGCAGAACTCCGGGCGCTGGTCTAGGCTGATGAGCAAGTAGCGGGGTGGGCTGTGTTCAGTTTAACTTTTGTCCTCGTCATCGCCGGACTCGCCTTTGGCGGCGCTATGACGCTAATCGGATTTGGGGGCTTGCTGGGGACGTCGTTTCACCGCGCCTTGGGAACGCCGCTGCCGCTGCCTACGATTCACAATGCCTTCGAACGGTGGCTCTATGTTTGCGTGGGCACCGCAGGACTCGTGGTGTGGGGCAGCGTATTTCTCTATAGCTTGAAAATTGCTCCTTAGAACGTTTTCAGACTTACCGTGTCCGTCTAGCGCGCCTATTTTGTTAGAATAGTTGCTCCTGCGGACTCTCACCAGCAAGCTGTGCCATCTGTTCGATGTACCTGTCCGCATCGAACTTCTTGCGCGCGGCATTGCCGGACATATAGCGGATACTTCCGAAGATCGGCCGCTCGAACCATGGCCGATCGAATTTGCCGGCAATTGCCCAGGCGATACCCGCGTAACCGTTAGGATCGCGCCCATCTAGGAAATACTTGTCGTTGAGGTATACCGCCGTCTGATAGGCGACCGCTGCAGATTCGCTCCACTCCAGGATCTTCTTCGCCCAGTACATGCGCATGTAGTTGTGCATCCAGCCGGCGTGCAGCATCTGGCGTTGCGCAGCGTTCCAGAGCTCATCGTGGGTCTCAGCATGCTCGAGTTGCTGGCGCGAGTAGAGCACTGGTCTTTCATCACGCGCGTGCCTGGCCAGCGTGCGATGTGCCCAATCCGGCGCGCTTTCGATGGAGTCGTACAGCGGATTGAAATGCACGAAGTTGATGGACAGCTCGCGCCAGATGATGAGCTGGTCGAGGAAGTCGTCCTTGGCGGCACGCGGGGCCTTCGCACCTTCCACAGCCAATGCCACAGTGTGCGGACCGATGTGACCGAAATGCAGATAGGAAGACAAACGGCTGGTGCCATCGGTCTCCGGCTGGCCGTGGCGCTGGGGATAATGCACCAGCTTGTCGGTAACGAAATCGCGTAACAGCTTCAGCGCCTCGCTGGTGCCGCCGCGAAATGAGTCAACCGGCTGCACTGAGCGGTCGAGGCCCTTCCAGCCTTCAGTGATGTCGTAGGAACCGTCATCGGGCAGGGCATCTAATCCATCTGGCTTTTGCCATTCCACTTTGGGTTTGGGATTATGCGGCGGAACGAGGAACTCCTCTAACCGCCGCTGTAGTCGCGGTCGTATGACCCGCGCTGAATACTGTTCCTTCTCCAGCAGCTTTGATGGGACGAGGACATCGGCATCCACCGTCCACAGTGGCACGCGCAGCTTTCTGGCCGCCACTTCCCGCCACTGATGGGGCTCGCGCAGAGGGTTCTCGTCGCCGATGACCAGCGAAGCCTTAACCTCATCGCAAAACTTCAGCAGGGAGTGCTGAGGATAGCGCCGCAGTACGAAGCCCACGCCGCGTTCTCTGGCGCAATTCGCGGTATCAGGTATGCCCTCAGCGAGGAACGCATAGTGCCGCAAGTTGCCATGAGGATAGAACGGCACCGGCGCAAAGAAGATCACCACCGGCTGGTGGAGCGCATTGGCGGTCTCGACCGCCAGATCAAGGGCCGGATTATCCAGCGAGCGCTGTGCCCGCTGCATCCAGTAAACGACACAGCGGCCGCTGGAATTGGGTGAGCCTCCGCGGCGGACGGTGACTCGCGCATCAGACGAGAGCTGTTCCAGTGTGCTCATGAAGTGGGGTGGGGCGCTGCCCTTCGTGGACTGAGAATCCCGCTCGCACTGGCGACCGACGCCGCCAGCACCTCATCTGCCACCGCCGCTGCCTCCACCGCCGGTTTCACATCGTGAACGCGCACGATGTGGGCGCCTCCCAAAATGCTGGCTACCATCGCTGCCAGCGAGCCATATAGGCGTTCTCCTGGGGGAACGTCTTGGCTCGCGCGCTTACCAACGGTGCGTCCAACGAACGACTTGCGCGAGGTCCCGGCCAGCAGGGGGAATCCCATGCGGTGCAACTGATCGAAGCGGGCCAGTAACGGATAGTTCTCCTCGAAATTCTTGCCAAAGCCGAACCCAGGATCCAGCACGATCCGCTCCCGTCTCACGCCGCGCTCGAAGGCGACTTGCACGCGGTTGGCCAGGTCGTGCTCGATTCGCGCGGTGATGTCAGCCTCGGCGGGCTGGTTGCGCCACTGGTGCGGCTGGGCGCGGGTGTGCATCAGCACCACACCGCACTGCAGCTCGGCGGAGATGCTGGCCATGCGAGGGTCCCACTGAAAGGCGCTGACGTCGTTGACAATTTCCGCGCCCGCAGCGCCCGCAGCCAGCGCGACTCCACTTTTGTAGGTGTCCACCGAAACGACTGCGTCGGGACGCGCTCGCAGGACGCCCTGGATGACCGGTATCACGCGCCGCAACTCTTCCTCCTCGGTAACAACCGGCCGAGTCTTGACCGTTGTGCCGGCCTCTTCGAGGGCGATTTGCGCACCCGGTCGCGTGGATTCGCCGCCAATATCAAGGATGCCAGCGCCTTCGTCCAGCAGATGCAACGCATGGTCGACGGCCCGTTCCGGATCGAAGAACTCCCCGCCGTCGAAAAAAGAATCGGGCGTGACATTGACCACGCCCATGATGAGCGTACGCTGGCCCAGTTCCAGCACGCGGGAACGCAACTGCCAGCTATAGCGAGGACGCATGCGACGATTGTAATGGCGCCAAGGTGGAACAGTGTCGCGAAACTGGGAAGCGATGGCTTGCACCGCAATGCTAGAATCCAAGTAGTAGTCGTATGCACAGGGGCCGTAATCTCACCGCTGTCGCGCTGTTCTTCGCGCTGCTCTCGCAGGTACATGCAGGCTCGCGCAAGCAGGCTGACAAGCCCGATGGTCCCAGGAAGCTAGACCACGATCTTGCGCAGATCCTCAGCGATACTGCCGTGGCGCGCGGTTTGTGGGGG
>Ga0181523_10004996_pt1 | contig 11181 bp, 5 predicted proteins | sample PEATcosm2014_Bin_43_FD_119752 | JGI IMG/M metagenome (GOLD analysis project Ga0181523, IMG submission 119752) | Peatland microbial communities from MTU Mesocosm Facility, Houghton, MI, USA - PEATcosm2014_Bin05_30_metaG | ecosystem: Environmental > Terrestrial > Soil > Wetlands > Peat | place... | reverse complement strand
TTTCTGGTTTCTGATTTCTGCTTTCTGATTTTGGCTCATCACTTGTCACTCGTCACTCGTCACTTCTTTCGTCCCATGGCGATGTCAAAGCAATCCAAAACCGCAAGGGCGTTGAGCATGCCTGCGGCCACCAGATAGGCAGTGCCAAAGTCAGAACTGACGAAGAAGGGATCTCCGCCGGCGTAGCCGAAGAACCTCGCCGCGGGCATCGCCAGGCCCACGCACAATTCGCCGTAGTGGCCCAGGACTTCAAGATAAGAGGCGGAACTGGTCGAGAAGATTTGCCCTTGCATCGCCAGACCCAGCACAAACATGATCATGATCGAGGCGAAAAGGATCAGCGCCCGCCACCGCCTTCCCACCAGCAGGTGGCCCAATCCCGGCACCAGCCAGGCTGAGACGCACAGCCGCACGAGTGTGAAGGTAGGTGGATGGCCCGGGGAGACTTTGGCCTTTTCCCGATCTTCGGCGATAGCTTTTCCGGCCATAGTTCTAAGTCACGCGCCAAGCGCGGGATACTGACCAACTACTAAACAAACAAGTTAACACACCTGAAGGGGCGAGTACAAGAATTGCACATAGTCGGTGGTATCCCATTTTAACTGGTAGCGCGCGCTACGGAGTCTCTGCATTTTCCTGGAGCGCGGGCTTCCAGCCCGCAGAGATGGGGCGGCAAGCGGACTGGAAGCCCGCGCTCCCGTGTTTAGTACACTAGAATGGGAACGATGGCGGCCTGCACCTCGCCGGTCACGCGGGCGCTCGCTCGCTCAACGAACATGTTCACCTCGCTGCGCACGCCGAACTCCTCGAGGTAAATGCCGGGCTCGATCGAGAAACAAATTCCGGGAATGATGGGCCGCGTGTCGCGCGTTTCGAAGTTATCGATGTTGGCCCCGTTGGCGTGAACATCCTCGCCGATGGAGTGCCCCGTCCGATGCACGAAGTTAGGCCCGTATCCGCGGCGCGTGACAACCTGGCGCGCCACATCATCCACTTCGTAGCCGTGAATGGTCCGCCCACTTGTCATGGCACTCTGCACGAAGTCAACGGCGGCGTCCCGCGCTTCTTTCACGATCTCGAAGACGTCAGCAAAGCGGCGCGGAATTTCCGTGCCGACGAAACCCGTCCAGGTGATATCAAAATAGACCGCGCCGGGCCTGTTCATCTTTCCCCAGACGTCCAGCAGCACAAAATCATTAGCGCCAATCGATGCCGATTTCTCGCGCTCCGGCATATAGTGAGGGTTCGCGGAGTTTCGGTTGACCGCCGCCACGGGCCCTTCGTCCGTGATCACGCCGCCCGCGTCAAAGACGCGCCGCATTTCCTGCTGCACGTCGTACTCGCTGATTCCCTTTCCGGACCGCACCGCATCGCGGATCGCGGCGAAACCCGCCCGCACCGCGGCGTGCACCACCTCGCCCGCCTCCAGGTGCGAGGCCAGGGCATCTTCCGACCATCGCGCCTCAAACAACTGCACCAGGTCAGCCGATGTGATCACTTCCACCCCTAAACTCCTCACCAGTTCAATCGTTCCGGCATCCACAAGGCCCACGTACGGGATGTTGTTAAGAGGCGAATACTGCATTGCAATACGCTTCTTGCCATTCAGAATTCCCTTCAGCCCTTCGTGCTGCTCCTTCCAGGTAGAGTATTCAGTCTCGTGGCCGGGCAAGCCGTCAAGGTTGTGCCGCTCCACGCGATGAATAAGCTTGCTGGGATCGCCCTCGGCCGGAATCAGGTAAAACCACCGCCGCGTACACATCGGCGGATTAATCTTCAGCACGCGATAGGCAATAGGATCGCGACGGTGGTGGTCGTAAAACAACCAGCCGTCCAGTCCGTTTTGGCGAAGCGTTGATTGAATCAGATCGAGATCCATGTTCCCTCGCAGAAGTTGTCAGTCGTCAGTTGGAAGCGCTGAAAGCTAGTGGCTGATAGCTGACGGCTGACAGCTTGATTTGCTCGTCACTCGTCACTCGTCACTCGTCACTCATCACTCGTCACTGCTTTCTAAAAAACGGCTTGCATTGTTCTTCACGCGGCGGCGCGGTCAGCAGGCTCACACCGATCAAGCATATCAGCGAAGCCGCCAGGGCAGGAAAAATCATGGGGACACTTGCATCCAACCCCAACACCTTCCACATCACCGCCACCCCGGTGCCGGCGCCAATCGAACTCAGGCCGCCGGCGGTGGTGGTACGCTTCCAAAAGAAGGCCGCCACGACTGCCGGCGTCAGTCCTGCCCCGTAGACATCGTAAGCATAGACCGCGGTGGCAAGGACCGAAGGCTGAAAGCTTTGCGCCAGCGCGATCACCCCGAGAGCCACCACGGTCATGCGTGAAAGCAACAGCAAGCTCCGGTCGTTCGCATCCTTCCGGTACAAGCGTTGGAACACATCATGGACAACATTGGTGGCGGGCGAAAACAGGTAGTTGTTTCCGGTAGACAGCACCTTGGCAAACACGGCGCCGAGAAATATGGCCCCGACCAGCGGTGGGACTCCGTGGCGTGCGGCGTAGGGTACAATCCCCCAAGCCGGAACCGCACCGGATTCGATGTCAGTTCGAAACAGCACTCCACCCACCATGGCCAAAAGCACGATGATTGTTTCAAGAAACAACGTCCCGACGATCCAACCGATCACCGAAAGGCGTGCGTCGCGTTCGCTGCGGGCTGAAAAGAACTTCTGGTACGAACTCTGATTTCCGATCATGAGGGTGAAGGTGGGAAAGAAAAAGCCGAGCACTTCACTCCACGTCATGCCGCCCCGAAGCGTGAAATGATCGGGCGGCAACGCAGTATGCAAGGCGCTCCAACCGCCCACGCGGTGGAGCATCGCCGGTAAGGCGATGATGCATCCCGCCGTGACGAGCAGCCCAATGGCCACGTCCGTATATGCCACCGACGACATTCCCGCCAGCGCTGTGAACAAGATCACAAATCCGGCCAGAATGAACGTGCCTGTCCTCTCACTGACTCCGAATGCGAGATTCAGAATTCGTCCGCCCCCTCGGAATTGGTAACTCACGATGGCGGTGTAGGAGACGATGATACACAGGGTTCCCAAAACGCGCGCAATGGGACTGTACCTGACCTCCAAAAGATCAGGAACGGTGTACTGTGCGAAGGCCCGTGCACGCCCAGCAATGAAATAGACCACCAACAGGCCGGCCCAGCCTCCCGCCGGCAGCCATAACGAAGCCAAGCCTCGGCGATAAGCGAACTCCGCGCCCCCGAAAAGGCTGCCCGCTCCGATCCACGAGCATAGAAGAGTGAAGACCAGCACTGCCGCCGAAAGCTTGCGGTCCGCCACCATGAAATCCGCATGGCTTTTGAGCTTTACCATGCGCGTCACACTTACCGTCAGAAGCACGAGGACAATCAGGATGAGGACCGCGGCATAGAGCATGGCGAGTTTCTGTTGTCGGTGATAAGGGGTCCGTCTCGAGACCTCTAAGGGAGTGTACCATGGGCGCGATTCCGTCGGGGTGCCCCGCGAAAAGGAATCCGTGGGACCCGGGGTTGAGGCAGGCTTGCGTATCTGATAGAGTTCCTGCCGCGCCTACTGTGCGGCCTCGAGGATCGCGTGCCCGCGTGATAGGAGCCAGATGGGTGAATATGCACGTTCGTCGATAGCCATTAAGACCAACCGGGTACGGCGAGCCGGCCCCCTACAAGTTTTTGTCTTTCGCGTCCGATTCAGCTCAGCCTGAAAGTGGTGCAACCATGCCAAACCGAATCAAATCGTACCTTCTTCAAATAGGCCACGTCTTACGTCTGCGCGGCCCTCTCGCGGGCGAAGTTCGGGCCCGAACTCTGCATGGTCTGGTCGTCGGACTGCTGCTTTACATCTGGACCGTTCAAATCCCGGTCATCATGCCGATATTCGTGATGAGGAAAGCCGGCTCCTCGCTTATCAACCTTTACCTCACCCTGATTTATGGAATCACCCTGGTGCTCCTGCGCCGTGGCTCGCTGCGGCAGGCCAGCGTCTTGTATCTGGCGGGGACCTGGGTGGCCGCCAGTGTGTTCATTGTTTCTAGTGGAGGAATCCAGAGCACTGCGCTTGTCCACTACGTGAATCTCCCCATACTGGCGGCCTGGCTCCTGGGCGCCTCTGCGGCGGGAGTGATGACGGTGATCTGCCTGGGAGGCGCGCTAATATTGGCCGTCGTGGCGCAGAGTGGGTATGCCCTGCCACACTACTTTCCGGGCGCCGCATTTGCCAACTGGAGCTCCTTGGCGATGGCAACGCTTGCGACCGTAGTGCCGGTGCTCTTCGTGCTGAATGCTCTCAATGAGGCATTGGAAAAACGCCAGGGGGCCGAGGAAGAACTCCGCCAAGCTAATGAAAAGTTAGAACAGCGCGTGAGGGAGCGCACGGCTCAGTTGCAAGAAGCCAACGATAACCTGCAAATCCATCTGAGCGAACAGAAACGCCTGGAGACGGGGCTGGAACTGGCGGCGCGCTTTCCGGGCGAGAATCCAAACGCGGTAATGCGCCTCGGCCAGGGCCACCTGGTGGATTTCGGCAATCCTGCCGCCCAGGCACTGCTGAGGTCGCTGGGTTGCTCTGTTGCGGGCGAAGCTCCGGCTAGCATCGCTGAGCCGGCCGCGGCAGCCTTAAAGGAAGGAACCCCCCGCCAGATCGAGAAAACGTACTCGGACCGAACATATCTGTTTAGCCTTGCCCCGATTCCGCAATGGGGTTACGTCAATCTCTACGCCATAGATATTACGGAGCGCAAGCGGGTGGAGGAAGCCCTTCGAGAGAGCGAAAACCGGGAGCGAGCGCGGGCGGCGGAATTCGAGGCCCTGATGGAAGCGGCGCCGGTTGGCATTTTCGTGTCGAAGGATACTGAGTGTCGCTGGATGAGCGGCAATCGCACGGCTTACGATCTGCTGCGCAGGCCTCGCGGCAGCAATCTCTCGAAGTCCGGGCCGGAGGACGAAAAACCGGTGAATTTCCGGGCGATGAAGGACGGAAAGGAGATTCCTCTGCCGGAGTTGCCGATGCAGAGATCGGCCGCCAGCGGGAAAGCGGTCCGGGATCACGAAATGGACTTCGTCTTTGAGGACGGCGTCACCGTGAACATCCTCGGCAACGTCGTGCCGTTGCTGGACGAGAGCGGACGCCCGAGAGGAGCGGTAGGGACTTTTCTCGACATCACCGAGCGCAAGCGCGCTGAAGAGGCGCAACGAGCCTCCGAGCGGCGGTTCCGGGTGCTCGCTGAGGCCATGCCTCAGATCGTGTGGAGCGCAGACGCCACGGGCACCTTGGAATACGTCAATCCGCACGCCATTAAGTACGCTGGTGCACGGCTGGAAGACGTCATTGGTTGGAAGTGGGCGTCCCTTATCCACCCCGATGACTGGGCGGCGATGGATGCCGCCTGGCGTCGCGCGCTCACATCCGGTGCAAGCGATCAGATCGAGCACCGGCTGCGCCGCGCCGATGGGGAATACCGTTGGCACCTGACGCGCGCCGTGCCGCTCCGCAACGAGAAAGGCGAGGTCATCCACTGGATCGGCACCGCGACTGACATCCATGACCAGAAGATGGCCGAACAGGAACTCGAGCGGCGCGTCGCGGAACGCACGGCGGAGTTGGGCGAATCGCAGACCTTGACGAATGCGATTGTTGAAAGTACATCTGATTTCATTTGGAGTGTCGATCCCGAACGTTTTGGCCTTCTGACCTTTAACGGGGGCCTTAGCGAACACTTTCTCAGGCGCGGGGTGCGCCTCCAGAAGGGCATGCGCCCGGAGGATGCGTTTTCAGATCAAAACCTTGCAGCCCGATGGCGTGGAATCTACCAGCGAACACTCTCGGAAGGCTCCTATACTGTCGACTACGAGTCGCCCACCGCCGGTTCCATGCTGGTGACGGCCAATCTCCTCAAGCGCGATGGCAAAGTATTCGGGATATCCGTGTTCGGCAAGGACATCACTGAGCGCGTGCGGGCTGAGAGAGCCCGGCAAGAGAGTGAAGAGGCTTTTCGCACGCTAGCTGAGTCGGCGCCGCAGATGGTCTGGATGTGCACACCCGATGGCTTGAACGTCTACTTCAATCAACGCTGGGTGGATTACACCGGGCTGAGTCTGGAAGAAAGCTATGGTAGAGGTTGGAACACCCCCTTCCATCCCGACGACAAACAGCCCGCTTGGCGGGCCTGGAACCATGCGGTCGAGACTGGTGACACGTACAACATCGAGTGCCGCTTGCGGCGGGCTGACGGTATCTACCGCTGGTTTCTCATCCGTGGAGTGCCTTTGCGCGACTCCAAAGGGAACGTCGTCAAGTGGTTCGGGACCTGCACTGATATCGACGACTTGAAGCGCGCTGAGGCGGAACTGCGCCGCCTCAATCGCGCCCTGCGGGCGTGCAGCGCAACTGACCAAGCCATGGTGCGCGCGCAGAATGAACCGGAATTGCTGCAAGAAACTTGCCGGATTCTGGTTGAGGAGGGAGGATATCGGATGGCTTGGGTCGGCCTCGCCGAACAAGACGCGGAGAAGAGAGTGCGACTGGTCGCCCATGCGGGAATTAACGATGGCTACTTGGAGACAGCGAAGATTAGCTGGGCTGACACGGAGCGGGGACGCGGGCCGACGGGGACTGCCATCCGCATGGGCCGACCCACAGTTTGCCAGAACATGCTGGAAGACCAGCGAATTGCCCCTTGGCGAGAGGAAGCAGCCCGCAGGGGCTATGCATCCTCCTGCGCCCTCCCGTTAGTCGTGGGCGGCAAGCCCATTGGCGCACTGACTGTTTACTCCAGGTATCAAGAGGCCTTCGATACTGCGGAGGCGGATCTGCTTGCCCAGTTGGGCGCGGACGTCGCCTTTGGTATCGAGTCGCTTCGCGCCCGCACCGAGCGGCACCAGGCGATGGAGGCACTTCAAAGGAGCGAATCACGTTACAAAAATTTCATCTCGCATAGCACCGATGGCGTCTGGCGAATTGAGCTGACAAAGCCGCTTCCACTCGGACTGCCCGAGGATGAAGGCCTGAAGTGGCTTTTTGAACAGGGATACATGGCCGAGTGCAATGCGGCCTATGCCGCCATTTACGGGCACTCCGATCCCGAACAATTGACGGGAAAGAAGCTCGGGGAGTTGATCCCCGCGTTGGATGAAGCCCGCATCGAGTCATTTCGATCCATGATTCGGGGCGGGTTTCAAACCCGCACCTTTGAACTCCGGGCTCTCGACTCGACTTGCAAATTCAAGGATCTGCTCCGCACAGAAGTTCCGATTGTCGAGAACGGCCTGTTGCTGCGGTTCTGGGGGATCACGAGTGACATTACTGAGCGCAAACGCGCGGAGATGGAATTACGCCGGGCCAACCGGGCGCTGCGGATCCTCAGCTCCAGCAGCCAGGCTCTGGTGCGTGCCCAGGCCGAGTCGCAACTGCCGCAGGAAATCTGCCGGATTCTGGTGGAAGAGGGCGGGTATAGGATGGCCTGGATGGGGTTTGCCGAGCACGATGCGGATAAGACATTGCGGCCGGTGGCGTATGCGGGAGTTGAAGAAGGGTATTTGGCGTCCATGAAACTCTCCTGGGCCGATACAGAGCGCGGGAGAGGACCCGGGGGCGTCGCTATCCGCACCGGCCAACCATCGGTCTGCAACAACATCATGGACGAACCGCAATTTGCCTTGTGGCGTGAAGATGCAGTCCAAAGGGGGTACGCTTCAACTTGCGTACTTCCGATGACGCTGGATGGCCAACCCATGGCAGTCCTGGCAGTTTATTCCCCGGTCCCGGACGCCTTTGACCCGGCGGAAGTAAAGCTGCTGGCAGAACTAGTGGATGACATCACTTTTGGCTTTCACGTATTGCACACACGGGCTGAGCGCCAGCAGGCCATGGAAACTCTTGAGAAACACAGCTCCCAATTGGCGGAGCTGGCCAGGCTGCTTGAACTTGCGCCGGTCGCCGTTCTGGTCCGGGACTTGGAGAGCCGGATTACCTACTGGAATCGCGGGGCGGAGGAGATTTATGGCTGGACCAGCACAGAGGCTTCAGGAAAGGTCACTCACAGCCTGCTGCAGACGAAGTTTCCAGAGTCGTTGTCCGAAATGGAAGCGAAAATCTTCTCTGGGGTTACCTGGCACGGTGAACTCACTCATCACAAGCGCACCGGGGAGGAGGTGGCGGTAGTCAGCCGCCAAGTCCTGCGGCACGACAAACAGGGGAACCCCACGGGATACCTCGAAATTAACCTCGATATCAGCGCGCGCATACAGGCTGAGGAGGCCCTCAAAGCGGAGCGGCAGAGGTTCTTTGCGGTTCTGGAAACACTGCCGCCGATGATCTGCCTGCTGACCCCGGATTACCACGTCGCGTTCGCCAATCGGGCTTTCCGCGAGAGGTTCGGCGAGTCTCAGGGGCGTCGCTGTTACGACTACTGTTTCGGGAACTCGGCGCCCTGCGAGTTCTGCCAAACCTACAACGTGCTGAAGACAGGCCAGCCCCAGCATTGGGAGGTCAACTGTCCGGACGGCAGTGTGATTGACGTCTACGACTTTCCGTTCAAGGACGCGGATGGGACGCCCCTGATTCTCGAAATGGACGTCGACATCACTGAGGCCAAAAGGGCCAAGGAAGGGCTCGAGAAGGCCAACACGTACAACCGCAGCCTGCTGGAGGCCAGCCTCGATCCGTTGGTGACCATCTCGCCCAACGGGAAAATCACCGACGTCAACAGTGCTGCCGAGAAGGTCACCGGCCGTTTGCGCGAAGAACTCATCGGCGCCGATTTCTCCGACTACTTCACTGACCCGGAGAAAGCGCGCCTGGGTTATCAACAGGTGTTCAGAGAAGGCTTGGTGCAAAACTACGAACTTGAGGTAAGGCACCGGGATGGTTCCACCACGCCAGTCCTTTACAACGCGTCGGTTTATCGCGACGAGGGCGATGAAGTGGTCGGCGTCTTCGCGGCCGCGCGCGACATCACTACTCGCAAGCGGGCCGAGGAAGAAGTCCGCAGGCTCAACGAGGAGTTGGAACAGCGCGTCCGGTTGCGTACGGCCCAGCTTGAAGCGTCGAACAAGGAACTGGAATCTTTCTCCTATTCGGTTTCGCATGATTTACGAGCACCTTTGAGGGCGATGGACGGATTCTCCCGCATCCTGTTGGAGGAGTACCGGCCCCAGCTTCCGTCGAACGCGCAGCGATACCTCGACTTCGTTCGGGACGGCGCGTCCCATATGGGAAATCTGATTGATGGCCTGTTGGCTCTTTCCCGCCTGGGCCGCCAGGAACTGAAGAGGAGGCCTGTGGAGGTCGCGGAGATCGTGGAGCAGTCCATGGACGACCTTCAGGCGGACGTGGAAGGCAGCACCGCCGAGTTCGTTGTGGGATGTCTGCCTTCCTGCGATGCTGATCCGCTGCTGCTCAGGCAGGTGTTCGTAAACTTGCTCTCCAACGCGCTTAAGTTCTCGCGGAAACAGCAGAAAGTTCGAATTGAAATCGGGGCGCTGAGAGCTTATGAGGCGGCACAGGCGCCAGCACATGTGCTGCGATTACTAGACCGGGATTCCTGGGTCTACTATGTGCGCGACAATGGAGTGGGCTTCGATATGCGCTACGCGGAAAAACTCTTCGGAGTGTTTCAGCGGCTCCACCGGCAGGAGGAATTCAAAGGAACAGGAATAGGCCTGGCCACCGTCCAGCAAATCATTCACAAGCATGGCGGCCAGGTATGGGCCGAAGCCGAGGTTGGGAAAGGCGCAACCTTCTACTTCACCATCGGCCCCTCTGTGGGAGACACAACTGATTCCCACGTTGAAATTCGGAAATAGTCGTACAACGCAGCGCAGCCGCAGCCAAAAGCTTCCAGCACAGAGGCCACAGAGAACGGCTCACAGAGATCACGGAGAAAGAAATGCAAACCGGTTCTTCTTCTTTGTGCGCTCTGTGGGCTTTTCTCTGTGCCCTCTGTGTTTGGCTCTTCTGGGCCACCGCGAATGTCAAGAAATCTTCGCGGCACCTTTCAGAGCTGCAGGTAGGTTCGCAGGTCAGGGTCGGAGCGTACTTTCCAGATGTGCCCGTCGAGCCAATAGTGAAGCAGACCTGGGGCGGCGAAGAAGGAGAAAACCACCTGGTTGCGAATGTTAATGGGCATCAAACTGAATTGCTGCTTTAGGACGAACCGTGGGACAACGTCAAAGATGATGGCATAGAGTGCGGCACAAGCGACATAGGTCATCCACCGGCTGTTGATCAGGGTTGCCAACCCGAAGCGGCGCGCTTGCCCGGATTCATGCGCGTATTTGTTCTGGTTGAAGAACCATACCAGCCGATGGTACTGAACGTTATGAAAAATCGTGACGGCAGCGTAGACACCCAATAGCGGCATGGCGCTGCGAAAGAGCAGGTAATTGACAGGAACCGCCGCGGCGAAAAGGAACTGCTTCGGCCAATTGAGCGACAGCCCTTGCCGCCATTTCTGAATCTGGCGGAGCAGATACAAAACGATAACTGCTACGGTAACGCTAAGCAGCGTGTACTGGTAAATGGCGCCGAGCCGGGTGGGAATCGTGAAAGGCAGCAATTCCGCCGCTTCCCGGCTGTACAGGGGATAAGTCAGGAATGGGTAATAGAAGGCGACGGCGAAGGCCACCTTATCAAGCCGCATGTCCACGGGACCGAAGTCACGGTTCTTCTTCTTGTACATCATCATGAAGCCATAATGCTGCTTGAAAATGTGATAGTAGCCCCACAGTTCGGTGGCCAACTCCAACCAGTCGCCCAGGTGGAGCAGGATAAGCACCGGTCCCACGGCGAAGAAGAACGCCATGCTTCCCCAGAGCCACCGTCCGCGGCGCGCGCGCTCCTCGGCGTCAAAGTAAGTCCGCGAAATTGTGGCAAAGCCGTGGGTCTCATCGAAGACAATAGCCCACACTGCTACCAGCAGCAAAAGCGGGACGTGAGTGAAACGCCACAAGGCCCAGAAGCCATAGGCCGAAGCAGCGCCGCCCAAGGTGAACCAGAGCAAGTCAGTTCGCTCCGAAATAATCCAGCCTGTTCTGGCCTGAACGGTCTTGCTTTGGGCCGGAGCTTCGAGTGCTGCTAACGGCATGTTCGAGCCTCCCTTTAAAGCAGCTGATTCGAGCGGTTGACCTGATCCTAAGAGCTGCCGCAGCATTCCTGCAGCCTTCTACCTCAATGA
>Ga0181523_10004992_pt1 | contig 11189 bp, 7 predicted proteins | sample PEATcosm2014_Bin_43_FD_119752 | JGI IMG/M metagenome (GOLD analysis project Ga0181523, IMG submission 119752) | Peatland microbial communities from MTU Mesocosm Facility, Houghton, MI, USA - PEATcosm2014_Bin05_30_metaG | ecosystem: Environmental > Terrestrial > Soil > Wetlands > Peat | place... | reverse complement strand
GGCCGTCTCCCCCGCCACCCGGTCATACCGCGTCACCCCCACCACCCGCCCCGGCAAGCCGCCCGGCACGGTGGCCACAATCCCGGCAGCGTGGCCAGGCCGCGGGATGGCCACCTCACCCGGGCGATCGGGCGGCAAATGAGCCAGCCCGGTGAACCGGTGCCGGGCGGGGGCATCCAGGCGGCGCCACAGCGCCCGGATCCCCGCCGCATCCCCCGCACGCAGCGGGCGAACCGCAACCACCCTCCCGTCCCGCAGCGTCTCCTCCGATTCCGCGACGGCGCCGGCGGTCACGGCCGGCCCCGGGGCCGCTCGCGACCCGATGGCGCATTGACCGACCGGGATCTGGTCAGCTCCATCGTCACCTTCATTGCGCTCCCGTGCCGGGCAACTGGCGGCGTGCAGGCCGTCGGCGCAGCGCGGGAAACAGCGGGCCGGGACCGGGCTGGCGCGGGGCCAGCCGGGCCTTGCAGTCGACGGCGAGCGCCCCGTCCGGACTGACCAGGATCGGGTTGAGGTCGAGCTCGACTAGTTCGGGAACTTCCTCCGCCACGCGCGCGACCTGCTCGAGCACCGCCACGAGCGCCTGGCGGTCCACTTTCGGCGCGCCCCGGTAGCCATCAAGTAGCGGCGCGGTGCGAAGCGAGGCCACCATGGCGTCGGCTGCGCCGGGCTCGAGCGGTGGGACGGCAAAGGCACGGTCCTGCAGCAGGTCGGTCATCACCCCGCCGAGGCCGGCCATCACGACCGGGCCGAACTCGGGATCGGATGCGAGCCCGACGATCGCCTCGACACCCCACGGTGCCATCGGCTGGACCACTGCACCGCCCATCTGCGCGCCGAGCCGCGATTCCATCGTCTCGTATGCGGCGCGTACCGCATCGGCGTCGCCCAGGTTCAGCGCGACGCCGCCCACATCGGTCTTGTGCACGACCTCGCCGGAACGGGCCTTCAAGACGACCGGGAACCCGACAGCCGCGGCCGCCGCGGCCGCCTCGGCCGCGGTGGCCGCGCCGCGAGTCGCTAGCACGGGCAGGCCGCACGCCGCCAGCAGCCGGGCCGCCTGGTCAAGCTCAAGCCAGCCCCCGCCGGGGCTGCTGGCGAGCGCCGAGGCCACGATCTCGCTGATCACCGGATGATCGGACAGCTGTTCGGGCTCCTCCGCGGGCAGCAGCGGGCGCCGGCGCCACTGGGCGTAGTGGCAGACATGCCCGAGGGCCGCCGCCGCCCGCTCCGGTGAGGTAATCTCCGCGATATCCGCCGCACCGGCTGGCATGCGCGGGGCGGCTGCCTCCACGGAGCAGGCGACGACCGGCTTGCCTGCCCGGTGCGCGACCCGCGCGAGGGTCTGCCGCGTCGCCGCCGCCGAGATCGCCATGGTTTCGATGACGACGGTGATCACGGCGTCGATCGCATCATCGCCCAGGACGATCTCGAGCGCTTGCTCAAGCATCTCCGCAGTCCCGTCCGCGGTGAGGTCAACCGGGTTGGCGGTCGCCGCCGAGGCGGCGAGGACCTCACCGAGCGCATGCTGGGTCGCCTCCCCCAGCTCCGGGACGATCAGTTCACCGCCCTCACAAGCGTCGGCGGTGAGAATGAGCGGGCCACCGGAGTTCCCGACCAGCGCGACACGACGCCCCGCCGGCAGCGGAGCGGCGAGCAAGATGGCCGAGACGTCGAGGAGTTCCTCCAGACGGTCGACCTTGATGATGCCCGCGCTTTGCAGCATCGCGGCGACGGTGACTTCCGGGGTCGCCGCGGCTGCGGTGTGCGAACGAGCGCCCCTGACCCCGGCCGATGTTCTTCCCGCCTTGAGCGCCACGATGGGCTTGGCCGCGCCGACCCGCCGGGCGATCCGGGCGAACTTGCGCGGGTTGCCCACCGACTCCAGGTAGAGCGCGATCACCGCGGTCCGGTCGTCCTGCTCAAAGAAGCACAGCAGATCGTTCGGGCTCACGTCGAGCTTGTTCCCCACCGACACAAAGGCCGACAGGCCAAGGCCGGCGGCGCGGGTCTGCTCGCTGAGCAGGACCCCGACCGCACCGGACTGCGAGACGAGAGCCAGCCGCCCGGGCAGCAGATCGAGCGAGCCAAACGTGGCGTTCATCTGAACGCCCGGATCGGTGTTCGCGACGCCCAGGCAGTTCGGGCCGACGATCCGCATCCCGTGCGTGCGGGCCACGCTCAGCAGCCGGGTCTCGACCGCAGCGCCCGAGCGGCCCGTCTCGCCGAAGCCCGCGGTAATGATGGTGACGGCGTGCACGCCGATGGAGGCGGCCTCCTCGATCACGCCAGGGACAGCTGATGCCGGAACGGCGATGACGGCCAGGTCGATCGGCTCGGGAACCGACAACAGCGCCGGGAACGCAGGCACGCCGCAGACCGCCCGCGCCGCGGGATTGACCGGGTAGACCGTCCCCGAGAAATCGCCGACGAGCAGGGACCGGACAACCTGATGCCCCACGTTCCCCGGGTGGCGTCCTGCCCCGACGACGGCGATCGAGCGCGGCCGGAGTATCGCCGCGACGCTGGCGACCTCCGCCGTCGCCTCCCGCTGATCACACGACGCACGGTACGCCGCCGTCGGCCGCAGATCGATCTCGACCCGAACCGTCGCCGGGCCGCCCCGCCGACTGCAGCGCAAGCCCGTCGCCGCGAACACCTCCAGCAGCGTCGCGTTCTGCGGCCTGACCTCGGCGACCAAGCTCAGGATCCCCCGCGTCCGCGCGTACTCCACCAGGCTCTCAAACAGCAGGGTCGTCACGCCATGGCCCTGGTAGGTGTCGGTGACGATGAAGCTCGCCTCGGCAGCCGCCGACGGATGGCCGGCGCGGTCATAGCTCGCCAGCCCGACCAGCTCGCCCGAGACAAGCGCGACGAAGGCCATCCGGCTGTCGTAGTCCACCTCGCTGAAGCGCGCCGCCTCTTCCAGGCTGAGAGTCGGCCGGGCCAGGAGCACATGCTGGTGTAGCGTGCCGGGCAACACGGCACTGTGCAGGCCGACCAGCGCCGGCGCGTCAGCCGGCCGGATCGGGCGGACGACCGCCGCCTCGCCATTCCTGAGCAGCCCGTCGAACTCCCACGCCAGGGGATATCCAGCCGGCATCGCCTCGTCGTATCCGGCAGCATCCGAAGTAACCATCGTTATCTCCTCCGGCATGATCGTCGTTGAACTGTCTCGACGCCGTCAGGGCCTGAGGTCCCGAGATGCCTTCAGCACGCGGCAGGTGGCTGCGGCGGGAGGCGACATGCGGCTCACCAAATAAACGTGAGCATGCGCGGGCGCGGCGGTGCCCGGCCGAGCAGTGCGGGGGAGACCGGCCGGCTGGGAGCGATGATCTTAAACTCGTTGCATGGCGAGGCAGTTCGACATCCATCCGGCCAACCCGCAGCGGCGCGCGATCGTCCAGGTCGCCGACATCGTGCGCACGGGCGGCGTGATCGCCTACCCGACGGACTCCTGCTACGCGCTCGGGTGCCAGCTCGGCAACAGCGACGGCATTACCAGGATCAGGTCGATCCGCCACCTCGGCGACCGGCACCACCTCACGCTGGTCTGCCAGGACTTCGCCCAGCTGGGCCAGTTCGTGTACGTCGCCAACCCGGTGTTCCGGGCCATCAAGGCGGCGACCCCCGGCAGTTACACCTTCATCCTGCCCGCGACCAAGGAGGTGCCGCGCAGATTGCAGCACCCGGGGAAGAAGACCGTCGGGGTGCGGATCCCCCGCCACGTGGTGACCCAGGCGCTGCTCGCCGAACTCGGCGAGCCGCTCGTGTCCAGCACCCTGCTGCTGCCCGGCCAGGACGAGCCCATGACCCAGGGGTGGGAGATCGCTGAGCAGCTTGACCACGCCGTGGACGCGGTGATCGACTCGGGCGACTGCGGCACCGAGCCGACAACGGTGATCGACTTCTCCCAGCAGGAACCCGAGATCGTGCGCCGCGGGGCCGGCGACACGTCCGGTTTTGAGTGAAACCACGGCCCACGAACCTGTGCCCCGCCTCGGTCAGGAACGCGGCGGTAAGCGATTCGAACTGCGCCGCGTTGAAAGCCTGCCCCAAACCCGCTAGCGGACAAACCGAAGGTCATAGCCCTGCGCAGAGTTCTGGAGCGGTACAGGCCACCATTAGGACAGAGCGAGGACTATGGCGTGCAAGGCCAGCCCCACGCCCGCCCCCACCACCGTGCCGTTGATGCGGATGTACTGCAGATCAGGCCCGAGGAGAAGTTCCAGCTGGCTGGACGTCTCGGCGGCGTCCCACCGCTCGATAGTCCCCGTGACGAGGCTGGCCAGCTCGTCGTGGAACTGATCGGCGAGTGCCCTGGCTCCGGACTCGACCACGCGGCCGAGGCCGTCGGCGAGGCGGCGGTCCGACCCTAGGCGCTGACCGGCCGCTGCCAGCGCATCGGCCAGCCGGCGGCGCAGCTCAGACTCCGGGTCAGCAGCCTGGATCCGCAGCCCCTCCTTGGCCTTCTGCCACAGCGACGAGGACCAGTCCCGCAGGCCGGCGCTACCCAGGACATCGCGCTTAAGGCGCTCGCCGCGCTCGCGCAGCTCCCGGGATGTCTCGAGGCGGTCGGGGAGCCCAGCCATCCACTCCTCGAACTGCTGCCGGGCCGGGTCGTCGGGATCGGCGGCCATCGCCACCAGCCGCTGGCGCAGGCGGGTGAACTGGCGGTCGAAGACCCGGCGGTAAACCGCGTCGGGCACCCAGCGGGGCGACTCGGCCTCGAACAGCTGACGAAGCTCCTCGTCATGGCCGGCGAGATAGCGGTCCGCGCCCGACAGGATGGCGTTGAACAGCTCGGTGTGGTGGCCTCCCGCAATGATGACCCGCAGGGCCCGCCCGGCCAGTGGCGCCACCTCGACGGCGTCGACCGCCCGGGTCAATTCGGCGGTGAGCAGCCGTTGAACATCCTCATCGCGGAGATTCTCAGCCACCGTGACGACCAGATCCGCCGCGTGACCGGCGAAGCGGGCGGCGCGGGCCTCGTCGGCCAGCCAGGCGGCCAGGCGGGGAACCAGGCGCGCGGAGTGGATCCGCTCAGCAAGAACGTCGGCGGTGAGGAAGTTCTCCTGCACGAACCGGCCGAGGGTGGCGGCGAACTGGTCCTTGCGCTCCACGAGCAGCGCGGTGTGCGGTATCGGCAGGCCCAGGGGATGGCGGAACAGGGCCGTCACCGCGAACCAGTCGGCAACGCCTCCAACCATGGAGGCCTCGGCGCCGGCCTGCACGTAGCCCAGAAGGACCCCGTGAGCGCCGACCGCGGTCACGGCCACAAACAGAACCGTTACCCCCGCGAGGAGAGCAGTGGCCCGCCGGCGCGCGGCGGCCAAGCGGCGCGCCCGCGCAGCGGGCGGCTCGGACTCGAGCGTCGGTGCCGGTGAAGCGGACATCGGTGCGGCAGGTTCCATCTGGCAGTCCCCCGGGGTCAGTCCGCGGTGCAGGGCGGAAAAAGGCAACCCGACTCGGCAGCGATATTGACCGGGCTCACCTCCTGGCCGGGATGCGGTGGCACGGTCAGCAAGATAGCGAGGCCAACGCCGAGCCAATCATGCCCACGACAAGGTGGTTCAGCATCTCCGGCCGCCTTGCAGACGCTCAGGATCGGCAGCATCCTGGGCTTTGCGATCAGCGACCGCGCGACCCCCGGCGTGCCAGGTCGATCTCATCTGCGTGCCTGGGCTGAGCAGAACGACCGCAAGGCCATGGCGGCGGCGCTGAAGGACATCTATACCGCGTGTAATGCCGACGCCGCCCAGCTGGCGCTGCTGGCGTTCGCCGAATTCCCGCTAGGCCGGAAATACCCGGCCGCGGTGGCGGTATGGGAACGGGCCTGGGACCGGGTCATCGCGCTCCTGGAATTCCCGCCCGCGCTGCGAAAGGCTCTATACGACAAATGCCATCGAAAGCTTCAACCGGGAAATGCGCAAGGTCCTCAAGACACGCATCCAGTTCCCCAATGATGACGCGGTGATCAAGACGCTGTGGCTGGCTATCCTCGATATCGAGGATAAGCGGGCCGGGCAGCGCGCCCGGCAAGCCGGCCACCTCGACCAGGGCATCGAGGACCACACCGGCATCTTGCACCCGTAAGCGGCGCTGCCCGCACGCACCTTGATAAATAAAAAGCGGAAAAGAAACGAGCGTGTCACCCGGTCCCGGTCATTACCGTCTGCTATATTAAATGACAGATGGGAACGGCCGCCATGCGATCCCCGGAGGGATCAGGCAGCGGGCGCCCGAGACAACAGCAAACGCCACAAAAACCGGGATACGCAGCATCTGCCCGCGGAAGCAACGGTAAGTCCGATTCCGCGAGGCCGCTGGATAAACCGGACACCACGGCATCAGATAGCGCGAACAAAGAACACCGGATAAACATCCGGTTCCGGACAGCGAAAAGCCCCGCGCACAAAAAATCTGTCACACTCGCCTCGGTGATGGGCACCGCAGCGTGGCCACCGCCGCGGCCACGCTGCCCGTGCAGTGGCCGTTCCCTCGCCCGCCGGCCCCACCACCCGCGGGCGAGGGACCCACACGCCGGCACAGCCTCACCCGAAGAAGACCCGATGACAACCACCAGGTCCCGGACAGCCAGCCGACGCGACACCCGCAGCCGGCCGCCCAGGGTCGGCCCGGTTTCTCAGCCTCGGCGCTGCCGCAACTGGCCAGGGGCCAAAGGGCTCGGCTCCTGCAATGCCAGCCAATCCCCACACCCGATCAGGGAGCTGCAGTGAGCGCCACGAGCACACACGACGCGGATACACTCGCGATCAACACCATCCGGGCGCTGTGCATGGACGCGATCCAGAAGGCGAACTCGGGTCACCCGGGAACCCCGATGGGGGTGGCCCCGGTCGCCTACACGCTGTGGCAGCGTTTCCTCCGCTTCGACCCCGACGATCCGATCTGGCCGAACCGGGACCGGTTCGTGCTGTCCGAGGGCCACGCGTCCGCGCTGCTGTGGTCGCTGTTGTATCTGGCTGGCGTCCGGGCGGTGGACCCCGACTACGAGATGCCGCACCGGGCCGCGGTGACGATGGAGGACCTGCAGACCTTCCGCCAGCTGGACTCGCACTGCCCGGGCCATCCGGAGTACCGCTGGACCAGCGGGGTGGAGACCACCACCGGGCCGCTGGGCCAGGGGGTGGCGACCTCGGTGGGCATGGCGATCGCCGGACGCTGGCTGGCCGAGCGGTACAACCGGGACGACATGACGGTGTTCGACTTCGACGTTTATGCGCTGGCCGGGGACGGCTGCATGATGGAGGGCATCGCCTCGGAGGCCGCATCGCTGGCCGGGCACCTGCGGCTGGCGAACTTGTGCTGGATCTACGACTCCAACCGGGTGACCATCGAGGGTCACACCGACATCGCGTTCACCGAGGATGTGGCGGCCCGGTTCATCGCCTATGGCTGGAACGTGACCACGGTGGCCGACGCCAACGACATCGACTCGGTCGGGCGGGCGCTGCAATTCTTCAGGGCCCGGACAGACCAGCCCACCCTGATCGTCGTGCACAGCCACATCGGGTACGGCTCGCCGGTGGAGGACTCGCCCAAGGCGCACGGGTCCCCGTTCGGGGCCGAGGGTGTCCGGGCGGCGAAACGGTTCTTCGGCCTGCCCGAGGACGCCGACTTTTATGTACCGGACGGCGTCCTGGATACCTTCGCCGCGGGCATCGGCGCCCGCGGCCGGGCGGCCCGCCAGGCCTGGGAGGCGATGTTCGAGCGGTACCGCAAGGAGTACCCGGACCTGGCCGACGAGGTCGAGCGCATCCAGCGGCGGGACCTGCCCGACGGGTGGGAAAAAGCCCTGCCCACGTTCCCGCCTGACCCCAAGGGGGTCGGCACCCGCGTCTCGTCCGGGCAAGTGGAGAACGCGGTCGCCCAGGTGGTGCCGTGGCTGGTGGGCGGGTCGGCCGACCTGGCCCCTTCCACCATGACCAGGCTGGTCTTCGACGGAGCCGGTGACTTCGAGCCGGGCCAGGAGTGGGGCCGGAACCTGCACTTCGGGATCCGCGAGCACGCCTCGGCGGCCATCGCCAACGGCATGGCGGTGACCAAGCTGCGCCCGTACTGGTCCGGGTTTTTGATCTTCTCCGACTACGCCCGCGGGGCCATCAGGCTCTCGGCCCTGATGGAGATCCCGGTGCTGCACATCTTCACCCACGACTCGATCGGCGTGGGCGAGGACGGGCCCACCCACCAGCCGGTGGAGCAGCTGATCTCGCTGCGGGCCATCCCCGGCCTGCTGGTGTTCCGCCCGGCCGACGCAAACGAGGTCGTCGAGACCTGGCGCATCGTGACGGCCCTGCGGCACGAGCCCGCCGCGCTGATCCTGTCCCGCCAGGCGCTGCCTACCCTGGACCGGACCATCTTCGCGCCCGCCTCGGGGGTGGCCCGGGGCGGCTACGTACTGGCCGAGGCCGACGGCGGGACACCGCAGGTGATCTTGCTCGCCACCGGCTCCGAAGTGCACCTGGCGCTGGCCGCCCGGGAGGAGCTGCAGGCCAGCGGCGTCGGCGCCCGCGTGGTGAGCATGCCCTGCTGGGAGCTGTTCGACCGCCAGCCCCAGGACTACCGCGACCAGGTGCTCCCGCCCTCGGTGAAGGCACGCGTCGCCGTGGAGGAGGCCTCGACCCTGGGCTGGGACCGCTACGTCGGTGACGGCGGCGCTGTGGTCGGGATGCACACCTTCGGGGCGTCGGCGCCCCTGAAGCAACTGCTGGGCAAGTTCGGCTTCACCCCGGACCAGGTAGCGCAGGTCGCACGCGATCGCGTGGCCGCGGCCCGCCAGTGACAGCCGCAACGACCGAGGTACCGACCGGCCGGAGCACGGCCGGAGCACGACCCGGGAAGGAGAACAGTGAAGGCCACCGAGACCCTCAATGAGCGGGGGCAGAGCCTGTGGCTCGACAACATCACCCGCAGCATGCTCGACGACGGCACGATCCAGCGGTACATCGACTCGTACTCGGTGACCGGGCTGACGTCGAACCCGTCCATCTTCGACAAGGCGATCGGCTCGGGTGACTACGACGATGCCATCCGGTCCAAAGCAGGCCAGGGGCTGTTGGCCGAGGATCTGTTCTTCGAGCTGGCCATCGAGGACCTGCGGGGCGCCGCAGACCTGTTCCTGGGCACCCATGAGCGGACCGACGGGGTCGACGGGTGGGTATCCCTGGAGGTCTCGCCCCTGCTCGCCTACGACACCGCGGCGACCGTGGAAGCAGCGAAGGCCCTGCACGCGCGGGCCGGGCGGCCCAACCTGTTGATCAAGATCCCCGGTACTCCCGAGGGCCTGCCGGCCATTACCGAGGCGATCGCGTCCGGGATACCGGTGAACGTGACGCTGCTGTTCTCCGCCGACCACTACCTGGCTGCGGCGGACGCGTACCTCAAGGGCGTGGAGCGCCGTATCGCCGATGGCCTGGACCCGGCCGTGGGCTCGGTCGCCTCGGTGTTCATGTCGCGCTGGGACAGGGCAACGGCCACGCAGGTGCCGGCGGACCTGGCTAACCAGCTTGCCTTGGCGGTCGGGCTCGACATCTACCGCGCCTACCGGCAGCTGATGGGCTCGGACCGGTTCCAGCGGCTGGAGAACGCCGGGGCCCGGATGCAACGGCTGCTGTGGGCCAGTACGAGCACCAAGGACCCGACGGCCCCGGACACCTTGTACGTGCACGGGCTGGCTGCCCCGTTCACGGTCAACACGATGCCCGACGTCACCCTGGAGGCGTTCTTCGACCACGGCGAGGTGGGCGGTCCGCTGCCGGCCGACGGCGGCGACGCCGACGCGGTGCTCGGCCGGTTCGCCCAGGCCGGCGTCGACATCAGCGAGGTCGCAGCCCGGCTGCAGCGTGATGGGGCCGCGTCCTTCGTCGACGCGTGGAACGAGCTGCTGGAGCGGATCACCGCGCAGACCTCCGCGGTCACCTGAACACCCCCGACACCGACCTGGCCTGGAAAGGAGACAAGACGTGCCCATTACGCCGTTGCGTAAGCGCCCGGCCTATGCCGCCCTCGCCGAGCACCACGCCAAGATCGAGGGCCGCCATCTGCGCGAGCTGTTCGCCGAGGACCCCACCCGCGGCGAGCGGCTGTGCGCCGAAGCGGCCGGGCTGTACCTGGATTACTCCAAGAACCGCATCACCGACGAGACCCTGGGCCTGCTGATGCAGCTGGCCGGGCAATCCGAGCTCGAGCGGCGCCGGGACGCGATGTTCGCCGGGGAGCGGATCAATGTGTCGGAGAACCGTTCGGTGCTGCACGTGGCGTTGCGCATGCCGAAGGGGGCCTCGCTGATCGTCGACGGGACCGACGTCGTGGCCGAGGTGCACCAGGTCCTGGACCGGATGGCCGAGTTCGCCACCAAGATCCGGTCGGGTGCGTGGAAGGGCTACACCGGCAAGCCGATCCGCAACATCGTCAACATCGGCATCGGCGGGTCTGACCTGGGGCCGGTGATGGCGTATGAGGCGCTGCGCCATTACACCGACCGCAACCTGACGTTCCGGTTCGTGTCGAATGTCGACTCGACCGACTTCGTGGAGGCGACCAGGGACCTGTCGGCGGACCAGACGCTGTTCATCGTATCGTCGAAGACGTTCGGGACCTTGGAGACGCTGACCAACGCCACCTCGGCGCGCGAGTGGGTGCTGGGCCAGCTCGGGGACCCCGCCGCGGTGGCCAGGCACTTCGTGGCCGTCTCCACCAACGCCAAGCGGGTGGCCGAATTCGGGATCGACACGGCGAACATGTTCGGCTTTTGGGACTGGGTCGGCGGGCGGTACTCGATGGACTCGGCCATCGGCCTGTCGACGATGGTGGCCCTGGGCCCGGAGCAGTTCGGCCAGATGCTGGCCGGCTTCCACGCGATGGACGAGCACTTCCGCACCGCTCCGCTGGCGCGGAACCTGCCGGTGCTCATGGGCCTGCTCGCCGTGTGGTACGTGGACTTCTTCGGGGCCGCCTCGATCGGCGTGATGCCGTACGACCAGTACCTCAAGCGCTTCCCCGCCTACCTGCAGCAGCTGACGATGGAGTCCAACGGCAAGCACGTCACCCTGGACGGCGCGATTGTGGACTACCGGACCGGCCCGGTGTACTGGGGCGAGCCGGGCACCAACGGCCAGCACAGCTTCTACCAGCTCATCCACCAAGGCACGCTGCTGATCCCG
>Ga0181523_10004991_pt1 | contig 11193 bp, 10 predicted proteins | sample PEATcosm2014_Bin_43_FD_119752 | JGI IMG/M metagenome (GOLD analysis project Ga0181523, IMG submission 119752) | Peatland microbial communities from MTU Mesocosm Facility, Houghton, MI, USA - PEATcosm2014_Bin05_30_metaG | ecosystem: Environmental > Terrestrial > Soil > Wetlands > Peat | place... | reverse complement strand
ATTGCCCAGGTTGATCAACACGGTTTGTGAAAATGCGCTGATTGCGGGGTACTCCAGGCAAATGCGGAGTGTGAGTCCCGAGATCATCGACGATATCGCGAGAGATTTCCGCCTCGGCGTTCAGACTCCCCAGATAGAACAAAAAAGAGCATCCGAAGAGCTTGATGTGCGGAAGGCCGCCAAGACATTGCTCGATCTGTATGCCCAACTGCAGTCCGCGCAAAAGCGAGACAAGGAAATGGAGACGCACTTGCACTTGCGCATCGCTGAACAATGAGCAATATATTTGACGCGCTACAAAGGGCGGAGTCAGAGGGTTCTGAAGGTAGGAGCTCCACGCTCACCCTTGCTACCGAACTGCTGCAGGCTGCCGAGCAGAAGTTGCGCGATTCCGGTGCCATCATCGAGCCGCCAGCCAGCCCGGCCAGTGCCGATTCATTCGACTCCAATCCATCATCTCCATTGGAGGAGCTGGAGCAGTGTCCGGTGCTGCCCGTCTCGATCCCGGAGGACAGTTGTCTGGTTTCGTTGGGCAAAGAGGGAAGCCTGGGCGCGGAGAAGTTTCGTTTCCTCGCGGTCCGCTTGCGTCAGCTTCGCCACAGCCGTCCTCTGAAGAAAGTTCTGATCACCAGCACCATCCCTGAGGAAGGAAAGAGCACGGTTGCTGCCAACCTGGCATGCACCCTGGCCCGAAGGAAACCACAAAAGACCTTGCTGCTGGAAGGTGATCTGCGGCGACCGAATATTGCGGCGCAATTCGGATTAGGTAGGCTCCCGGGTCTGTGCGAGTGGCTCAGCGGAGAAACGCCAACTATCAACATCTACCGCCTGGGAGACCTTGGCGTCTGGCTGTTGCCTGCGGGTACTGCGCCGCAAAACCCTCTGGAATTGATGCAGTCTGGAAGGCTTTCGCCGCTGATGGAACAATTGGAAGCATGGTTCGACTGGATCGTCATCGATTCTCCACCGGTGCTCCCACTGGCGGATACTAGCCTCTGGTCCCGCCTGGCCGACGGAATTCTGCTGGTCACGCGAAAAGGCATCACGGAAAAGCAGCAACTGCAGCGCGGGCTTGAGGCGATTGAAAAATCGAAACTGCTGGGAGCGCTAATGAACAGCAGTTCGAACGCATCGCACTCTGATTACTATCAACGGTATAGCGACACTTCTTCTCCCGATAACCCAACTAAGGAATAGAACGGCCTCAGCAAACGGCCGATGTTTTTCTCCCATCCTTCCCCATAAATCACTAGCAATCAGCAGGTCGCTTGACTCTATCCACGAAGCAGGCTGATCGAGCGGAGGGAATCGTGAACGTGCGACGCTCTGGCAATCATGGCATACATTTGAGCCCGATCTCTGAAACCACGCCCCTTGGAGACCGGGGCATCCTGAACGCGGAAGACTTTCGGCGCATGATCACGCTCGAGAGAAAGAGAAGCGAGCGCTCGCGAAAGCCCTTCATGCTGCTTCTCTTGGATATGGGCGACGACCTGCCCTGCGAGAAGAATGGGAGGATTCTAGGGAAGATTCTGTCGGCACTCTCCGCTTCGACGCGCGATACCGACGTGACCGGATGGTACTCAGACAATTGTGTAGTCGGAGTGATGTTCACCGAAATCGCCAATGAGGGAGGCGCCTCGACCCCAAGTACGATCATCACCAGGGTCACGCTGACGTTACAGAGGAACTTGACCTTGGAGCAATTCAACAGAGTCACTCTCTCGTTCCACGTTTTTCCTGAGGGCTGGGATCAAGAAGCTGAGCAGGGGCCGACGAGCCGTACGCTGTACCCTGATCTGTCCCAGCGGGAGGATGGCAGGAAGTTATCCCGCATGACGAAGCGGATGATGGATATCCTGGGCGCGTCGTTGGCTCTGGTTTTTTTCTCGCCCCTCTTCCTGGTCATCGCCGTAGCTGTCAAGGTGACCTCGAAGGGTCCAGTGTTCTTCCGGCAACGTCGCGTGGGCCAGCACGGCAACTCTTTCGTGTTTCTGAAGTTTCGCTCGATGCACGCAAACAATGATGCTCTGGTCCACAAGCAGTACGTTCAGCGACTAATCGCTGGGAAAGCAGATAAGCATCCGTCGAACGGGAATGGTCAAGGCGTATACAAGCTGACTAAGGATTCCCGCATCACTCCCTTCGGCGCCTTGTTGCGCAAGACCAGCCTGGATGAACTTCCTCAGTTTCTCAACGTATTGAAAGGCGAAATGTCGTTAGTCGGGCCGCGCCCTCCAATCCCCTACGAAGTAGAAGCCTACGACATTTGGCATCGCCGCCGGTTGCTCGAAGCCAAGCCCGGGATCACCGGACTCTGGCAGATCAGCGGCCGCAGTCGGGTAAAGTTCGACGACATGGTTCGTCTTGATCTGCAATATGCACGCAACTGGTCACCGTGGATGGATATCAAGATCCTGCTGCGCACCCCCGGCGCGGTTGTCCTCGGTGAAGGCGCCCACTAAACCAATTCTTCCTCCCATTCCACCAATCACACGTCACTGTGAAGGAGTTCTTAAGCAATGGCCACTTTTCTTACTAAGCCTCAAGATTCGAGCGCGACACAGGGGCCGAGGAGTAAAGCTCTAGTTAGGTTTGGCGTCGTTGGCTACGGCTATTGGGGACCGAAAGTCATTCGCAACCTCGACCTCCTGGAGGAAGCCAAAGTAGTCGCGATCTGCGACAAGAGCGCCGTGTCACGACGGAAAGCCGAGAAAGCGTACTCCGGAGTCTTGGTCACGGACGAGGCAAACGAACTAATGACCTCCCCGGACATCGACGCGATCGCAGTCGTTACTCCTGTGTGGACGCACTACGAACTGGCAAAGGCTGCGTTAGAGAATGGCAAACACATTTTTGTGGAGAAGCCATTCACCAGCAATTCCGCACAGGCGGAAGAACTCATCGCCCTCGCCGCGGAAAAAAACCTGAAAATTATGGTCGATCATACCTTCTTGTTTACGGCTGCGGTCCAGAAGATCAAGCAGTTGATGCAAGAGGGAGAACTGGGCAAACTGTACTACTATGACTCGACTCGCGTGAATCTCGGCCTGTTTCAGCATGACGTAAATGTCATTTGGGATCTTGCTCCGCACGATCTGTCGATTATGGATCACCTGATCGAGAAAAGTCCGGAAGCCATTGTGGCGACGGGCCAGACTCACCTGAACGGGCACGAAGACATCGCCTTTATCACTCTTTACTTTCCTGACAAGGTCATCGCGCACCTCAACGTCAACTGGCTGTCGCCGGTAAAAGTTCGCACCACCATGATTAGTGGCGAGAAGAAGATGCTGGTATGGAATGACACTGAGGCCGACGAGAAAGTCAAGGTTTACGATCGAGGGGTGAACATCTCAAGCCGCGAAGGTGTCTATAACCTGCTGGTGAATTATCGCTCCGGTGACATGTGGGCACCTCGCATCGAACAGACCGAAGCGCTCTCTCAGGAGTTGGCATACTTCGTGGATTGCATCGTCAATGACAAGACCCCAATGAATGATGGCAAGGCAGGTCTGAGGGTAGTAAAGATGCTGGAAGCCGCCTCTGAGTCCCTCCGCCAGCGCGGCGCTCTGGTCTATCTCTGAGGCTGCTCGATCCGCCTCTACCGCAATGCGCAGCTTTTTGACGGGACCCCAAGACAAAACTCAGCACAGCAGGCCATGCAAGGGGCTGTTGGTTTAACTCCCCGCAACGGAACCAGAACCCTGGCCAAGGAGAGTCCAGTAAGGCTGGCCTAGAGCTGGGCTGTAAGGGCAGGTTAAGGATGCCCATCACTCTGAAGAAAGCGGTTAATAAATGCAGATCAAAGTCGAATCGAGATGGCTGGGGGACGTGATTGTAGTCGTTCCAGAAGTTTTTCAGGATAGTCGCGGTTTTTTCACGGAAACTTTTCGCGCTGATCAATTCAAGACCCTGGGTTTGCCGACGGAGTTTGTGCAAGACAACCACTCGCGCTCGGCAAAAGGAGTGGTCCGGGGATTGCATTTTCAGTGGGGCCCCCCGATGGGCAAGCTCATGCGCGTGACCGTGGGAAGCGCGTTTTTGGTTGCGGTCGATATTCGCAAAGGGTCACCGACCCTGGGGAAGTGGGCGGGCATTGAGGCCTCGGCCGAGAATCGGCGCCAAGTCTGGGCGCCAGCCGGTTTTGCCCGCGGCTTCTGCGCGCTTTCGGATGGCACCGAAATCCAGTACAAGTGCACTGGGATCTATAACAACAAAGCCGAATCGGCCATCCGATGGAATGACCCGGCGATTGGCATTCAATGGCCGCTTGCCGACGTGACCGTTTCTGACAAGGACCGCAACTCGGCGACGCTCGCAGAATGGTTGCGCTCGCCTGATTCAGACAACTTTCGCTATTCCGATCAGGAATCCGAACTCTCGTTGAGAGGTAATCAATGACGATTTCTATTGCAGTGAGCCCGTCTGTGGGGGTGGCATGAAGATCGCCGTGATCGGAGCCAACGGCCAACTTGGCCATGACGTGGTCCGCGCTTTTGCGAATCAGGGCGACGAAGTCTCTTCGCTCACGCATGAAGACATTGAACTCTCCAGCCTCCAATCAGTAGCCGCGTGTTTACGCGCGAACCAGGCAGAGGTTGTAGTCAACACCGCCGCAATGCATCACGTAGAGAGCTGCGAACAGCAACCTGGCAGGGCACACGAAGTGAACGTCGTGGGTGCGAGGAATCTCGCTAGCGCAACTCGCGATCTCGGGTCGGTGCTCCTCCACATCAGTACGGATTATGTATTTGATGGTACGAAAGGCGAGCCGTACATCGAAAGCGACGAGGCCCGCCCGCTGAATGTTTACGGCAGGACGAAATTGGAAGGCGAGCAGTTTGTGCAGGACATCAATCCTAAGCACTTCGTTCTACGTACGGCAGCTCTTTACGGCAACCACCCTTGCCGCGCCAAGGGAGGCCAGAACTTTGTCGACCTGATGCTCCGGCTTGCTCGGGAGCGTGGACGGGTCCGAGTGGTGGACACCGAGTTCACAAGTCCGACGGCGACGGCCGACCTGGCTCATCAGATTGTCGTCTTGAGCCGTTCTGACGCGTATGGTCTCTACCACGCAACGGCGGAGGGCAGCTGCTCCTGGCATGTGTTTGCCCGCGAAATATTCCGTGTAGCTGATGTTTCGGTGACTCTCGAAGTCGCTTCGCCGAACGAGTTCCCAGCGAAGGTGCCTCGTCCCGCCTATTCAGTGCTGGAGAACTGCGGTTTGAAGTCTCGCAATCTGAACCGCTTTCGTCCTTGGCAGGACGGGTTGCACACGTACCTTTCTGAAAAGAAGCTGGCCGTTGCCAGCCAGCAAGCCTGAAACGTTCTATTGGCACACAGACAGATTCACAGCCAACGCAAATCTACAAAAGGTGGGAGATAGAAACTATGAAGATTCTGATAGCAGGTGGGGCCGGTTACCTGGGTTCTGTACTAGTTCCTAAACTGTTAGAGCGCGGCTATGACGTGGATGTTGTCGATTTATTCTGGTTTGGCAACCATCTCCCTCCGCAAACCGGAATTATTCGGAAAGACATTTTCGATATTACCGTAGAGGACTTGCAGTGCTACCAGCAGGTCGTGTTCCTGGCGGGACTGTCGAACGATCCCATGGCGGAGTATTCGCCCAGCCAGAACTTTATCTTCAACGCCGCGGCTCCCGCCTACCTCGCCTATGTGGCCAAGAAGGCGAACGTGAAGCGCTACGTGTATGCCAGTTCCTGCTCCGTCTACGGATACACAGACAACGAGTTGTTTGACGAGACCCGCCCGGTGTCTTCCTCCTACCCGTATGGGATTTCGAAGCTGCAAGGTGAGCAGGCGGTGATGAACCTGATGGACGAGAGCTTTTCCGTCATCTCTCTGCGCAAGGGAACGGTCTCCGGCTACAGCCCGCGCATGAGGCTCGACCTGATCGTCAACACCATGTTTAAGAATGGTGTGCGCAACCGGGAAATTACAGTGAACAATCCGTCGATCTGGAGGCCGATCCTTAGCATCGAGGACGCCACAAACGCCTACGTGCGGGCGATCGAGGCTAGCGACCGGATCTCCGGAATCTTCAACGTCGCTTCTGGAAATTACACGGTAGGCGAGGTCGGAGACCTAGTGAAGATGGCGATTGAGGAGCAGCTCGGCATTTCGGTTCGTCTGACCATCCACCACAAGAAAGATTTCCGGAACTACAAGGTGAGCATCGAGAAGGCCGAGAACACGCTCAGCTTTCATCCGAACCACAGCGTCAAGTGCATCGTGAAAAATCTGATCCAGAACATGGATAAATTCGGCGACTGGGATAACCCCCAGTATTACAACCTTGAGACTTTGAAATTGCTTTCTGTAAATGGCGACCGGCTGCGTACCTTGGTGGAAGTGGGCTAGACCTGTGAGCGCTACCCGGAATGAGGGGGAATCTAAAGCGATGCCCGTGGCCACTCGAGAGCTAAACAATTCAGGGGAGTCTGTGCTGGAGGATCCGACGCTTGATCTTGATCCAACGGTTCTGGTCGCGACGACGTCGCGCTGGTATCCAACCGCTCGCCTGGCAATGGCTCTGGCGGGCTCTGGGTGTGCAGTGGAGATGGTGTGTCCCCCAGGTCATCCGGTCATGAAAACCAGGGCTGGCCGTAAGATTCATGTCTATCACGGCCTGGCACCGTTGAACTCCTTTGCCGCAGCGATTGAGGACGCCCGACCACATTTGATCATTCCCGGTGATGATCTTTCCGTGCGCCACCTGCACCGCCTCTATGCCCGTGAGCGAAGACAAGGGAAAGCCGACTCCGCGATTTGCGCTGCGATTGAGCGTTCGCTGGGCGCAGAGGAAAGCTTCCCGGTCGCGTACGACAGGGCTCGATTTATGCAGCTGGCGCGCGAAGAAGGCATCCGCATCCCGAATACAGAGGCTATCGCGAATCTTGATGGGCTCAAGGATTGGATTGTCCGAAACGGATTCCCGCTCGTCCTGAAGGCGAACGGCACTTCTGGCGGAGATGGCGTGCGCATCGTACAGACCGTTGAGGACGCCGAACGCGCCTTTTGTTCTCTGCAAGCTTCTCCGCGGTTGCTGCGGGCTATCAAGCGGGCCGTCGTGGACCACGACGCGACGCTGGTCGAACCGGCGCTCCTCCGGCGCAAGTTCGTGATGAATGCGCAAACATTCATTGCTGGACGGGAGGCGACCAGTGCAGTGGCGTGCTGGAATGGCAAAGTCCTTGCGGCGCTTCATTTTGAAGTAATCAACAAGCGAAGTGCGGCAGGACCAGCCACCGTTGTCCGCTTGATCGAGAATGCCGAAATCTCGCTTGCGGCGGAAAAAATGGTTCGTCGGTTGAATCTGTCGGGGTTGCACGGGTTTGACTTCATGCTGGACGAGCAAGCGGGAAACGCTTATCTCATCGAGATGAATCCCCGTGCCACTCAGGTTGGGCACCTTGCGCTAGGTCCCGGTCGCGACATTGCCATGGCTTTCTACGGAGTTCTTTCCGGCAAAGCCGTAGAACCGGCACCCAAGGTCACAGAGAACCGCACTATCGCACTGTTTCCGCAAGAGTGGGCTCGGGATCCGGAAAGTCCGTTCCTGCGGTCGGCATATCACGATGTTCCTTGGGAAGAACCCGCGTTGATTGGCGACTGTGTCCGCAATCGTAAGCGTCAGAGCGCCTGGTACTCCCGTTCAGACCGAAACCAGTTTTCTTCAGCCGAGCGATCCTCTAAGCCAATAACCGCACCTGCGGAGAGACCCGCCGTTGGGCTGGATTGGGGAGGCAAGTAGGTTACTCGTATGAATACACAACCCTTACAGGCCGTGAAGCCACTTTGCGTCATGAAGTTTGGCGGGACCTCGGTGGGCGACGCAACCCGCATCCGGAAAGTCGTCGAAATCATTCGCGACGCTGCACGCGTGAATGAAGTGGTAGTGGTGGTTTCCGCAATGAGCGGAGTGACCAATAGACTGATCGAGGCAGCTGCGCAGTCACTTGCGGGCAATCGCGACACGGTTGAGGCTGTCTTTGAGGAGCTTCGCGACCGGCACAACGCGGCGGTTAGCGCCTTGATCCATTCAGTTGAGATACGGAGCCGCATCAGCCGGGAACTAAGGCTGGTCTTTGAAGAGGGCGAACGACTGTGTCAAGGCACCACCCTCCTGCGGGAACTGACGGCGCGGGCACACGATTCGATCTCGAGCCTTGGCGAACGTCTGACCGCGCCTCTTGTCGCCGCTGCTCTGGCGGAGAGTCGAGTGAGCAGCGAGGCAATCGAAGCCACACAACTCATCGCAACCGATGCCTGCCACGGGTCCGCTGACCCATTGATGGGCCCCACCCGACAGCTTTGCGAATCCCGCCTACGTCCAATCTTGCGGCGAGGCGTCATTCCGGTCGTCACAGGTTTCATCGGAGCCACGGCAGAGGGTGCCCTCACAACGCTCGGCCGCGGCGGGTCGGATTATTCGGCGACGATCCTAGGGGCGGCACTCGACGCAGATGAGGTGATCATCTGGACGGATGTCGATGGCCTCATGACTGCCGACCCACGCTCGGTGCCGGGCGCGGCCACAATCACTGAAATCTCATATCGCGAGGCGGCCGAACTGGCGCACTTCGGCGCTAAGGTTTTGCATCCGAAAACTCTCCGCGCCGTGACTCAATGCGGGATTCCTCTCTGGATCCGCAACACGTTCTTCCCCGAGCGGCCAGGAACGCGAGTCACTCCCACCGGATGTGCTAAGAGTGGGGGAGTTAAGGGGCTGACCGCGAGCAGCGATGTCGCACTGATTACCGTGAGTGGTCCTGGGATCCTGGGTGTCGCAGACGTTTTGGGACGTACTTTCGCAACCGCAGCAGCCGTCCGAGCGAACGTCCTTTTGATCTCTCAATCATCCTCGCAAAACGACATTTGTATGGTTGTATCCTCGTCAGCTGCTGAGCATACTGTAGAGGCACTGCGCCGCGAGTTTGCCCACGATCTGGCTCAAGAGAAAGTGGAGCACATCGCCCTCGACCCGACCGTCGCGATCGTTACCGTAGTCGGCAAGAACATGCGTAGTTCCGCAACCATAGGCCGCACATTCGCCGCGCTAGGCAAGGAGAACATAAACATCATCGCGATCGCGCAGGGTTCTTCAGAGTGTAATATTTCTTTCGCGGTGAAACAGGAAGACGTTAGCGCAGCGCTCGCTACGATTCATCAGGAATTCCAGCTGGGAGCCCTAGACTCACAGGCAATCCCCGCCAAGAGCGTGGATCTACGGCCTGCAGCCTGGCGCTACGAATCGGAGCCGCGAACCGCAAGCGCCGATTGACAGCGCATTCCAACCCTCGCTGCCGATTCCGAAGCCAAATCCACAGTCGGACCTGGAGCCACTTGTACTTATGAATCCACACGTATGCATTGCGCCACACGTAAAACTGGGGCGAGATGTCAAACTCTCGAAACGCTGCAAGATCTCTAGCCACACGTTCATCTCTGCGAAGGCGTAACGATCGAGGACAAGGTCTTCATCGGTCAGGGCGTGATGTTCATCAACGATAGCTATCCGCGAGCCACTGCTGCCGCCGGAAATCTGCAGACGGAAGCCGACTGGCACGTGGAGCGGACTGTAATCGTGGACTGTAATCAAGAAGGGAGCGTCGATTGGTTCTGGGGCCACGATTCTCTCAACCTCATCGTCGGTGAAAACGCCATTGTGGGGGCCGGCAGCGTTGTCACCAAAGATGTACCGCCAAACAGCATTGTGGCCGGTAATCTCGCAAAAGTGTTGCGTTTCATCGAACAGACCTTGGAGGTAACAAAGTGAGTGTTTCAAGCACGCCTAATAGCATTCCGTTTCTAGATCTCGTTGCTCCTCACGTTGAACTTGAGCAGGAGCTAAGTGAAGTTTTTCGCGAAACCCTTCGGACCGCCGGATTCATCGGTGGCCCCATGGTGGAAGACTTTGAGAAGGCGTTTGCAGTCTTCTGCGGTGCCAGCCACTCGGTCGCGGTCAGCAGCGGTACAGATGCCCTACGCTTTGCGCTCATAGCCAGCGGCGTGAAATACGGCGACGTTGTGGTCACCGTGCCGCACACCTTCATCGCTACGACTGAAGCGATATCGCAAGCTGGTGCATCACCAGAGTTTGTGGATATCGATGAGCGGACTTATAACATGGATCCGGTGAAACTCGGGGAGTATTTGGAGAAACAGTGCACGGTCGATGACGCCGGCAGGCTGGTAAGCCGCCGCAGCGGTCGCCCGGTCACAGCGGTGGTTCCAGTCCATCTGTACGGCCAAATGGCCGACATGGATGCCATTCTGGAACTGGCCGAGCGCTATCGTCTGCTCGTGATCGAGGATGCGTGCCAGGCCCACGGAGCCGAGTACTTCTCCCAAAAGAACAACCGCTGGTTGAAGGCCGGATCTATGGGCCGAGCCTCGGCATTCAGCTTCTATCCTGGGAAAAACCTAGGCGCATGCGGTGAAGCCGGTGCCGCCACCACGAACGATGCCAGCATCGCGAAGACTATGAGGATGCTCCGCGATCACGGCCAAGCGACAAAATATTATCACGACATCGAAGGCTACAACGGCCGGCTGGATGCACTTCAGGCCGGTCTCCTGCATGTGAAGTTGGGTCATTTGGCCAAATGGAACGCCCAGCGCCGGGAGCGTGCGACAGAATACAAGCAGTTGCTGAAATCCAAAGAAACAGATGTGGTCACACCCTATGAACCGTCGTGGTCGCGTGCGGTGTATCACCTCTATGTTGTCCGAACCCCCGAGCGCGAGGGGTTGATGGACCATCTCAAGAAAGCCGGCATCGGCACCGGCATCCACTATCCGATTCCTTTGCACTTGCAAAAGGCCTACGAGTCGATGAATTACAGCGTAGGAGATTTCCCTGTGACCGAAAAAGTCGCCGCTGAAATTGTCTCTTTGCCAATGTTCCCGCAGTTGACGACAGGGCAGCAAACTCGGGTGGCAGAAGAAATCGTCAAATTTGGCTCGACAATAGCTCGCGAGCATTTCGAGACCGAGCCAGTCTCTCTGAGGACAGCTACTCGCAGGGCGTAGGCGGTTCATCCTAGGAGTGTGTCCGAGTATTCAACCGTGAACCGCTGATTTAGATTGAAACTCACAGGTTCGATATGCCAAGTTTCAGAGCATGGGAAAAACCTACCGCGCCTATCTGCCAGAGCAAGATTT
>Ga0181523_10004990_pt1 | contig 11193 bp, 10 predicted proteins | sample PEATcosm2014_Bin_43_FD_119752 | JGI IMG/M metagenome (GOLD analysis project Ga0181523, IMG submission 119752) | Peatland microbial communities from MTU Mesocosm Facility, Houghton, MI, USA - PEATcosm2014_Bin05_30_metaG | ecosystem: Environmental > Terrestrial > Soil > Wetlands > Peat | place... | reverse complement strand
GCTGGGCTGGTGGTGCACGTCCCGGCTGGCGGCGCTCGCGCCCAGGGAATTGCCGCGCATCAACGAGATTCACATGGATGCCGCGGTGCTCTGGTTCGGCCTGGCGGCCAGCCTGGTCACCGGCATACTGTTCGGACTGATGCCCGCGCTGCGAACTGCAGGCGCAGATCCGAACGGCGCGCTGAAGGATCTGGGCAAGGCCACCGGCAGCCGTTCCCACCGCAGTCTGCGCGACTTGCTGGCGATGGGCGAGCTGGCTTTGGCCTTCGTGCTTGCAGTGGGCGCAGGCCTGCTCGGCAAGAGCCTTGTGCGATTGATGAACGTCGATCCCGGTTTCGATCCGCACAACGTGCTCACGCTCAAGACCTACGTCTATGGCGCGCGTTATCAGAAGCCCGAAGTCGAGCTAGGCTACTACGAACAAGCGTTCGCGCGGCTGCGCGCCACCCCCGGCATCGAGAGTGTGGCGATGACCAGTTTGCTTCCTATGACAGACTTCGACCGCGCCGGCTTCCACATCCGCGATCGCCGCCCGGCGCATGATTCGGAGGATCCTAGCGCCGATAGATACTCGGTGTCGCCGGACTACTTCCGCGTCATGCGAATTCCGCTGAAGCGCGGCCGGCTGTTCACCAATCAGGACATCGCGGCGGCGCCCAAAGTGGCCGTGATCAGCGAGACTTGCGCGCGCGAGCGGTTTCCGAACCAGGAAGCGATTGGCAAACAGATTCAGTTGGGCGGCCGTGACGATAGCAAGCCGTGGATGACCATCGTGGGAATTGTGGGCGACGTGCGTCAGTACGGCTTGGACACGGCGCCCAGCATCGCGGCCTACGCCCCGCAGGCTCAAGATCTCTCATTCGGCTATTCGCTGGTGGCCAGGACCACCACCGATCCGCGCGGTTTGGAGCGGGCGGCGCGTGCGGCGTTTCTAGCCGCCGATCCCACGCAGCCGGTGTTCCAGGTGCGGCCTTTGGAGAGCTATATGGCATCCTCGCTGGCGCAACGACGATTCACATTGACGCTGCTGGCGCTGTTCGGCGGACTGGCGCTGGCACTGGCGGCTGTGGGGATCTACGGCGTGGTCTCGTGCGCAGTGACGTCACGCACGCGCGAGATGGGCATCCGCATGGCGCTCGGCGCGGAGCGGCGCGACGTCCTGACGATGGTGCTGCAGCAAGCGGCGGTGCTGGCCGGCGCGGGGCTGGCGGCGGGCTTCGCGGCATCGCTGGCATTGACGCGCTTTCTGGCGAGCTTGCTGTTCGAAGTGCGGACTACGGATGCGGAGACGCTCGCCGCGATGGCGGTCCTGCTGGCTGCGGTGGGGTTGGCGGCCAGTTACTTGCCGGCGCGGCGCGCGGCCAGTGTGGATCCGACGGTTGCGCTACGCTACGAGTGAGAGCTATTCAATCTGCTCGATTTTAGCGCGGTGCCCATGGGCGGAAGCGATGCGGGTATCGCCAGTGACGAGAGGCGATTCGAGTGCTTCGGCGAGCGCCACATACGCGGCGTCGTAGGCCGTGAGACTGTGGCGCAGCGCGAGAGGGAAGCTGAGGCGCGCGAGATTCTGCTGAGCGTGGAGTAACTGAAGTAGCGCACACAAACGGGAACCACCACTGCGGCTGCGCCGCGCTTCAGACCAGCTCGCGCAAATCCGACACCCAATAATCCGGCTGCCACTTCGCCAGCTCGCCCGTCTTCCCGTAGCCGTAAGTCGCGGCGCAGGTTGCCACACCGGCGCGGCGCCCGGCTTCCATGTCGGCGGGCGAATCTCCCACGAACAAGCAGTCGCCGGGCGCGGCGCCCAGAGCGCTCAGCGCGGCGCGCACTACATCCGGCGCCGGCTTGCAGGGGAACCCGTCGGTCCCTTGCACATGATCGAAGTAACGGATCAGGCCGAACTGCTCCAGCACCGCGCGCGTGGTCGGCGTGCCTTTGGTGGTGGCGGTGGATTTGCGTCCGCCCAGCGCGGCGAGAGCTTCCGCCACGCCCGGATAGGGCTTCGTTTGCTGGTGGCCGCGCGCCAGGTAGTTGGTGCGGTATTCCTGGATCAGCGCATCGATCTGTGCGGCGGAGTATCCCGGATAAACGTCGGTGAACAGATCGATCAGATGCCACCCGATGAAGCCTTTGAGGTACTCGAACGACACTTCCTTCGCGGGCGGCCGGGGCGCGATCACCTGCTGAACCGCACCGCAAATATCCGCGGCGCTATCGAGCAGCGTGCCGTCGATATCGAACAGATAAACGGGAAAGCGCGGGATCACGCCGGCTGCGGCCGCTCCCCTTCGTTGAGTCCAGGCAAGCGGCGGTTGGGCTCGGGACGCAGCACCTGCTGCGTGTGATCGGCGGAATCCTTCGGCGGAACGAGGGGCATCGGCGGCAAGGTGTCACCCTTGATGATCTGCATCACCTCGTTGCCGTCCAGGATCTCGCGCTCGAGCAGCGTTTCGGCGATGCGCACCAGCGCGTCGGAGCGGTCCTCAATGACCTTGGATGCCGTGTCGTAGCCGAGCTGCACCATCTTCTTGACCTGCTCATCGATGCGTATAGCGGTCTCTTCGCTATAGTCACGGTGCTGGGCGATTTCGCGGCCGAGGAAGATCTGCTCCTCCTTCTTGCCGAAGCTGAGGGGACCCAGCTCGCTCATGCCCCACTCGCAGACCATCTTGCGAGCCAGGTCCGTGGCGCGCTCGATGTCGTTACCGGCGCCGGTGGTCATGTGGTGCATGAACCTTTCCTCGGCGATGCGGCCGGCCATCAGAATGGCAAGCTGCGCCTCCAGGTAGTCCTTGTTGTAGGAATGCTTGTCGTCGATGGGCAACTGCATGGTCACGCCTAGCGCCATACCGCGCGGAATGATGGTGACCTTATGCAGCGGATCGGCATTGGGAAGCACGGCGGCCACCAGCGCATGGCCGGCCTCGTGGTAAGCGGTGTTGCGCTTCTCGGCGTCGCTGATGATCATGGACTTGCGTTCGGCGCCCATCAGGATCTTGTCCTTTGCCAACTCAAAATCCACCATCATGACCACCTTGCGATTTTGCCGCGCGGCGTTCAGAGCTGCTTCGTTAACCAGGTTGGCGAGGTCGGCGCCGGCCAGACCGGGAGTGCCGCGGCCCAGCACGGAGAGATCTACGTTGTCACCCAGCGGGATCTTCTTGGTGTGCACGCGCAGGATGGCCTCGCGGCCCTGCACGTCGGGACGGCCCACCACCACGCGGCGGTCGAAGCGGCCGGGGCGCAGCAGCGCCGGATCGAGCACGTCGGGCCGGTTAGTGGCGGCTACCAGGATGACCCCTTCGTTGGACTCGAAGCCGTCCATCTCGACCAGCAACTGGTTGAGGGTCTGCTCGCGCTCGTCGTGTCCGCCGCCCAAGCCCGCGCCACGATGGCGGCCCACCGCGTCGATTTCATCGATAAAGACTATGCAGGGGGCGTTCTTCTTGCCCTGCTCGAACAAGTCGCGCACGCGGCTGGCGCCCACACCCACAAACATCTCCACGAAGTCCGAGCCGGAGATGGAGAAGAATGGCACGCTGGCTTCGCCGGCGATAGCGCGGGCCAGCAGGGTCTTGCCGGTGCCGGGAGGGCCGATCAGCAGCACGCCCTTGGGAATGCGGCCACCGAGCTTCTGGAATTTCTGGGGCTCGCGCAGGAATTCGATGATCTCCTGCAGTTCCTCCTTGGCTTCCTCCACGCCCGCCACATCCTTGAATGTCACCTTCTTCTGCTGCGTGGAATGCAGGCGCGCGCGGCTTTTACCAAAACTCAGCGCCTTATTGCCGCCGCTCTGCATCTGCCGCATCATGAAGATCCAGAAGGCCAGGAGCAGGATGAATGGGGAAGCCTGCACCAACAGCGAGAACCACGGATTGGAGTTGGAATCCTTGATCTCCACCTTGACGCCGTTCTGCTGCAGCAGATCGTAGATCGCCGGATAGTTGGAGGGAATGAGCGTCCGCAATCCGCGGTCGCCGCCCTGATACAAGCCGTGCACCTCGTTCCCGGCGACGGTCACCTCCTTGATCTTCTTGTCTTTAACCTGATCGACGAAGTCGGTGAAGGCGATCTGTTCTTCGGAGGGGCGCTTGCCTGTGCGCACGACGGTCCACAAAAGCACTGCCACACAGATAAGGACTACCCAAAAAATTGCGGTCTTGATGTTGGAATTCACGAAACCTCCGCGATCGACGCCCCGGCGTCAGCCGCTACCGATATAGACGTTACAGACATGCTACTCGATCCAATTAACGTCAGCTTCCGGTTTCCCGGATACTGAGGACCAGGCGGGTACCGGGGCTGGCGGCGAAACCGGCTGCCGGACCGAAGCGGCGCGCCCAAACAATCGCGTCGCCGGTGGTGACGACCGGCCAATGCCGGCGCTCCCACAGTGGAATACGGGCTTGGTGAAACAGGACTTTGATTTTCTCCACCCCGGTGTGACCGGACGGCTGATACTGATCGCCGGGCCTCCAGTTCCGCACTTCCAGGGAACCGGAGATCCGATTCCAGTCCAAACGCCCCACGCAACCATTATATAAGAGATCTGACGATTTCGTTACTTCTGTATTTTCAAATAGTTCCGAATGGATAACAAAATTCTGGCCGGGCAGCCTGACAGCGCCGGGGACGGGCAGGGGCAGGCGATAGTTGCGGTTCTCCAGATTGTCCGCGGCCGGTGGGGCGATGCGCAGCCAGTTGAAGGAGCGGAAGATGTCCAGCCCGGGGATCTGTAAGCGGCCATGGCCCTCGGCCGAAGCCGCCAGCTCCAGGACGCCGGCCAGGTGCTCAAAGCCGATGCCGCGCAGGTCTCCTTTGGCGATTTCCAGGGCGCGGCGGACGAGGCGGCGCGCGACGGCCAACGGTAGAGCGTCCAGCGATTCGATACGCAGCAGGACGGCGTGCGGCTCGATAGTCAGGTGGGCGGGCGACAGGCGGGCGATCTCGGATTCCCAATAAGCCTCCTCGGCCTGTGCCCAGTTCGCGGTATGCGCAAGGGTTTCGGTCATGGCCGGATTCCATTCCCGGGTCAACTGGGGCAGCAAAGCGTGCCGTATGCGGTTGCGCGCGAAGGCGGCGCTGGCGTTGCTGGAATCCTGACGCCAGTCAATGGCGTGGTCGCGAAGATACTGCTCGATCTCCGGACGCTCGATGTCCAGCAGCGGCCGGACGATGCCCTCAGCGGTGACCGGGCGGATCCCGGCCAGCCCGGCGGTTCCGGAGCCACGCAAGAAGCGAAAGAGCACGGTTTCGGCCTGGTCGGAGCGCGTGTGACCGACGGCCACCCGGTCCAGCGCTCCGGCCCGCAGGAATTGCCGGAAGAATTCCATGCGCGCGACGCGGGCGGCCTGCTCGAGATTGTCTCCGGTCTCGCGGCAGAGGGCGGATACGTCGGCTTCCGCGAACTCGAACGGCAAATCAAGGGACGCCGCCAGAGCGCGGACAAAAGCGGCATCCTGGCAGGATTCCTCCCCGCGCAGTTTGTGATCCAGGTGCAGGACGGTCAGGCGCAGGTCCCAGCGCGGCCGAAGCGTGCACAGAACATGCAGGAGACACACGGAATCGGCCCCGCCGGAGACCGCCACGCCCACGCGTTGGCCCGGCTGAAACATGCTATAACGTGTGATGATTCGGACGATGCGCTCGAGCATTCTTGACTGATATCCATATTCTAAGTCCCGACGTCGGGCTTCAGCCTTACTGCCGGGTTGACAGGCGAAAGCGCCTGTCCCACCCTTCCGCGAGAGGAGCATAAACAGCTTGACAGACGAACTGACGCAAAAAGCTTCGGAGATCCGCCTGCTCTTGATGGATGTGGATGGCGTGCTGACCGACGGCAAGTTGCTGAATGTGCCGGATGCGGCAGGCAACATGGTGGAGACGAAAGGCTTCGATTCGCAAGATGGGATCGCGCTGCAGTGGATGAGCTGGAAGGGCATTGCCACGGGGCTGATCAGCGGGCGCGTGTCGCCGGCCACCGCGGAGCGCGCGAAGCAGTGCAAGTTCCGCTACGTGTACCAGGGGCACATCGAGAAGATCCCCATCCTGGAAGAGATTATGGCGGACGCCGGGCTCGTGAAGGAGCAGGTAGCGTATATCGGCGACGATTTGACAGACGTGGTGGTGATGCGTCGCGTGGGCCTGGCCGTCGCTACTGCCAACGCGCGTACGGAAGTGAAAGCGCTGGCGCATCACGTGACCGCAGCGGTGGGAGGCAGCGGGGCGGTCCGCGAAGTGATCGAGCTGATCCTGAAGGCGCAGGGGTTTTGGGAGGAGATCCTGAAGAAGTACGAAGCGTGAGGAGGGCGACCCGGCGACACGGCGACGCGGCGACACGGCGCCTGCGCCGGCAGGAGTGCCTGCGCCACGGTAGAATGCCGTCATGAGCTACAAAGTGAATCGTCGCGGCTTTCTGGCGAGCGCCGGCCTCGCGGGCCTTGGCACGGCGATGCCCGCGCCGGCGGCGGAGGAATCCGCGGGCACGATCAAGCTGGGCGTGGCCAGCTACTCCTTCCGCGAGTATAGCCGCGGCCTCGCCATACGCTCGATCCTCGACCTACACACTCCATACGTCAGCGTCAAGGAGTTCCACCTGCCCTATCGCAGCAGCCCGGAGGAACTCGCCAGCGGGCGCAAGGAATTCGAGAGAGCCGGCCTCATCATCGTGAGCGGCGGCAACATCGCGCTGCAGAAGGACGATCCCGACGACATTCGCCACTATTTCCAATACGCCAGGATGTGCGGCATGCCCATGATGGTGTGCGCTCCCACGCACACGAATCTGGGCGCAATCGAGAAGCTCGTCAAAGAGTACGACATACGCATCGCCATCCACAATCACGGCCCGGAAGATAAGCAGTACCCCACGCCGCAGTCCGTGCTTGAGGTGGTCCGCAACATGGACCCGCGGTGCGGGCTTTGCATGGACGTGGGACACGCGGCGCGCGCCGGCGCGAACGTCGTCGAGTCCATCGCCGACGCTGGCAGCCGATTGTTCGACATGCACATCAAGGATCTGCGCTCCTTCGAGCCGCACGCCATACAGTGCGACGTTGGCGAAGGCATCATGCCCATCGTGGGCATTTTCAAGCAGCTATACAAGATTGGTTATAAGGGCTGCGTCAATCTGGAATATGAGATCAACGGGGACAATCCCCTGCCCGGCATGAAGAACTCGTTCAGTTACATGCGCGGGGTGCTGGCGGGGCTGAAAGGCTAACGGTACTGATAAACCAATGGCGGAAATTCCTATCGGAACGAAACTCGAACACAAGCTCCTGGTGGACAACGAAGTGGCCATCAATTTTCTGGGCATGGAAGGCGCGCGCGTGCTCGCCACTCCCTGGATGATCGGCATCAACACTTTGTAGCGCACTGTGGCATACTGGATATATGGCACGCCACGTCTTAAGCCTTATCCGAGTATCCGGCAAATCCCAGATCGACCGCACAGGCATTCCACGGCAGCTTGAGGACATCGCCACCATTTGCAAAGCTGAAAATTTGGTGGTTGCTCCAGGCGATGAATACCGCTTTGAAGGACTTTCAGGCGCATCCGTTGAGAGCTTCCCAAAATACCGTGAAATGCTGTCTCGGCTGTCGGACCCAAGAATTTCAGGCATCGTCTTCTCCGAAGTGTCCAGGCTATTCAGACCTGAATTCCCAGATCAGCTTTCCGTCTCGAAACCGTTCCGGGTGAATGGCAAGCTGATGTTCTACGCAGACGGTGTGCTTGATCTGCGCAAAGAGAAAGACCAGGGCATCTTCTACGCTGAAGCACAACAGGCAGGCGCACACCGTAAGCGGATTGTGAAGTGGACACATTGGGGCAAGAACCAGCGGCGCAAAGAAGGCAACTGCAAGACCGATCCGTTACCGGCAGGCGTCAGGTTCGTCCAGCACCCATCAGCAAATCCAAACGAGCTTCCAACCGGCCATTTTGAATACACCGAGAACGCATACAGGATCAAGGAAGCGTTCCGGCTGATCGTGGCTGGAACATCGTTGGCTGAAACTGGCCGCAAAACCGGATTCGTCAGCCATACTCGCAAACGTCCAAACACAACGTTGCTTCGTCTGGCGTTGTCGTCTCGCTGGTGGATTCAAGAAAAGTCTTCGGTCAATCTCAGAGTCGGTCGGAAGATGCGAGACGACGGGACGCTGTTTGATGGAAATCGTATCGCCCGTGAAGATCCAATCATCGTCAAAGCGGCCTGGAAGGAAGGTGAAGGTCCGCTGGTTTCTCGTGAAGATTTTTTGAAGGCGCAAGAAATCCTGAACGGTGAGAAGAAACATTGGGTTCAAAGCCGGGGAGAAGCGCACAGCACACTAGAGCCGTTCCTTGGTCATGGCGTTGTCTACTGTGAATGTGGCGGCATCATGTACCCAAAAGTTTTCAAGCGTCGTCATTGTGAGAGTTTGTATTACCTGTGCTCGAAGACAAGCCCAAACTACCATCATGAATGCAAGCTGCCGATCCGCAAACATGCCGTGGTCGATCAGGAAATCAAGAAGTTCGCAATGATACGCCTGATCAACACCAACTTTTTGAAGAGCCTGGAACCTGTCCAGCCAGTCATCGACACTGGTGCCATAGAGAAGCAACTAACAAAGCTCTTGAGGCAGAAGGAAGCGCAGTATCGAAGAATCGGAACCATGCGAGATGAAGACCTGTTGATGAAGCTGATCGGTGAGACGGAAACTCAGATTGAAACGTTGGAAAAGGAACTGAGGAATACACGACAACCTGTTACGTTTGACCCGGCTGCGTTGCGTCAGAAATACCTGGACTTCGGAAACATACCGCTGCCAGAACAGAAGGAACTGATCCGATCTACGTTTTCGAAAATCACCGTAGACGCAGAAGGATCAATCATCGGAATCGAGCTTCGTGACGTTCCTGGAGCGTGGCTGTCCGTCTGGCCTGAAGGGAAGCCGACACCGCCATTGATGTGATTCTTCACTTTTCTAAGACTTCGGTTCAGGGCATTCGTTCCAATCTCTCTGCCGTCCAGCAACAGACCGGCTTCGTGTTTGCCGTTCCTAACCAAATCCCACGTCTTCCAACGGCGATATAATGATCCCACGATGCCACAAAGACTACTGCGCCTATTGCCATTCGTCCGCAGTTGCCGGTTGATACGTCCGATCAATGCACGGCGGCGGATCGGGATTTTTTGTGTTGTGGTTGCGGGTGTCATTTCTTGACCACTTCATCCATTGGCTTCAGTCTGCCGTTTGTGGTAAAGAGAAAAGCGTATTGTTGTTTGAATGCCTTTCGATGACGGGGATTCGTTCTTGATATCAGACGCTGTAGACCTTCAACAAACTCCACCGTCAAAACATTCCACCATGCGAGCGTCCCCTTGTGTTCGCATTCTGTCCTGTCGCAGTTGATGCATGTCGGTCTGTCTCGTAATTCTTTGATGTCCATACTCACATTCTACCATTGTATGCGGATGTGTCTATGTGTTTATTGTCAGGTAAATTGACGCATGATTCTCGGACACTCAACGCAAGCTTTTTTCAGTCGTCATTCAGACGTTTTGATAGTACTTTTGACAGATTCAAAAGTTTTTTGTCAACTGCGACGCATTCAAGAAACTTCAGCGTGCAGGCGCTCTGGCACTTTGCGGCACGCCTGTAAATAAAGAGCTTGGCATGCGGGCAACTAAACACTTTTGAGCAGAACATACAAAACTCGCTGATAGGCTTTTTTTGATGTCGATTTGTCCAATTATTGGAATGAATGTCAATAGAGTGTAATTTTGGCATACGACAATTACCTGACAAGAAATACCGCTCACAACGATTGACACTTCTGCGCATTCTTTGAGACAATTGAGTCAGAAAGGAAAGAAGTATCGGATAAAACAATGCAGTCGGAAATACAAGAACAAGGCAATCAGCCGCAGGTGGACACCGAGAAAGAACAGTCCAGTGCGACGGCACCGATTACTTATAACAAGGCGTACTTTCTCGCTGAATACAAGGTACGTCACAAGCTACACATCAAGCGTCGTCTTGAAGATGCCTTGGAAATGGGCGAACTGTTTGCTCTAGCGAATGCGAAACTGGAACCGAAGGAGTTCAGGGCGTTCGTGACTGAGAGCGAATACGGCAAGAGCACCGCTTATTACGACATGGAACTGGCCTGGAACAAAGAAAAGATTGAAACCATCCAGATCGAACACAATGTCCAGTTCTCGCTGACGGTCTGGTACGAACTGATCAAGGCCAAGAAAGATGACCTGACTGAGTGGATCGTTGCCGGACTGCTGACATCAGATTGCAAGGTCAAACACGCCAAGAAGCTGATGAAGGCCATCAACGACCGCAACCAGGAAATCGATAAGGACAAGGGAGCGAAGAAGGCAGGCGGCGGCAGCGCATCAACCGCAGGCGTAAAAGGCGGCAAAGGAGAGAGGCCGGAACCCCCAGAGACAGTCCGTATCAACGATCCAGAATTCCTGGAGTTCCGCAACAGGCCGGAAAATCTGGGCCTGTCGAACGCTCAGGTAGGCGAGAAGTTTCGGAACCGGAAGGAAGCCAACAAGAGAGCCGAAGAAGAAGAGCACATGCACGGTCATGACATCGGCAATCCTGACAAGCCGCAGACTGACGCAGCCGGGGCGCAGAGCGAAGAAAAGTGGGTGCCGAACGCCAGAACACATTCGACCATCATTGCAGTCGATGGCAAGGTAGTCGTTCAGATGTTCGTACCGGCGACGATGGCTGATGCACCGTATGTTGAGAAGCTCTTCGAAGCACTGGAAGCCTGCATCAAGGACAACAGCAATCAGGCGACCACCAAACTGGAACTGCAATTCGAAGTGTACCCCTGGAGAGTTCCGGCGACGAAGACAACAACCGAATGACGACCAAACTAGGGCCGGTGCCTGCGAACCATCGGCCCTTCAAAGCAGGAATCGATGCGGAAACCTTACACCAAGTACGACGACTTCATTGATCCGAAGACCGGCAAGTTCAGACGGCGGAAGTTCACCGAGAAAGAATTACTGCTGTTCTCCAGGCTGTCGAAAGAACAATTCAATCAGGAAATACAACGCATCCGACCAACCGACGAGGCGACATACCGCAGAATCGAAATCATGATGCTTCTCGACAAACAGAACGGCCTGTGCGCAAAGTGTGGAGTACGCATCGAACTTACCAAGGAACATTCGGCGC
>Ga0181523_10004989_pt1 | contig 11194 bp, 12 predicted proteins | sample PEATcosm2014_Bin_43_FD_119752 | JGI IMG/M metagenome (GOLD analysis project Ga0181523, IMG submission 119752) | Peatland microbial communities from MTU Mesocosm Facility, Houghton, MI, USA - PEATcosm2014_Bin05_30_metaG | ecosystem: Environmental > Terrestrial > Soil > Wetlands > Peat | place... | reverse complement strand
GCAGCAGAAAGTGGAGATTGACTTCCAAACCCATGATCTGCCAAGCCCCTTGCCGCCAGACATCTCCCTTTGTCTCTTCCGAGTCCTGCAAGAAGCCCTCCATAATTCGGCAAAACACAGCGGGGTACGGCACTTCGAAGTGCGGTTGTGGGGAATGTCGGATGAGATTCATCTCACGGTTAGGGATTCCGGTGCAGGCTTTGATCGCGAAGCGGCAAAGACGAGCCGAGGTCTTGGCCTCATCAGCATGGAAGAGCGGCTGAAACTGCTGAATGGAACCCTTTCAATCGAATCGCAACCCAAGCGTGGCACCACGATCCACGCTCGCGTGCCTCTCAGTTCGGGCAACGATTCCATGCGTGCGGCCGGGTAAAGATCGACCTTTTTCTAGGTGGGGAATCATGCTTCAGCAGGTAAGACAGCGGAGTGCTCTGCGCATATCGCTTCATATGGCTCCCCTCTGAGTTTTTCGGTCATTGGGTACGCACAGCGCAGATGAAAAGAGCGTGTTTGAGCCAGTTCATTCCATAGCCGTTCAAGCTCGATGGCGGCCTTTATTCTTCCTTCAGCATAAAGAAGCGCAACCATCTCTCCGAACAATACGACTCTCTTGTGCTTACTCTCAGCGCAGCGTAAATGTCAGAGCAAACACACGGTTGACAGATTAATCCGCAGCCAGCGTGACTTCACCACTTGATCAGCAAATTCTCAGGCGGCCAGTCTTCGTCCACTGTTCACGGCTACTGCCGGTTTGCCGTCATCCAGATGTAATCATCAAAGAGTGAACTTCTATTGAACGCTTTTCTCTGACGCGGGAGAGCAAGGGATGCAGCTGTCGATCAGCGGGCCTGATCGCGAAGAAGAGCGACTATTCGCATCTCAACGCAACCACAGGATCAACGTGCATCGCGCGCCGTGCCGGGACATAGCAGGCAGCGAGTGCAACCATGGTCAGCAGAATCGCCCCGACCACGAATGTCAACGGGTCCGTCGCGCTCACGCCGAAAAGCAGGCTTGATAGCAGGCGCGTGAGTGCGAGAGCTGCGGCCGTACCGCCGATGATTCCAATCCCAGCCAACCTTGCTCCGTGGCCTAGCACCATGCGCGAAATATCCCTTGGTTGTGCGCCCAGTGCCATACGGACCCCGATTTCATGCGTTTGTTGACTGACCAGATAAGAAGTCACACCGTAGATACCAATCGCCGCCAGCGCGAGCGCGAGGGACGCGAAGACGCCTAGCAAAAGAAAAGCAACGCGCGGAGCCGATACGATGCCCGAAACGATTTCGTCCATCGACCTGACTTCGAAAACAGGTTGATTCCGGTCAACCGACCAAATTGCGTTCTTGATCGCGGGCAAAATGGTGCTGGGCGGCAAGCTGGTGCGCACCACCAGGCTCATCGTCTGGTCGGGGCTCTGCAGAGAAGGAAAGTAGATCGTAGGGCGCGGCTGCTGGTCGAAGCCCGTGTCGCGAACCGCGCCGACAACTCCGACGATTTCGCGCGCGGGCCGCGTTGCGTCTGGAACTTGCAAATGTCTGCCGATTGGATCTTGGTTCGGGAAAAACCGTTGTGCAAATGTCTGGTCAATCACCACCACACGTGAACGGTCTAAGTTGTCCCCTTCCGTGAAGATTCGGCCCTCACGCAGCGGAATGCCCATGGTGGCAAAGTAATTGGGAGTAATGTCCCTGAAATCGGCCGCGAGATGCTGCTCCTGTGGCAGAGGCGGATCTTCCTTCACGACGAAGTATCCCATGTCCATGTCGTCCTGAGTGAGGGGAACAATCTCCGCGAATGCGGCCGACTGTATCCCCGGCACTTGCTCGACGTTGGCGAGGAAGCGCTGGAAGGTGGCGGCCTGCTCGCGAGGCTCCTGATACTTCGAGTCCTTCGCATCCGCCGGCAATTTAATACGCAACGTCAACAAATGATCGGGACGAAAGCCCGGATCCGCCTCCAGTAGGCGCCGGAAGCTCTTGATCATAAGGCCGGCGCCAATTACCAGAACAAACGCCAAGGCAGACTCGACAATGACCAGCGCGGAGCGCGTGCGATGTGTGCGCGGGCCGGTAAGGGCGGCCCTGCCACCCTCTTTCAGAGATTCGTTCACCTTGCACCGCAGGCTTTGAACCGCCGGAATCAAGCCGAAGATAAGTGCCGCCAGCAGCGAGATGACGATGGTGAAAGCGAATGCGGTGATGTTCATGTGAATTCCCGGAAGCGTGACCGCGTCGGCTGCATTTGGAACGGGAATCCGCGAGGGCACAAAGATCTTCAGTAGGTGCGTGGACAAGAGCGCCAGAAGCGAACCCGCGAGGCCGCCGAATAGTGCGAGCAACACGCTCTCCGCAAGGAACTGGCGGATCAGTCTCCCGTGTCCGGCTCCCAACGCTATCCGAATCGCCATCTCTCGCTGGCGCACAACCGAGCGCGCCAGCATGAGGTTAGCAACGTTGGCGCAAGAAATGAGCAGCACAAAACCCACCGCACCAAGCAAGACGAGCAGCGCGGGCCGGAGATACTCCACGCGCACGGCTTCGAGCGGCACCATGACTACGCCAAAGCCTTTTCGCGATGGGCGCGCGGTTGCGATCCGCCCCGCTATGACGCTCATCTCCTCAGTCGCCTGCCTTAACGTGGTTCCGGGCTTGAGCCTGCCGAAAACGCCAAGCTCATTCTCAGCACGTCGCACCCAGTCGGTGTCGAAGGGCACGACCACATCGGAAGGGAAAAGCGCAGCAAATTCCGCGGGTAAAACTCCGATAATCGTGTATGGCTCGCCGTTCAACGTCATGCCTTGCCCGACCACCAAGGGGTCGGATGCGAAGCGCCGTCGCCAATAGCCGTAGCCTAGGATTACGAAGTTGTGCCGGCCTGCTGCCTCTTCCAGACGGAACGTCCGGCCCAGGACCGGCTTGATTCCAAAAAAGTCGCCGAAATTTGTGGTTACTCGCAGTCCTGCCACTTGCTCCGGCTCACCTCGCCCAGTCACGGTCCCGGTGCCGTGCTCGAACAAAAACATGTCGTCAAAGGAGTTGCTTTGCTCCCTCCAATCCAGGTAGACCTGCCCCGTCGGTCCTACTCGGCTCCAACCGTGCTGCAGGTTGCTCGCCCAGATCACGACCAAGCTGCTGGCATTTCTAGCCGGCAAGGGCTGGTACAAGGTTGCACGTACCAGGTTGAAAATCGTCGTATTGGCACCGATACCCAGGGCGAGCGTGAGGACGGCCACCGCCGTAAAGCCAAGCGACTTTCGCAGCGTGCGGTAAGCGTGACGGAGGTCTTGAAAGAAGCCGATCATATTTGCCTTGCTGCCAGGATCGCTATCCTCGGCAAATGCTTCCAACAGAGCAATTTCATGCCCTTCTGAACCGTAACTCAAGCCGTTCAAACTGCGGGCTGACCGGGTCAGCACTCGGCCGACAATTGTTCGTAAACCGAAACCGGTGTCCGTTCTCGAACAGTCGGAAGAATTGGAGGAGGGCACTGCTACAGACGACAAATTGGTCTGTTACTGTCTGGAAAAGTCCGAGTACTTCTCGGGTTGTCGGCAACCTTTACTTTACCGAATTAGGGAAGGTTTGCCCGTGACTTGGGAACGAACAGAGTGCTTGCCAAGAGAATGTGAGGAGCTCTGTCAGACTCTATATGGGCTCACTCTTGCGACACGGCCCCTCCTGGGGATGCAACGCTTTCACGCGCCGAGTCTGGTTCCCGCAGCGAGGCTCATTGTCTCAGATTCGCAGGCCAGTTGGTGATCAGGGTGAGCGGTTCGGTAGTGGTTTGCGGCAGGACAGTGTTCATTACGAATTTCTTGCCGTCGGCGGAAACGGCGTAAGGTCCCGAGGGACCGCTCACGGTGGAGGCTTTGAACAGCGTGTGGGGCGCGCCCAGTTGCAGGCTGGCGCCGTTCTGGTTAACGTCCACAGCCATGATTTGCGGGTCAAGAGCGTTGAAGAAGAAGAGTTCTTTGCCGTCCTTCCGCCAGTTTGGTCTCACTCCCCCAGCGGTCGATACTTGCCACCGGCCGGCGCCGCTGGGAAATGGCTGGATGTACACCTCCATGCGGCCAGTCTCATCGTTGGCATAGGCCAGCCATTTGCCGTCGGGTGAAAAAGCGGGCGTGACGTCCGCAAAATTCGTGCTTACCACTGGAAACGGTTTTTGGTCGTCGAACATGGGGAGCGCCCAGATATCAAGGCCAGTATTCGATTTCGGATCGCGCCGCAGGTAGGCGATGTACCGGCCATCCGGGGAAACGGAAAAGGGAATGTCGAATATACCGGGGGTTTCCAACAGCTTCTCTTTGCTGCCTGTGCCATCGGCGTTTTGACGGTAGAGAGAGTCCCCAGAAGCACTTGCCCCATAACCGAAGACAATCGACTTTCCGTCGGGCCACCAAATGGGATATCCGCTGTATTGCGGGCCAAATGTGAAAGTTATTACGGACGAGTCTGGCGAACTGTAGACCACTTCGCCATCGAACAAAGTCATCAGGCATTTCAGGTCTTTGACCTGGTCGGTCGGAACAGCGTAGAGGTGGCGGCTGCATCACCGATTCCGGTGTTGGCAGTCGAGCCAAAAGCAGAAGACCCGTCGAAGGAAGCATACACATTCATTCCCAACGTGCGCGTCGAAGACGACGAGCAGATCATCTACGGTGGCGCGAGTGCCAAGGAAGAAAAGGGCGCTTGGGCAGTCGAACACGGGGAACTGGTCGCGAAGAAAATACCAAAGTTCACAACCATCTTTATCCACTGCTACAAAGCGCGTTCGCGCTGCGATACGCTAGACCTAGCTAGGGAGCGCGTTTTTCTTACATACCAGCGTCCGACGACACAAGCAACATCAGAGTCTTGCTCCCAAAGGATATCAACCGTGTGCTGGAGTTCCAAAAGATGCCCTACGATGACGCAGCCAAGATTCCCGTTGCTCTATGGACGTTCTCCAAGGACACGCCAGCGTGCAGGAAGGGAGTCGTCAAAAACTGCGAGTGAGCAGGATACGGGTTGCGGCATCGCCCAAAATCTTGCAAGTTGCACACAGTCACTCAGTAGCATCCACGTCACTCCGTCCTTAAGTGTTGCTCGACCTCCGCTCAGTCCCACGCTCCAGCTATCGAGAACAGCCGATCCTCAATCTGGCCGAGTTCCACGGGCGCGGAGCATTCCTCGTCGTCGTTCGCCACATGATTGATCCGCGTGCTTACGGGATAGCCAACGCATCAGCCGGGCATCGCTGAGCTTCAGAAGTTCGGAGTAACCGATCAGCTTAGCTGACCATAATTACAACAGACTCTCACGGGACATTCAGCACAAAGCGGCTTTGAACGCTTGCAAAGTTCCTGACCATGTTGGCGGAGCAATTGGTGTGCTCGGATCAGCGAATCGTAGTCCTTGGGTAGTTGCTCACGTATAGCATCCTGAACCAATCGGTACGTCGCTGAATAATTCTTCTGCTCTTCGGCAAACCCCACTCGGCACAGCACGCGCAAGCCATTCGAGTCGAGCGCCATCGCTGGGTAAGAGCGAGTGAACAAGAGTATTTTTTCCGCACCGGGATCACCGATGCTAGGGAATCTCTTCAATACCTTTTTTGCTTGCGGCAATGGATTACGGAGCACGGAATCGAGGTCTGACTGAAATTCTTCGTGAGCGATTTTGGCAATTGTGAGCAGTTTTTCCGCGCTCACGTCAGGAAGTATGCCAGCTTTGCCGATTGCTGCCAGAGCAGAGTGTTGAGCGGCGAGAATCTGGTCAGGGCGTGTACCGATGGTTCGCTTGAGAATGGCGAACGCTTCGGCTCGACGCTTGTCATTCGCCAGATACGCGATGTTCTCCCAAATGATCAGCTCCAGTGGGTCAGTCGAGGGCGGCGGCGCAGGAGCACCGTAGTGTTGCTGAAGTTTATCGACCAGCTTAGAAAATGTATTGGTCGGCTTGCCGTGCTCACTCCGAGTAGCCGTCGTCGCCTTCGTCGTCATCATCGTCGTCTTCTTTGCCCTCGCCTTCATCTTCCTCTTCGTCTTCTTCCTCGCCTGGCTCCTGTCGAAGAAGGACATCGGCAGCTACCGACCGATCAGAAGGGTCCGAGTCGAGGCATTCTGGATGTATGCTGCTCATATCCAATGTTACGCCTCGCACCACTTTGGCAACGTAGCAACAATGGTCGGCTCACTGACGCGGGGTTGCGGAGATGCCAGCGGTACAATCCACAGTGAGAAATCAATCATAAGGAGAACCGCAATGACGCAAAAGATTATCGAGGTAGTCGGAACGTCCAAAGAGAGCTTTGCAAAGGCTGCGGAAAACGCGGTGGCTGAAGCCGCAAAAACGGTTCGAGGCCTGAAGTGGGCGCGAGTAGCGCAATTAGAAATGGAACTCGACGGTCAGAAGATAGCCCAGTACCGTACCACGACCAAAATTTTCTTCGACATTGAACACTAGATCAATAAGTTCAACTCCCAATTTCTGCCAATTCGCACGTGTGCTGAGGACGTGATGCTTACAGACGCTCCGCCGCGCAAGGCGAACCGGGCTGGTTTTCTTGAGAGTGACCAGGCTAGGACACTCGACCTGCCGCAGGACGGGAGTCTGCTCACGATCACAAAATCCATCGAGTCGGCGATGAGGAGAGGAAGAAGCACGGATGTCCGCTGCACCTGCGCAGACTTTCTGAAAGCCGCATCAGAGTTCTACAAAGTCGCGGACTGCGGCATCCGCGTCCTTGCAGCCCGACCATTGCGGGTTCGCGAAAGCTGGAGCACAGAGCTTTTCGGGGACTACACTCCCGAAACCATGCTGATCCGCGTCTGGATGCGGACGGCAGTGCGAAAGGAAGTCACGTCCTTCGGTACATTCCTCAGCACTCTTTGCCACGAGTTTTGCCATCATCTCGATTATCAGAAGTTCGAGTTTCACGATTCGTGGCACACACGGGGATTCTATGAGCGGGCGGCTGCGCTTTATCACTATGCGCGGGGAACGCCGTTAAAGAAGCTGGTTTGGGTGCCTGTGGCAGGCGGGCGCTGGCGGATTGACTGGCCGCGCACGAATCGGGGTGTCTGAACCCCCAGTGAACTCACTGAGGGCTCATTTTTCCCAGCGGGCGCTCGGGGCTAGGCTGCCGCCGATTTGCCTTCATATCCCGGCACGAATTCCTCCGCGACAAAAGCCTCGTAGGACGTGTGTGTGGTGTTCTGTGCCGAGCGCGGCTCCAAAGCTCGCATGTAGCCTGAGTTCAAGGCGGCTGACATCTCAAGAAGGAGATTAGCCACGTTTGGAGACATGCCAAGCTGGATCAATGCAGGCCGCACCTGCTCATCCGGTGCTTGCGTGTATCGAAGATCGGGCTTGCCAACCCCTCTCCCGATAGCCTGCGCGACTTCACTCATGCTGATGTCTCGCTGCCCCAGCAACTCGCGCGTCTGCTTTTGACGGAAGTCCAGACTCAACAACTCATCTGCGGCTGCTTTTCCGATGTCCCGCGTTGCGATCATGGGAAGCTTCAGGTCAGGACGCAGCGGGCCAACAGCCATGCCCATCTTTTGAATGATTCCTATCTGTGCGAGCGTGTTCTCCATGAAGTAGCCAGCACGCAGGTGCAGAACGTTTAGGCTGTCGATGGCATTAAGCTGCTGCTCAAGATAATGCAATCCCACGACTGGGCCTGTCCTGTCGGCCTTGTCCGCCCCGATGCTGCTCAGTGTGACCACGTGGGTCACGCCCGCGTTGTTAAGAGCCGCCGCAAGCGCGTCAGTCACACGGTCTTGAAATGCACGAAAATCGGGGCTCGCAAGACTGGGCGGCATCATCACGTACACAGCCTTAGCACCAACAAAAGCCTTGGTAACGCCCGCCGCATCTGTGAGGTCGGCGGCAAATGGCTCTGCGCCTTCCGCAGCAAGAGCCTTTAACCGCTCAGCCGTCCGGCCAACCACACGAAGCTTTTCGCCTCTGCTCAATAGATTCTTGGCGACGACATTTCCTGTGTGACCAGTTGCACCAGTGATAACGTACATAGCATCCTCCATTCTCTTGTGCTTCGATTCCGGGCTATGCCTCTCGGCTTCAATAAATTCAGCGATGAATCCATCCTGCGGCCCGGCTAGGGCAAATTTGCTTTGGAGTAATCGTCGCAGGTGTTGACCTTCATGGAGAAGAGGTCGTCCTTAATACGACCCCTTCGTAATCTTCGCGGCATGCAGATTACGAGGTATTCTTTCCGCATCCGATTCCGTTCTGCCGATCAGTCCCATGAATTTCCTCACAAGTGTTTTTTCCTCGATGCCGCTCCAATGGTGGGTCGCATTGATCATTTCTGCCCTCGGGATCGCTGCAATATGCCTGCGGGTTTTGGAAACGGATGGGGGGCGTGCCAAACGTGCCGAGGGGAACAAGAAGAAAGAATTGCGGTCGCTAGCTGAGAGAATTTCGTCTTATGGGCACACCGTCCACCAACGGTATCCGAACGGGAACGTGATCGTCAGTGAGCGAGACTTAGCGGAGCAGCTTCGAAAGCGCCCCGATGCAGTTGCCACAGCGTTGAACCTGCTCCTAAGTGAGCAGAAAGTCCAACGGGCTCCGTTGAAAGGATATTGGAAATTGAACGCGTGAGTGCGGGATATTTACCCCGGAAAATACCGGAAAACTCTGTAAAACGTGACGGTGGCAATGAGAACTACCATCGCAAGAAGCGTTGTGAGTCCGACTTGAATGCTTTGATAGTTCGGCCCTTTGCTGAACAAATTCATATCTACTCCCACGGACATAAACGAAAGCGCCCAACTCCGGTTAGAGTCATGGGGCGCTTTCGTTGAACAGCCCTCCCCCGAAAACTGCTCAATTCCAATTTAGGCTCCGTCCCAAAGTTCGTGAATAGCTCCTGCGTGCCACATGGCGGCACTGCTGGGCTAGCCTCGCCGTCTGACTAGGAGAAGAGCCGATTCTGAATCTGGGCGAGTTCCACGGGTACGGAGCATTCTGCGTCGTCGTTCGCCACGCGGTTGATCCGCGTGCTCACCGGATAGCTCCGCATCAGCCGAGCATCGTAGGGCTTCAGCAGATCGGACGCCGCAGCCACATCCTTCATCCCCGGATCGAGCCAGAGATCGTAGCCGTCTGGGTCAAGGATGACTGGCATCCGGTCGTGGACGCCTGATGCCACGACATTCGGGGTCGTGGTAAGTATCGAGCAGGTCTTGATCCAGTTGCCTCCGGGATCTTTCCAACGATCCCACAGTCCCGCAAACGCAAACAACTGCCCCTGATTTACCTCAAAGCAAAATGGCTGCTTGGTTTTCCCGTCTCGCTTCCACTCGTAAAAGCCGTCCGCAGGAATCAGGCATCGGCGAGATTTGAGTGATTCACGGAATGCAGGCTTGCTGCCGGCCGTTTCCGCTCGTGCGTTGATCATGCTCGCCGCACCGGAGGGGTCTTTCGCCCATGATGGAATCAGTCCCCAGCGCATCAGCGAGAGTTCGCGGACTGGTTCTTTCGGATGCTGGCGTATTACTGGGACTGGTTGGGTGGGGGCAATGTTGTATCTGGGACTCCACTCCTCCTCCCTAGAGGCGCTTTCGAAGTACTGCTCAACCATCTGCTTCCTCTTCGATAATCGGTAGCGTCCGCACATGGAGGGGATTATGGCATACGCTGCGCCATCTTTTCGTTGACGGACGCGCTGATGACAAGCTGCTTAGGCTCTTGAAGTGTGAACTTCACATGCCGCCCAGCCGTCATGCCGCTGCCCCTAGCCACATGGTTTGTCTTGTAGTAGGACGCGACCAGCCCTCGCATTGCGCTGACAGAGCAGAAGATCAGAATCGTCAAGGCGTGGAAGAAGTCGGGCGTGGACGGAGGCACGAAGACACCTTCTTCGGAACGCGACGTACCGATGGGCAAGGTGTTAACTCACTACTTGCGCGAATGGCACAAGCAAACGCCATACGCCAAGCCCAAGGACTTCGTGTTTCCGTCGATGAAAGGGGGCGGCAGAGTGCCGATCTGTTCGTCGGTATTTTGCTCCGACTACTTACGCCCTGCTGCGAAAGTGGCGAGCGTGACCATTCCCGATGGGCATCGGTGGGGTCTCCATAATCTCCTTCACAGCCTGTCGAATTGGCTGGTCAACAAAGCCAAGGAGAACTCGAAGACTGTGCAGGGAATCTTGGGGCACTCACGGATTCAAACCACGCTCGACCTGTATACGGATGAAGACCTCGAAGAAATGATCGCGGCTCAAGAAAAATTCCCAAATTCCTTGATGCCGTGGGATTTCGAAAGGGAGACCGTCCAGTGAGGGTGTGGGTGCAAATGTGGTTGGACTTTTGGGTGCCATTCCTTCCAACCTACTGAAAAGAATGGCGGGGACGACGGGACTCGAACCCGCGGCCTCTGCCGTGACAGAATACCTCTTCAAGCAGGGTGTTGCCGCAGGTTGCTTGAGCGTCGGATATTCGTCCCATTAGCAACAACTTATCGACAAGTTTATAATCCCTGCTCGTTATTGCTCATTCCGGCTACGTTGTGCAACCCGAGACGAAAATGATCCGGCTTTGTGGGGAAGTTTGTGGGGAAAATTCGCGAACTATTTGATTTAGGGCCGAATCTCGGGCGGTTCTGAGTCCAACCCATGCTCTCTTGAACTCATGCAGTTCATTCTCACCGCAACAGCTAGCCCTAGTGACAATTGTTTTGTGCGTTTCCGTGGCCTCCTGAGTCCAGCTCTCGGAAACTCAGGATGAGATCGGTTGCGAGGAGGTGGATTTGAACGGTGCTTCAGAGTCACCCCATCCAAGAACTCCATGGCGATGAACGCTTCGCCGTGCTGGTCGTCAATTTCGTAGATCGTGCAGATGTTCGGATGATTCAGTGCAGACGCTGCCTTGGCTTCGCGCTGAAAGGGGCTGAGGGCTTGGGGGTCTTGCGCGACATCGGCGGGCAGGAACTTGAGGGCAACAAAGCGACCGAGCTTCACATCCTCAGCCTTGTACACCACGCCCATGCCCCGCCCCCGAGCTTCTCGACGATGCGGTAGTGCGAGATGGTTTGGCCGATCATTTGCAGGAATGCTATGGCGTGGCGTCAGGCATGTCAACGCACGGCTTCGTCGCTTATTGCAACTTCGCGTACTCGGCCTTGGCTTCCTTCAGGATGGGGATGTCGGGGTCGGCGTCTTTCCAGAGGGTGAG